>Ga0307477_10000106_pt1 | contig 123565 bp, 91 predicted proteins | sample atmos_gasesECM2C_FD_203316 | JGI IMG/M metagenome (GOLD analysis project Ga0307477, IMG submission 203316) | Hardwood forest soil microbial communities from Morgan-Monroe State Forest, Indiana, United States - atmos_gasesECM2C_515 | ecosystem: Environmental > Terrestrial > Soil > Temperate... | reverse complement strand
CTCCGCGCCGGTTTCGCCAGCCGTGCAGCAAGGATTCTGGAGCGTGATGGAGTAGCCGGCGGCGCCGATCTGATCGAAGCTGTTGATGAGCGCGAATCCCGCGCGGTCGTACACGCGGCTGAAGCCCATTCGGATCACGGTCTTGTCGTTGTCGCCAAAGAGCGTTTTCAACGGACCGGAATCGAATCGCGGCGAGTAAGCAATCGAGATTCGCGGCGACCAGTCCGTCTTTTCCAGGGGATAGAACCCGGGACCGTTATTCGCCGGACCACTCGGACTAAAAACAATCGACGGCATCCCGCTGAAGTAGCCAATCCCCTGGTTCATGTTTTTGACGTTTTGCGCGAACTGCGTTCCGAGGCCAAATGAAGTAGAAGCTTGGAATCCGTTGGTCTCCCACGGCGCAGGAAAGAACGACCAGCGCAGTCCGTAAGTTAGCGTGAGATTCGGCTTGATGCGCCATGTATCCTGGCCGTAGAACTCATACGAATCCAGGCCATACCTTCGGTTGACCGGCGCGCCGCATGTCCCTCCGGGACACGAAGATCCCGGCACCACGTTGCCGCTGCGATCCAGGTTGTAGTTCGCGACCACGTCCGAGATCATCCCGTACAAGGACAACAAAGGACGATCGTACTGCGTTGCGGTCACGGGTTCTGGTGCAGTGCCCGCGGGAAAGCCGGGAACGATGAGATTCGGATGCGCAGTCGCATTCATGGGATCCAGCGTGCTCGTTGTACCTGCAAAACCAATCGGTGAGGTCCAGTTCGTTGTCCCAAGGGCGAGATTATTGGAGTGCAAGAAGCTGGTGCGCGGGTTCCGGGCGATTTTGATCGAGGTTCCAAACTGGAACGAGTGTGTCCCCTTGGTCCAGGAGAAATCATCAACAAAATTGTGCAGTGGCAACTGGAAATTGTGACTGAAGGTAATCCCCTGGTCCAGACCCAGGAACTCGTTCCACTGCTGGTTGGTGTTGCCGATAATCCCAAAGCTTTGCCGGGTGTATCCCCAATGGAAGGAGTTGACCATGGTTGGGTTGAGAACGACGGTGTATCCCAAAGCAAATCCTTTGCTGTGGTCGGCAGTTGTTTGCATGGGAGCGCTCGGGTTTAACTCCCCAGGCAGGATCTGGAACTTGCCCGGCAAAAAGGGAGCTCCGGGGTTACGCAAGTCGGCCAGATTGCCGCGCCAAAACAGAGAGTGTTTTCCGTCCGCGGTGAGGTGGTAATCGAGACGCGCAATGAATACGTCGTTGTCCAGTTTGGTGGGTGCGCGGAAAACATAGCCGGCATAATTCAGCCCGTCTCCCGCCGAAAGATCGTTGGTCGGTGTCTGACCAGTGCAGAAAGTCCGGTCGAGATAGCCGGTGTGATTCGCCGGGTCGAGCATGTAGGGATGATCAATGCCAATGCCCTTGGGATCGAGGTTCTGCAGGTCAGTGGGAGAGAGAGTCTGGATTGCGAGGCTGGTCGGATCGCTGGGGTTCTTGAGATATTGATAGTTGAGAAAGCCCTGGCACATGGAGGGCGTCGGAATCACTCGTTCGGCGCGTTGCTGCTCGCGTTCGCGGGTGCCCTCATAATTAGTAAAGAAGAACAGCCGGTCTTTTTGAATCGGCCCCCCGACCGCTGCGCCGAAGATATTTCGATTGAGCTGCAGAGGCTTATTCGACAACCCTATATTCTGTTCGGATTGCTTGACGAGATAGTCATTAGCGCTGGTGATTGTATTTCGCAGGTCTTCATAAACGGATCCGTGAAACATGTTTGTGCCGCTCTTGGTCACCAGCGCGACTTGAGCGCCGGAACCCTGCCCCTGGTCTGCGCCATAGTTCGCCGTGGTTACGCGGAATTCCTGAACCGAATCCTGGGTTACGGGAAGCACCGACGTAAAGGCATATCCATTTGACTGATCGTTCACGTCGACATTGTCGAGTGTGACATTGCTCTGATCGCTTCTTGCTCCATTCACAGCGCCATTGCGCGTGTCCTGGTCCTTGTCCCCGATGCGATTGCCGGTGTACGCAACTCCGGCTTGCAAGCTCAGCAGGTCGGGAACATTGCGGCCCTCCAGAGGAATATCCTGCACTTGGGTCTCGTTGAAGGAATTGCCGAGTGACGCATCGACCAGGTTCAAGGCCGGAGCTTCGGAGGTGACCTCGACCACCTCGCCGGCGGCTCCGACCTTGAGCTGGGCATTGATGGTAGCGGGCGTGTTGACCAGCAACTGCACCCCGGTCAGTTGGTAGGGTCGAAACCCGGTCGCCGTGACCGTGAGCGAGTAGGTCCCCGGAGGAACGAACTGGAATTGATATCCCCCCTGTTCCGCGGTCGTTGCAGTTCTTTCGGTCTTTGATTCGCTGTTGGCGAGGACGACCTTGGCTCCGGCCACCGTGCTGCCGCTCGGATCAGTGATGGTGCCACGCAGCGATGTCGCGGCTTGCCCCGCGGCCAAGCCGCACATGCACCAGGTGAAGCACGTCAAGACCAGCGCCACGAAAACGGGTTGCCGGAGAACCGGCTGCCTGGATCCACCACCGGTCGTGGACAATATTCTGTGCCTTCCAATCATGGGGTCACCCTCCTGGTACGGACTAGGAAGCCAGAAACATTACTAGAATTCGGGAAGGTTAACCACCTACGTGGGCACTGTCAAGCGCGAAATTTGCATTTGCGGAATGAGCATCCTGCGTGCCAGCCGACATCAGGCAAACTCCCGTCGGGACAGCCGCCCTCGGTTGTCCAGCCGAGGCCGGACGTCCGAACGCGATTTCTCTACTGCGTGATTCGTCGGAGAATCCAAGTTGCCTCCAGCTTCATCTATGCAGCATGAACCTCGAAAATTTTTTCATAGAACCCTCCTCGCACCAACCGCTGGACGCAAGTTTGCCGGAAGGGAGTTTGCCCGAGGAACCGGTACGCCCCGCGACTGCCGTATCTGCGGACGCCGGCCTGCTAGACTCCTACTCGCAAGCCGTCACAGCCGCGGTTGAAACAGTGAGTCCCTCGGTGGTCAACGTTGAAGTGCACCACGTTGCGGCGCCCCAGTCCGGCCGACGTCGCTCCGGCGAGCCACGCGAGCGCCGTGGAGGCGGCTCCGGCTTCGTATTCACACCCGACGGATTGATTCTCACCAACAGCCATGTCGTGCACGACGCGACGCGGATCGAGGTGACGCTCGCGGACGGCCGCCGCGCTCCGGCTCACACCATCGGCGATGATCCAGCGACTGATCTGGCCGTGATTCGAATTGGTGCTTCCGGTTTGCAGGCCGTTCCCCTGGGCGATTCGCAGCAACTGCGGCCGGGCCAGATGGCGATTGCGATCGGCAATCCGTACGGGTTTCAGTCCACGGTGACCTCAGGCGTGATCAGCGCGCTCGGACGATCGCTGCGCTCGTACTCAGGACGCTTGATCGAGGATGTCATTCAAACCGACGCCGCCTTGAACCCGGGAAATTCGGGCGGCCCGCTCGTCGACTCGCGCGGCCAGGTGATTGGAGTCAACACGGCGACGATTCTGCCGGCACAGGGAATCTGTTTCGCGATTGGGATCAATACCGCAAAATTCGTTGCCAGCCGCTTGCTCCGCGATGGGCGTATCCGTCGCAGTTACATCGGCGTCTCGGCGCAGACGGTTCCCATTCATCGCCGGGTGGTGCGCTTCTATGGTCTAGCCCGAGAAACCGGCGTGGTCGTGGTCGGCATTGAGGACGAAAGCCCGGCGCGGACCGCAGGCTTGCGGGAGGGCGACGTCATTGTGGCGCTCGATGATAAACCGGTGGCGGGCGTGGATGACCTCCATCGCTTGTTGACCGACGCCCAGGTGGGTGTGCGTTGCGCTTTGACGGTCATTCGCCACACCGAGCGGCTGATTCTGCTGATCTTTCCCGAAGAGGCACGGTAGGAACCAATTACTGCCGGTGAACCCTCCTATCGCATTGCACACACTAGATTTCGTGTGTTAGCTTCGATTTCGAGAGGTCCGCTTGCGACAAACGGTTCCCGCTGGGATGGACCGCAAGGAAACTGACGTTTACCTGCGGCTTGATCCGGCGCGGCTTCCCCAACATATCGCCATCATCATGGACGGAAACGGGCGCTGGGCCCGGCGCCGGCACATGCCACGCGTCGCCGGACATCGCGCCGGTGTCACTGCGGTGCGTTCGACGGTCGAAACCGCGGCACGCATCGGGATTCCGGCGTTGACGCTCTATGCCTTTTCCGAGGAAAACTGGAAAAAGCGTCCGAAGACTGAAGTGGATTTCCTGATGCGCCTTTTGTGCCGATATCTCAAAGCGGAAGTCAAGACTTTCGAGGCAAACAATATCCGTTTGAAATACATTGGGCGTCAGCATGAATTGCCGGATTCGGTGCAGCGCGAAATGGCGGAAGCGAGCGACGCCACATTGAAGAATACCGGGATGCTTCTGACGCTGGCGCTGAATTACAGCGCGCGCAGCGAGATCGTCGACGCATTTCGCTCGCTGGCCGAAGCCGCGGCCCGTAACGGCGGCCTCAGTCACATGGAAGTCGATGAGCAGGCGATTAGTGAACATCTCTACACCCGTGGTCTGCCGGATCCGGACTTAGTAATTCGTACCAGCGGCGAGATGCGGCTGAGTAACTTCCTGCTCTGGCAGCTTGCCTATGCGGAGATCTACGTGACGCAGACGTTGTGGCCGGATTTCCGCGGCGTGCAACTGCTCGAGGGTATTGAGGAATATCAGAAGCGCGATCGCCGCTACGGCGGGCTGGGGCAGGACGGGCATGCTCCGCAGCATAAGTCGCTCCGAGCGCACGCTGAGGTAAAGCGTTGAATAGCTCGTGTGGGGACGGGCGTCCTCGCCCGTCCAAGCCGAGCGCAGCTCGGCTGATGCCTGTGCCCACAACACTCTCGATTCGCAATAGACGAAGCGTAAATATATTCCAATGATCAAGCGCATCGCCACCGCCCTAGTTTTAATTCCCCTCGTCCTGGTGCTGGTGCTGAAGGCGCCGCTTTACGTGCTGGCCCTTGTCGCCGGAGCGGTCGCCGTGCTCGCCGTCGCCGAGTTTTTGAAGCTGGTGACGCCCTATGGAGTCCAGCCGCTGACGCTGGCGACGTACGTCTTTGTCGCGCTCTTCTTTGTATTTGTGATTGTCGCGTCCACCAATCGCACGCCGCTGGTTGAGACTACTGCCATGGTCTACGGAACCGCGCTGGCGGCGGCCCTCGCACCTTTTATATTTCTCACCGTGGCCATGAGAATGAAGCGAGCCAACTTGAACAGCGGCTATCCGGCTGCTGCTGCTGCGGTGTTTGCCTTCGGATATATTGCGATCCCGATGGCGCTGCTGGTCGGAATCCGGCAGCAGCCGGCGGGAGCGATCTGGACCATCTACACGTTGCTCGCAGTGTGGGCGGGAGACATCTTCGCTTACTTCGTGGGCAAGGCGCTGGGGCGGCACCGCATGTCGCCGCACATCAGCCCGAAGAAGACCTGGGAAGGCGCGGTGGCGTCGATCATCGCCAGCGTGATCATTGGCACGCTGTGGATTCAGCACGCGCCCGGAATCAGTTCCACTCTGCTGCGGGTTGGATTGATTGACCGCCGCGATGGCATGTTCGGCCTGGAGCAGCCGCCACTGTGGCCCATCATTCTGCTGTCGACGGTGGTCAACATCGCGGCGCAGTTGGGCGACCTAGTCGAATCGCTCATCAAGCGCGGCGCCGGAATGAAAGATTCCGGTACGATTCTGCCCGGCCATGGAGGCATGCTCGACCGCATCGACGCGATGCTGTTCGCAGTGCCGGTGGTGTGGGCGTACGGCGCGTGGCGGCTGATGTAGTAGGAAGAGCCCCTGTGTTCCTGCATAGCGGGTAAGTCGCCGGTGCGAGCTTAGGCTGCCGGTTGGGTTGTCCCCGACTGGCCGGTCTCCCGATCGAATGTCGGAATGTGCAAGCCAGTCGCTTCTTTGAAAGACGAACTATCGGGGTCGCTCTCGTCACCCCGGCTCCGACAGCTCTGCTCCGCCAGCGCACGCTCTTGCCCGTTCGATCAGCAGCTCCCGTTCGCGAGTGTTGCGCGTGAGGCTGGCCGCGCGCTCGAACTCTGCGCGCGCCTCGTCCGTACGGCCGAGTTTTTTGAGGAGATCGCCGCGCACGCTCGGCAAGAGGTGGTAGTTTTCGAGTGAACGTTCGGAAGTGAGCGCATCGACGAGTTCGAGACCTGCAGCCGGACCGAAGGCCATGGCAAGCGCCACCGCCCGGTTCAGCTCCACCACGGGTGATGGCGTCAGCCGGGCAAGCTCCGCATAGAGCGCCACGATTTGTGCCCAGTCTGTCGCTTCCGGCGTCCGCGCTCGCGCGTGACACGCAGCAATTGCGGCTTGCAGCGCATATGTGCCCTCCGGGCCACCGTCGTTTCCGGCACGAAGCTTTTCTGCGCGCGCCTTTTCTGAGTGGCCAAGCGCCGCGAGTCCACGACTGATTAGAAGTTGATCCCAGCGCGCGCGGTTTTGATCCATCAGCAGGATCGGCTCTCCCGACGCACCGACGCGCGCCGCCGAGCGCGACGCCTGGATCTCCATCAGCGCGACCAAGCCGTGGACCTCCGGCTCCCGCGGCGCGAGCTCGGCCAGGATTCGTCCCAGGCGCAGTGCATCTTCGCAGAGCGCGGGCCGCATCCAGTCGTCACCGGTCGTCGCCGAATAGCCCTCATTGAAGATCAGATAGATGACCTCGAGCACTGATGACAAACGGGCGGCGAGCTCGGGGCCTCGTGGGACCTCGAAAGGAACACGCTTTTCGGCAAGTGTGCGTTTGGCGCGGACAATGCGCTGAGCGACGGTTGGTTCCGGCACGAGGAACGCGCGCGCGATCTCTTCGGTCGTCAGACCTCCGAGCAACCGCAATGTGAGCGCAACTCTCGCTTCGGTCGACAGCACGGGATGACAGGAGACGAATACGAGGCGCAGTAGATCGTCACCGACATCGTCATCGAGAGCTGAAGTGAGGTCTGGCACGACCATCTCTCTGGTTGCGAGCTCGCGTCCCAGTTCCTTGTGCTTGCGCTCGAGAAGCGTGCTTCGGCGGAAGTGATCGATCGCACGATGCTTGGCCGCGGCCATAAGCCAGGCCCCCGGGTTCTCCGGGACGCCCGACTTCGGCCACTGCTCGAGCGCAGCGACGAGAGCGTCCTGCGCGAGGTCCTCGGCGATGCCGACATCGCGCACAATTCGCGCGAGGCCGGCGATGAGCCTCGGAGACTCGATCCTCCAGACGGCGTCAATCGCACCGTTGATCGAACCTCTGATCGAACTGTTGATCGAAGTATGTGTGTCGGCAGCCACTGCTACCGATCACATCATGCTTCAGTCACTCAGCGCAAGTTGAGGCAGGATGACGCGATTCGCGTGGGTGAGCGCGCCGCTTCTATCCGGCTTTCCGCGAACGCTCGTCAATGCATTGAGCGAAGTCCTCCGGGCCGAATATCTGGCGAACTTCGGCCTCGCCTTCCCATCCCGGCCAGTGTTTGCGGTGAAGTTCCATGAAGCGCACCGCTCCCTTGACCGCCTCCTCCTTCGATTTCAGTTCAAACTGCGCATAGCCGCCGATAACTTCCTTGGCCTCAGTGAATGGTCCATCGGTGACGGTCAGCTGTCCTTTGGAAATCCGGACGCGAGTGCTTTGTGCGGTTGGCGCAAGGCCACCGTTGCCGAGCATCGATCCGTCCTTGACCGCCTCTTCGGCGATTATGTTAATTGCGTCCATAAGCTCTTTGGGCGGCGGCCCCGAGTTCTCGGCGTGCTTGACCAATACCATGAATTTCATCGTCATATCTCCTTTTTGATTTCTGGGTTGTGGGCTGGGCTTTCCGAACCGCTTTATTCTGCCGGAACCCAGCCTTCATTTAAACGTCGAGTGAGGAGCGGTGAAATCGACAAGTGCGACATTTATTTTGTCGATCAACCGAGTTAGTTTGGCGATAACCTACGATACTTTACGCTTAGACTGCTCCTGCAACTCCGGAAATCCAGCCGCGGCCTCCCGGACATCGGCCGGGAAATCCGACATTTCCTGCACCTGGCGAAGCTCGATCACTTCGTTGTCGGAAGCGGGGCAGCGCGACGCCCATTCCACTGCCTCTTCCTTCGATTTGACCTGGATCATCCAGTATCCGCCGATAACCTCCTTCGCCTCGGCGAAGGGTCCATCGGTCACATTGGGCTTGCCCCCGGAGAACGTGACTCGCGCGCCCATCGAGGGCGGGTGCAGGCCATCGAGCGCCAGCAGCACGCCGGCCTTCTGCAGAGCTTCGTTGTAGTTCATCATGGCGGCAACGGCCTTGGCGTCGGGCATGGCGCCAGGCTGGGCCTTCTCGTATCCCTTGGGAATCATCAACATCATGAATCGCATCGCAATTGTCTCCTTCTGGTCTTCGGTTCGGAGCAGGGTTTCCGGACTGTCTCGATCGGTCGAACCTCAGCTCTCTACTCTAACGTCGAACGAGGGACCGCAGATCGACACCTACAGTACCTTTTTTGGAGAATATTTGTTAAGCCTTGGCCATCTCCACCCGGATACCTCGACGACCTACGTGATTACATTGCGCAGAAAAGACCGGACGCAGCCAACTGGCGCATCTCGGAGATTTTTGGCACCGTTCGTGGGCCTATGCCTTTTCCCTATCGGGGCCACTAGAGCTCCTACTGATAAACTCTGAAGAATGAGTCGGCGCAGGCACGCATCGCTGGCAACTGCGGCGTGGGTCTTTTTGGGCCTCGCCGCATCTCTGATCGCACAACAACCACCAGGAAACGATCCGGCGCTCTTACTGCGCGCCGATGCGGAGCAGCGCGCGGCTTGGGCAACTGAGTGGTTACGTTCTGAGGATCCGCTCCGGATTGCCTGGGGTGCGTGGATTGCAAGGCAGGACCGCCAGACGGTCCTAATCCCACTGCTTATCGAAAAAGTGACGGAATATCAGCCCACTCAAGATTCTTCGTGGCAGGGAATAGAACGCGAGCGCCACGACGCGTTGCTTGTTGTCCTCGATGCGCTTATTGGCTTGGGTGCCGGAGTGCCGGTTAAAGAAGCTCGAAAGCTTTACCCGGAGTTTGCTGCCCAGTCCATCATACTGCTCGTTCGCTCACCCGAAGATGCTCAGTCCGCGCTTCTCGACATTCTTCATGATGCGAGGGCCAACTGGACATGGCTGGCAGCCGGGAATGTTTTACTTAAACACAGGACGCCGGGTCTTGCCTCGCTTCTGCTGAGCAGGTTTACGCAACACATGACCGTGTCTGTAGTTGACGGCGGTTTTGGTGGCGGTGTCGGAGGCGGCGGAAGTGAATGTGGTTTCTCGTCCAGGGCTCCTAAGCAAGGATGGCCTGCAGTCGGCCTGTATCTTCTCACTCAATTTCCTGAGCGTATGCCGGGGCTCGCAGCGACGTTCCTCGTTGGTGGCGAGGCAATCGTTTACTATTGGCGCGCGGAACCCGGCAACTACGATAATCCGCCAGATCTTCCAGGCTCGTGCGATGACGGCAACCGGGACCGGTATCGGGCGCAGTATCTGACCAAACTGATGGAGTCTTCTTACCAGCGAATCAGCCTGAATCCATACCCACAAATAACCATCGTGTGGAAAAATCAAGACCAGTACCGACGGCAACTGATCGCGGCTGTGGAGGAGCAGCGCACCAGGTTTGATCGCGCGGTGGCGTCGCTGGAGGAGTCTGGCCCAGTCCTGACGCATGAAGAAACTGCGCTATTGAAACCTCGGCTGGAGATCTTGATCCGCGACGACCGCGACGACAAGGCCGTTCCGTTACCCGCGATACTGGAAAATGACAAAACCGTTGCGGTACGCGCAGCACTTACCAAGCCGATCAACTGAACGTGCTGGGTGGCACAAAGGTACGCGAAACTAACTAACTTGTCCCCGCCGCACCCGACTCGCCCTAGACTCCCGATACGAACTACCGTGTACATCCCTTACAATAAGAACTGATCCCCTCCCGCATGAAACGCATCGCCATCCTCGGCTCGACCGGCTCGATCGGCCGCAGCACTTTGAGTGTGGTCGAGAGCTATCCCGAACGCTTTCAGGTCTCGACGCTCGCGGCCGGCAACAATACCGAACTCGCATTTGAGCAAGCGGTGCGATGGAAACCGCGAGTGGTGTCGCTGGCGGACGAAGCCGCCGCACAAGCGCTCCAAGTCAGGCTGCGGCAGGCAGGGTTAGGCGAGACCGAAATCGAAGTCGTGCATGGCGCCGCAGGGACGGTGCGGGTGGCGACTCATCCCGAGGTGGATTTCGTGGTCAGCGCGATTGTGGGCGTCTCCGGCCTGGAGGCAACCTACGAAGCGGTGCGCGCCGGAAAGACCGTCGGCTTGGCCAACAAGGAATGCCTCGTGGTGGCGGGTGAACTGATCACCGCCGAGGCGCGGAAGCAGGGCAAGCCGCTGCTGCCGATCGACAGCGAGCATAACGCCGTCCACCAGTGCCTGCGCGGCGGCCGCATGGAGGAAGTCGAGCGCATCTGGCTCACCGCTTCGGGTGGTCCGTTTCTGAAGACGCCCAAGTCGGAATTTGCATCAATTACGGTGCAACAGGCGCTCAATCATCCCACCTGGAAGATGGGCAAGAGGATCACCATCGACTCGGCCACGTTGATGAACAAGGGGTTCGAGGTGATCGAGGCGTGTCGGTTGTTCCACGTCCCGCCCGACCGCGTGCAAGTCATTGTGCATCCGCAGTCTACGATCCATTCCATGGTCGAATTCGTCGACGGCAGCATACTTGCTCAATTTTCCGTGACCGACATGCGTCTGCCCATTTTGTATGCGCTGACGTATCCCGAGCGCATCCCTTCGGAGTTGCGCTTCTCGATCAATGACCTAAGGCATCTGGATTTCTCCCCCCCGGACATGGTTAAATTCCCTTGCCTTCGTCTAGCGTACGAGGCGGTGGCGGCCGGAGGCACAAAGACCATCGCCCTGAACGCCGCCGACGAGGTCGCAGTAGCTGCGTTTCTGGAGGAGCATATCCGGTTCGACGAGATTCCGCGCATCATCGAAGAAGTAATGGCTGCAACTCCAGTCGGACATTTGGAATCTATACAGAAAGTGCTCTCTCTGGATACCGAGGCCCGCCTTTTGGCAAGAGAGATCGTTCACCAGTGCCGCCGGAAGGGATCGCCCATCAGGGCCATTTCGTAACAGGAATTATGGAGTAATCTGAGTATTATGCCCCAGCTTTTGTCCATCCTTCATACCATTTTCGTCATGGGAATCGTGCTCGGATTCATGATCCTGATTCACGAGTTCGGCCACTACGCCGCCGCCAAGTATTTCGGCGTCCGGGTGGAAGTGTTTTCCATCGGCTTTGGCAAACGCCTGATCGGTTTCACCCGCGGCGAAACCGACTACCGTATCGCCGCAATTCCACTCGGTGGTTACGTGAAAATGTCCGGTGAGAACCCCACCGACAGCCGTTCCGACGATCCCGGCGAATTCCTAAACCATCCCCGCTGGCAGCGCTTTATCATCGCCCTGGCCGGACCGACCATGAACATCTTGCTGGCCGTCGCCCTGCTTACTGGCGTGTACATGGTGCATTACGAATACCCGGCCTTTCTCGATGAGCCGGCTGTTGTGGGATGGGTGCATCCCAACACTCCCGCCGAAAAAGCAGGGATCAAGAAGGGTGACAAGATTGTTAGGGTCGATGGTATCGAGAGTCCGACCTGGGAACAGGTGGACGTCAAGGATGCGCTCAGTCCGAATCAGCCTTTGAAATTTGGCATCGAGCGCGACGGCAAAGTGATGGAGAAAGTCCTTGTTCCGGAGCCGTTCGGACCGAATCAATACGGCTCCGTGGGTTGGGCGCCGCAACAGACCAGCGTCACTCTGACCATCGTCGAACCCGGGATGCCCGCTCAAAAGGCAGGGATCAAGATCGGAGACCGGATCCTCACCGCGAACGGGCAGGATATTCCCGCTGTGGAGACGCTCATCCAGATGTTGAATCGGACCAAGGATCAGCCTCTGGAAATTGTGGTTCTCCGCAACGGCCAGAAACTAACCTTCACGGTGAAACCGACCCTCGACCCCGGAGGGCCTGGGCAAGAACCTGCCTACCGGATCGGCGTCGCCAGCGTTCCCACTAAAGTCGTGAAGCTCGCTTTCGCGGATGCGCTGAAACGCTCGCTGTCGGACAACAAGAGAAGCTCTTTCTTGATCCTCGAGTTGCTGCAAAAGATGGTGCAGCGCAAAGTTTCCATGCGTCAGGTGGACGGTCCGATTGGAATCGGCAGCGCCGTCGGCCAAGCCGCCCGCGAGGAGGGCTGGACTCCGCTGCTGCTCATAACCGCCGCCATCAGCTTGAACCTTGGCATCATGAACTTGCTGCCAATCCCCATCCTGGACGGCGGCGTGATCCTGCTCCTTCTCATCGAGAGCCTGATGCAGAAAGAGATCAGCCTGCCCATCAAAGAACGCATCTACCAGGCGGCTTTCGTCTTTCTAGTACTCTTTGCCGTGATGGTGATCTATAACGACCTCGTAAAGACGCTGCCGGGGCTCACGCGGATGCCGTAGGGCAATCGGCAGATGCCTCTCAGCCGTCAGCTCGCAGTCCCCTGGCATTTTCCCCAATAATTAGGCTCGGACGCTCTCGTCTGGGTGGGCGAGCGAAAGCTCGCCTGCGGATACCTCTAACTCCGGTTGACGGGTGCTTTCTATGTGAGATACGATGTATCTCAGAGGTCGGCATGGCAACAACCGAGATGGTTCATGTTCGCATCGACAAGCGAACTAAAGCACGAGCTGCCAAGGCACTCGCAGCCATGGGCCTTTCCGTTTCCGACGCGGTTCGTGTCCTGCTGACGCGTGTGGCGGCGGAGAAAGCCCTCCCTTTCGAAGTGAAGGCCCCTAATGCTGCAACGGCTGCGGCGATGCGAGAGGCGCGCAATGGTGGATTGCCTTCCTTCCGCAATGTGTCTGACTTGATGGCCGATTTAAATGCGGAGGATTGAGCGGACCAATGCCTTTCGGCGCGACTTCAAGCGCGAAAAACGCGGGCACCATCGCCGCGAATTGGAAATGGTGCTGACGGTCGCCGTCTCCCTGCTAGCGGAGGACAAACCGCTTCCGGAAAAAAATCACGACCACGCACTGGGAGGAGAGTGGCGCGACCATCGGGAGTGCCACTTGAAGCCCGACTTGCTGCTGATCTACCGCAAGCCGGATGCTGAGGTTCTGCAAGTCGTCCGACTGGGTTCGCACAGCGAGCTTTTTGGTTAACCGCCGATCGCAACCACGCCTCGCGCTTTTCCCTCGCCTAGTTTAAAATAGAGCCTAAACATGGCCCAAATCCAGCGTAGAAAAACCTTCACCACCACCGTCGGCGGAGTCCGCGTAGGCAACAATGCACCGGTTATGGTGCAGTCCATGACCAACACCGACACCGCGGACATCCCCGGCACCGTCAAGCAGGTCGCTGCCCTGGCGCGCGCCGGCAGCGAAGTTGTCCGCGTCACCGTCAACAATGACGATGCTGCTAAGGCTATCCCACATATCGTGGAAGGACTCGAGAAGCAGGGTCTGCGCGTGCCCATCATCGGCGACTTCCATTACAACGGACACCTCCTGCTAACCAAATACCCCGGTTGCGCCGAGGGTTTGGCCAAGTACCGCATCAATCCCGGCAACGCCAGCATCGGGCGCAAGAACGACGACAACTTCCGCACCATGATCGAAGTTGCCGCAAAGAACCAGAAGCCCGTGCGCATAGGCGTGAACTGGGGGTCGCTGGATCAAGCATTGCTCACCCGCATGATGGACGAAAACTCGCTTCTGCCGGAGCCGAAAGACGCCCGCGAAGTGACCATGGAAGCGATTGTAGTAAGTGCGCTCACTTCGGCGAAACTGGCCGAGCAGCACGGACTGCGTCCCGACCAGATCATCCTGAGCGCGAAAGTCAGCGGAGTGCAGGATCTGATCGATGTGTATCGCATTCTCGCCGCGCGCTGCGAATACCCGCTGCATCTCGGACTAACCGAGGCCGGCATGGGAGCGAAAGGCATCGTGGCTTCGAGCGCGGCGATGGCTGTGCTGCTGCAGGAAGGCATCGGAGACACCATCCGAGTTTCGCTCACTCCCGCGCCCGGCGGCGATCGCACTGAAGAAGTTCGCGTTGCGCAACAAATTCTGCAGTCGCTAGGCATTCGCAGTTTCACCCCGCAAGTCACCGCCTGCCCCGGATGCGGCCGCACGACCAGCACGTTCTTCCAGGAAATGGCCGAGCAGATCCAGACTTACCTGCGGGAGCAAATGCCTGTCTGGAAGGAAAGCCATACGGGCGTAGAAGAAATGAAAGTCGCTGTGATGGGCTGCGTCGTCAACGGCCCCGGAGAATCGAAGCACGCAAGCCTCGGAATTTCTCTACCCGGAACCGCCGAAGAGCCGAAGGCCCCCGTCTACGTGGATGGCCGCCTCTTCACCACGCTCAAAGGCGACAAGATCGTAGCCGACTTCATCAAGATTCTCGACGACTACGTTGACTCTCATTACGCGGCCAGAGAAAGAGAAAAAGAGAAAGAAGAAGTTGGCGCGCGGCGCTGAGTTAGTTTCCAAGAATAAGCAGCTCTTGAGTATTGGGGCAGAAGACTACTTTTGTTTCGCAACACTGAGCCGAGTTTCAGCGCGCTGTAATGCGTCTTCTGCGCGCGCGTAGTCAACCTCAAGCTTAGGATCGTTGCTCTTCAGGAGCTGTTCGGCCCGATCTTTGGCTTTTTGCGCGCGTGCTACATCAATTTCCTGCGGACGCTCCGCCGCTTCCGCCAGGATCGTCACCTTGTCTGGCAACACTTCCGCAAATCCCCACGCCAGCGCCAGCGTGTGTGTCGCACCATTCGCCTTGTAAGTAATCGCGCCGACTCCAAGCTCAGTAAGCAGAGGAGCGTGCCCGGGAAGAATCCCCAGATACCCGCTCAATCCCGGGATCTGCGCTTCCTCCGCCGCGTCCTTTACCAGGAGTCTGGAAGGAGTGACAATTTCGAGTTGGAAAATATCGGGCATAAGTCGTTAGTCGATGGTCGTTGGTCGTCCGTCGTTAGGCCGCTAGCTTACAACTGTTAGCCGTCGACGTTTGCCGACGACTAACGACTAGCGACCGGCGACCGCTCTTACGCTGCCGCTCCTCTCATCTTCTCCGCCGTCTCCATCACTTCGTCGATCGTTCCCTTCATATAGAAAGCCTGCTCGGGAATGTCGTCATACTTCCCTTCCACGATGCCGCGGAAACCTTTCACCGTGTCGGCGATTTTCACGTAGCGTCCCGGAGTACCGGTGAATTGCTCGGCTACAAAGAACGGCTGCGAGAGGAATTTTTGAATTTTGCGAGCGCGAGCGACTGTAATCTTCTGGTCTTCGCTCAGTTCGTCGATGCCCAGAATGGCGATGATGTCCTGAAGATCTTTGTAAGTCTGCAAAGTTTTCTTAACCATCTGCGCCACATCGTAATGATCCTGTCCAACAATCCGAGGATCAAGAATGCGCGACGTGGAAGCCAGCGGATCCACCGCTGGATAAATTCCAATCTCCGTGAGCGCGCGCGAAAGCACAGTCGTAGCATCAAGGTGAGCAAACGTAGTAGCCGGCGCTGGATCAGTCAAATCATCCGCAGGCACATAAATCGCCTGCACCGAAGTCACCGATCCCTTCTTGGTAGAAGTGATCCGCTCCTGCAACTCTCCCATTTCCGTAGCTAAATTAGGCTGATAACCAACAGCAGATGGCATGCGACCTAGCAGCGCGGATACTTCTGACCCGGCTTGAGTGAAGCGGAAAATGTTATCGATAAATAGCAGCGTGTCGCTGCCTTCTTCATCGCGGAAATATTCGGCTACGGTCAGAGCGGTTAGCGCTACTCTTAGGCGGGCGCCGGGGGGCTCGGTCATCTGGCCATAGATCAATGCGGCTTTTGACTCGGCGGGTTTGCCGGGTTTGATAACTCCTGACTCGGTCATCTCCAGCCAAAGATCGTTGCCTTCACGGGTGCGCTCACCTACTCCGGCGAACACTGAAAATCCTCCGTGCTGCTTCGCTACGTTGTTGATCAACTCCATGATGACTACAGTTTTGCCGACGCCGGCACCGCCGAAGAGGCCGATCTTTCCGCCTTTCAAAAATGGCTGGATGAGGTCGACAACCTTCACTCCGGTCTCAAACATTTCGGCGGAGGTCGATTGTTCATCGAACGCGGGAGCGAGGCGGTGGATGGGCATTCTCTTATCGAAGGCGATGGGGCCGAGATCGTCCACGGGTTCGCCGATGACATTCATCACGCGTCCCAGCGTGCCGCGGCCTACCGGGGCGGAGATGGGTCCACCCTGATCGATGGCTTTCATGCCGCGCACCATGCCGTCGGTCGCTTCCATGGCAACGCAGCGAACGCGGCCTTCGCCGAGATGCTGCTGCACTTCGAGGATGACGTTGATGGGAGAAGGCACGGTGAAGCCGTCGCTGACGACGCGAAGCGCCTGATAAATAGGCGGCATCACCCCTTCGGTGAACTGCACGTCGACGGCGGGGCCTGCGATTTGGATTACGTTTCCGATATTTTCTGACATAAGACCTCAAAACCAGCAATTAGCAATTAGCAGTTAGCAATTAGTCTGGGACTTGCTGAATGCTAAGTGCTAATTCCTAAATGCTGATTCACTGGGCTGCTGCTCCGCTTACGATTTCGATAATTTCTTTTGTGATCTTTGCCTGGCGCGCGCGATTCATTATCAGCGTTAGCGAATCGATCATATCGCTGGCATTGCTGGTTGCCGCATCCATCGCGGTCATGCGGGCAGCATGCTCGGCGGCTACGGACTCGAGCAGCGCACGGAAAATCTGGATGCTGATGTACTTCGGCAAAATTCCCTGGAAGAGTCGCTGGGGCGGCTGCTCGTAAATGTAATCCACGGGCGACGCGCCGAAGGTGGCGGCGGCCTCATCGACGGCTTTGGTATCTATCGGACGCACACCGACGCCCTCCGACTTCGCCGCTTCCAGCCTCTTCTTGCGTTCTTCTTGTGTCGCCTCCTCCGCCATGAGGACGTGGACTTCGCCGATCTCCTTGATCGGCAGCAAGCGCTCGGCGATCAGACGTTGCGCGATGACCGATTTGAATTCGTTAAAAAGAATGTAAACGGCGTCAATCTCGTGGCGAGTGTAGCGGGAGATTACGGTCTCGCTGAGGGTGGCCGCGAAGTTGTAATCGACCTTGCCTAGTACTCCGATATTTTCGCCTACGATCTGCACGCGCTCGGCGCGCTGAGGAGCAACTGCAGCGTCCGAGTCGACGGGCGGAGCGCCCGTCTCTCCATCGCTAGAGCTCTTCTCTGGGGCAAAGGGGTAGCGGCGCCGCATGAAGTCGCGGCCTTTGCGTCCGATGCATTCGATGTCTATGTTCTGATCTGTTTGTGACTGGATGAATTTTGACGCCATCTTCAATATGTTGGTATTGAACGCCCCGGCCAGGCCTTTGTCTCCGGTGACTACGATCAGCAGAATGTTCTTTTCGGGGCGCTCGGCGAGCAGGGGATGAAGCGCCTTTCCGGTGACCGGATCGTAGATATCGGCTCGCGAGATCAGTGATTTGAGGACGTTGGTCAGCATCTGCGAATAGGGACGCGCGGCCAAGGCGCTCTCTTGCGCGCGACGCAACTTCGCGGCAGAGACGGTCTTCATGGCCTTGGTGATCTGCCGCGTGTTGACCACGCTGCGGATACGGCGCCGGATGTCGAGAATGTTAGCCATAACTCAGGTATCAGGTCTCAGGTGTCAGGTCTCAGGCTTTAATCTCAAATTCCAGGAATTTCCTGAGACCTGAGACCTTGGACCTGGCACCTTTATTTCGCCGCTGCTTGTCTTGAATCTACGAATTGCTGTTTTGCTTCTTTTATTACTCTCGACATCTCTGCCTTTAGGTTGTCGTCCAAAATCTTCTTTTCCATGATCGTGTTTAGCAGGCCCGGATTCGTGGTTTCCACGTACTTATAAAGATCCATTTCGAAGTCGCGAACCTGGTTGACCGGCATGTCGTCAAGCACTCCGCTGGTGCCGGCGAAGATGATCAGGATTTGTTTTGAGAACGGTAGCGGCGAGAACTGGCCTTGTTTTAGCAGTTCCACCAGGCGCTGCCCGCGATTGAGTTGCTGTTGGGTGGCTTTGTCTAGATCGCTGCCGAACTGGGCGAAAGCGGCCAGTTCGCGGTACTGGGCTAGTTCCAGCTTTAGCGTTCCGGCGACCTGGCGCATGGCTTTGATCTGCGCGCTGCCGCCTACGCGGCTCACGGAGAGTCCGACGTTTACAGCAGGGCGAACGCCTTGGTTGAAAAGATCGGTTTCCAGATAAATCTGCCCATCGGTAATGGAAATTACGTTAGTCGGAATGTACGCCGAAACGTCGCCCGCCTGGGTTTCGATGACGGGGAGCGCGGTGAGCGACCCTCCACCGTTCTTGTCGCTGAGCTTGGCGGCGCGCTCTAACAGACGCGAGTGGAGATAGAAAACGTCTCCGGGATAAGCTTCGCGACCGGGGGGACGGCGGAGCAAGAGAGAAATCTCGCGATAGGAGGCGGCGTGCTTCGAAAGATCGTCGTAGATACAGAGGGCGTGGCGTCCCGAATCGCGGAAAAACTCTCCCATGGCGCACGCGGCGTAGGGAGAGATGTACTGCATGGGAGCGGGTTCGGAAGCGGACGCGGCGACCACGATGGTGTATTCCATGGCGCCGGCATCTTCGAGAATCTTGACCACCTGGGCGATGGACGAGCGCTTCTGACCGATGGCGTTATAGATGCAGATGAGGTTGTTGCCCTTGCTGTTGATGATGGTGTCGAGGGCAACGGCGGTCTTGCCGGTCTGGCGATCGCCAATGATGAGTTCGCGCTGTCCGCGGCCGATGGGGATCATGGAGTCGATCGCCTTCAAGCCAGTGGCCATGGGCTCGCGCACGGGCTGGCGGGCAATAACGCCGGGAGCAATGCGCTCCAGAGCAATGAATTTATCGGTCGCGATCGGACCTTTGTCGTCAATCGGCACGCCGAGCGAATTGACGACGCGGCCGATCAGGGCGTCGCCGACGGGGACACTCATGATGCGGCCGGTGCGCTTGACTTCGTCGCCTTCCTTAATCTCGGTGTATTCGCCGAGCAGGACGACGCCGACCTGATCTTCTTCGAGGTTCATGGCGATTCCGGCGACGCCGTGCGGGAAGCTGAGGAGCTCTCCGGCCATGACCTTGTCGAGGCCGTAGACGCGGGCGATTCCGTCACCGAGGGTAATGACGGTGCCGACTTCGTCGACCGCGATCTTCGATTCGTAGTTGTCGATTTGCTCGCGGATTAGTTGGGTAATTTCGTCTGCTTTGATTTGTGGCATAAAATCTTGTCGTTAGTCGTTGGTCGTTCGCTGTTCGTCCCCAGCCCTAAAGGGGGCGTCTAATTTCGCCGCGCGGTAATCCGCACGTCCCCACATTTTTACGCAGGGATAAAACCGTGCCTCTTCAAGACTCTACCAACTGCAGCTGAATTTTTTCCAACTGGCCTTTTACCGAACCGTCATAGATGGTGCTCCCTACTTGCACTACTGCTCCGCCTAATAGAGAGGCATCCTGTTCGTATCTTGCGCGAACTTTTTTGCCGGTCAGCTTTGTGATCTCGGCTTCGAGCATTTGTTTTTCCGGATCGCCCAGCGGCCGCGCTGTGCTTATTTGCGCTTCGGCGAAGCCCTGGCGGTCGTTTAATTCTTGTTCCAACTGTTTCAGGATTTCGCTGAACAACGGCAGCCTGCGGTGATCGGTGAGTACGGCAATGAAATTCCGGACTTGCCTTGTGGTGCCCAGGCGCTGGGTGATGGCGTCGAGGACGGCGAGTTTGCTGCCACCCGGAATGGACGGATTTTCGAGAACACGGCGCAGCTGGTCGCTTTCCTTGAGCAGGGCCTCGATGCTGCGCAATTCCCAAAGCGCGCGGGCAGGATCGAGATGGTTTTTCGGCATCATTACTACGTCAGCAAAGGCACGGGCGTAGATGCCGACGACGGAAGCCATCTTTACTGACCATCCTTTCCGCTGTTGTCATTATTATTATTACGCGACGACCGAGAAGCCAGCTTCGAGGCGAAGGTGCGGACTAGTACCTGGTCGGCATTGTCATCGACGTGAATCTGTCGGCGAGCCAAGGTGATGGCGAGGCCGGCGGTATAAATGGTCAATTCGCGGCGGGCTTGCTTGGCGGCGGCGGCGATTTCCTGCTGGGCGGCGAGCACCACTTTACGAATATCTTCTTCGGCGGCCTGGCGGATGCGGGCTTCCTCGGCGTCGGCTTCCTTCTCTGCAGCGGCTTGCATTTGTCCGATTTCCACATCCAACCGGCGAAGGCGAGTTTCGATGTCGGCTAAGCGGCGATTCGCCTCCTGGCTAGCAGCACGAGCTTCTTCCAAAGCCTGTTGGATGGATTGGCTGCGGTTGCGGAAAATCGGGGGTAAAAATTTGCGCGCGGCCCAGAGCACGACGACGACTACGATGGCGAAGTTCAGACTGAGCGCCACGAGATGTGCCTGATGCACGCTGAGACCGGTCTTACGGGCCAGCCAACGGATTGGCGAGGCGTGCTTAAGATTTACGTTGTCTTCCTCTTCTTCTCCGGTAGACTCGCGCTTCTCCTCGACTAGTTGTCCGCCGAGACCTTTGTGTTTGGGGGCGGACTGGCTATCGTCTGCCTTGGGTTCCGCGGATGTTTGTTGCGAGGGGGGAGCGGCAGATTGCTCTTGCGCGTAGGCGAAGGCTCCTGCTGGGATGACTGACAAGAATACCAGCAGAGCGAGTGCCGACACCTGCCGGACAATTCCCGCCACGGTTATCGGCTTCATTTTCATTGGCCACCGACCGGACTGGGCGATGCTACGGGGCGCAACACTGCGCGCACGATATCGGCGGCGAGTCGGGCGACATCCGATTGCAGCTTTGACATGGCTTGCTGCTTATGCTCTTCGATGTCGAGGCGGGCCTGCTTGACCTGTGCCTGGGCCCGGGTGCGGGCTTCATTCACGGCCTGATTGCGGGACTCCGCGGCCTGCTGGCGGCGAGCTTCCTGGTTTTTGAATACTTTCTGGCGGGCTTCGCGCAGGCGCTGCTCGTATTCGGCGGTTCGGGCCTCGGCAGCGGCGATATCGGCGCGCGCTTTTTCCATCGCGCCCTGAGTACGGTTACGGCGCTCGGCGAGGACGATGGTAAGAGGGCGATGGACGAGGAAGGTGTAGAGAATGTGAAGAGTCGCCAGAAGGATGACGGTGGGCACGGCTCCGAGCAGTAATTCGCCTAGTTGTCGGAGTGTCTGATCCATTTTCTGATGATCTGGTCTTTGATGATTTTTTGAGTATCGAATCGATTATCGAACTGGCGATTGAATCCTTGGTGGTCGAATCCTTGCCGATCCTCTGATTTTGCCAGCGGTCTCTGCCGGAAGAAGAACCGCTTCTAAAACCAATAAAAATAACATTGTGGCGAGGAGAGTGTCAATCAGACCGCGTTTGGCATGGAATTGTCCTAAATTGAGACAATGTTGGGGTGGAAGTTGATCCTTGACAATCGCGGTGGAGGGAATACGATGTAGGCATCACCTCCGATCCCAGTCCGGATCGAATGGGCCGATAGCCAAGGAAACGTCACCGCTTCTTGGCTGGCGGCCCATTTTGAATTTTCGGGTACTTCCTCGCGGGGAAATGAGTCTGCAAAAATATGACGACAAGTTGACACGAGTGTGACAACTGGCGGGCTGGCGATGGTGAGAATGATGTCTGGTCCGGGGGAGCTTTTCAAAGAGGCGTAACCCGGAAACCAACTCCCAATCACCTGGAAGCGGTCTGGGCGGGTGGCGACTCTCTCCACCACCTGCCCAGACCCTTTTTATTTATATGAAAGCGGTTGGCTGTTAGCGGACGGCTGCGGGCTGAAGCAGCGATGCAATGCGCTCGAGGATGCGGTGCATGCTCAGGTTGGAGTCGATGGCGGCGTCGACGGCGTGATGGTGTGAGCCGGCGTGCATGACTAGGACCTTCGTTCCCTGGTGAGCCTTCTTGACCATGTAGGGCAAGTGATGGCGATCCTCCTTGGACAAGGTGACGCCGAGGATGACGAGGTCAAAGGCGTCGCGGCCCAGGGCTTCCTGAACGCCATGGCGGTCGAGGGCGGTGGTCACGTGATGTCCGGCTTTGGTAATTTCGGCGGCTTGGGCGGAAAGAGTTTGTTCGTCGCTTTCGCCGTACAGAATCTTGATCGTCGATTGGTGAACGGATTGGGAAGCGGATTTATGTGCAGTCGCGGGCACGGGCCCTCCTAGTGGAGTTCACTGGGAGCTTATCAATCGGCGAGGATGTTTCTTAGATCACGGAAGAACAGGGCCGAATGGGCCGAATGGGCCCTGAAATATGCGCCAGCAAACCGGGCCTGTTAGCTGACAGGATTCGCGGAAGAGCTTCGATCCCCACCGCATAACAGGGTTTGAGCGATACTCCTCTCTAGGACGTCGTTGCAAAAATCAGACATGTTGTTCAGGAGTTTCCGGCGCGTGGTCCGCAGACGGTTGCGCCATCTTGCGAACAGGAAGGGAGTCGGATGCCAAGCACAGGAGCAGAGTTTAGCAAGCTGCGGCTGACGCGCAATCAGATCCGGGGATTTTGGGCGGCGTGGGGAGGCTGGGCACTTGATGGGATGGATTCGTTCATTTATGCCATGGTATTGGTTCCGGCACTGCGAGAATTGCTGCCGCGATCCGGAATTCCGGCGACCACAGCAAATGTCGGTTTCTACGGCGCGGTGCTATTTGCGCTCTTCCTGGTGGGATGGGGTTTGTCATTGATCTGGGGGCCAATTGCCGACCGGTTTGGACGAGTCCGCACGTTGAGTCTGACAATCATTTTTTTCTCGGTCTTCACTCTGCTCAGCGCTTTATCAACCAGCGTATCGGTCTTAGCGGCGTTCCGCCTGCTGGCGGGTGTTGGGATCGGCGGCGAGTGGTCCATGGCGGGCACATTCGTCGCGGAGGAATGGCCCGAAGAACGCCGGAAAATGGGCGCGGGACTCATGCATACCGGCTACTATTTCGGCTTTTTTCTGGCGGCGCTCGCCAACTATTTTATTGGCAACGCTTATGGCTGGCGTGCCATGTTTGTGCTGGGAGGTCTCCCCGCTCTCTTCGTTGCTTTCATTCGCTACGGCGTGAAAGAACCAGGCCGTTGGGCGAACAAGCACCAGTCCAATGAGGTATGGACGGCCCGGCGTTCTTTTCTATATCTGTTTTCGCCGGAGTACCGGCGGCGCACCATCCTTAACTCGACTTACATGTTGATTTCCATCGTGGGCCTGTGGGCGGGCGCGGTTTATGTCCCGGCTTCCGTGACCTTTTTGGCGGCCAACGCACATTTGCCCGTGCCGGAAGGGGCGCGGCTGGCGTCCTATGCCACGATGATCCTTTCAGTCGGAACTATTCTAGGGTGTCTGGCCGTACCAGTTGTAGCGGAACGCATTGGCCGCCGAGCAACGCTGGCGATCTACTTTTCGCTGATGTTGATATTTATCTCGCTTGGCTTTGGTTACGCTTTTTATCTGAAAGAAGGCGCGCTCACTTGGTTCATGGTCTGTCTGTTCTTCCTGGGTATTGGAGGTGCGAACTTTGCGATCTACACGTTATGGGTTCCCGAGCAATATCGGACGGAGTGCCGGGCCAGCGCATTCGCTTTTTCCACTTCCGTTGGCCGTTTTGCGGGAGCGGGCATTACGTTTTTAGTGGGCGCGGGCGTTCGCCATTTTCAGACGATTGGCATCCCAGTGGCTCTGACGGCGGCGGCCTTTGCGATCGGGCTATTGCTGATTCCATTTGGCGAAGAAACAAAGGGGAAGGCGCTGCCGGCATAAACGCCGCATAAACTTACGATGAGATGCGTGCAGTCCCAGCCCGCTTCAGTGCGAGATATCTTCGAGGGCCAGCCCGCGAGTCTTCGGTCCCCAAATTCCGATTGACAGCATGACAACCAGCATCGAAGCGGCGATAAAGGTGAAGACTCCGGCGACGCCGAAGTCGCGCAGGAAAAAGCCAATCAGAAAGCTTGTGAAAATGGCGCTCAACCGGCTCCATGAGTACACGAAGCCGACGGCCTGAGCGCGCACCCGGGTGGGAAAGAGCTCCGGTTGATAGGCATGGAAGGCCATCGACATCCAGTTATTGGAGCAAGTCAGCAAGACGCCAAATGCAATCAGCAAGCCGCCGCTAGTCTGGCGTGAGAATAACAATCCAAAAACTCCGATGCAGAGGGCCGCAGCCACGATCTGCCACTTGCGCTCAAACTTATCCGCGACCCGCATGGCAAGCAGCGGGCCTAATGGGGCAGCGATCGCGATCATGAAGGAGTACTGCAAGCTGCTGGTGGTGGTCACGCCGGCGGCGATCAGCAGAGTGGGCACCCAGGACGCGAAGCCATAGTAGCCCACAGTTTGGAAAAAGTTAAACACCATCAGCATCGAGGTGCGACTCAAGTAAGGTGGCTTGAAGATGTCGAGGAAGTGGCCGTGGATTTCCTCGGTAGGATGAGGATTGGCGGGAGGCAGAGGTTTCCCCAACTCCTGCGACACACGTGCTTCCATAGCGACGGTAACACGCTCGGCATCTTCCAAGCGCCCATGCGAGATCAGCCAGCGGGGACTTTCTGGGACGCCGCGGCGGATGACCCATACGAAGATCGCACCCATCGCACCGATCAAGACGACCCACCGCCAGCCATCAAGCCCGAAAGGGCTGCGAGGTACCAGCGTCCAGGCGAGCAGGGCGACCACCGGAATCACGCTGAACTGTACGACCTGGTTTACGGCGAACGCACGGCCACGGAGGTGTTTTGGCACAAGTTCGGTGATGTAGGTATCAATGGTCACCAGCTCAACGCCGATACCGATCCCGGCGATCATGCGCCAGGCGACGATCGCAATGGCTGTGTGTTGGAAGGCCATGATGACGGTAGCGGCGGTGTACCAAAGCAATGAGCAGGTGAAGACCATGCGCCGCCCGAACCAATCCGCCGCGAATCCGAAGAGCATGGTGCCGATGAAGAGACCGGCGAAGGTGGCGGCGACAAAACCGGCGAGGCCATTGAATCCGAAGAACGATGCGGAGGAACTCGAGAACAGCCCGCTTCGCACCAGCCCCGGACCTATATAGGCCGTGAAGAAGAGATCGTACACTTCAAAACATCCGCCGAGGGAAAGCAGTAGCACGAGCTTCCAGATGTAGCGCGTGGCGGGAAGCCGGTCGAGCCGGGCGCTGATCTCGAGAATATTTATCTTTTCGCCCATCGTGAATTCCTATCAGCTGGCTTTCCCACTAATCTTCCGCCTCAAAGGTCCATACCTGCGCCGGCTCGCTTCCCTTCGCCGGTACTCCGACGTAAAGCCGATCGCGTTTCGAATAGAAAAATCCTGTACGTACTCCGACTGCGGAGGGGACGGATGCGACAAGCTCATAATGGTCGGGGTCATTCTCCCGAAACACACTGATGAAGCCTTCCGCGCCGATCACGTAAATGCGTTTGCGAGCCTCGTCGAAATAGACGTCATCGCACTCCCCAGCGGCTCGAAGATGCGCCACTTCCCTGCCCGTCGTTGTGTCCAGAACAACCAGCATGGGAGTCTTGCGAGTCACCGTGAACAGGCGATGATCTACCTCGTTGAGCGCCATGGCATAGTTTGCGCGCAGTCCAGCGAGCGGCCACTTGGTGACTGCCCCCGTCTTTCTGTCAATCGATTCCACCACGTTCCCGGCGTCTGGAACATTGACGAAGACGTGCGTTCCCATAGCCTCCACTTGAAACGATTCGGGATGACCTTCAGTTTTCAGGACCGGCCCCACACGCTCGTCCGTTGCCGGATCGATGGTTGCAATGCCGCCGTCGTCTTCACCGAAGCCCACGAACACTTTTTTCGTGGTGGCATCATAACGAAGGTTGTCGGGATCTTTTCCGAAATCGATCGTCTTTTTCAGTACGTAAGTCGCGCCGTCAAAAACCCGCACTTTACCGTCCGCGGCATTGGCAACGTAAAGTTTGTCAAAACCTGGGACGTACAAAGACCCTTGAGGCTCACTCAAACCGGGAATGCTGTGAATCACCCTGCCCGCAAAAGTATCGATGACTTCGACCGTATTGTTCCCCAGCGCGGAGACAAACAGCCGCTTACGCTTCACATCGGCGCTAAAGTGATCCAGGCGGCCGGCCACATGGGGGACCGGGATTTGCTCCTCGAGTTGTAGAGGTAGTAAATCGCGCGATGCGGGCGCACTGGCGTTCTGACCTGTAACTGGGGAGCCCGCAATGGTTAACCCCAAAATCCCGGCGCATAGTATGTTCGTATATTGCATGCCTTCTCCCGTGGAAGCCGCTCTCAGCGAAGCGGCGGAATTATTTTTTATTTCTACGGCTGCGCTTCAAAAACCAAAATCGCTGCCTTTTCCGCATCATGAGCGGGAGCCCCCACATAGAACCGGTTCAATTCCGGCACCCACAGGGACGTGCCAGCGCCTTGTCTGGTTGGTAGTTTGTCGATCAATTCATAGTGGTCGGCGTCTTTCTGTTGATAGGCGAACACGGCCCCAGTCTCGGCATCCCGTCCTCCCGAGACGTACACGCGATGGTGTTGAGCGTCGAAATACACTCCGTCCATGCCGTCAGCGGTGGGAAGGCTCAACACTTCCCTGCCTGTAGTCGCATTCATCACGATCATCTGCGACGGCTTGCGAGTGCCGATGAAAAGGCGATTGCTTGTGGCATCGAATGCCCCGTCGCCCGGGCGCTCGCTGCTCACCGGCCAAGTTGTAATCACCTTACGCTCTCCGGTATCGATCACCTGAATTTTGCTGTTAGGGGACACGAAGCAAAACAGCCGTTTGCCGGACTCGTCCAGCAACAACTCGGCAGGATGTGCGGCGACCTGGATGTCAGCGATGAGTTTGTCCTTTTTCGCATCGATGATGCCCACTTCCCCATAATCTTTGCCAGCATCTTTCCCGCCGTAGCCGACATACAGGACGGACTTACGCGAATCGTACAACACACGGTTGGGGCCAATGTCAAGGGAGATGGTGTCGAGAAGCGCCAGCGTGTCGGCGCGAAACACGCGGACCTTTCCATCATCTCCGCTGGCGACGAAAACTTTATTGAGTGCGCGGACAAAAGCGACCCCTTGTGGCTTTTTGAATCCTGGGATACTGCGCAGCGATTTTCCGGCTCGCAAGTCGACTACTTCAAGAGAACCGTTCTCCAAGCCGGCGACGAAGAGACGTTGACCTTTTGCGTCCACGTCCATGTGATCAATGCGCCCATGGACGCCGGGCAGGGGAATCGTTTGCAAGAGGCGCAACGGATGGGTCTGGGCGTCGATTTGACCGACGCCAACTGCGGAGATCAGCGAGAAAGCCGAGGTGAGCGCGAAAATCCAAAACCGATTGGTCATCAATAATTTCTCCTGAGGTGATTGCTCGTGCCCGGATTTCATGTTCGCTCGAACCGGAATGCTATGCACCGAATTGAATGCCTCTCTGCTCGCGTCCCAGAGCCACCACCAGGGCTGTCAGCGTCATTACCACGAAGGCGGTCAGAGCCAGGGCGTTAGCATAGCCGGTATGCTGTGCGAGAATCGCCTGCACATAACCGACCCAGCCGGCAAGCAGAGCTCCACACTGGTAGGCGAATCCGGGAAGGAATCCGCGCACCGAGTCGGGCGATAATTCCGAGAGGTGCGCCGGAATAATGCCCCACGCTCCCTGCACCATGAACTGGATCAGGAAGGCTCCGGCGACCAGCAATGCCAGAGACGGGGCATAGGCCCACAGAGGCACCAATGCGACCGCACAGACGAGCGCGGTGATCATCGCGCGGCGGCGTCCGAAACGGTCGGACAAAAAGCCGAACAGCAGGCCCCCGAGGAGCGCTCCCACCATGGAGATCGCGGTAATCACCGCACGCTGCGTCGGACCCATTCCCCAATGGCGCTGGAGAAAGGTTGGGAACATATCCTGCGTGCCGTGCGAGGCAAAATTCATCATCATCATCAGGAGCGTCAAATAGAGAAACAATTTCCAATGGGAGAAGATCTCGCGGCCCAGACTGCTCCAGTTCGTCTGCCGAGTCTTCTGCCACACTTCAGATTCTTTCACTTTGAAGCGGACGAAAAGCCCCAGCAGGGCGGGCAGTCCTCCGATGAAAAACATGGGGCGCCATCCCCACCGGGGAAAGACGAAGTAGAAACAGACAGCAGCGAGAAGGTAGCCGAGAGCGTATCCCTGCTGCAGCAGCCCGGAGAGAAATCCGCGCAGGCGAGGAGGAACTTTCTCCATGGCGAGAGATGCGCCAACTCCCCACTCGCCGCCCATGCCGATGCCAAACAAGGCGCGGAGCACGAGAAAAGTAGTAAAACTATGCGCGAAGCCAGTGGCCACCTCGACCACGGAGTAGAAGACGAGGTCGATCATTAAGGGAAGGCGGCGCCCGTAGCGATCAGCCATCAGGCCAAAAATGAACGCGCCGACCGGACGGAACATCAGGGTAAGTGTGATGGAGAGAGCAATCTCTGCGTCGGAACGGTGAAACTCCTGAGCGATGGCCGTCAGCGAGAAGACGACTAAAAAGAAGTCGAAGGCATCCAGCGTCCATCCGAGGAAGCCGGCGAGTAGGGCCGCACCGTGGCCACCTTGTGTCGGCAGAACGGCCGGCAGAACGGCCAGCGGAGTGGTCGGCGGAGTCGCGTAGGGTTCCGGCATTCGATCGTGATCGAGCAACTTTCATCCGCCGCAAAGCGCGGTCAGCGTGCGCATGTCCGCAAGGTCTTCCAAATGGCGTACGAGTTCGACAATCTTATTGGCGCGGTCGATCGGCCATTGCGCGAAATCGGCGCAGCCATGAAACTTCTCAGCCACTTCGTCGTAACTCATCGGATTGGCCGGACTTCCTTTACCGAAATCAGCGCGCCCCGCGATCACGCGCCCGTCTTTCATATGGATTTTAAGGATCGTCGTCATCTTGTCATATCCCGCCTTCTCGGCGTCGGGATCGACCCCAAAATGGATGCGATCGATCATCGCCCGCACGTCGGGCCGGTTGACGACAGTGTCGGTGAATTCGCCGAGTCCCGCCTTGCCCTCAATCAGCAGGATGGCGAGGCAAAATTCCATGCTGAATTTAGCTTGCAGGTTGTTTTTCGGGTGATGGTGAATGAGCGCATTGGGTAGGTTGCGATTCGTGCCCACTTCGACCATCTCCACATCCGCAGCCTTGATCTTCTCGCTGCGGATGAGCCGCTGCATCTCAGTCATTCCGGGATGCGTCAGCGATCCGCAGGGGTACGGCTTGATAGAGACACCGGGGTTGGCGAACGTCCAGGGCTGGCCGAGCTTGTGGAAGATGGCGGAGGGATCGTAACAGCCGCCAAACGCGTGGAAGAAGCCGCGGTCAGCTTCCAGTATCTCTTCGGCGCCAGTCCAGCCTAGAGCTGCCAGGTCAGCCGCAAAGACTCCGATCTCGGCCGCATGGCCGGCATGGAATGATTTCATCATGGTTCCAAAATTCTCGCGCAGGCCACTGCCCTGACTCGCTGCAATTCCGAAGGCGCGGGAAATCTGAGATTCATCGAAGTTGCGAAGTTTGGAGCACGCTGTGGTGCCTCCAAACACTCCGCAGGTTCCGGTGGAATGAAACCCATCCTCATAGTGGCGGGGAGATATTGCTTCCGCAATCTTGCACTCGACTTCCACGCCCAAGTGATAGGCCACGAGAAAATCCTTGGCGTTGGTGGCGGCGGTATCGGTAAAGGCCAAAGCAGCGGGAAGCACGGGCACCGTGGGGTGTGTAAGCAGTCCGTATACGCGGTCCTTACCAACCGCCAACTGGGTATCGTCGAAGTCCTCGACGTGGATCGCCAAGCCATTCGCGAAGGCCGCGAAGCGCGGCGTCAGTTTGTTCTTGGTCCCCATCACGGTGGCGCCCTGATCTGGAAGGCCGAGGCTGGCAGCATACTCGCGAAACAGCTTTCCGTTCTGGGCTCGGGCGCCGGCCAAGGCCAGCCCCAAACCGTCCAGAATGGATTTCTTGCCGAGATCAATCACGTCCGCCGGCAGATCGGAGAACTTTGTGTTCCGCACAAACTCGACCACGTATTTTGTCAGCCCAGGGGTTTGCGGGAATGGAGCGGGGACACAGGGCGAATTCTCGCTTGCGCCGAGCGCGGCGGGAGACAAGCCGACAGTTGTCACGACGGCGCCCAGACTGGCCGAAGACCGCAAGAAATCTCGTCTCTTCATGGCAGCGAAATACCCACTTTCATCGGAGCGACTGCGTGATTGTTACCGTTGTCGATCCAGCGTTGCCGATGGAGCCCCGGGCGCCCCCGCCCGGCCGGGCAAGTCGCCCGTCCCTCCACCGGTGTAAATCACCACGCGATCACTGTGCTAGTTGCGGTTGCCTAGCCCAGCAAGACTTGCTACTTCTTTCCCACAGCAATCACGACAAATGAATTCGGCAATGGCTGGGGCCGCCCCCGAGGATTTTCCGGACTCGGCTTCGGCGCCGGGCCGAGGTCGGCGGTCACGGTCAGCATTTGTCCAGTGCTGGCGTCAAACGTGATGGTGCGCGCGCCTTTCTTGGTCGGAACATTCTCGATCAGCGCATACTTTCCGTCGCGTTGGCCGACGAAGCTCATGTTGCCTTCACCGTTTGAAGTGACCGCGAGTTTGGTACCCGGGTCGAAGGCCAATCCATCACTGCCGTCGCCGGTCGGCACGGTGGCGATCAGCTTGCCCGTTTTTGCATCCACAATTGCCATCTGTTTGTTACCGCAGGCAGCGAAGATGTGGCCCTGCTGCCGATCCATATCCAAGCCGCTGGGCTCTTCGCAGCCCGCCATCGGCCACTCGGAGATAACTTTGTTGGCGCTGGAATCAATCACTGCGATCAAGCCCTTGTCCTCAATGTTGACGTAAACCCGGCCCTTTCCATCGGCCACCGGGGCCTCGGGCTTGCCGCTAAGGGGAATGGTCGCAACAACTTTGCGCGTTTTCGGGTCAATCACGGAGGCGGCCTTGCCGTGGCCGTCCATGATAAAAACGTGCCCGGAAGCAGAGTCGTAAACGATTGCATCCGGCCCTTCGCCGGTTTTGATTTTTTCAGAAACTTTCAGAGTTTTCAGATCAAATACGCTAGACGTGTTCTCGCGACCATTGGTGGTGAAGCCAATGCCAAGATCGGAAACGAGTGCGACACCATGGGCGCCGGGTGTATCCGGGATTTCGCCGACCAATTTGCCGGAGTCCAGATCAGCCACCATGAACCGGGTAGCCCGGGCGATGTAAAGACGGCGCGCCCCCGAATCGGCGTACACATAGTCCCATCCGCCGTCACCTCCCAGAACCATAGTGCGGACGACCGAGTAGGTTGGGGTGGACTGAGCCGCCGCAAATGAAGTCACGAAGACGCAGGTGCTGATGGCAACCGCAACAAGTGTCAGGCACAGAATGAGATTAGCGAATTTTGTTTTCACAAAGCCTCCGGGAATGCCAGTGGGCGTCTATGCCCTCTGGGCTGGTGTCGTAAAGGTACTGGCGTCATTCTGCGAACTGTTCGCAGTGGCGCTTTCTTCCCTGCCGCCGGTTGCGAAGAAATGCACCGCCGGCGTAATGATGAGCGAAAGTACCATGGAAATCACAACTCCCCCGATCACGGCAATTGCCAGGGGCTGCAACATTTGCGAACCGGCGCCGATCGCAAATGATAGCGGCAGCATCCCGGCAAGCGTAGCCAGCGCCGTCATGACGATCGGGCGCAGTCTTCTGCGGCTCGACTGCAAGATCGCTTCTTCCGCCGAAAAACCAAGAGCGCGGAATTTTTGATCAGCATCAAGCAGCAGGATACCGTTCTTAGCCACGATGCCGATCACCATGATCATCCCCATGAAGGAGGAAATATTGAAAGTCGTTCGAGTGATCAGCAAGGCAATGAAAACGCCCGAGGTTGACAGCAACGCAGATGCCAATATCGCGAGCGGCGCTGCAAAGCTGCCAAACTCAAAGAGCAGAACACAAAAAACCAGCACCACGGCGAGGACGAGAACAAATGCGAGGTCGCGAAAAGATTGCTGCTGCTCTTTGTAGGTGCCACCGTATTCCACGCGGATGGCGGCCGGCAAATGCAGACCGGCGATTGTCTTCTGGACTTCTGAAATGGCCGTCCCAAGGTCGGTGCCCTCGAGTCGAGCGGTGACTGCGACCTGACGCTGTAAATTCTCGCGCAGAATTTCGGTCTGTCCGGGAACAGATGTAATATCCGCCAGCGCACCTAACGTAGCGGTTTTCCCAGTGCTGCTCGTCAACAGCGTGTCGCGCATGGCCCCAATCGAGGCTCGATTTCTATCGGGGAATCGCACCCGGAGCGTGTAGGCGCGATCATTACTGACCACTGGTGTTGGCGCAGGTTCACCCTCGACAAGGGCGGCAGCATCGGTGGCAACTTCTTCCGGAGTGAATCCAGCCCTCGCCGCCACGCTCGGATTGATCTGAAACGTCACCGCAGGACCGCTGATGGTGTTGTCGATGCCGTTCAGTACGTCTACGATGCCTTTGATCTTGCCGATTGAATCAGCGACTTTGGGAGCCCAATCGGCAAGGAGTGCCGGGTCCTGCGCAAAGAGCTTGATCTGGACCGGCTGCGGCGCGCTCGTAAGATCGTCGATCATATCCTGCAAAATCTGAACAAACTCGACGTCCAAAGCAGGTTCTTCAGCCTTTATTTTGCTGCGAACCTCTTTAATCACTTCGTCGATACCCCGGCTGCGATCGTCCTTCAGCTTCACGGATACGTCTCCGGTATTCGCCTCTGTTACCGCGGCCAAGCCGAGCTGCATTCCAGTGCGCCGCGAGGTGCTCTCCACTTCAGGAACTTCACGCAATATTTTCTCGACATGGGTGATGACACGGTTCGTCTCGGCGAGCGAACTGCCGGCCGGCATGATGTAGTCGACGATAAACCCGCCCTCATCCATTTCGGGGAGCAGGTCCGAGCCCATGAAGTGGTAACAAATGTACGAGACGGCGATTAGCGCGAGGCTCAACACGGCCAGCCTTTTGGGGTGCCTCAACGCACGGCTCAACCACTTCTGATGGAAGTTCACGATCTTGAGAAAGAAGCCGCTGACGGAGGCGTCTTCAGCCGCCAGCAGACGCTTAATATCCTCCTCGTGTTCAGTTGCTGCTTCGACCGCAGTCTCTCCCGATTTGCCATGCTTGATAAAAAACTGGCTGAGCGTGGGAGTCCACGTCAGGGCCAGGGCGAGTGAAGCAAATAACGACACGGCCATCGTGACCGCGAGCGCTCTGAAAAATGTTCCCGTCACACCCGCAATCGAGATCAAGGGTAGGAAGACCACCACGGGTGTAATGGTCGATCCGATCAAGGGAACGGTGATCTCCTTTAGCGCGCTCTGGATGGCCTCGAGACGGTTCTGCCCGGCGTCGCGATGCAGCACGATGTTTTCGACCACGACAATGGCATCGTCAATCACCAGGCCCACGGCGGCAGCGAGCCCGCCCAGCGTCATCAGGTTGAAGCTCTGTCCCATCAGCTTCAGGGCGATGAATGTGACCGAAACCGTGACCGGAATCACCAGCCCGGCCACGATAGAGGTTCCCCAGTCCCGGAGAAAAACCACCAGGATGATCGACGCGAGAACGAGACCGATCAAGATGGCATCTCGAACGCTGGCGATCGATTGATGGACGATCAGGGATTGGTCATAGAAAGGCTGGATCTGGATGCCGCGCGGAAGAGTCTGTTGAATCCGTGCGATTTCCGCGTGCACTTCGTCGGCGACTTGCACCGTATTGCTGTCCGGCTGCCGATTGATGTTGATGAGGAGCGACGGTTTGCCATTTGCCGTCACGATTGTGTAGACCGGCTTTACGGCAGAGGTAACGGTTGCTACATCTCCGACGTGTATAGGAACGCCCGCCGGCGTAGCCTTGATCACTACGCCCGCAATTTGCGCAGGAGTGCGAACCTGGGCATTAATCAGCCCCAACACAAGCTGATGATTTTCCTCCAGCAGCCCGGGAGAGTCGATGAGGTTCGTGCGTCGCACCGCCTCGAGAATATCCGGAACCGTAACGCCCGCTACGAGCAGCTTGGCAGGATCGGGGATGATATGAAATTCAGGCTCTTGTCCGCCCTGCACCAGGACTGTCGAAACGCCGTCCAGCCGATTCAAACGTGGCTTGATTTCATAGGTCGCCATCTCCCACAACCTGGTTTGCTCTATGGTGTCGGAGGACAGGCTGTAGCCCATGATGGGAAAACTGGCGAACGTCAGGCGATGCGCTTCGACCTTCGCGCTCGATGGAAGTTCGGTCTGCGCGCGAGATAGCGCGGCGTTGACGTACTGCAACGTCTGGAACATGTCGACGTTCCAGTTAAAGAAAAGGTCGATTTCAGCCGAACCGCGGCTGGTGATGGATCGGACATTCTGCAGCCCCGGCACGCTGTTCACCGCCTCTTCCAGAGGACGGGTAATGGTCACCATCATCTGATCGATCGGCATCACGCCGTTGTCTACTGCAATCAGAATTCGTGGAAAGTTAGTGGCCGGGAAAACCGCGACGGGGACGGTAAAAGCGAGATATCCGCCAATCAGTGCAAGGGTAACGGTCAGGAAAATGACCGATCGCGAATGGTGCGCGAACCAGTATGGAGACTTCCTGTCGTTGGAGGTCACTTACTGTTTTTCTCCTTGCTGGAATCCTTGGACGAAGACGAGGAAGTCTCTTCGCCCGCTGAGGGTTTGTCGCTTCCCTTCTCCGTCTCTGTCTCTTTTTCTTTGGCTGCTTCGACGGAAACTTTGGTGTTATCCGGCAGACCATAGGCGCCGGAGGCGACTACACTTTGCCCCTCTTTCAACCCGTCGAGAATCTGCACGTTCTCATCCTGCCTTATTCCGACCTTGACTGCCAACTGGCGAGCGTGTTGATCGGAACCGATGACCATGACGGTCGCACTACCGTCCGCGGCAGTCAAGACGGCCGAGGCGGGGACGACCACGGCGTCCGGCACGGTTTCCGACACCATGGACAGTCGCACGCTCGTGCCAGGCTTAAGAGTTTGATCCGGATTTTTCGCCTGTACCCAGACTTCGACCGTCGTGCTATTGGGATCAAGCGCCGGACTCACCAGCGTCACCTTGCCCTCTGTCGGCTTGCCGAGTCCTGAAACATCGATCGTCGCTGGGTCTCCAACCTTGAGCAAGAACGCATCTTTTTGCGGGATATGCGCGCGCGCGGTTATGCGTGAAAGGTCCATGACCGTAATCAGCGGGACTCCCGCACTGGGCATCTCTCCCGGGTAAAGCGGCCGATCCGTAACCACTCCGTCGATGGGACTGCGAATTTCTGAATAGCCGAATTGAGCCTGCGCGCCGAGGTATTTGCCTCGGGCCGAAGACAACTGGCCCTCGAATCCCTTGGTTTCCTGCTGCTTGACCACGGCGTTGAGGGAATCAAGATGTCTCTTCGCCAGCTCATATTGAGCTCGCGCTTGCGTAAGGCTGACTCCGGCTTGATCGAGGTCCTTCCGAGGCATGGCCCCTTGTTTGAACAGTTCTTGCCGGCTGTCATAGACCTTTTGCTGAGCGTCGAACATCTCCTTGGCAGATTGCGCGTCAGATGTAGCCTTCTGTATTTCTTCCGGCAGGCCGGCAGCTGTACTCGTAACATATGTGGCTTCAGCTTGTTCAAATGCGCCCTTGTTTTCTTCCTTTGCAGCGGCCAGATCGGAGTTCTCCAGAACGGCCAGCAATTGGCCTTTGCGCACCTTGCTTCCCCGGTTAGCGTAAAACTGTTTTACCGGCGCGCTAATCTTTGGCACGAGCGCCGCTTGTTGCAGAGGAAACAATACAGCATCCGCTGTGATGACGTGCTGAACGGTGGCTTTCTGGGCGTTCGCGGCGGTGACAGGAACGGCAGCTTCTTCGGTTTTCTCCTTCGAACAGCCGACGGATAACATCGCAATCGCGCTCGCCAGCAACATCGAAATCGCCAGCCGGGAAACAGGTTGGCGATCCCGCACACCTTCACGAATTGTCTTTGCGAATAAGAGTTTTTGAGTATTCATCGGTTTCAGAACTTTCCAGTCAGGGTCTGAATATTTGCGAGCGCGACCCGAAACCGCACCTGCCCATCGTCGTAGGCGTTGCTCGCGGCAGTCAACGTATTCTGTGCGTCCACCACTTCCAACACGGTAGCTTCGCCGGACTGGTAGCGGAGACTGGTCAATCGCAAGCTCTCGGATGCCAGTTGGGCAGATTGGCTTAGCAGTTCCAGTTCCGCGTGCGCGGCTTGCGCTTCGTTGTAAAAGGAGCGCAGATTTGCCAGTAGCGTGCGCTGGGCCGCACTCAACTCGACGATCGCTTGTTTCTTTTCGAGGTTGGCCTGCTTCACTTTGCTGAAGTTGGCCCCCCAACTCCAAATTGGAAGCTGTAGAGTGGCCGCAGCCGAGCTGCCGAGGTTGCGGAAACCGGCGGGATTTTCCGTGGCGAACTGGTTTGCGTCGATTCCATACCAGTAGTCCACCGTGATGGCCGGCAGAACTCCTCCCCATGCGCTGGTAACCTGCCGGGTGGCTTGCCGGAGCGCAGCTTGCGCGGAGCGTAGATCGGGATTATTTCGCGTGCCCGCTGCGCTAACTTCGTCAAGAGTCGGTAGCGCCCGAGCAGCGCCAAGATCGTCCACTACCGTGAAGTTCTCGTTAAAATCCTTGAACAGCAAGATAGCAAGGTCGAGACGACTCTTGTTCATCCCTAACTCGGCTTCCCGCAAATCGCGCTGTTGTTGCCGGTATTGGAGTTGGGCCTTAATGACGTCCGAGTGTGCTACCTCCCCGCCGTTTTCCAGCTTCTCGCTGATTCCCAGGAATCGTTGCGCTTCCTCATTGGCGCGTTGCGCTGTTGCGTACTTATGCCCTGCCGCAACGTGCGCGTAATAGGCCTGCGCCACCGTGACTGCCAAACCGCGCAAAGCGATTTCGGATTTGGCCCTGGCCACCGCCTGCGCCGCTGACGCTCGACCATAGTCGGCGAATGTCTGGAGGGAGAGCGCCTGATGCACATTCCCTTGCGCGATATATTCGTGAACTCCGTTATTGGCAATAAAGATCGGGTTGTTCGTTCCGTGCGGACTTGGCTCGGTGTATAGAAACTGCATGTTGTAATTGACATTCGGCAGCAGCGCGGCCCGGCTTTGTACAAGATCCTGATGGGCGAGGCCAAGCGCCGTGAATGCCGCTTGCAGTTGAGGATTATTCGCCCTGGCGCGCTGCAGCGCGTCAGAAAAAGTGATGGTCGGCGGCGAAGCAGCGGCGGAGTTTAGGGGAGGGCTTTGCTCCGCCGCCGTGACCTGCGCACTTGGAGCAGGTTCATTCGCTTGGGCCGCACTGCGCCCAGCCATCAAGAAGAGAAGCGACTGGACAGAGAGAAAGAGCGTCCCGACAATCGCCGCTCTTCGCACTCCGGGGTAGCCCGTTTCCGGATTTCGTATACTCTTCAACATTTGGCGTCTTGCACTAACCATTGCGGCAGGATTTGGCAGATTCCGAAACCCGATAGGGTTCAGTTGAAGCAATCACGTACATACATAGAATTACTCGCGTCAGATTAAAGCGCTCTGAAAGAAGGATAAAATTGTGTTCAGAGTCAGTGCGTTCGGAGCGGCGGATTGGCCAGTTCATTTTCAGGAACATCGAGGAGCGGCAACTCTACTGTGAAACGACTGCCGTGGCCTTCTTCGCTGGAAACCTTGATTTCAGCGCCATGCGCCGTGCAGATGGCTTTCACAATGGCGAGGCCCAGTCCTGCCCCGCCGGAGTTTCGCGAGCGTGCTTTATCCGCCCGGTAGAAGCGCTCGAAGACATGACCAAGGGCATGGGCCGATATCCCAGCGCCATTGTCAGAGACCTCGAGGACAGCAGTACCACGGTCTCCGCGAACATTCACTTCGACTTCGCCGCCTTCTTGCGTGTATTTGATGGCGTTGGCGACGAGGTTCACGATGACCTGCTGAAGGCGCGATCGGTCTCCCTCTACGTAGATATTTGTCGCCACATTGCTGCGGAACACGATCAACTTCTCCTCCGCCAACAGTCTCATTTGCTCGGCGGTCGACGCCGCCAGCTGGCCGAGGTCCAGCCGCGCCTTGTCCATTTTCACCTCGCCCGCATCCAGGCGTGAGATAGCCAACAGGTTCTCGACTATGTGAGACATCCGGTGGGTTTCTTCCAGGGCGCTGCCAATCTGATCCGTAAGCGCAGGATTGAGCCGATGGCTCTGAGCGATGCCCTCAAGCTCCAACTGGAGAATCGTCAAAGGCGTCCGCAATTCATGCGATGCGTCCGCGGAAAAGCGGTTGATGTGCTGGAAGGCCTGATCCAGCCGTTCGATCATGCGGTTCAGCGAAACAGAAAGCCTTTCAAGTTCATCGCCGGTTCTTATGACGGGCAGGCGTTCGCTGAGATTGGTGGACGTGATTCCCTCCGCCCGTTTCGTGATCTCGTCTACCGGCTGCAGCGATCGCCTCATCAGCCAGTATCCGCTCACTACGGCAAGAGAAATGATGAAGGGCATGTAGATGGCAAACGTTACCAGCAGTCCGTGGAGAACGACTTCGATCTGCTGATACGGAACTCCGCTCTCGACGACGAATTTACTTCCATCCGCTGTCGTGAATTGCTGCGTATCGATCAGTAACTGCGATCGTCCAGCTAAACGTACTTTTCGCGAACGATTTTTTTCATCTCCCTTGGGTAAAGGGATTTGAGACGGGTCGAATGCGCCGTCCTTCGGCGCACCGGAAACGTAAAGAACCCCGACCCCTTCCTGGACAACACGAATAAAGTGGCCGTTTACCTCGGGCGCATAGGCCTCATTGATTTCAGTCTCAAGCCAATCTGTGCGCTTGAAAGGATGTTGCGATAGCAACTGCGTTCCGATCGTCCTACAGTCCGAGCCGAGCGTTCTTTGAAGATTCCAGTAGAGGTATCGCTCCAAGCCGAGGTAGACAGACACGCCAAAAATCAGCAATGCGCCAGCGAGGAGCCCCGCATACCAGGCCGTGATGCGGAAACGGAGCGATCGAGTATTCACGAGTGCGCTCCGTTGCTGATGCTGTAGCCGACGCCGCGCACAGTACGAATCAACTTCTGCTCATACGGGTCGTCCACCTTGCTTCGGAGGTGCCGCACATAGACGTCCACGATGTTGGTGATGCCGTCGAAACTCTGGTCCCACACATGTTCGATGATCATGGTTCGCGATAAAACCCTGCCGGCATTCGACATCAGGTATTCGAGTAGAGAATATTCTTTCGAGGTCAGATCAATCCGTTTCCCGGCACGCCTCACCTGCTGCGAGAGACGGTCGAGTTCCAAATCTCCCACGCGAACCACGCTGCTGCGGCTGACGGGGCCACGCCGGAGTAGCGCCTTGACACGCACCAGTAATTCGGCAAAGGCGAACGGCTTGGTGAGATAGTCATCCGCGCCCGCCTCAAAATTACCTACTTTGTCGGCGACCGCGTCGCGGGCCGTTAGAATCAATACGGGAACGTTGACATTCTGACTCCGAAGACGGCGAAGCACCTGGGTGCCGTCCATTTTCGGCAGCATCAAGTCGAGAATCACGAGGTCATAGTGATACGTAGTTGCGAGTTCGAGTCCGGACTGACCGTCCGCGATCACGTCGACCGCGAATCGCTCTGCCATCAACCCGCGAGCGACAAAACTCGAGACCTTCGTTTCGTCTTCGACCAGCAGGATGCGCATCAAGTCTCCCGACGCATAGTATATTGCCATTTCAAGATGAAGCCTAAACAAAGCGGGGATGAAAAGTTATTCAGAATCAACGGATATTCTTAGTTGTCGATCCAACCTTGCTCGTGGAGCGCCGGGCGTCCTCGCCCGGCTCGGCGGACTGGACGGGCGAGGCGCCCGTTACTCCATCATGTGATTCATAACGCGGCGGGTACCAGTCTGAACAAAGTTTCATTTGGCCTTCATTGGACCTTAATGTTGCAGGATGACCATCGGTAACCACAATGCTCAAGGGATATTTTGCCGCTCTGTTGCTCTTCGCCTGCACCTTCGCCACTGGTCAAACGCCGTCGCCGGACCACTGGGTCGCAATTCGTGCCGGCTGGCTTTTTGACACAAAGTCCGCAAAGCTGGTGAGCAACCAGGTTGTGCTGATTCACGGGGACCGCATCACCGAGGTTGGCCCGGCCGAGCGCGTGAAAGTTCCCGCAGGCGCCGAGGTACTAGACTTAAGCCAAGCCACCGTACTTCCCGGTCTGATCGACGCGCACACTCACGTTTTTGGAAACGGACCGGACCTGGAAGAGCAATTCTTACGCGATTCCTACCAATACCGCACCCTGACCGCGTTCGCGAACGCGCAAAAAGACTTGATGGTGGGCTTCACGACGCTTCGCGATTTGAAGACGCTTGGGGCTAGTTACAGCGATGTGGATCTGCGTAACGCCATCGATCGCGGCATCGTGCCGGGTCCCCGCATGCAGGTTTCGACCCGTGGCCTTCAGGCAACCGGTGGCTTCATCATGAACGGTTACTCGGAGGAGTTGGCTCTTCCAGTTGCGCTCCAGGTTGTAGACTCTCCCTGGGCCGCTCGTCAAGCGGTGCGGGAGCAGATCGCGCATGGCGCAGATTGGATCAAGTTATACGCGGCGTACCAGTTTCATTTCACCGAAGACGGGAAAATGGTTGTCCCTCCCACGTTCACGGCAGAAGAAGTAAATGCAATCGTGGATGAGGCTCACCGGAGAGGGCACAAAGTTTCTTGTCACGCTTTTGGTGGCGAGGGTCTCCATAACTGCATCAACGCAGGCGTGGAATCGATCGAACATGGCGTGGACCTTGATGACGGTGAGATCAAGATGATGATCCAGAAAGGCATTTATCTGGTGCCGACGCTATATCACTATCAGCTCGATCGTGAGGAGGACGAGAAGAAACGCCATGGCCACAGTGTTGCGGAAGTCTCGGAACGCAGTTTCCCCAAGGCTGTAGCAGCAGGCGTGAAAATTGCTTTCGGCTCCGGAGCCGGTCCCTTCCCCCACGGAAGCCAAACGAAAGAATTCGAGTACATGGTGAAATTCGGAATGACTCCGGTCCAGGCCATCCTCGCCGCAACCACCGGAGCCGCGCAGCTCATGGGATGGCAGGATCGCATCGGCTCCCTCGAAGCGGGTAAGTTCGCAGACGTCGTCGCAGTGTCAGGAGATCCAACCACCGACATCACAGAACTTGAGCGGGTGAAGTTCGTGATGAAGGGCGGACAGGTATATAAGAACGAGCTAAAGTAAGAGCGAAATTAGGGCGACTTGAGGAAACTTGAAGAATTATAAGATCGCAGTGATTGAAGGAGACGGCATCGGGCGCGAAGTAGTCCCCGAAGGAATTCGCGTGCTCGAGACGGCAGCGCGCCGTTTTGATCTTTCTTTGTCATGGCAGCATTTCAACTGGAGTTGTGAGACCTATCTCAAGACCGGGCGGATGATGCCGGAGGACGGGTTGGAACAGTTACGCCCCTTCGATGCAATCTTTCTTGGAGCGGTGGGTTACCCGGGCGTCCCCGATCACACTTCACTTTGGGGCTTGCTTATTCCCATTCGCCGGGCGTTCAAACAGTACGTGAATTTGCGGCCAGTACGGCTGTTGGAAGGAATCAAGACCCCGCTCAGTAATCGCAAAGCGGGTGAGATCGATTTCTGCATCATCCGTGAGAACAACGAAGGCGAATACTCCGCGGTCGGCGGCCGTCTCCACCAAAACACGGATCTAGAAATGGCGATTCAGGAGACCGTCTTCACGCGGCAAGGTTGCGATCGGATCATGACCTACGCCTTCGAATTAGCCCGGACGCGCAAGAATCATGTAACTTCAGCCACAAAATCGAATGGCATTGTCTACACCATGCCTTTCTGGGATGAAAGGTTCTCCGCGATTTCAAAGAAATATCCGCAAGTTAAAACGGACCAATACCACATCGATATTTTGACCGCGCACTTCGTGAGCCATCCCGACTGGTTTGATGTTGTGGTGGGATCAAATCTTTTCGGAGACATTCTGTCCGATCTCGGCGCAGCCGTCGTCGGATCGATGGGGCTGGCCCCGTCTGCCAATCTAAACCCGGAGCGGGAGTTCCCTTCCATGTTCGAGCCGGTCCACGGATCGGCTCCCGATATTGCCGGAAAAAAGATTGCCAACCCGGTAGCGCAAATCTGGTCGGGCGCAATGATGATGGACCATCTGGGCGAGAAGGAAGCCGCTCGCGTGGTCGAGGAGGCTATCTTCAAGGTGCTCGCCCGGCGCGATCCTCTCACTCCAGACATTGGCGGGCGTGCCAGCACCGAGGACATGGGAAAAGCCATTGCCGCAGAAGTTTCGATGGTGCCTGTACAAGTCTGATCTGTCTGGAAAGAAAGCGGACGCTCCTCCCTCTGATCACTAACCTGATCGCCGATCAAAAGGGCGTCCGCTTTGATGTATTCAGTCCAACGAAGTTGCCACACTCCAACCAGACTTAAGGAAGCACGTTGTAGACGCGTATTTCGGCTGTCTGTTTCTCATGATGGGGAACCCCCAGGTAGAAGTGATTCAACTCCGGAACCAGAATTGCCGTCTTGGCTCGAAACGAAGTCGGAATGTGACCGATCTGGACACAGTGATCCGGGTCGCTTTGCTGAAACACGTCGATAAATAGCGTTCCTGCAAAGAAGAGGCGCTTGCGCTGGGGATCGTAAGCCATATCATCGACCATTGCCGCCGCCGGCATGCTGCTCACAACTTTGCCCGAATCGGAATCCAGCACAATCAGTTTTCCGGGATCGCGCGTGCCGATAAACAGCCGATGAGCGTCCTCATCGAATGCTATGGCAGTAGGCTTCTTGCCCTCGGTTGCAATCGACCAGGTCGCACGTAAGGTGAGCTTGGTGCGATCAAACACTTCGACTGAGTTGTTACCCCTGATGACGACGAAAATGCGAGGCCCCGATTTTTCGAGGGTCATGCCTTCCACGTCGTTGGAGTCGATCTTGATTTCGCCCACAGTCTTCGCGGTGGAGGTGTCAACGACGGTGATGTAGGCGTTCGGCAGTTTGGCATCCTTGCCGCCGTTCACGACATATAGGTCCTTAGTCGAAGGATCATAGGCGCTCGCGTCCGCACCCTCCTTCAGCTTTATACTTCCGACGGGCTTGTAGGAATCCGTCTCGTAAATCTTGATTTCACCCAAGTCGCCATCGACCACGAAAAGCTTCTTCAGATCTGCCCGATAAAGCAACGAATGCGGCGCCTTGAGATCGCTAATGGTATGGATCAGCTTATTGGTCTTGAGATCAAGAACCAGAACTTTCGAGTTCTCTTCCGCGGTGGCGAACAGGCGGTCTCCCGCAACATCCGCGGTGAAGTGGTCGAAATCGCCATCTTTGAGCTCAGGCAATGGAATCGTTTGCAAAGGCTCCAGGACCGGTTTCTGTTGAGCCCACACTCCGGCTACAAGCGCTAGGAACACAGCTGACAAAATCATTACTCGCGATTTATTCACCTTTACCTCCAGTATTGAGAAACAAGACCGTTGTCACAGAAAAACTCGTCAAAGAAAAACTCATGGATTGCGCTACTCACATTAATCAGGATGAACATGAAATGCGCATTAAGAGAACATTAAAAATAATTCGCGCTCTTGATTTGCGCGACCATGCTAAGCAGTGTCCGAAACCTCGCGCCGGCGTCCGGCACCGACCGCGAGCATCAGCATACCTGACGTGATAAGACTACCCACCAGGTACCACAGCCCGGCGCTGAAGTTATGAGTGCGGCCAACCAAGTAACCCATCACCAGAGGTCCAACAAAGCCGCCGAGATTTCCGACTGAATTAATCAGCCCGATCGAGGCAGCCGCGGCCGACTCACTTAGAAAAAGCGTAGGCACAGCCCAAAAGCAAGGTTGAAAGCCATAAAACGAACCCCCCACGAGGACGAACAGGCCAATGGAGACCAAGGGCCTCGAGCTATTGAGCACAGCCAGCGAGAGGGCGAGCGCGCATAGAAACACGGGGATGGCGGCGTGCCACCGGCGCTCTCCAGTTCGATCGGAATGCCAGCCATTCAATTGCTGCGTAAAGAAGGCAGCGACGTACGGCAAAGCAGCCAGTAAGGTCACCTTCAGATCGCTTTGTCCAGAGAGGCGTTTCAGAATTGTGGGGAGCCAAAAGGCAATGCCGTAGCTTCCGGTCATGGCGCAGAAATAGCAGAGCGTCAGCAGGATTACGTCCTGGTTGCGCAGAGCTCCCCAAATGCTCAAAGAATGATGACGAAGGTTCTTGGCTTGCTTTTCGTGTTGTAATTGTTCAATCATCCAGGACCGCTCGTCCGCGGTCAGCCAGCGAGCCTGCGCAGGCCAGTCCGTCAGATAGAAGATCGTGATCACCCCGAACACAATCGCGGGAATGCCTTCCAGGATAAAGAGCCATCTCCAGCCCCTCAGCCCAAGCCACGAGATCCCGAGCAGCAAGCCCGCGATCGGCGAGCCAATCACATAGGAAAGAGGATTGGCGGCATAGAAGAATGCGACCGCCTTCCCCCGGTCCTCGTATCGGAACCAATGAGTCAGGTAGACAATGACACCAGGCAAGAATCCCGCTTCAGCCGCGCCCACGAAAAAACGTACCAGATAAAATTGCCGGGACGTGTGAATGAAGGCCATCAATACCGAAACCATTCCCCAGGAGATCATGATGCGCGCAATCCATCGCCGCGCACTCCATCTCTCCACAATCAATGCGCCGGGGATTTCCAGCAGGAGGTATCCGAGAAAGAAAATGCCGGCTCCCATGCCCACCACGCGATCGCTGAACCCAAGATCGTGGGGCATTTGGAGGGCAGCGGCGCTGATGTTCATTCGATCCAGAAAGGCGATGACGTATAACACGAAAAGATAGGGCAGAAGACGCCGCGCGATACGATGTCTGGCCCGCCGCCCAACCTGGGCGTCCGGGGCGGAAGAATCGACATGTCCTGCTTCTGGCGAAGCGGCAGTATGTTCGGCCATGGTCCGTATCTTTAAGTCTGTATCTTTACTCTGTATCGTGGGTCCGTATTTTGTGCTGGAACCGATCATTGTTGTGACGATCTCACTGCCCAACAGGTTTAGCGCAGAACCAATGTCTTAATTCGCTTCGGCACATCACCCACGGGGATGCGAGCGACTTCTTTGAGCGTCTGTGCGTCAATAACCGATACCAGTCGGGCCGCGGAGTCCGAAACATAAACCAGTTTGCTGTCAGGCGTGAAGGCGATCCACTCCGGTACCGCCCCTGTGGGCGCATATCCCAGCGGATGAACTTCGGGCAGTGCCGCATGTCCGATCAACCTGAGATCAGGCAGCGAGTATTTAAAAACAGCATTGGCGAGTGTACTGTTGACCCACAACGATTTTCCGTCTGGAGTCACCCCGATTCCGTGAGACGGAACGCCTCCTCGCGCTTCCGCAATTCCGAAACCGCCCGGTTGATCCGGCAGCTTGATCCTGGCCACCTCCGCCCGTTTCGCGAAGTCGACAACAGCGAATCCGTGAAAAGTTGAAAGCTGAACGAAAATGCGGCGAGTCGAGCCGTCGGGATTTGTCTCGAAGGCCATAGGCCGTACCGGGCGGTCGAATTTGACTTCCCACGCCATTTCCTGGCTATGGAGATCAATCACCGTGACAGATTTGTTTTCGATCGAACCACTGACCGCATATTTGCCATCGGGGGTGACGTAGACATTGTGCACCGCGCCGTCCACGGGAATGCTCTTTACCTTCTGGAGCGAGGTCGTGTCGATTACATCAAGGACGCCGGGCTGCCTCCGAATGCCAACCAGCACCTGACTTCCATCTTTGGTGATGGCGAGGTTGTTTGGTCGATCGCTGAGCGGTACCTTGCTTAGAATTTCCCCGCTTTTTCGATCCACAACGTCGAGGACACTCTCCGCTTCGTTGCTAACGTAAATGCGTGCTCCATCCGGAGAGAAAGCGACGCCATGCGGCAGCTCGATGCCGTGTATCACTTGCACGACCTTATTCGTCGCGGGATCGATAACATCGATAGTGTCGCTGGCGCTGTTCGTCACATAGATCCGCGTTAGAGGTTGCGGCGCAGGCTCAGAAATTCCCGTGCCAACTCCGCGCACCCATTCCGCAATCACAAGCCAGTCGGGGTCGTTCTGAGACGCAAATTGCCTGCCCCCGGAATGAAACGGATCTCCTCCGGCTTCCGGCGCAAGGGGATGGAGCAAGAGCCTACTGGAAGCGGGGTCGCCGGGAACCACCACCTCTAGCGCGCTCTGAAAGTTTCGCTGTGATTGCTCGTCGCTCCAGTCCGTGCTCCCCGGCGACAGCGGCTCGAGACGAAAAATCCTGTTTGACAGAATGTGGCAACCATAGCAGCGGGCATGCTCGGCGCGGTTCTTCAAGAAGATTGGCTGGACCTTAGTCTTGAAGAACTCGAAGCTAAGTGCGCCGGTCTGCGTCGAATTCGAAGCCGCTTGTTCAGCGGCAGGCGCCGTCGTGCCCAGTTCTCTTGTTCCGGAATACAAGCTGCTCGTCGTGGCTGCGCAGAACACCAGCAGCAGCGTCGCTCTCGTGGTACCCATCATCCTGACGCATCCTCAGCCGCGCGCATCGCTGCGCGGCATCTATTTCACTGTTTGCGGTTTTCAAGTTTGGAATCGCCCTGAAGCAAGGGTCGAAGCTCTCGGACGTCCTTCACGGTATCGAGTGCAAGCATGCGCTCGATCAAACTAGAGCATGCTGACGCGCCAAGAACGGGTGCCATCAACTCGCGCGCCTTCGCGACCACCTCTTCGCGCGTCATCGGATTTTCCGGAGTTCCGCGCACGTGCTCCACACGCTCTGTAAGGCGCGTGCCGTCAGTTAGCGTAACTTCGACGATGGCCACTCGCACCGGTATCAACTTCTCAAGTTCCTCGTCGGGGACGAGCTGTACCTTCGCGCGCTCTCGAAGTATTGCCGGGTCCTGCATGCGAGCCTTATCGTGTGCCGCGCGGAAGGAGACCGTCTCATCGATCAGCATCACCGCGACCAGATGCTGAAGACAAATGTCCGGCATATCGCGGTTGTTCACCGTGTAGGCCGCACTCGTAGCCGCGCGTACCACCACCTGCTTCACCTGATCCGCCTGAAAAGGTTGCCGCTTGCGCAGATTCTCCAACGCATCCAGCGGCGCTTGGATTGGTCCTCCAGTGGTCCACTTCTTGAGCGTCGTCTGCACTACTCCGTAACGTTCGCCGAGTCGCTCGACCATCCCCGCAGGATCGGCCTTGGGATTGAGGGACTCCACGAAATTGTTAGGGCCGGAAAGAATATCGTTGACGCCCGTCCAGCCGGAGTGAACCACCAGGGCAGCGTTGACCCCGTTGCGCGCACCCATGGCGCCGAACAAAAAAGCCTTCTCGATATGTTCGGTGTCGCGCCGCCACGCGCCGATGCCGGCGCCCGCCTGCTGCGCGGCGTAGTCAAGCAGCCAGCGCATCTGCTGGGCGCTGAGACCAGCAGCGCACCCCGCTGCCGCCGTCGCGCCCATGGTTCCAACCAGGTTATGTGTTTCTTTCATCCCCGGACCGACAGTCCTCATGGCCCGCATGGCGACGTCGTAGCCGAGCGCCACCGCCCGCAGGAAATGCGTTCCGCTGATGCCGAACCGCTCCGCCGAAGCCAGCGCCGCGGGCACCACCGCGCAGCCTGGGTGCCCTCCTCCGGTGGTGAAATCATCGTCGGTCTCATCGGAGTGAGCGAGCATTCCGTTGGCAATTGCCGCCTCGATAGGTCCGCAGACTACCTTAGACGCGACCACGGTAGCAATCTTCTCGCCGCCATAGTCTTGTGCGAACTTGATCGCCATGCGTCCGGGAGCCAGCTCGGATCCCGAGACCATGGCGGCAATCGTGTCGAGGATGTGATGCGCGGTTTCTTGCACCACATTGTCCGCCAGCGCCCGGTCCCGAGCCTCAGCCATGTATGCGCTGAGCTTCTCCATCACCGGACTGATGGCCGGGCTAGCGTCTTGGGCAGCGGCCCACGCGATTCGTGGAATCACTGTGGCACTGGAAATCCACGCCGCTTTCTGCAACCAGCTCCGTCGAGTTAGAGCGGGCGCAGACGCTTCGCGCAGTATTTTTGCGTATCGATCTTCTCTATCCACTCGTCACCCGCTCGCCCCTGACTAGAAGACTACTTTGATTGCGAACTGAATCTCTCTGGCCGTCGTAGTCGTCCTGGTAAGCACACCCGCACCGGGCGATAGTGTTCCGGTACCGTCGAAAATGTCGGTATTGGTGGGCGTCGAGGGCGGTGCAAAATTAGCGTGATTGAGGATGTTGAAGATCTCCGCTCGGAACTGCACGTTGAATCTTTCCGAAATCCTCTTGACGTAGTTGTTCTTGAACACCGAGAAGTCCAGCGACGTCAGACCGGGTCCAATCAGGATGTTACGCCCGGCATTGCCGCGCAGATTGAAGCATTGCGGGAAAGAAACCAGAAACGGTGGTTGGAATGGTGGTCCCGGCGTCGGTTGGTCGTTCGGAGGCGCTACGTCGCAGTTCTGTGACCAAAAATTCATATCGGGCGCAGTGGGGACCGCAAAACACTGGGTCTTGATGTAATTATTGGGATGGCCAGGATTCGTGAGTGTCTTACACCCCGGCCCACCCAATCGGTTCGGAAAGGCCCAATCGTCGCTGCTTTGAGTGAATTGCGGGTCGGACCCCGTGCCCCAGCTTGCCGTGAAAGGAATCCCGTCGCTGGCGGTGAAGATAAGTCCAAGTTCCCATCCACCCAATGCCCATTGCGCCGGGCCGGAGAAAGACTTAGGAGTGGGAACTTCCCAGGTGCCGTTCACAACCAACGTGCGGCCAACATTGAAATCGGAGAGACCCCGGCTCAATCTCAAGTCGAACCAGTGCAGACTCGAGATCGAGTTACCAAAAGAGTCGCCGGCAACCGATGCTGAGCTAGTGTCCATACTCTTAGCCCAGGTGAAGGTGCCTTGCACTTGAAAACCACGGCTCATGCGCTTGGCCAACTGCGCTTCCAGGGCGTTGTAATAGGAGTGTCCTTCGTAAAACATTCCACGAATCGAGCCAAAATTCGGATTGATGACCGGGGGTGGAGCGCATGACGGGTCATCCGGAGGACCGTTAAGGTCGGTACCGTTGCATTGCGGCGATGCTGAGAAGGTGTTTCCGAAAACATCCACTTTCGGCCAGAGATATCCCTGCGGCGTCTTAGGGGGGATGACGAGATTCGCTTCATCGACCCGGAAAGGTTGATGAACGCCACGCGATCCCACATACGCGACCATCGCGGCCAGGGTCGGGGTAAGCTGCTGCTGCACGTTGAGATTCCACTGCATGACGTAATCGCGCTTGGGGTGCTGAACATAGGTTGAGCGCAACGTATTTGCCGGAAAGGGAAAATCCTGGCCGCCAAAGTTGTAGAAGGGATGCGGACAGGGGTTGAGGGGAGGAGCGCATACTCCTGTGGGGGGTATGTTGATCGCGGTGTAGGAAAAGAAAGGTGCCGCTTGCGTAGTCAAAAGTATGAACTGATACGGCAGCGGCAGCACATCGAATAGTCCGATTCCTCCGCGAACTGCGGTCTTCCCGTTGCCTAAGGGGTCCCACGCAAAACCTACGCGCGGCTCAAAATTCTTCGTCGTAGGATTGTCGAAGAAAGCGCCGGTACCCGAGCACCCTCCATTCGAGGGTATTCTGCCGCAAACCGGTAGTTGATCCATCAGGTTTCGCAGATTGACAATCTTGCCGTCGGTTTCTGTTGGTACTGTGGACATCTCATAGCGAAGGCCGAGATTCACAGTGAGATTCGGGCGCAAGTGCCAGTCGTCCTGGAGGTATGCCGCGAATATGTTCTGGCGAAGATTGCGCGGTGACAGCGTGCTGGCAATTCCACCCTGGAACTTAGTGGGGTTATTGGTAAGAAAACCTTGTAAGTCGGTGAACCGCCAAATTCCGTTGGGGTCGGTATCGGCAACCGCATTGAGCATCATCCGTTCGAACCCAACACCGAACCGGACGGAATGTGTGCCTTTGGTGATAAACGCGTCGTCGTAAAGTTGAACCGAGTTCCAATGGTAGAAATACGTTGGGCTACCACCGACTCCGCCGGTAAAATCACTGACCCCGCCACCGATCAGAACCTGGGACGCGTCCCGCCCCGCAAAACCAGTGCCCGCAACCCCCAAATCTGCCCTGGCCGCATCCGTATTGATGGCTTTCAGGCTTAGGTTATTGTTTACCGCTTCATGGTTGCCACCGATACGGATGGAATTTGCGAACGCAGGCGTGAAGATGTGGGTTTCCTCCAGCGAAACAAACTGCCTCGATGTCAGCGTACTGAACTCAACGTTATTCAGTCCGTCGGGAGACGAGTATGGCGTCTTGTCGTACATGTACGAGCCAAATAAACTATCCTTGTCGGAAAGTCTGTGATCCACGCGGGTCGTGAAGAAGTTCTCGTTGACGATCTGCTGTGCAGCGAAGGTGAACACCCCAAGATCGCCATTGCTTCCCACAAGCGGGTTTTGCGGCGTGGGATAGAATGTGAAGTAATCATGTGCCTTTGGGTCCACCGTCACGTTAAATGGAGTACAGACGTTATTTGGGTTGTCGGGATTCGAGCATAAGGCCCCGGTCCGCGCGATGAGGGAGGGCACGGTCGCAACTGTCGTGATGCCCTTTGACTGCCGAATGCCTTCGTAGTCAGCAAAGAAAAATGTCCTATTCTTGAGGATCGGTCCACCGACCGCTCCCCCAAACTGATTACGCTTGAAGGGCGGAGTGGACTGAGTGGGATCATCGAAGAAGTTCCGGGCGTCCAGTTTGTTATTCCGGAGAAATTCGTAAGCGCTCCCGTGAAACTGATTAGTCCCCGACCGCGTAATCGCATTCACCACGCCGCCAGACGTCTTGCCATACTCGGCCGAGTAGTTGCTGGTCAATACGGAGAATTCCTGAATCGCGTCGACGCCCAGACTCCCTCCCAAAACGCTGCCGGGGGCTCCGTTGGCGTAATCGTTGAGGCTAATGCCGTCCAAACGATAGTTGTTCTGCTGCGGCCGGGCGCCAGAGATGGTCAACTGCTGTCCGAACCCGCGGTTTCCCCGATCCGTGCCCTGGGAGAAATCTGGCTGCGTCTGGATCCGATTCACTCCGGGCTGCAACGTTGCCAAGTCAGTCCAACTACGGCCGTTCAGTGGCAGCTCGCGGACTGTGGTCGCATTGACCACGGCGCTGATATCCGAGGTGGCAAGCTGCACGTCGGGAGCTTCGGTCTGTACCTGAACAATCTCTTTCGAGCCGCCGACCTGCATCGTCATGTTCAAAGACACGGTCGCGCCGACGGTTAGTTCGATGCCGCTCCTTACATCGGTCCTGAATCCCGGAGCAGTAAACGTCAGCTCGTAGGTCGCCGGCAAGAGGTTCGGTGCGATGTAGAGCCCATCCTCATTAGTCGTCACAGTGCGGTTGATGCCCGTCGCAACATTAGTAATGGAGACGGTGGCATTCGGAAGCACTCTGCCGCTGCTGTCGACGACCGTTCCCGTAATTGTTCCGCCGGCGACCTGGGCTTGAACGTCAACGTGAATCGCGACACTGTGGATGAGCGCCAGCGCAATAAAACCTGCTGCAAACGTTTTCAACTTTGACAAACGCATCCTTGAGGAACGCATCATGGGGCCCCCTTTTTGTTTGTGCGAACAGAGCTTAACTCAGCGGTCAAGAGTTGAAGCACATTAATTTCCATTCATGCATTAACTTCTATTCATGCATCAAATTCCATTCATCTGTAACCTGCAAGTCAGGGCCGTTGGAGGCGTCGGAACGCGTGGTCAGCTTGCCCGTCGCGCACTGGCTGTCTTTCGTCTACCGTAGCTACAATTACGCCCGTAGTGGTTTTGCTGACGGAGATTAAAGGACCAGTAATATCCGTGGTTCCCGTCCGTTTTTATTGAGAATGAATTCGGATAGGAAGCTCGTTTCAGTTTTCAAGAATGAGGAAAAAGTGCTTAAGCGTCACTGGTTAGTCGCAATCGGAATAATAGTAGTGGCCTCTGTTTTCGTCGCTTTTAAATTTAGGGGCCAGGACAAGCCGCAGTACTTTACCTCCAAGGCCAATCGCGGGGACATTCGCGAGGTCGTGGAGGCCACGGGTACCATCAACGCGGTCATCACCGTTCAGGTTGGCTCGCAAGTTTCGGGGACGATTTCACATCTCTTTGTGGACTTCAATTCCCGCGTCAAAAAGGGACAGTTGGTCGCGCAGATTGATCCTCCTCTGTTCGAAGGCGCCGTGCTTCAGGCCAAAAGCGATCTCGCCAACGCCAAAGCCAACGTGTCATCGGCGCAAGCCAATCTGCAAAAAGCCAAGGCAACAGAAATTCAGACCAAGGCGGACTACGACCGTGCCGTCGGCCTGGTCAAAGGAGCCGTGATGAGCCCGCAGCAACTCGATCTGGCAAAAGCCAATCACGACTCGGCGGTGGCGAGCGTTTCCGCAGCCGACGCTCAGATCACACAAGCCCTCGCCCAGGTACAGCAGAAAGAAGCTGCCTTGACCGTGGCGCAGACGAACCTGGACTACACAACCATTCACGCACCCATCGACGGCACGGTGATCGCGCGGAACGTGGATGTTGGCCAGACGGTGGCTGCGTCTCTACAGGCGCCGACGCTCTTCACCATCGCGCAAGACCTGACCAAGATGCAGGTATATGCCAGCACGGACGAGTCGGATGTGGGCATGATCAAGACCGGACAGGTGGTCACCTTCAAAGTGGATGCCTTTCCTCGCGACACTTTTACCGGGCGTGTCTCCCAAATCCGAATGAACGCGACCACCGTGCAGAATGTGGTTACCTACAACACAGTGATTGATTTCGATAACCCGGATCTAAAGCTCTTCCCTGGCATGACTGCCTACATCACGATTCCAGTGGCTTCGGCGAGCAACGTCTTGAGCGTGCCGAATGGTGCGCTGCGCTACAAGCCCGATCTGAAGGCAGAAGAAATCCGCGCGCTCTTGCAAAAATACGGACTGGATGACAGCGCCAACGCACAAGCCGGCGACAGCCCTGGGAGTGGCGCCGCCGGCAAACAATATCGTGCGCGCACGCCCGGCCAGGAGGGTGGCGGAAACGAGACCGGTCAAGAGCGGACCCCGCGTCTCGATGTCGCGGTGCTCTGGAAGCTGCATCCGGACAGCACTCTCGAGCCGGTCAGAATCCGCACCGGGATCAGCGATCACAGCATTACAGAGGTAGCCGAGATTCTCAAGGGCGAGTTGAAGGAAGGCGACGAACTGGTCACGGGCTCAATGACCGCCAGCAAGACCTCGGGCCCGGGCATGGGTACACAACGCCGATAGTCTTTTGACGGCATAGCATCGGAGAGAAGCGATTCGACATGGCGACGACCTCACAACCCGCGGCGAGTCTCACGGGAACGAAGAATCACGAAACAGTAATCCTGGTGGAGGACATTCATAAATACTATGAGCTGGGAGAAACTCGTGTGCACGCCTTGCGCGGCGCAAGCGTAGAAATCGCGCGCGGAGAGTTCGTCACCATCATGGGCGCCAGCGGCAGCGGAAAATCGACATTCATGAATATTCTGGGTTGCCTCGACAAGCCCAGTGCCGGGCGCTATCTACTCGAAGGAGTTGAGGTCTCCAGCCTCAGCAAGAAGGAACTGGCCGCTATTCGTAATCGCAAAATAGGATTCGTTTTTCAGGGTTTCAACCTGCTTTCGCGCACCACCGCGCTCGAAAACGTGGAACTCCCCACCTTATATGCGCGCATCAGCAAGGCAGAAGGCGAAAAGCGGTCGCGCGCAGCGCTTGCCCTTGTCGGACTTGCAGACCGGGTCGAGCATTTCCCTTCCCAACTCTCCGGTGGTCAACAACAGCGAGTGGCGATCGCCCGCGCCCTGGTGAATCGTCCGTCGATCCTCCTGGCGGACGAGCCCACGGGCAATCTCGACAGCCGCACATCAGTCGAGATCATGGATATTTTTCAGAAGTTGAATGATGAGGGCCTGACGATTGTGCTGGTGACGCACGAGCTCGACATCGCACAGTTCGCTAAACGCAGCATTCAGTTTCGTGATGGAAAGATTCGCCGCGATGAGTGGATTCAGAATCGGCCCGTCGCGTCCGAGGTCATCAAGAACCTGCCCAAGCTGGAGGACTGAACGGCATATGGATTTGCTAGCGATCATCCGCGTCGCGATGCGGGCCCTGGCTCGCAACAAGATGCGCTCCGTTCTGACGATGCTCGGCATCATCATCGGTGTCGGGGCGGTGATCGCCATGCTGGGCGTGGGACAAGGCGCGCAGCAGACGATGCAGGAGCAGATTCAAGCCATGGGCTCAAACCTGTTGTTCGTCGGCGCCGGAACCGTCACACGCAGCGGCATGCACTTGGGTTGGGGCTCGACCAAGAGTCTGATCTACGATGACATGCTGGCAATCATGCGTGAATGCCCAGCGGCCCATGCGGCGGCCCCAGGCAGTAGTACGAGTGGGCAGGTTGTGTTTGGCAACGATAATTGGGCCACGCGCCTGAATGGCACCGAGCCGCAATATTTCGATATCCGCAGTTGGCCATTTATCGAGGGATCTGCCTTCTCGCAAAATGATGTCGAGATGTCAGCCAACGTCGCGGTGATCGGAGAAACCGTCCGCAAGAACCTTTTCGGCGCGACCGATCCGATCGGACAAACCATCCGCATCAACAATCTGCCATTCCGGGTGACCGGCGTTCTCATGCCAAAAGGAACATCCGCTGCCATGGGCGATGACCAGGATGACATTATCCTGGTTCCGCTCACGACGTTGCAGAAAAAAATCACCGGCCAGCCCTGGTTGCGCTGGATCATGGTTTCAGCCGTGTCACGGCAGGGCAGTTATGCCGCCCAGGAGCAGATTTCTGCGCTTCTCCGCGAACGTCATCGCATTCGCGCGGGAGACGATCCTGATTTCTTCGTGCGAAATCTCGCCGACATGGCCGACGTCGCCGACGAGGCAGGCCGAGTCATGACCTTGCTGCTGGCTTCGATCGCCAGCGTGTCGCTCATTGTTGGAGGGATAGGCATCATGAATATCATGCTGGTCTCCGTGACCGAGCGCACGCGCGAAATTGGACTGCGCATGGCCATTGGCGCTACCGAAGGCAACGTCCAGCAGCAGTTTCTCATCGAGGCTGTGGTGCTCAGCTTGATGGGAGGAGTCACGGGCATCCTCTTTGGGTTGGGTGCTTCGTACGTGATTACCCAGACGCTCGGCTGGCCGGTTCTGGTTTCTCCACTGGTGATCGTCATCGCAGTTGTATTTTCGATGGCGGTTGGAGTCTTCTTTGGTTTCTATCCCGCCCGCAAGGCAGCTCAACTAGACCCGATCGAAGCTCTTCGCTACGAGTAACTGTATCGAGCAGCTTGTTTTTTCGGGTCTGTGAGTATCTTATAAATTACTTGCAAATACTCGCAATTTACTCGAAACGCAGCCCCTGAATCGGATCAAGCTGCGATGCCTTGTGAGCTGGATAGAAGCCAAACAAAATTCCGATGCCGGCGGAGAACAGACCGCCGATGGCAAAGATTTCAGGCGAGAGCTTAGTTGGCATCTGAAACAGACTTTCAACCAGGCCGGAGGAGAGGAAACCCGCGAGCAGACCGACCAAGCCTCCGAGGAGGCTCAACGCGATTGCTTCACTGAGGAATTGGAGTTGGACATCCGATTCTGTTGCACCCAGCGCCAGTCGCAGCCCGATCTCGCGGGTGCGTTGGGTGACTGACACCAGCATGATATTCATGATGCCGATACCGCCCACCAACAACGATAGAGAAGCGACACTTGCCAATAAGATGGTCATGATACGACTGGTGGCAAGCTGGGCCTGAACCACATCCTCTGGCCGGCGGACGTTGAAATCGTCGTCTTCCGCTGGATTGAGATGGTGCCGTTCACGCAGGAGACCGACGATTTGCTTGGTAGCCTCCGGCATAGCCTCTCGAGAGACAGCCGAACAAAAGATATCGTCCAGCCAGAATGTTCCGGTAATCCTTTTCTGCGCTGTCGTGAAGGGCATCACGATGAAGTCGTCTTGATCTTGCCCGGTAGCGGAAAAGCCCTTGGCCTGCAAAACGCCAACTACCTTACATGGCACACTCTGCGCACGGACTGTCTTGCCAATTGGATCCTCGTTGCCAAAGAGATTGTCCACCACCGTCTGACCGAGGACGCACACTGGCGCGGATGCATCCACGTCAGCCTGAGTAAAGAAAGCCCCCAGCCTCATCTCCCACCGTCGAATCAGCAGAAACTCGGGCGTGACTCCTCGAAAGTGTGTAGACCAATTCTCTCCCTGATAAATGATCTGAATGGATCCATCCGCATTTGGCGACATCGCCTTGATTAGCGGGACCTGCTCCACGATTGCCGTGGCATCAGCGAGGATTAATGTGCGATCACCCCGCGCTCCGTAGCGGACTCCATTTCTGGCACGGCTTCCGGCCTCTATCCAAATAAAGTTGTCGCCAAGGTTTTGCAATTGCTTCTCGATGCTGCTGCTGCCCGCGTTTCCAATCGCGACCACGCAGATGAATGCGCCCACTCCCACAGAGATCCCGAGTATCGTAAGAACACTTCTGACCCAATTGCGTCTCAGCGCAGCGGTTGCTTCCCGGACGATGTTCTTGAAGTTCATCAGCGCTGCCTCAGTCGTGACGACCCTGATCAGGATACACAACGCGACACTTTCACGTCACGCCTTGCGAACACGAAATGGCCTGGCTTCTTCGATGACGCGCCTAATTTACGGTTGAACCCTGCGTTTTCGCACTCTCGGAAATAGCGGCGAAGAAACTAGAATTTGGACTGAGGTTCTGTTGTTGATCCTAAATCAACCAAGCGCTAGAGGAGGGATGGCTTTCCGGCTCCCACGCGGGCAGCCGAGGTGGCTAGATGATTGGCCTCCCGGTTGTTCTCTCGCCGGACGTGGGAGATGGAGAAATCGAGCGACCGCGCCAACTTCCGGCAGATCCAGTTCAGGGAGTAGAGTCGCGGGCTGCGACAGCTGTACTGGCCTCTCATCTGCTTGACCACCACTTCGGAATCTGAAAACACGTGAAGCGCCTTGGCCTTGAGCCCCAGGGCACATTGCAGCGCTTCCAGCAGAGCAATATATTCGGCGACATTATTGTCCTGGCACCCGATCCACTTGGCAATTCTGATTGTGCCGTCTGCCGAGCCGTCCATTACGACGCCAATACCAGACGAGCCGGGATTCCCCAGAGAGCCGCCATCGACGTAGGCTACGAGATCTGACATTGCGTTGCTGCGCTGGTAACAACCATGCGTGACTTATTCTACAGCGTCAAGATGCTTGCTTGGTTCCCGACGCCTTTGTGGGCCTGTTGATGTTTGTGTGGAAAAATGGGATGAATTCAATCCTCTACCCCAGTAAACAACAACGATTCAACGGGTTGCGGTTTTTAGTTTTGGTCCAGTGCGGCAAGGCAGTTTGCACCGAAAAAGGGCATTGACAATTTTCGTGCAAGTCTCTACCTTGGCTTCCGTCGACGGCTGAAAGGGTTGGCAAAATTAAACTTTAGTCGATCCGAAGTAGGCTGAGTGATCAGCTCAGCGGGGCAACCCGAAGAGCAGCCAGACCTGAAAAAACCGACGGCTCTGCGAGGGGCAGTTGGGGTTTGGGACCGCGAAAGCGGTGATCGCATCAAGGGCTGTGACGGTGCATGCGTCCACGTTATTGGCTTCCTCGCAGGAGCTGATGACTAGAGCATAACCAATGTCACAGCCTTTACCTTTTCTCCCAGCGTTTGCCGCAAAATCAATCTCTATTTCTATTCTTCGTTAGAAAAGCCAGTTCACAAAGACCGCGACAAAAACACCAAATCAGAAAGACCATTTCACAAAACCCTAAAGAACTGATGGCGCGTAAAGTAGATTGTTCCCCTGCCGCGCTGTGCCTGGCCAAAACGTAAAATGTGCTTGAATACGTTTCCCGCTATCGAGTCTTTAAAAGCCGTGAAGCACACCTGGCAGCGCGGGCGATGCAGGGCAGTAGTGGGAAAAAGTTTGCCCACGCCGCAGGCTGTTCCCTTCCTTTTTAGTAACCAATTTGGGTACTCCCGCCATGGGCTCAAGTGAAATCAAAGGGATACAGCCACTGAGACGGTCCGAGTTTGGCGTGCCTTTTGCTCCTTCAAGCCATGACGGACCGTCGCCCGGTGACTCCGGCGATTCGTGTGGATGGGCGGTCGCCGTAGAGTTGTGTCAATATACTAGGGAGCGGGATCACAGTTGTAATTCCTGCAACACGAGGTATTTAGGCTGGTGTGCCAGCCGGAAAACGCATGGTTAACAAGAAAGTTGTCATCATTGGTGGCGGGCCCACGGGGCTTGGCGCGGCCTATCGTCTAAACGAACTCGGTTATGACAATTGGGTGCTTTACGAAAAGTCCGATGACGTTGGCGGACACGCTACATCGCACGTGGATCCCCAGGGTTTTGTCTGGGATGAGGGCGGACACGTTATCTTTTCGCATTATCCCTATTTCGACAAACTGATCGAAGACATGCTGGGGAAGGAAGTGCACGAGCGGATACGCGAGAGCTGGGTGTACTTGAAAGATGTCTGCGTGCCTTATCCGTTTCAGAACAACCTGCGGTACTTGCCAAAGCCGCTCCAGGTGAGTTGCTTGCTGGGCGCGGCCAAGGCTGCGGCGAGCCAAAAAAACGGTGACGCTGCGAATTTTCGTGAGTGGACGCTACGCACGTTCGGCGAAGGGATCGCCGAGGTTTTTATGTTCCCTTACAACTCCAAAGTGTGGACCACACCGCTGGAGCGCATGTCGAAGGGGTGGATTGCCGAGCGCGTGTCGGTGGTGGACTTCAAGCGCCTGCTCGAAAATGTCCTCTACGAGAAAGACGACGTGGCCTGGGGGCCGAACAATAAATTTCGTTTTCCGCTGCACGGCGGCACGGGGGAAATCTACCGGCGCATGGCGCGGCGGTTTCCAGACAAGGTGCGGACCGGGAAACAACTCGCCGAGGTCGACACGGCGCAGCGCAAAGTTTCATTTACCGACGGCACCGGCGACAATTACGACGTGCTGATCTCAACGGCGCCGCTCGATTTGCTGGCGGGCATGCTGAAGCCGGCCGACACTAGACTGCGCGAGGCAGCGGCATTGCTCGAACACAACGATCTGCTCGTCCTGGGGATCGGATTGAGAAAGAAGATCGACACCGGCAAATGCTGGGTGTATTTTGCGGACCCGGAGATGCCGTGCTATCGGGCCACATTTTTCTCGCATTACTCGCCCTTTAACGTCCCCCAAGGCGACACCCAGCAGTACAGCTCGCTGATGGGGGAAATGTCGGTTCCGTTGGGGCACACGTTGGATGTCGAGCATACGTATGATCAGATGCTCGCCGGGTTGATCCGTTCGAAAATACTCGATGAATCGGATCGTTCGCGAATCATTTCGCGCTACCACCGGCTGGTGAGGTATTCCTATCCGATTCCGACGATTGATCGCGATCGGGCGCTCGCCATTCTGCAGCCGGCACTGATGCAGCAGGGGATTTACTCCCGCGGACGCTTTGGCGCATGGCGCTACGAAATTGGGAACATGGATCATTCAGTCCTGATGGGTGTGGAAGCTGCCAATCACGTCGTGAGTGGAGAGAAGGAACTGGTTTTTTACAGTTCTTAATGGAGCCGACTATGGGAAATCAGCAGTCACAATCAGCGCCACGAGTGAGCATCGTTATCCCGTCCTACAACACCGCGGATCTTATTGCCGCATGTCTGGATTCGGTGTTTGCCCAGACCTTTCAGGATTTCGAGGCCATCGTGGTCAACGATGGGTCGCCGGATACTCCCGAACTGGAGAAGGTGCTGCAGCCTTACCTCGATCGCATTGTTTACATCAAGCAGGTCAACAAGCGCGCGGCGGGCGCGAGAAATACGGCAATCGCGAAAGCACGTGGCGAATTTCTGGCGTTCCTCGATAGTGACGACACTTGGTTGCCGAACCATCTGGAATCGCAGATGAAGCAATTCGAGGCTGATCCGGCGCTCGGCCTGGTGTATGCCAACGCCGTCCTCGTTGGTGACGCTACGCGGCACATTGAATTCATGGAGAAGTGCCCTTCGGCCGGCGAAGCTGCTTTTGAGGCCCTGGTGGTCGAGCGCTGCCAGATCCCGGTTTCAACCGTGGTGGCGCGCAAGGCAGCGATCGTGAAGGCGGGCGGATTCGACGAAAGCCTGATCCGCTGCGATGATTACGACATGTGGCTGCGCACCGCGTTGTATGGCGGCAAACTCGGCTACAACCGGCAGGTGCAGGCATGCATGGCCGAAGGACGGCCGGGGTCGCTCGGCGTGTCGCGTGCCAAGATGGCGGAGGCCTACTGGATGATCCTGGAGCACGCGGACCAGAATCTGCCTTTGACCTCGGCACAGCGGAAATTGGTACGGGACCGAGCGGCCGAGATTCGCGCGTGGTACTTAGTCGAAGAGGGAAAGAACCATCTCTCCGCGCGAGATTTTCCCAAAGCTCGGGAGCGCTTCTCCGAAGCGAACCACTACTTCCACAAGGCAAAACTAAGCCTCGTGCTATTCGGGCTGAAGGTGGCTCCAAATACGACCAGTCGCGTCTTCGCCTTCTGGATGCATCGTAATGATGGAGCATGGGCAGGAGGCAATTAGCGATGTACGTTCGGCAATTGGTAATGCGGGAGGGCGAGTGATCCGGTTTCTGGTAAGAGGTGTGAAACAGGCGTTCGGGCTGAACCCTCCTGGCCGCAACCTCATAGTCAATCGGGATGACGTTTTCATAGTTTCTTATCCGAAATCGGGCAACACCTGGACGCGGTTTCTGATCGCCAACCTGGTATACCCAGAAAAGAACCCCGATTTTTCGAACATCAACGATTTGCTGCCCGACCCGGAAGCGGTGTCGAAGCGAGATCTAGAGCGGGCAGTGCGGCCGCGTTTCCTCAAGAGCCATCAGTACTTCGATCCCCGTTTTCAGAAAGTGATCTACATCGTTCGCGATCCGCGAGACGTGGTGCTGTCGGAATACCATTTCGACATCAAGCGGCGGGCCATTGCCGAGGATTATCCGCTTCCCCAATTTGTCTCGCGGTTTGTACGCGGCGAAGTGAACCATCCCCATGGGACGTGGGGCGAAAACGCGGCAACCTGGTTTTATACCCGCCACGGCGATGCCCGTTTTCTGCTGGTGAAGTATGAAGATCTGCAGTCGCGGGCGATGGTGGAGATGGCAAAGATCGCAAGTTTTCTGGGACTTCCGGCCGACCGGGAGCGACTCGCCTTGGCCATCGGGCAGAGTTCGGCAGAGCGAATGCGGGAACTGGAGCAGAAGCAGGCCCACCTATGGTCGTCTACGCGAGAGACCCGAAAAGACAAGCCCTTTGTCCGCTCCGCCAAGGCGGGTGGCTGGAAGGCGGAATTGCCGGCAGCCAGCGTAGCGGAAATTGAATCGGCTTGGGGCGGACTGATGCGCGAGATGGGTTACGAATTGGTCCATGCCGGGATGGCAAGAGGATAGGCGAGCGCGAGTCCGTTCTCCCAAGGTGAACAGGGCAGGTACTCGACAATGATGAAGCATTTGATCGCGGGCATACAACGTGGGCTCGGGCTGCATCGGCCGGGCCGCAGCTTGCTCATTCTTCCGGATGACGTCTTTCTGGTTTCTTTCCCAAAATCGGGTAACACCTGGACCCGCTTCCTGTTGGCCAACCTCATTTTTCCGGAAACACCGGCGACTTTCGCCAATATTCACCGGCTGATCCCCGATCCCTTCGCCACTACCAAGAGAGAATTTCTACGCATCCCGCAACCGCGAGTTATCAAGAGCCACGAATGCTTTGATCCGCGCTATCCCCGCGTCATCTATATTGTTCGCGACCCGCGGGACGTGGCCCTTTCGCAATATCACTACCACCGCAAGGTCAAGAGGATCGCCGACGACTATTCGATGACAACGTTTGTGACCCGCTTTTTGGCGGGGGAAACGTGTCCCCACGGGTCGTGGGGACAGAACGTCGCAACCTGGTTGATCACGCGGCGAGAAGAGGATTCCCGGTTCCTGTTGCTGCGTTACGAAGACATGGTTGCCGATACCGCCCGGGAACTTGGAAAAATCGCCGCCTTCCTGGATATTGCCGCCAGTCCGGAGCGGATCGCGCAAACCGTCGAGCGCAGTTCCGCCGACCACATGCGGAAGCTGGAACAGGCCCAAAGCGAGGACTGCCTGTTGACCAAGGATTCACGCAAGGATCTCTCCTTCGTCCGCTCGGCGAAAGCTGGAGGCTGGCGGAGCGGACTCCCAGAAGCCGAAGCGGCGCGACTCGAAGACGCGTGGGGACACTTGATGTCCCATCTGGGATATGAACCTCTCTCTTCGGAAAAAGCAGCGAACTTCGATTCGCGGTTCGCCGCATCCATCTTGAACGGATGCGCGCGATGATCGCCAGGCCCGGCGGCCGTGGAAGAACTCGACCCCATCGCCAACCACAGCCGGGAACCCATAATCATGCGGAAGTTTGAAAAAACTCAGATCCTGAAGAACGTCGGCTCCAGCTGGTCGGCGCTGGCCATGAACGTGTTGGTCGGAATTTTTCTGTCCCCGTTCATTCTGCACCGGCTGGGCGACGCCGCCTACGGCATCTGGGTCCTGATTTTTTCCGTCACCGGTTACTACGGCCTGTTTGACTTAGGAATCCGCTCCTCCATCATTCGCTACGTTTCCAAATACACCGCCACCGGCGACCACGCCAAGCTCAAGCAGTTTGTCAACACCGCCATCTTTAGCTACACCGGCATTGGCCTGGTGAGCCTGGCGTTGACCGCCTCGCTCAGTTCTTCGGTTGAACACCTGTTTAAGATTCCGCCTGAAATGCATTCGCAGGCGCGCCTGTTGCTGCTCATGGTTGGAGCATCCGTCAGCCTGGGATTTCCGCTGGGCGTTTTCGGCGGCATGCTGGAAGGCTTGCAGCGGTTTTACATTCTGAATTGGACGAGCATCGGGTCTACCCTGCTGCGGGCGGCGCTGATCGTGTATTACTTGAATCGCGGCCATGGCCTGGTCACCGTCGCGCTGATTACGGTGGCGCTGCCCGTCCTGTCTTCAATTCTGCGCGGAATCATCGTTTTCCGGTTGTGCCCCGTGCCGCTCGGCCTGCGTTATGTGGACAAAGAATCCTTCCGCCACATGGCGACCTATGGCGGAACGACGTTTCTTGTGATCGTGGCTGGACGGCTGCGCTTCCGCACCGACGAACTGGTGCTCGGCAGAATGATGTCCACAGTGGCCATTACCTATTTTTCGATCGGCGCGCGGATCGTGGACTACGCCCAGGAATTCGTCTCCAGCCTGGCGCAGATTTTTGTCCCCATGTCGAGCCAGTCGGAGGCGAAGGGCGATGTGGACCGCTTGCGGAAGGTTTATATCGCGGGGAACCGCGTGTGCGCGCTGCTGATTCTGCCCATCACGGTAATCCTGATCCTGCTGGGGAAACACGTCATCCGCATCTGGGTCGGGGCCCGCTACATTCCGACCAGTTACCCGGTGTTGGTGGTGCTGATTATTCCCTTCACGCTGATGCTCATGCAGTCGGCATCGGCACGGATGCTGTTCGGCATCGGCAAACATCAATCCATGGCAAAAGTTGCCCTGATCGAGGGAATCGCCAACCTGATCCTGAGTATCGCGCTGGTTCCGCCGTTAGGCGTGCTCGGGGACGCGCTGGGCACGGCGGTTCCGCTGAGCTGCACGTTCCTCCTTTTCGTGCCGCGCCATTTAAAGAAACAACTCGGCGTGCCAGTGAGCAGTTTCGTGCGCCAGGCTTATCTGTTGCCCCTTCTGCTGAACTTGCCGCTGCTTGGAGTAGTCTGGCTGGCGAACACGTTCTTTACTCCGAGGAACCTCATCCAGTTGGTTTTGGAAATCGGAGCGGCGTTCTTGATTTATGGCATCGGAGTCCTTTGGGCTTATAAAACAGGCCGTGTGTTTCGGGTCGCGGAGTCTGCGTCTCCCATAGTGCCGCAGGCCCCTCAGGTTGTCACAGAACCCGTGATTTCCGTAGAGTACCAGGAGGAATCTTAGGGGTGGGCCCGCCACGCACTTAAAAACTCGATTAACCTGCACAGACAATTTGCCGTACTCGTCACTGTCCCTGCTGCATACGATGAAAAACTTTGGAAGCGACGACGGGAAATACGATTCCTACTCCGTCACGCGCCAGATCAGGAGATATCTAACAACTCAACTGCATCAATAGGCGGTGAAACACGAAGCTGGCGCCCAAGGCCGTGGTATGCAAGGGCTCCTGCATATGCGGTGGATAGCTCGAGATCGTGTAGTTTCCAGTTGCTAGCCGCATTTGCGTCGCCAGCAAGATGGATAATGCTTGCGGGTTCGCCCGGCCGCAGTGTTACTTGGAAACCGTCGAGCGGCAACGACAACCCCTCACCGAGGGCTTTGATATATGCCTCCTTGCGTGTCCAGCAGTTAAAAAATGCTAGCTCGCGCTGGTTCGCAGGAAGGGAGATCAATTCAGCAGTTTCCGCCGGACAAAAGAATCGCTGCGCGATATCTAGCATGTCTGCCGGTGGGCGGATCTCTTCTACGTCAACTCCTATCTCGCAGCCCGCTGCGAAGGCGAAGACAGCCAGACCGCCTGAGTGCGAAACATTGAACGTAGCAAGTTCAGGCTCCGCGAGGCTGGGCTTACCCTTCGAACCGTACTCGATCTGAATCTTGGCTGGGGGAACGTGCAGATAGCGCCCCAGCAGAACTCGGAGAGCACCGCGTGTTACCACAAATGAATGTTGGAGGTTCTCAAAGCGGAATCGCTCAGCACGTGTTCTCTCGTCAGGTGCGAGAAACTGCTCAAACTCTGAGACAACCGCATTCGTCACTTCCGTAGTCCGAAGGGACCATACATGAACCATTTGCCCCGTGAGTCCGAATGACCACGGAGCAAACTTGCTTTCTTCCATACTGGAAACTCGCGCGCCTATTGCCATCCCGTTCCACCGCAAACTTCCATCCGGGCCACTCTACATCGGCAGTCGTATATCCTTCTTGATGGCGCATGCTCTGACTCTGTACAGGCCTGGATGCATAAGACGATGCATAACACCTACCGCCGTCCTAGTGCAGTTGTCTTGTATCGAGGACGTGTTTGAGCAAAGTTTGAACGTCGTCGGCTGACAGCGTGTCCAGTTGCGCCAAGAGAGCTTCCCGGGTCGTGCTCTCCGCCGCCCGCGGCAGCGCCCGCCGTTCCAGTACCGGCGTCTGCGCCTTCATCCCCGTCGCCCGCGCCTTCTCCACCTCGCTCGCCAGCTCCGCGATCGTTGGCTCCTCGAACATTGTCCGCACTCCCAACTCCACATCAAACTCCCGCCGGATCCGCACCATCACCTGCAGGACCAGCAGCGAGTGCCCTCCCAACTCAAAAAAATTCTGATCGACTCCCACCTCGCCCACCTTCAGCACTTCTCTCCACATCCCCGCCAGCTTCTGTTCCACCGGCGTCCGCGGCGCTACCATCCCCTGCTCCGACAACGCCACTCCCTCCGCCGTCGCCAGCGCTCTCCGGTTCACCTTCCCGCTCGGCAGCAGCGGCAGCCCCGCCACCTTCACAAATCTCGCCGGTATCATGTGCTCCGGCAATTTCGAGCGCAGATATCGTCTCAACTCGCGCCCATTCGCCTTTTCCCCATCCTCCGGTACCAGGTACGCCACCAGCCTCGCCTCACCCCCTTCTTCCACCCGTTGCACCGCCGCCTCCCGCACACCAGCGTGCGACACCAGAACCGATTCGACCTCTCCCAAATCAATCCGCATCCCTCGCAGCTTCACTTCCCCATCCACTCGCCCCAGATACTCGATCTCTCCATCTCCCCGCCACCGCCCCAGGTCCCCCGTCCTGTACAGCCGTTTCGACTTCTCCGGCGCGATCGGATTCTCCACGAAACGCTCCGCCGTCAGCGACGCTCTATTCCAGTACCCCAGCGCCAGCCCGTCTCCCCCCACATAGATCTCCCCCCGTACTCCCACCGGTACCGGATTCCGATGTGGGTCCAACACGTACATCTGCGTGTTGCTGATCGGTTTGCCAATGGGAACCGTCGTCCCGATGTCTTCCTCTCCCTCCAACACTTCGTGCCACGTCACATCCGCCGCCACTTCCGACGAACCGTAAATATTCAACAGGATTGCTTGGGGAAAGCCTTGCCGGAAGCGCCGCGCCAGCTCCCCACTCAGCGCCTCTCCACTGCACGACCACAGCTTCAGCCGCGGCACCCGTTCCTGCACGTTCGGAGCATGATCGAGCAAGGCCCGCAGCAACGATGGCACCAACACGATCCGGGTCACGCCATGCAGGGCCAGACTCCGCAACAGTTCTTCCGGATCCCGCACCACCTCCGACGACAATATTACACTCGGAATCCCCGCTAGCAGCGGCCCGAAAATCTCCCACATCGAATCGAGGAATCCCAGATTTGTCTTCTGACAGCACACCTCGCCCACTTGGAACCGATACCGTTCCCACATCCACTGAAACCGATTAATCGCTCCCCTGTGCGTCCCTTTCACTCCTTTTGGTCGTCCAGTCGATCCCGAGGTGTACAGTACGTAAGCTGGATCTCCAGGTTCAACACCCGTGGACAAATTGTCCGCGCTCACCCCCGCGATCCCCTGCCAGTCAGTGTCGAGAGTTACCGTTTTCCCCTCACTAAAACGAAGCTTCTTGAGAACTCCCGATTGCGTCACTAATAGTGTCGCCTCGGAATCTTCAAGCATGAACTGCAAGCGATCAGCGGGATGAGCCGGGTCCAATGGTATGTAAGCTGCCCCGGTCTTCAGGATGCCAAGCAGGGCCGCCACCATATTCAGCGATCTTTCGACGCACAGTGCGACTCGGGTTCCGCGCCCGGCCCCTAGCCTCTGCAGGTGATGCGCAAGTCGGTTGCTGCGCGCTTGCAGTTCTCGAAAGTTGAGGCAACTGCTCCCATCTCGCAGCGCCACCGCCTCCGGCGTTCGTTCGCATTGCGCGTCAAAAAGCTGGTGGATGGTCGAGTCTCGCGGATAATCTGCTTCCGTCCGATTCCAGTCCACGAGTATCTGGCTCCGCTCACTGGCTGTCAGGAGGGTCAATTTCGAGATCGCACGATTCGGATCCGCCGCGGCTCCTTCTAGAAGCGTGCGCCAATGTTGAATCAGGCGGCCGATCATCTCAGGTTCGAAGACGTCGGGGTTGTATGTTACCGGACCGACAATGCCCTCCGTTCTCTCGTCCACGTCTATATACAAATCGAGCTTGGAGGCGCCGGTTGGAACATCCGATTGCGTCGCGCTCCAGCCACTATCGACAGCCGGAATCGGAGGCTCGACCGAGATCGCCACTTGAAAAAATGGGTTGCGGCCCGGATCGGGAGCGGGCCGAATCGTTTCGACCAGCTTAGTAAGAGGAATATCGCTGTTCGACAACGCACCCAGAACCGTTTCCCGCACGCGAACCAAAAGCTCCTGAAATGTTGGGTCTCCTGCAACATCGATTCGAAGTGGCAGGATGTTCACAAAATATCCCGCCATCTTCTCCAATTCAGGAAACGTGCGGCCTGCGGTCGGGGCGCCGAGAATGATGTCTGCCTGACCCGTGTAGCGGTGCAGCACGGAAGCCAAACCGGCCACCAGGATCATGAACAGCGAAACGCGCTGCTCCTCCCCAAGAGTTTTAAAATTCTCCAGAAGCTCTTGCGACATCACCGCTGTCTGAATCTCTCCCCGGTAGGTTTGTACGGCAGGGCGGAACTGATCGCTGGGCCACTCGAGTACGGGCAACTCCCCTCCGAGCTTCCGTTCCCAATAAGCCAGCTGCCGCGCCATCACCTCCGGTTTCGCCTCTTCGTGCTGCCAGATCGCGTAATCGGCATACTGGATGGCAGGCTCGGGGAGCGGCGAAGTCTCGTTCCGCGAGAACGCGCGATAAATATCAGCCAACTCCGGCAGGAACACCTGGTAGGCGGTTACACCATCGAATATCATCTGGTGAAAAGTCAGGAATAAGCGATGATCACACTCGCTCAGTTTCACCACGGTCGCTCGGAGCAGTGGCCCCTCTCTGAGATCGAAAGGCGCCCGCGCCGCCTCACGAGCGATTCGTATCGCAGATCTCTCACGTTCGAGTTCTGGGATATCCCGCAGATCTACGAGTGGCAGTTTGAAGCCGGCTTCAGCGGGATGAACCACCTGCACCGGTTGACCCTCGCGCAGTTCGAAAGTGGTCCGCCAGATTTCATGGCGCCGGACAATTTCAGCGAAGGTCCGTTCCAGCGCGACCACATCCAGTGGGCCTGAACGACGAATGGTTAAAGTCTCGTTGTAAACGGGAACTCCCGCGGGAGCCATCTGGCCGTGTAACCACACTTGCTCTTGCGCGAGCGACAGAGGCGCCGTGTTTTCTCGCGGACTAGGAGTAATGTGAGGCTTGCCTTCTGTCGACCTCACCGCATTCCCACTCAGGTACTTTCCGAGCAGGAGGCGCTTCGCGTCGGATAGGTGCGAGAGATCAGGCATCAGGCGGCACTCCTGGCGTATGGCCGTGCGGACCAGGGACCTCGAAACACAAAGGTAACTTCTCCACTTATTAAGGTTCCTAGGCACATATAGTTTCGAATAATAATTGCAAGTCCTGCAGCACGCGTTTAATAGTCCCAATCTCGAAGAGATCAGGATTGAATTGAGCCCGACCAATGATCCCTTCAGGTTTATCAATGAATGCCAGGTAGAGCGGCCAGGGAGAACCGCCACTCTCAACATCCATTGATGTCACACTCCAAGGCAGACCCAAGTCCGGAGTGGGAGGCTGTAATGAGACGGCTACGTTGAAAAACGGGCTGGGGCCGGCGGAGCCATCCCGGCCCTCAAGTGCTCGCGCGAGACGCTCAATCGGAACATCATCATTAGAAATCGCATCCGACACTATGTTGCGCGCGTGGTGCAATAGCTTGCTAAACGTTGTATGAGCGCCGCAGTTCAGGCCCAGGGTTACTGGGTTCAGGAAGTACCCCAGCAGATCCATTACCTCGCTCTGTTTTCGGCCAGACGGAGAAAGTGTACCGAGGACAACGTCTCCGTGCTTTTCGTAACGATGCTTTTCGTAGCGATGGACCACAGTTGCAAGACCCGTTAGCAACACGAGGAAGAGAGTGCTATTGTGTCGCCTGCTAACATCCCTTACCTGAGCGCTCAGTTGTGGAGAGAATGCAAACGGATGGATACGTCCGTAACAAGATCGAGCGACCGAGTTAGCTTTCTCCGTCGGCCACCCGCGCACCGGCAAGTTACTCTCTAATTGCTCACGCCAGTAGTTAACCTGTCTCGCCTCTTCCCCGTTTAAACACTCCCGCTGCCACCATGCGAAGTCAGCGCACTGAATTTTCAATTCCGGCAAGGGCGAAGGTTGGCCCGCCAGAAAAGCCTTGTAGTGGGCGGCCAGTTCGGCAGGATATATCTGGTACGCCGACCTGCCGTCCACAACAATCTGGTGTACGGCAAGAAAAAGGCGGTGGTCCTCTTCGCTCATTCTCACCAGAGTAGGACGGACTAACGGACCTTTGTCGAGCTGGAACGGGCGTCGAACGTCCTCACTGACCAGTCGAACCGCCTCCGTTTCACGCTCCGCTTCACCCAGTCCGCGCAGATCTATCCTGGAAAACTGCATCGGCCTGTGGGGATGGACGATCTGGACCGACTGCCCAGCCTTTGTTTCAAAGCTGGTGCGCCACACTTCATGACGCCGGATGATCTCATTGAAGCTCCGCTCCAGAACATCGGAGTCCAATGGGCCGAGCATGCGGACGGTAACACACTCGTTGTAAAGTGGAGGGTTTCCTGCGAACTCGAGGTCGCGAAAGTAGAGTTGCTCCTGCACCAAAGATAGAGGAGCCAGGACGCCCTGCGGCCTGCGCCCGATCTTAGGCCCGGACGAAACCCGTCCTTTCGAATATCGGTCGAACAGAATGCGCTTCGCAACCGATAACTGGCTCAGTCCTTCCATGTCTACCTACACCAAGCTTCATAAGCCAAATGTTAAGTTACCGCAAAGGCAATTGGTAACCGAGTCAGCCCGCGTAATCCAAGATTGTGCCGCCACACCAGCGGTATTGACGTGTCCAGAGTCAAGCCGGGTAAGCGCCGCAAAATCGTCTCGAATGCGATTTGCCCTTCCATACGCGCCAGGGCAGCGCCAAAACAAAAATGAGCAGCCCATCCAAATGCCACATGGCGATTGTCCTTGCGGTCGATATCCAAGCGATCAGGTTCAGGAAATCGCTCGGGATCGCGGTTGGCTGCGCCCATGACCGCGATCACAGCCTGGCGCTTGCGGATATGCCTTCCTCCCATCTCGACGTCGTCGGGAGCGAGCCGCGCCGTGTGCTGGCTCGGACTTTCGTAGCGAAGCAGCTCCTCTACGGCTGACGGAATTAGCGAAGCATCCGCGCGCAGGCGTTCCATGACTTCCGGATTGCGCAGCAACGTAAGCATGCCGTTGCCGATCAGGTTCGTTGTGGTTTCCTGTCCTCCGACCATCGTGACAATTAGGTTGGCGATGATTTCGTCTTCGGTCAGCTTTGCGCCATCGACATTGGCGGCCATCATCGCGCTGACCAGGCCGTCGCGCGGGTTGACCCGCTGCTCCTGCATCGCCGACCGGAAGTACGAGCACATATTTTCCACGCTGCGCAAGATTCTCGGAAACCGGTCCGGATTGTGCTGGAAGTTGCCCAGCATCTCAGCAAAATCCGCCGACCATTCCTTCAGTTGCTGGTGATCCGCAACGGGTACGCCCAGCAGTTCAGCGGTCACAATCGCCGGCGCGGGACTGGCAAAGTCGGCAATTAAATCCATACGTCCGCGTGAAACCACCGCGTCCAGCAGATGATCCATGATCTCCTGGATATGCGAGCGCATGCGTTCCACTCTGCGCACCGTGAACGCGGCGGAGGCGAGAGCACGCAAGCGCGTGTGATTCGGAGGATCAAGAAAGAGCATCTGCCGCACCATGACCTGTGCGATCGGGTTCATTGCTGCCAGACCCATCGTGCTGAGCTGCTCCGGGGTTGGTGTGCGATTCGCCGAGAAATGATGGAGGACGTGAATCACGTCCGCGTACCGGGTCACCACCCAAGCGTGCAGGAACGGATCCCAATGCACCGGATCTTCGTTACGCAGCCTGTGGTAAAGAGGATAGGGATTGGCCAGGACTTCAGGGTCCAGCAGATGGTAAAGGCTAAGCGCCTTGTCCGTCTTTGGAGCGACGGCCCCGCTGTTGTCGGTGGAGAGACGGGTGTCCTCGCCCGGCGGTAGTCCCGCCGGACTGACACCTAGCGCCGTGGTAGTGGTTGACATGCCTAGACTCCTTCTCCTGACGACGCGAGGAGACGCTGTGCTTCGTCTTCACTCATGGCTGCGAGCCTGGCATGAATGAGTTTCTCGATTTCAATGGACATACCTCGGGGGGTCGGCTCATCAAACAAGCACCGCAAAGAGAGCTCCACTCCGAAATTTTCACGGATCTTCGCGATCAGTTGCGCGCCCATGAGCGAGTGTCCGCCAAGCGTAAAAAAATTGTCCTCGCTCCCAATACGCGGCACCCCAAGAAGACCTGACAAGACAACAGCCAGGTGCTCTTCGATCGGAGATTGAGGCGCTTCGAGCGAATCGTCTCGGAGAATATTCTCGGTGGTCGGTTGAGGAAGAGCCGCCCGATCCAATTTTCCATGCGGCGACAAAGGCAAATGGACGAGTTGCACGAACGCCGATGGCAGCATGTGAGATGGGAGATAACTACCGAGGTAACTGCGCAAATCGCCAGGCTTGGGCGCCATATCCGTTTTCGGCACAACATACGCGACCAGGCGCTGGTCCCCTGAAGTGTCTGAATAGGCACAGACGAAGCTCGCCTCTATCTCGGGATGACGGTTGAGCACGGTAGCGATTTCGTTAGGCTCAATGCGATGACCCATCACCTTGATCTGATCGTCGAGGCGACCCATAAATGCGATTTGACCATCGGGCAGAAAACGTCCTAAGTCGCCTGTCCTATATAAACGGGCACCCGGATCTGCCCCGAACAAATCGGGGAGAAACTTCTCGGCAGTTAGCACCGGAGCATGCAGATAACCCCGCCCCACGCCTCGTCCGCCGATCAGCAACTCTCCGGCGGTACCATCCGCAACCCGCTGCAAGTGTTCATCGACGACGTAGACGCTGACATTGTCAATCGGTCGGCCGATGGATGGCAGCTCGTTTGATCGTTTGTCCGAACTCTTCTCCGAACTCTCTTCCGGACAAGTTCTTCCCGACGTTGCTACAACGGTGCATTCTGTCGGCCCATAGTTATTTACAAGAGCAAAGGGCAAATCGCGCGGCGGATAGCGGCGCAAAGTATCTGCGCCGGTGAGCAACACTCGAAACTGGCTTTCCGGCGGCCATTGCAGGCCGATCATGCTCTCGGCAAGAATGGTGGGAAGGAAGCTGATGGTAATGCCGTTGCGGATGATCCAGTCTCGCAGCGCGTCAGGCGCGGCGCGGACTGGCTCGTCAACGACGTACAGACTCGCCCCGGCGGCCAGATAAGGCCAGAGTTCCCATACCGCCGCGTCAAATCCGGGACTGGCCAGCAAAGTCGCCCTGTCCACTGGTGACACGTTGAAGGCGTGCTGGTGCCAAGTCACAAGATTATTCAAACTTCCGTGCGTGATCTGCACGCCCTTCGGTTGACCGGTCGAGCCAGATGTGAAGATGATGTATGCCAAGTTCTCCGGCTTGGTGTTCGCAACCGCAGAGTCCGAAGAATCGAATCCCCTGTCCAGCCCATCCCCATCCAGAACAACCGTTTCCCATTTGCCTGCGGGTAGCTTCCCGGCCCCGCCTGGTTGAGTTACCACCAGTGGAGTCCCGGAATCCTCCAGCAGCATGGACAGTCGTCGGGACGGATAGGTTGGGTCCAGGGGCACGTAGGCTCCCCCGGCTTTCAGGATACCGAGAGCAGCAATGGGCAATTCGACGGACCGCTCCATGCAGAGCCCGACCGGAACATCGGGTCCAATCCCGAGGGAGCGCAAGCGACGAGCGAGTTGGTTGGCGCGGGCATTCAGCTCCCGATAAGTGACATGGCGATTTCCGGATACCAGCGCGACCGAATCCGGCATCGCACTCGCCTGCAAATGCACAAGGTCGTGTACACATAGATCTGACATAACTGAACCACCAATCGCGTCAGCCAATCGTGCTGAGTCGTTTATAGAAATTCTGGCTCTGCGCCAAGAACTTCCTCTCCGGTTGACAATTTGGCGTCGAGAACGCGTTTGAGCAGGGTTTGAACGTCGTCGGCGGACAGCGTGTCCAGTTGCGCCAGCAGAGTCTCCCGGCTCGGACTCCCCACCGCCGGCCGCGGCCGCCGTTCCAGCGCCGGCATCCGCGCCTTCATCCCCATCGCCCGCGCCTTCTCCACCTCGCTCGCCAGTCCCGCAATCGTCGGCTCCTCGAACATCGTCCGCACCCCTAACTCCACATCAAACTCCCGCCGGATCCGCGCCATCACTTGCAGCACCAGCAGCGAGTGTCCTCCCAGCTCAAAAAAATTCTGATCCACTCCCACCTCTTTTACCTTCAGCACTTCTCCCCACATCCCCGCCAACTTCTGTTCCACTTCCGTCCGCGCCGCTACCATCCCCTGCTCCGACAGCGCCACCCCCGCCACTCCCGCCAGCCCTCTCCGGTTCACCTTCCCGCTCCCCAGCAGCGGCATCTCCTCCACCCTCACATAACTCGCCGGTACCATGTGCTCCGGCAGCTTCGACCGCACATAGCGCCGCAGTTCCCGCGCGCTCGGGGTTCCCTCCTCCCCCGCCACCACGTACGCCACCAGCCGCTGCTCCGCTCCCTCCCCGCTTAACTCCACTACCGCTTCCTCCACTAAGCGATGCGAGGCCAGGACCGTCTCGATCTCTCCCAACTCGATGCGCATCCCGCGCACCTTCACCTCACCATCCATCCGCCCCAAATACTCGATCTCACCCGTACTCCGCCACCGCCCCAGATCCCCCGTCCGGTACAGCCTCTGCGAGCGCTCCGGCGCAATCGGGTTCGCCACAAACCGCTCCCCCGTCATCTCCGGCTGCCCCCAATACCCCAACGCCAGTCCTTCCCCCCCTACATAGATCTCCCCCCGCACTCCCACCGGCACCACATTTCGATTCCGATCCAGCACGTACACCTGCGTGTTACTGATCGGTCTCCCGATTGGAACCGACCCCGTACCCTCTTGCTCTTCCTCTTCCTCCCCCACCTCGCGCCAAGTCACGTCCGCCGCCACTTCCGACGATCCGTAGATGTTCAGCAGCTTCGCCTTCCCATTCCCCTTCCGGAACCGCCCCGCCAACTCCCACGTCAGCACTTCGCCGCTGCACGACCACAACTTCAGCTCCGGTACCCTCTCCTCCAGATTCGGCGCGTGCTCCATCAGCGCTCGCAACAGCGACGGCACTAACACGATCCGCGTCACCCGCTGCTCGGCTAGAATCTGCAGCAGTTCCTCCGGATCCAGCACCGCCTCCTGCGGCAGAATCACGCTTGGCACCCCCGCTAGCAAGGGGCCGAAAGTCTCCCACACCGAATCCACAAATCCCAGATTCGTCTTCTGACAGCAAACTTCCCCTCCCTCGAACGGATATCTCTCCCACATCCACCTCATTCGATTCATCGCCCCGCGATGCGTCCCCTCCACCCCCTTCGGCTTCCCGCTCGATCCTGAGGTGTACAGCACGTAGGCGCGGTGAACGCTCGACAAATCGAGAATGGGGTTAAGCGGAGACTCCTTCCTGATACGTTCAGCCTCGGAATCAAGCATGATCAGGTTGCGAATGGTGTCCGGTAGTCTGTTCCTGATCTCGCTGTTCGAAAGGACGCTCTCGGCACATGTGTCATCGAGCGTAGAGGCTAGCCGCTGGAGCGGGTAAGAAGGATCAAGCGGAACATAGGCCGCTCCAGTCTTGAGCACACCCAGCAGCGCAACCGTCAATTCCGGAGACCGCTCCACGGAAACGCCTACCAGATTGCCCGGCCCCACTCCCTTCTTTATCAGGTAGTGCGCCAGCCGGTTCGCATCCTCGTTGATCTGCCCGTAAGGAAATTTCTTGCCTTGGAAGGCCAGCGCCGTTGCGTCAGGAGTGCGGGCGGCCTGGCGCTCGAAGGCAGTATGAATGTGCAGGTCTCGTGGATAATCCGTGGCCGTGTTGTTCCACTGCACCACGGTTTGTTCTCGTTCCCGACCATCCATGAGCGGTATCCGAGCCACCGGCTCGTCCGGGTTCTTGAGGACGGCATTCACCAGGTTGCGGAAGTGGCCCAGCTCTCTGAGGATGGTCTGCTCGTCAAACAGAGCGGTGTTGTACTCGAACCGGAAATGGAACCCGTCGTCTTCGTCATCTTCAAAGGCTTCCACCGCCAGATCGAACTTGGCGATGCCGGTCTCGAACTCCAGTTCTTTCATTTTAAGTCCCGAAATTTCAAACACTTGCTTCGGAATGTTCTGGAACGTGAACATCACTTGGAACAGAGGACTGGTGTTCATTGAGCGCTGCGGGACCAGTTCTTCGACTAATTTCTCGAACGGAACATCCTGATGCGCATAAGCTTCCAGGGCACATGCGCGGACTTGCCGAACCAGATCGCGGAACGTCATGTCAGGGGTGAAGTCGGCGCGGAAGACCAGCGTATTCACGAAGAACCCAACCAGGTTTTCGATTTCAATCTGGCTACGGGCCGCGGTAGGAGCGCCGACCAGTATGCTGTCCTGGCTGGTATAGCGCCAGAGCAGCGCCTGGAAAGCCGCCATCGATACCATGAACAGTGTGGCGCCCTCGGTCTGCGCAAATTCCTTCAGCGCTGCCCGATCCTGGCTTTCGAAGATCAGTTCCTCAGTCGCTCCGTGCCAGCTGTGCGTCGTCGGGCGCGGACGATCCGCGGGCAGATCGAGAATTGTTTGCGCGCCAGCCAGCTTGTTTTTCCAGTACTTAACTTGCTTGGCCAGCAGCTCGCCGGTGATATATTCGCGCTGCCATTGCGCGTACTCTACGTACTGAATCGGGAGTTCGGGAAGCTGGGGTTCCCGTCCGCTCGCATAAGCCTCGTAGCAATGAGCCAATTCGCGGAAAAGGATCGAGATCGACCATCCATCCGTAACAATGTGATGCATCGCCAGCACCAGGATGTATTGGTCTCGACTGAGTTGCAGCAGCGCCGTTCGCAGTAACGGGCCCCGGGTCAGATCAAACGGTTTCTTGCCCTCCTCGCTGGCAATCCGCAAGGCCTCCGGCTCACGCTCGCTCTCCGGAAAATGCGCTAGGTTCAAGATCGGAACCTGGACATCGACGTCCGACAACACCACCTGTCTCGCCTCGCCGTCCACGCTCTCGAAAATCGTGCGCAATGATTCATGCCGCCGGATGACCGCGCCAATGGCTGAGGTCAGGGCGTTGACATTCAATGGACCGGTGATCCGGAAGGCGCGAACCAGGTTGTAAGCGGCGGTTCCTGGCTCCAGTTGATCCAGAAACCAAAGTCTATCTTGCGCGAAGGAAGCTGGCAGCCCTGCTGCACTCATCGATGTTTGTGTTCCTTAGACGTATTTTTTCCGCTACCTGAGGGACGGCCAGAATCAGTAGCGGAGATGGGATGTCAATGACAGGAAAAAGGTTGGGCGATTTTGCGGGTTTGCAGTTTACGGAAAGACACACGTTCTCCTGAAACGCTCACATTCTCTTGAAAGACTCCGTTTCGTATCAGGGCATCGCCTTAGCGATGCCATAAGTTCTTCAAAATCAGTTGCCGTAGCGGGTTTGTTTCCCTTTCAGGCTCGGAATGAGCCGAGCTCCATGGCGGTACCCGTAACATCGAAATTTTGCATTCACCGACCCCATATTTCCCGCAAGAAATTCTTGATCTCGCAAACCAAATGGGGGTGTGCGGCATCTCATTAGCGCTTCGTACCCGAATTCGATGTGCAAAACGGTTGCACCCTCGGGTCTCAGCACTGCAGCGCTGCTTAGCTGCAGGATTGCTCAGGAGTGCAGATGCCGCTCTCGCCACTAGTGTCGGCCGAAGTATCCGCAGTAGGTGTCGCTGTTCAGGATTTCCTGAGCGGACTGCCACCACCATTCTCATGCCTTGCCGCCCATCGCACCAGCGAACCAAATCACGGAGTTAACTCCAGGAGATTCCGAATCCATCATGCTGTCCAGGGTCAACACGTCAGAGGTCGGGGTTGCTCAGCAGAAAAGACTGCTCATTGAATTGCTTCTGCAGTCCAATCAGACGGAGATTCAGACGGAGGTCTATCCTGCTTCTCTCGCTCAGCAGCGACTCTGGTTTCTCGACCAACTGGGCCCCAAAAGCGCGGCTTACAACGTGCATTTCGGACTGTGGCTGCGCGGGCCTCTCGACATGCGCGCACTCCAGTCCAGCCTGCAGGAATTGACGAATCGACATGCCAGCCTGCGCACGGTCTTCAGACTTGAACGCGGAGAATTGGTGCAGGTTGTCGCTGACCGGCTCGCCGTGAGGCTTCCGATCACGGATATCTCCCGCTCCGCGAATCCCGATGGCGAGCACTATCCGCTGGCGAAGGCGGAAGTAGAAAAGAGCTTCGACCTTAGCAGGGGGCCTCTGTTTCGCGCCCGACTCCTTCGCGTCACCGGCACGGACCATGTTCTTCTCTGCACCATGCATCACATTGTCACCGATTCATGGTCGATGCAGATCATGGCCAGGGAGTTGTCAGCCCTTTATGGTGCGTTTTCGGCTCAGCGCCCATCTTCGCTTCCCGAACTACCCATCACCTACGGTGACTATTCCGAGTGGCAGCGCAAATGGTTTAAGACCGCGAAAGTTCAACAGCAGTTGAAGTTTTGGAAAGACGAACTCGAGGATGCAGCCCCTGTTTTGGAATTGCGGACGCAGCGGCCGCGCTCTCCCGAACAAACATTTGAAGGCGCGAGTCAGGAAATCCCGTTAGGTGACGAGATCACTTCCGGCATTAAGGCGCTGGCAGTTCGCCTCCAAGCGACCCCATTCATGTTGCTTCTCGCCGCCTTCAAGATTCTTCTGTACCGGGCCAGCGGGCAGCCGGACCTTTCAGTAGGAGTGCCGGTCGCGGGTCGAAACTCGGTGGAGACCGAAGGTCTGGTCGGGTTCTTCGTAAACACGCTTGTTCTGCGTGACGATCTCTTTTTTAATCCGAGTTTTTCGGATTTGGTGGCACAGGTCCGCGAAACCACCCTCCGGGCGTTTGCCAACGCGGACGTTCCCTTCGAGAAGGTGGTGGAGTTTCTTCAGCCTGAGCGAAACCTCAGTTACAACCCGATCTTCCAGGTGATGTTCTCGGTCATCAAGGCCGCAGTTCAATCCGACACTTTCGGCGACTTGACTGCCTTTTCCTACACGGTAGCTCCAACCAAGTCGATCTTGGATCTGAGCATGACGATTATCGAAGGGAAAGGCGGCCAGTTCTGGGCTCAAATCGACCACAACACCGGACTGTTCCGCTCCGAAGACGTGAGCCGAATGCTCGCCGATTACTCTACCCTTCTGAAAGCCATTATTGGCAATCCTGAAAAACGGATCATGGATCTTCCCATCACGGAAGCGGCCGTGGATCGAACCGCAGAATGCTCATTGCCTGTACTTTCGAAGACTAGCTCCAAGCAGAAAACGCTGACATTATTATCAAGATTATCAGCATCACAGGCGCCAAAACCTGCACGACCAGGCGAACCGCTCCAGGCGGAGGAAAAGCTGCTGGTCGGCATTTGGAGGGATCTACTCCACCTTCCAGGAGTCGGCATCGACGACAATTTCTTCGAAATCGGCGGCCATTCTCTTCTCGCGGCTCAACTCATCGCGCAAGTCCAGAGTGCCACTGGACGCAAGATCGCAGTTTCCGCCGTCTTCCGTGCCCCGACCATCCGGGCTTTCGCGCAATTGCTCCACGATGACTCGCTGGCGGAGCCCGATCCCATCGCCATGAAACTTCATAACGGACTCCATAACCGAGACGGAAACGACGCAATCCCATTCTTTGCCGTCGCCGCCCCTGGAGTGGACACGTTTGGGTTCGCACAACTGGCCCGTCACCTTCCGCCCGGCCAATCAACTTACAAGTTGCAAGCGTCTGCCCCAGTTGTGTGGGGCCGTCCCTTCACCAGCGACGAACTGCAAGCATTGGCCCGACAGTATGTAGCCGCCATGAGATCCGCCCAGCCACGCGGTCCTTACTGTCTTGGAGCTATGTGCGAGGGAGTCCTGATTGCTCAACAAATGATTCTCCAACTGGAATCGGAAAGAGAAGAGGTAGGACTGTTCACCATTTTCGACACCTGGGTCCTTGAGAATTCCCAGATCCGTTCTCTATGGGCCATCGACTACTACATGCAACGCTTCAGAGATTTTCGAGCCTTGTCCCTCGACAAACAATTCGCGACGATCCGCCGAGTCTTCAGACGGATAACTGGACTAGGCGAAACCAATTCCGGGAGCGGCTGGAACCGCGTATATTGGCCGGACAAGGACTTTCAGCCACCTCAGTTTCGGGCTCCGGCGCTTCTATTCAAACGGCCACGACAACCTTATTTCTACGTTCGAGACCCCAAAATGGGCTGGGGATCTCGCTCCATAGGGGGGGTTGAAACTTGCGACCTCAAGTGCGGACACTACGAAATGCTCCGGGAACCACACGTCCGCGTCGTTGGCCAAACCCTCGGGAACCGGTTGCAAGCGATAAGAAATCAGCAAAAACTGCACTCCGAGTCATGGGGCCTATCAAGCGATCCGAGCAGCTTATTTGATTCTGGAACGCAGGCGGAGTCCGCCGCCTAGCAAGGAGTTATGCAATCCGAATGACTACTACTCCGGAAACTGTAGTCGCCTCACAAATGACGGTGCGCTCGGCGGGGGCAGTGGCACATCCGACCACATGGGAAACATCAACCGGGATGGCGCGGACTCCCGCTCGCCCCGTCAAAGTCATTCATCCGCCGGCCTTTTCCATAGGCACTATCTCCACCGGCCTGCGCACATTGGTCCAATATTCCGATCTGCTCTACACGTTGAGTCTGTTTCGCCTTAACGTGCGCTACAAGCAGTCGGCTCTTGGCTGGACATGGGCCGCCCTTCAACCGCTCGCATTGATGGGCATATACACGATCATCTTCACTCGAGTCACAACCGTTGCAACGGGCGGGGTTCCCTACCCGGTGTTCGTCTTTTCCGCGCTGCTGCCATGGATATTCTTTTCCAGCACTATTTCTAGCGCAGTGAATGGCCTGGTTCTCTATCCAAACCTCCTTACGAAAATGTATTTCCCGAGAGAAATCATCCCACTGTCGTACATGGTGGCGAGCCTCGCGGATTTTTGCATAGCCTCCACCATCCTTGGTGGGTTGATGGTCTACTACAAAGTTCCGCTGACCTGGCATGTGCTTTATGCGATACCGATCGTGGTCATCCTGGCTGCCTTCGCCGCCGCAATTGCTCTGTTCTTCTCCGCACTGCAAGTCCGCTTTCGTGATGTTGGACTGGCCATGCCCTTTCTGCTGCAGATGTGGATGTTCACCGTTCCGGTTGTGTACTCGTTGCAGTCCGTACCGGAGCGGTTCAGGGGCCTGTATCTGCTCGATCCAGTAGCGGGCTTGATTGAAGGTTTCCGCCTGGTGGTGATCCATGGTAGGGCGCCCGATTTTCAGACCCTCGCTCTTTGCGGGGCCGTAACCATTGTGAGCCTGCCGCTGGCCTATGCCTTTTTCAAGTCTTTGGAAGCGACAATGGCGGATTTGATCTGAGTGGATGTGTTTTGAGAAGTGATCTGGGAACTGAGCTGAAATGATCGACCTCAAGTTTAACCGGGTATCGAAGAAGTACAATATCCGAGCCAACGGCGACTCTCCGAAACGTTGGTACGGGCGAGGCTTTGCAGGGAGAAAGAGGCCCGGGCAGATGTGGGCCTTGCGCAATGTCAGCTTTGAGGTCAACGAAGGTGAGGCGCTCGGAATTGTAGGGCACAATGGCGCCGGCAAAACTACGATTCTGAAGATTCTTTCGGGCATCACCACGCCCACGGCAGGGGACATCACAATCCGCGGGCGGCTTGTCGCGCTGGTCGAAGTGAGCTCGGGTTTTCATCCGGAACTTACCGGTATTGAAAACGTCTATCTCCACGGGGCGATGCTGGGAATGCGACGCTCAGAAATACGCCGCAAGCTCGACAGCATCATCGAGTTTTCAGGCGTCGGCAGGTACATCGAAGTACCCGTCAAACGGTACTCCTCGGGCATGTTTGTCCGCCTCGGTTTTGCCATTGCCGCCCACCTCGATCCGGATATCCTCCTGCTGGACGAAGTCCTCGCCGTCGGCGATGCGGCGTTTCAGGCGAAATGCCTTGAACGGATTTCAGAACTGCGAAAAGACGGCCGCACCATGGTCTTCATTTCTCATGATCTCGCCGCCGTTTACCGCTTGTGCGACCGGGCACTCCTGCTGAGCCACGGGTGCATCCTCTCGGACGGCCATCCGCGGCAAGTGATCGACGAATACCAGCAGATGACCTTCGCCGGGCAGGATATGTCCGCGGACGAGAACAAGGATAACGACACCGGAACACCGGCTAAGTGCACCGGCATCTCGTTCTCCGCACCTGAGTCTCCCGAAGGAATTCGAACCGGCTACCCTCTCGTGGCACGGCTCTCCTACAAAGCTTTGAAGAGTATTCCCGATGCGGTTTTTAGAGTCTCGATTTATTGGCCGAGCGGATACTTGTGCGCTCAACTCACAACCGAGTCAATGAGCGGAGGTCTGCAACTTGAGCCCGGTACAGGCATCGTCGAATTCCAGTGCCCCATGTTGCCGGTGGTGCCTGGACTCTACCGTGTCGATCTGGCAATCGAATCGAAGGGCCTGGAGATCGACGTGCGGCAGCGCTGCGCAACCCTCCGCGTAGATCCCGGCAAAATCGCTTACGGCGATTTCTACATCGAAAACACATGGAAGATTACCGAGACACTGCCTCAACCCTGCACGCCGGTTCATTAATAGTTTTAGAAGTGAGGCAACGTCACGCGATTCATCGCCGCGTTCACAAGCGTGCCTGCGTAGGCAAGATCCACATCCAGCGGAGTAAAGAAGTTCATCCCGTATCTCCAGCCTGCGGGCGCTTCCGGATGCACGCCGGACAGGACTACAAATCCTTTTCCCCAGTACCCCTCAGTGATCGCCGTTGCGCCATTAGGGTACTTGCCGACGACCTGTCCCCAGCCTGAAAGCGACGGACCGTCCTGCCAGTAAATATCCAATTTAGTCCCGTTCGGAAATGAAATGGCTACGGCTTCCTTGTGAATGCCCTTGTAGTAATCGGCGTACAACGAAAACCATACTCCATTGGTCAAATCCAATCCGTTGTACATGGAATATCCTCCGAAGAATCCGCCTGCGCAGATTCCGAGGTAGTTCAGGCCCTGAGAAACAGCGCCGTGAACCGTTGTCGTAGCCTTCGACGAGAGATTATTGCCTATTGTTATCGAATTCCCGCCAGGCACAATGAACAACTTGTACGCCATCAGTTGAGATTGGCTCATGGCATCGAGCTGGGTGGAGTTTACGGTGTGATAAGCGAGCCCCTTGGAAGTAACCACGCTCTCGACCGCCGCCACGTCGGTCGAACTGGTGCCCGTCCCATTGAAAATAAGGATCGGAGTTGTGCTTGTATATGTATTTGCTTGCTGCGCAGCGAGCGAATTGGAGCCCGCAATACTGGTGGAAGACGAAGATGAAGACGCGACGGAATTTGTCATGTCCATCACCGCCGGTGCAGAACCGCTCGGCACGACAAGCTTCCAATCGGGAGAGCCGGAGCGATCCAAATAGCTCGATCCCAGGTAAGCGACACCCAAGGCGCCGCCGTAGTAATTGACGATACTCTCACCGGTGGCATCGTTGACAAGAATCAGGTCGGGATGACCGTCCCCATTCATGTCTTGCATTCCCACCGCAGTCCACCCGCCGAAGCTACTACTATTCAGCTCCTGAGTCGCAGTAACGGTGGTACCACTCGCTCCTCCCAGATAAGCAACCATGACCTGGCGCGTGGAAGAATTTTGAAGGAGCAGATCGGGATGACCGTCACCGTTAAGATCAGCGGCTCCGATCGCGTTCCATCCCATTGCAGATAGCGGGCTGATAGTTTCGCTTCTTACAAGAGTAGTTCCTTGAGCACCGCCAAAGAAATACACAGCAACTTGTCCCGTGCTCTCATGGACGGCAATTACATCCAGGTTGCCGTCGCCGCCAATGTCCGCTACGGCTCGCGCCGTCCATCCCGCTCCGAGGGGGACCAGGGGAGCCGATCCCAGAAAACGCTCATCCCTGTCGTAGACATTGACTGCCAGGGCACCGCTCGAACTGTCGGAATAGACCAGTTTCTTCGTGCCATTGCGATCGCTAGCAGTTGCGCCGATCAACACCCATCCTGCGGCGGGGGTTGACGCAAGCTTGGTCGCACCCTGCAAGCGCGCTCCATGCCACGTGCCGGAGATGGTCTGCCCAGTGGACAACTGCGTGCGGTAAAGATGACTGACGGAACCGGGCGCAGCGATTTCGGCCGCGGCGAAAACCCCGACCAAAACTACGACGACGACCCAGCGCAAGATGCTGGCAACAGCAATATCTTTGAAGTGCAATGGAAACTCCTCGCAATAGCTCTCAGGTCACGTGGAATGCCGCAAAGGGTAGGTCCGGGATTGCTGCTTTCACACCTGACTGCTGAATCTGGTTTGAGTACGGTGATTTTATCCAGATGATCTCGCGTGAGACAAACACGTTAGTGCATGTCTACACGGTCATCAAGAACTAGTACGGCTGACCGTGGATTTGGAATTAAAACGGTGCTAGAACCTGAGCGGCACCCTACTGGCAACGGTTTAGAAATATGGCGGACAGAGTGATGCGAACCTAACCTCAAACGTATTCTGAAGACTTTAGACGGTAGGGAGTGGCACCGTAAGTCATTGAAAGTGCTTGGAGAGAATTCTTATTCGACCTCTCTTTGGCCCTATGAAGGCCTCTACGGCCGGGCTTCCATGCCTCGGGACATCCTCTGAGGCAACTCTGGACCTTATTCAGTGTTATGAATCCGAACTCCGGTGACCTACAATGCTGGCCACAGGTGTACGGTAGAGTTCCGGAAATCGAGTAGAAAAGTATCCCATGGCGACGGCGGAAACAGCGAATCAGCAAATCGAGTCCGACCAGGCCGGCAAAGCTGCTGGGGCTTGCGTGATGGTGCTCTTCGGAGCGGCCGGCGACCTGACGAAGCGCAAGCTGATTCCCGCACTTTTCAATCTGGTGAAAGCGAGACTCCTTCCCAAGGAATTCGCGGTCTTGGGCGTTTCCGTGGATGATTTGACTTTAGAACAGTTTCGTACCCAGGTAACAGGATTCCTGCCCGCCGGAGATCGCGGAACTGAACCGTGGGAGTGGTTCACGCAGCGGCTCTACTACCAACGTGGGGAGTTTGCCGATCCCAACACCTACTCGACCGTCGCTGCTCGACTCAGTGCTTTGGATCGCGAGCTCCAAACCGCGGGCAATTACATGTTTTATCTGGCGACCTCGCCGAAGTTTTTTGGACAAATTGTCCAACAGTTGGGAAGCGCCGGGCTGTCGCACCACGAGGATGGGCGGTGGCGACGGGTTGTGATCGAGAAGCCCTTCGGACACGATCTGGAATCTGCCAAAGCCTTGAACCGCGAGATCAAGACTGTCTTGGACGAAAATCAGATTTACCGTATCGATCACTATCTGGGGAAAGAAACCGTACAGAATATTATGGTATTTCGGTTCGACAACGCCATCTTCGAGCCCATCTGGAACCGGCGCTACATCGATCACGTGCAGATCACGAATGCTGAAACCGTGGGCGTGGAACAGCGGGGCGGATACTTCGATACCGCCGGCACACTGCGGGACATGGTTCCTAACCACATGATGCAACTTCTCAGCCTGACCGCTATGGAGTCCCCCACGTCTTTTCAGGCTGATGCGGTCCGTAATGAGCAAGCCAAGGTTCTGCATGCGATTCAGCCCCTGGATTCCGACGATGTGCTGAATCTCAGCGTGCGCGGGCAATATGGCGAGGGCGTACTTGGCGGCAAGAGGGTGCCGAGTTATCGTAGCGAGCCTGGAGTTTCTCCCGATTCGAGGACGGAGACCTACGTAGCAATGAAGTTGACCGTGGACAATTGGCGGTGGGCGGGGGTGCCATTCTATTTGCGAACGGCCAAGCGTATGGCCAAACGTCACACGGAGATCGCTATTCAGTTCAAGCGCACTCCATTCGAGCTGTTCGGACACTCTGCCTTTCGCAAGCTGCACACGAATACCCTCGTAATACGGATCCAACCTGTGGAAGGAATTTCTTTGAGCTTTGGCGCCAAAATCCCAGGCGCCGTGTTGCGAGTGGGATCGGTTGACATGAGCTTCGAATATGCCGAGTATTTTGGAGCGGATGCCCACACGGGGTACGAGGTTCTGCTCTATGACTGCATGATCGGCGATGCGACACTGTTTCAGCGCGCGGACATGGTCGAAGCAGGCTGGAGCGTCGTGGATCCCATACTTGACGTCTGGACGGCCCTGCCCCCGCGCAAATTTCCCAATTATGCGGCCGGCACCTGGGGGCCGAAGGATGCCGACGAGCTCTTAGAACGCGACGAACGCCAATGGAGGAAAATCGAGCCATGATTCTTGCAGGAGAGATCGGCGCCACTCGTACCCGGCTCGCCGCATTCGACAAAGAAGGCAGCCGACTAAAAGTTGTGGTGGAAAAAACTTATCAGAGCCAGGAGCACGGCAGCTTGTCCGAGATCATCGCCGCTTTCATTCAAGCGGAAGGGATTGCGGTGCACAGCGCATGCTTAGGCGTCGCTGGCCCGGTGAGACGCGGCCGCAGCAAGATTTCCAATCTGCCCTGGGTGATTGATTCTCGTGACCTGGCTAAGCAACTTAAACTTGATTCCGTGGGAATGATTAATGATCTCGAAGCTTACGCTTACGGAATCGACGGGCTCGACTCCAAGGATTTCGTTACGCTGAATGCAGGCTCCGAGGATGCGGAGGGAAATCGAGCGGTAATCTCAGCGCGCACCGGACTGGGCGTGGCGGGCCTTTATTGGGATGGCTACCGGCATCATCCTTTCGCCTGCGAAGGTGGACACTCCGATTTCGCGCCCCGCAACGCACTTGAAATGGAACTGCTGGCTTATCTGCAGAAGAAGTACGGTCGCATCAGCTACGAACGGCTTCTTTCCGGGCCAGGGATCAAGAACATCTATGACTTTCTCAGAGATGCGCACAAAGCGGACGAGCCCCAATGGTTGAAGGATCAGATCGCGGCGGCGCAGGATCCTCCGGCCGTGATCTCGCAACTGGCGCAGGAAGGCAAGGCCGCCATCTGCGATCAGACGCTGTCGATCTTCGTGAGCATTTACGGAGCCGAGACTGGGAACTGCGCGTTGAACTTCTTGTCCACCGGGGGCATTTTCATCGGAGGCAGCGTGGCCGCCAAGAATGTCTCCAAGATGAAAGACCCGATTTTCATGGAATCGTTCCTGGACAAAGGCCGGATGGTGGACCTGCTCAAGGAAATCCCAGTCACGATCGTGCTGAACGACGATTCGGGGATCATCGGGGCGGCCCGCTACACGCTCATTAAGAAAGCATTTCGGACCGCGAAACCCGCCTAAAGTCGAGCCGTCACCCGCCATTCTTCCGAGAACAGGTGTTCAGTGTATAGTATGGGCCGCCTTCGAAATTAAAATGGCAACAAAATACGGGATCATCTGAATTGTTCTTCGTGTGGCCAAGGGGGCGAGTAACGTGTTGAGAACTTACAACCTGGTACGAACCATTGCCGTAATGGCGCTGTTTGGGCTTTCGGTGATGCCCTCCCTTTTGTCGCAGGAAAAATCTGCCGAGCCATCTACTGCCGAACCATCTATTCCAGCTATTAAGGTGCAAAGCGTCAATGTGGTCACGGACCTGATCGTGACGGAATCTGAGCCACTCAGTTTCAGTGCTGGAAATTCGTACAAAGCGACTTGCGCTTCTCTCTGAGAACGGCCGGGCGAGAGGATCTGCATGGTGATTACAACCGCCGGGATCAGATAGGCGAATGTTACGCAGACCCACATCAGCGCTCCGGCGCACTCCTGATCCTGGAGAGGAGACAAATTCCAAATGCGGGCCGTAGATAGATAGTTTGGGTAAACAACGCGACCACAAAAGGTAAGAAATGCGGAAAGAATGTCGCAGGGCAATGTGGCGAGGAAGAGGTATAGCGGCAGGGACCATTGAGGCCCTTTGGCCTCATACAGTGCAGTCCGGATGATGGGCCTCCAGAACAGAAGACCAGCGGACAGAAAACAGACGTCCTCCACGATGTGCCAAGTGTTGGACGATTGTCCCGACTGGAACAGAGTGGGAATATGCCAGGCGATCACTGCGGCAGTACCCGCGAGCCAGCAAAAAACAGGTTTGCGTAGAAAATGTCCGAACAATCGTGGCGTCCCGCTGCGGAGAAGCAGACTAAGGCGGATGAACCTTTTCGGCGACCCGCACAACAGCGGCATGGCCGGTGCCCCTAACAGAATCAAAGGAGCGCCTGCTGTCATCAACAGAAGATGCTTCATCATGTGGACGGTGAGCAACTGATGATCAAGTTCGGCAAGGGGAGAGCCTAGAGCGATCCATAGTGAAAGCAGTCCAGCCACAAATGCCGTAACCTGCCAAGGGGGAAACGAAATCGGGAAATCACGTCGAAGACGAAACCACCCGCGCGAGTAGACGAATACCAGGAGCACCAAAATAACAGTGGTCAGCGAAGAGAAGTAGCCGTGTTGCACGTGGGCGTGGATTTCGAATGACATAAAGCACCTAGCGGTCGGTAGCAGTCTCGCCTAGCGCGACAGTGCGAGAAGCATCACGTGCCGGCACTCGAGTTGCCGGATGCAAGGTCTTAAGAAAGGCCACCAACGCTGTTGTCTCTGCCGGACTCAAGTTTTTTCCATAGGCAGGCATATTGCCGCCACCCTGAATTACCTGGTGGATCAGCTGATCTTCTGTGAGTCGCAGAGCCACACTGTCCAAGGCAGGTCCGCGTTCACCTCCCCGATCATCGAGCGAATGACAGTTGTGACACTGCTTAGCTTGAAAGACCAGCGCACCTTGGCGCTGCAAAGCTGTGCGTCCGTGCATGTACTGTGAGGGAATTGGCTCACTACTCCATGCATCCATGACCGGACTCCAGGGTGTGTGCTGACCCAAATGCGTCATAGTGCCGAGAGCCACCGCGATCAAGAGAATTGTAAGCACGGCAATCGGTCTGCGCCTCCAGCTTTTCTCACCTTCTCCGGCGACGAATGGAAGCGCCAGAAGCACGATGATTCCAACGGCGGGACCGATCAGCAATATCGGTGTCTCCGCGGAAGGAGGCAAGAACGAGAGCAGCGCGTAGAGCCAAAGAAAGAAAAAGTCGGGGCGAGGGGCAGTTTGAATAATGGTTGGATCCGGCTGGCCGCCCGGACCGAAGGGGCCAAAGTAAACCGCGCACGCGGCGATCGCAAAAAGAATGAAACCGGAAAACACTATGTCTTTCCACACAGCGCCAGGCACGAACGGTATGCCCGCCTTATGCGTCAACTCGCGGTATTCCTGCATGTACGTGGCGCGCCGAACGACGCGTCCCGGCATCGGCCACTCGTTAATTCCAAGTTTCAGCACCATGAGCAAATGGATACAGACGAACGCGATCAGCAATCCGGGGATTACAAAGACATGCAGCGCGAAGAACCGCGAAAGCGTCGCGCCGGCAATGATCGGGCCGCCGAGCATGAGGTTCACAGCCCAGGGGCCAATCAAGGGGACGCGGCTTACAATTGAAGCCCCGATGCCCAGTCCCCAGTACGCGTCTTGATCGAATCGCATGATCTGGCCGGTAAAGGCCATCCCAAGGGTCACGAGTAAGAGCAAGACGCCGACGATCCAGGTGAGTTCTCGTGGAAACTTGTAGGCTCCAAAGAGGAACACTTGCGCCATGTGGATCAGGACGATGGCGATCATGAAATTCGAGCCCCAGCCGTGCAGAGCTCGAATGAACCAACCAAGAGAGATGCCGTGATTGAGAGTCTGGAGACTGTTCCACGCCTCTCCGGCAGAAGGCACATAGATCAGCGCAAGCAGTATCCCGGTCACAATCTGCAGCATAAAACACGTGAGCGCGGCGCTGCCGAATACATAGAACCAACTTGCAGTCTCTCGGGGAACCGGATGCTTGGCAGTTTCGCGAATCGACGCACCAAGCTGCAGCCGGAGATCGAACCACTCGCCGATTTTTTGAATCAGGCGCATCTCGCTCCTCCGGGCTTCGTGTTCGCCGCACGACCGGGAGTCGGCATCTCGCCGGCTTTTATAAAAATCTTTCCATCTTCGATTTTGTGGTTGTACTGAAACAATCCGCGTTCTGGAGGTCCTGAGGCACGGGACCCGTCCTGGTAGTAAGCCCCTCCGTGACAAGGGCACAGAAACAGGCTCGACTGAGGGAACCAGCGAACCGGGCATCCAAGGTGTGCACAGTTGATGGCGAAGACCTGGAAAGTCTGATCGTCGACGTTCCGAACCCAGCACGCGATGTCCGCGGTTTTGCCGTCCCAGGAATTGACCACGGGATTGCGATACGTCGCAAGCCGAGTCTGGCCGGCAGGAAACTGCTCTAGCCCGCCGAGCGAGAGCCACGACTCGTATCCAAATTTTTTTTCGCGAGTCACCGGCGAAAAGAGAAAACGCACGATCGGCACGGCCAATACCGCGCCGATGATGCCGTTAAGAAGAATCCCAAGTTTCACGAGCATCACGCGTCTGGACATTCCGTTTTCTTCGTTCATCGCGGTCCTCCCTTGTCCCTGTCCGTGGAAGAGATCGGGTACGGCTGACCTGGGAATTGAGGCCGGTGGGTGGAAAGCCATGCCACGACATCGGCAATTTCTTGTGCCGACATTGGTCGGCCCTCGACATCACCGCGCCAGTCCGGTGCGCCCAATTCTGGCCGGCCTGCAATGACAATCGTTCGCAGTTCTTGGTCACTCACCAGAGCGAGGTAGGCTCCATCTACTATCGAGCTCGCCTTGCTTCCTCCGCGGCCATCCGCTCCGTGACAGGAGGAGCAATAGGTTCGATATGCTTCCGCACCACGTTGCGGGTCGCCAGGAGTCTGCGAGGAATAAGGTGGAGGAGTCACGTTATTCAGAATGTCGGATTTCGCCCAGGAACGGATTCCACTCACTAGAGCGTCGATCTGTTTGTCGGTGAGCATCCCACCCGCACTCTGCGCAAACGCCGGCATCGATGTGCCGGGTACTCCGTTTGCGGCGGTCCGGCGAATTACGCTATCGTCAGCGATCGCAAGAAAAACGGGATTGGCCAGAGCGATCGCCGCTCCACCCTTTCCGCTCGGACCATGGCATCCTGCGCAGTTCTGAGAGTAGAGCAGACTGAACTCCACAACCTGGCTTGGCGGGATTATCTCAAAGTCCGATTTAGGACGGCCCGGCGAACTATTGCAAGCGCTCCAAGCCGCGACCGCAACTATCATGACAGCCACGAGAATCGGTTGGTGCGTCACTGATGATGCTCGTCTCCATTGTTATGGTGTATTGTTCCTGACGATTCAATTCCGGCGCGAACGGCGAAGGGGACATGCTGCCAAGTATGTATGCGCACCTGCCTGGAAACCACGATTCCCGCGACGACGCCAAATCCGATCTGCGAAAGGACAAACCAAAGCCAGTCAATCCGCTGGTTGAGCACGGGGTCGACGGCTTCGAGAATGCTATGCAGTAGACCCGACCATAGAATGGGCGCGATCACCCCGCCAAGCAGAATCGGGTTCCGGGGAAACATCGGAAGCGCGACTCCGTAGAGAAGGCCTACAAGCAGGGAGCAGAGCAGATGGATGACGGTCGCCACGAGCAGAGCGTCCCAATGAAAGGCGGCGATTTGCTCGATGGTGGTTCTCGCCGGGAAAAATCCAGCCGACAACAGATTGATCGGGTACCACATTCCGTGGCCGCTCACAATTCCGTAGATCACGGCCAAGACAGCCATCGCAACACTTCCAGCCAGACCGCCCTTTATCCCCGCGGAAATTGGATAAATCTCTATAGGCAGCCACGCGCGATGCAATTCTTGTGTCATCCATTTGACGCGAGCCACTTGCGGCCGTGTGGTCATGACAGGCGTTGCCTTGTCCAGCACAGACACGCGCTCGTGCTTCTCCTCGGGCAAAACGTCGCGAAACCAACCTACGCAGCCCGCGATTGCCAGGATTGCTCCGAGAAGGCTGACCGAGATACTAGTGACCAATCCGGCGAACATCAGTGTGAACCCGAAAGCCAGGACAATTGGCCACGCTGTCGGTGCAGGCAGTTCCACTGTCATCAGTGGCTCAACTTCTCGCGGCGACAGTTCAACTATTTCCGTACGCATCTGCAGTTCCCTTCTATCGTTCAGCCTTATCTTCCTTTATCGTCCAACGATGTAAACGACTGTGAATACCACAACCCACACTGCATCGACGAAGTGCCAATAGAGAGACAAGACGTCAACTCGATACGCGTGCTCCTGCTTGACTCGCCCCGTTAGCGCAAATCCCAACACTAGCGTGAGGCAGAGAAGACCCACGACCACATGAAATCCGTGCAATCCTACTAATGAGTAGTAAGTTGTCCCGAAAAGATTAGTAGAGATAGTCAGTCCTTCCTTGTAAATCAGCCTGTGCCACTCGGTCGCCGTTCCGTATAAAAACATGACGCCCAGCGCGATGGTCGAGAACCACCACCATGAGAAAATGCCGACGTTTCCCACGCGAAGTGCTTTAACAGCGAGATGAATGGTCACACTGCTCGAGAGAAGGCAAATACTGTAGAGGATCGGCGCTGCGAGGACGTCTTGCGGCGTGGGACCTGTCAGACTCTTGCCGATGTAGAAGATGTAAGCTACGACAAAAATCGTAAAGATAGCAGCTTCAGCGGCGATCAGAGCGAACATTGCGACTCGCCCGCGCTCGGGGAGTTGCGCCGTGACCGGTTGCTGCTCCAGCGGGATGTATGTCGCGTTCATTCGAACTCCCAGTCAGGGTCGGCCGGATGCTTGAGATCCCAAAGCGGGCGACGGCTCTTGACCGTTGGAATGACGAAGAAGTTATATGCCGGCGGCGGCGAAGGTGTAGACCATTCGAGCGTCCATGCATCCCACGGATCACTTCCAGCGGCTTTGCCTCGGGAATAGGACCAGAGCAAGTTTCCCAAGAAGACCAAAATCCCTGCAGCCTGGAAGAAAACTCCGATGGTCACAATGAGGTTCCATGTGTCCCAACCGCGCCCCGGTTCGTAGGTGTAGATTCTTCGCGGCATGCCCAGCAATCCTGGGATATGCATGAAGTCGAAGGTCAGGTGGAAGCCGATAAAGAAGAGCCAGAAATGCAGCTTACCGAGCGTCTCGCTGTACATCTTCCCCGACATCTTCGGGAACCAGTAGTAAAACGCCCCGAAAAGACAGAAGAGGATGCCGCCGACAATTACATAGTGAAAATGAGCGACCACGAAATATGAATTTCCCAAGTGCCAGTCGAAGGGGGCCGCACCCTGCATGACTCCCGTGAGACCGGCGATCAAGAACTGGAAAAGAAAAGCAACGCAGAACAACATCGGAGTCTTGAACTCAATCTTTCCGCCCCACATGGTTGCCAGCCAGTTGAAGATCTTGATGCCGGTCGGAACAGCGATGGCCATGGTCGAGATCACGAAAAAATTATTGGCGGCTGCGCTCATACCCACGGTAAACATGTGATGCGCCCATACACTCATGCTGATGAACCCGATCGCCACGGTCGCCCCCACCATCACCGGGTAACCGAAGATCGGCTTGCGGGAAAACACCGGGATGATTTCTGAGGCGAACGCGAAGGCTGGGAGGACAAGGATATAGACTTCGGGATGTCCGAAAACCCAGAAGAAATGCATCCAGATCACGGCGGAGCCTCCTGCCTGGGTGTCAAAGAAATGTCCGCCAAGGTAACGATCGACCAGTAGCATGATCTGAGCCGCCGTTAGCGGACTGACCGCAAGGATGGCCAAGCCGGCCATCACGAGGTTGAGCCAGGCGAACAGCGGCATTTTGGCTAACGTCATGCCTGGGCAGCGCATGCAGAAAACGGTAGCGATGATGTTGATCGCCGTTCCGATGCTGCCAAAACCGGAGACCAGCAGCGCCAGCGTCCAGAAATCGGTGCTATGGCCAACCGAAAACGTCCGCGAAGTCAATGGTGCGTAGGCGAACCACCCCACGTCGGGAGCGTTACCCGCTCCATACAGTCCGTTGGCTCCCACCAGGCTGAAGTAAAGAAGCAGGCCACCGAAAGCGGTCATCCAGAAACTGAAAGCATTCAGACGTGGAAAGGCCATGTCCCGCGCCCCAATCATGAGTGGGATGAGATAATTGGCGAATCCGAACATGAAGGGCATGATCACGAAGAAGATCATGGTCGTTCCGTGCATGGTGAACAGCCGGTTGAATACCTGGGGCGAAATAAAGTCGTTGTGCGGACGGATGAGCTGGATGCGGATAATCATCGCCTCGATCCCGGCGATCAGGAGAAACGTCATTGCATAAACCATGTACAGGATCCCCAGCCGTTTGTGATCGACGGTCGTCACCCATTCGTGCAGCTTATCCACGAAGGGATGAGCCGCTGTCTCGGCTTGCGGCCACGTGATCGAATCAGTTGACATCGGGACGTATCCTCAGCCTGTTCACCTAAGCGTCTCCAAATACGCGGTCACCGCGTCCAATTCGCGGTCGGTCAACTCCATCGCGGGCATTAAAGATCCAGGCTTGATGGCGTCAGGCTTTTGAATCCAGAGGCGAAGATTTTCTGGATTGTTCCGCGCTGCTCCCGCTGCGATCGTTTCCCGGCTCATTAAGTGGGTAAGATCGGGGCCGAAGCGTCCATTGGCGACTGTGCCCGCCACCGCATGACAGCTGATACAGGCAGTAGTCTCGAACACCCGTCGTCCTTCGGAAACAACATCACTTGTGGACGCTGGCTCCCGTTGCTGTTGGATCCAGCGGTCGAACTCATCGCGCGGCTGAACATAAACACGCAGGAGCATTTTGGCGTGTTGGGTCCCGCAATACTGTGCACACTGGCCAAGATAAAGACCCGGCTCGTGAGGATCGATCCACATATTGTTCGGGTGGTTAGGAATCAGGTCCGTCTTACCCGCCAGTCGTGGCACCCAGAAACTATGGTCCGTATCGGCTGACAGCAACTTGATGAAAGTCGGCGTTGGGTGCTGCGGGTCGCTTACAGGCACGTGCAATTCGTTTGCGGTAACGACGTGCAGTCCGGCATAGCGATATTCCCACCAGAACTGGTGGCCTATGGCGACAACTTCGATGGCATTGGCTGGCGGGGAAACCTTCTGGATATCGGCAATCACGCGCGCTGTTGCCATGAACAGCGCCACGACGATGAGAATGGGTATGACGGTCCAGGCGACTTCAACCTGATTGCTGCCGTAGACCTGGGGAGGCTCGTGGCCATCGTCGTTGTTCCGCTTTCTGAACTCCACGACGGAGTAGGCCAGCAAAGCAAAGACCACGACGAAAATTGCCGCCGTCACCGCAAGCACAAAGATAGACAATTCAAAGATTGAATTGGCCGGGGTGGAGGCAGGCGCGAAGATGTTCGTGGGGCTGAGTGGGGGGGCCGCGGTCTGGGCTACCGCTGGCGCAGAGCAGAACACGACCAGGAAGATCTGGCCTCCTGGCGGTATTTTCGAGTTTCTGCCGTCCCACATTTGCATTTGATCGCTCTCGAGCTTCGAGGATCTCCAAATTCTAGATGCGGACGTTTGTTGGCCGGTTACATGTTCACTGCGACTTTGTCGCCCCCTGCAGTCTTCGCAACGGAAGCATTCTCTTCTGATCCCGGACTAAGATAACGACAGATCTAGGAGCTACTGAGTATTTCGCCTGCTCCAGAGGCAAGCCGTGCTCCGAGAAGTCATCGGGACTCGGCAATGCGGTGTCCACAATTTTCGTCCACTCTCGTGCCGTACCTTCCTGGATGTGGAACTCCAACTCTTCCCAGTACGAGTTGATCATCGCGTAGATATCATCATCGCCTTGAGAAGCGCCATGCACGCAGAATGCCAGGCTGCGAGAGTCATAGGAGAGATCGACTTTTGGACCAACTCCATACCACGAGACATCCTCCCGCCAGAACCTGCTGCGGCCAAGGGCAGGATGAGCTTTCCGGAACGCAATCATGCTCTTGAAGAAACGAAAAACGTCCGCGTTTGAGCGCACCCGGCTCCAGTCCAGCCATCCGGTTTCATTATCCTGGTTGTAGGGATTGTTATTGCCAAACTGCGAATTCAGGAATTCATCTCCGGCTCGGAACATTGGGGTCCCGTTCGACAGAAACAGCAAACAGCAGAAATTCTTGATCTGCTCCCGTCGCAACGCCAACACCTCCGGTGTTGCCCCTTCATCGCCTTCCTGGCCGCAGTTCCAAGAGTAGTTATCGTCCGTGCCATCTTGGTTATTGTGACCATTCGCCCAGTTGCGCTTGTGGTCGTACGAGACGAGATCGTACAAGGTGAAGCCGTCGTGGGAGTTTACGTAGTTCACACTCTGGTAGGCGTGATAAGCCTCGCCGCGACTGTCGGGAAAGAGATCGTCGCTGCCATAAATTCGACGCATCAAGTCAGGGACCATCCCTGCGTCGCCCTTAACAAAACGACGAATGTCATCGCGGAACCGTGCATTCCACTGCAGCCAGGTCATGCCCGGGAATCCGCGACCAAGTTGATCAGCGCCGGTGTCCCAGGGTTCTGCGATCAAATGCAGCGGACCCAGTTCCGGATCACCGGCAATTTCACTGAATATGGGAGCGTCTCCCCAATTGAGAGATCCGTCCGCATTGCGGCTGAAGACCGACGCCAGATCAAAGCGGAATCCGTCGACATGCATCTCATGCTTCCAGTACCGCAAGCTGTCCATTACCATCTTGCGTACGTGTCTTTCACCGAAGTTCAAGGTGTTGCCCGTGCCGGAGTAATTGGCGTAAGGGTTCGCCGGGTCGGAGGACAGCATGTAGTAGCCAGCGGCGTCGAGGCCCTTGAAGCTGTAGATCGGTCCCCTGTGGTCGCCCTCGCAAGTGTGGTTGTACACGACATCAAGCGCCACCCCGATGCCGGCCTGGTGGAAAGCCTTGACCATGTTTTTAAATTCAATGTGCTGCTCATCATCGTCGCGGTTACTCGCGTACTGCGCATGAGGGGCGAAAAAATTTAAGGGCATGTAGCCCCAATAGTCCCCCTGTTGTGGATCGCGCTGAAAAATCGGCATCAGCTCGACAACGGTTATCCCGAGATCCTGGAGATAGGGAATCTTCTCCACCAGACCGGCATACGTGCCAGCTCGAGATGCATCTACGCCGGAGTTGGGGTTCCTGGTGAAGCCCTTCACGTGAAGTTCGTAGATGATTGCATCGGACTCGTGATACGGGGCGCGATCCCCTCCCCAATCAAATTTCTGGCGGCGACCAGCCAGCGCTCCCAAAGGCGCCCGGCCTGCGTTTGGGCCTTCTCGCATTGCCAGTGCGCGATCGAAGCCGGGTGGAAAGAAAATGCACTTCGCATAAGGGTCAACGAGAACTTTCTGCGGGTCGAAGCTATGAAGCTGAGGAACTGTTTCTCCCGAAACTGAATATGCGTAATAACGAGCTTCACCAATGTCTGTGATTGGAATCCGGCAATGCCATATCCGCCCGGATTTGTTGCGCAGAAAGTCGAAGCGGAATGTCAGGACGGGGTCCACCAAATTGGTCGCGGAAAAAAGCAGTAGAGTAACACTCTCCGCGTGTTCAGAGTGAACGGCAAAGTTGAAAGACTGTTCCTTTTCGATCCACGTGACCCCAAGCGGCAAGGGGGCGCCCTCAGCCTGCTCCCATGTCGCGCGTTTTGTCGGAGCAGCCATCTGGGGAGAGTCGCCTGGAGCATCGACGCCGGGAATCACGTTACGGGTCAATCTGTTCACTGTGAAACGTATTATTTTCGGGTACTGTGTGTCATCGGAAAATACTTTCAATCTTGATCCCAGCCTCTGTCCTCTATCTCAGCCTCTCCGCCTCTGAAATTCATGCAGCCTGGCCAGCCACGTCTGAAGTCTCGGCTGCAACCACAGGATTCTGCCAGCCTCCCGGCGGCGTCACTCGCTCAATTTCATTCGGCCCCCAACTGCCAGGCTCGTAGGGATAAACGGGCGTATCCTTTTGCAACACTGGATCGACGATACGCCATGCTTCCTCAACGTAGTCTTCTCGCGCAAACAGAGTAGCGTCCCCAGCCATCGCGTCTCCCAGCACTCGCTCGTACGCATCCATCTCCTGCGTATTAGGTTGCCTGCTAGTGATCATCTCCGTTGACTGTCCGGCCAATTTGTCGCCCGGAGCCAAGACTGTCATGCCGATAGCGATCGCCACATCCGGACTGATCCGGAACCGGAGATAATTCGAATTGAGAAACTCCGCAGGAATAAAAGTGGGAGGCCTTCGTAAACGGCAAACAATTTCCGTGCACGTAACCGGCAGGCACTTCCCTGCCCGGATATAGAACGGAACGCCCTGCCAGCGCCAGGAATTGACTTCCAGTTTGAGGGCGGCGAAGGTCTCCATTTTCGAATCCTGCGCGACTCCTTTCTCTTGCAGATAACCGCGAAACTGCCCGCGAATAACATCCTTCTCTTCCAGCGCCGGAATCGCCTTCAGAACCTTAACTTTCTCATCACGAAATGATTCGCTGTCCGTTCTGACAGGCGCTTCCATTGCCAGATTGCATAAGACCTGGAACAAGTGATTCTGGATCACGTCGCGGATCGTACCGGTTTGATCATAGAAGGCGCCGCGGCCTTGGACACCAAAATCCTCCGCCATCGTTATTTGCACGCTTTCGACATAATTGCGGTTCCAGAATGCCTCCATGAACGCATTTGCGAAGCGAAAGGCGACCACGTTGTTCACTGGCTTTTTGCCCAAATAGTGGTCGATTCGAAAGACTCCTGTTTCATCGAACTTTCGGAGAATGACTTTATTGAGGTGCTGCGCAGATGGCAGGTCATGTCCGAAGGGCTTCTCAATGATGATCCGAGCATCCGCTGTGCAGCCGCAATGCTCCAATTTTTCGAGGACTGGTTCGAACATATTGGGCGGGATCGCAAGGTAGTGCGCTGGCCGCTGCGCCCCTCTGAGTTCGTTAGTCAGCGCGCGAAACGTAGCAGGATCGTTGTAGTCTCCATCAACATAGCGAAGCAGAGAAGAAAGTTTCTCAAAGGCCGCGGAATCCACTCCGCCATGTTTTTCGAGGCTGTCGTGCGCACGCGCGCGGAGTTGGTCGAGCGTCCAGCCCGCTTTCGCAACGCCGATGACCGGCACATTGAGGTGACCGCGGTTCAACATTGCCTGCAGCGCGGGAAAGATCTTCTTGTAGGCCAGGTCGCCGGTTGCGCCGAAAAAGACCAGTGCGTCGGAGTGGGTATTCGTCAAAATTGTCTCCTCAAGCCACTTTGGACTTGATGTCGGACTTTTCGATGTGTCCGCCGAATTGATATCGCATCGCGGACAAGAGCTTGTTGGCGAAATCGGCTTCTCCCCGCGAGCTGAATCGCTCGTAAAGCGCACAGGTGAGAACCGGCGCGGGTACCGCTTCGTCGATTGCAGCTTTGATCGTCCACCGTCCTTCGCCGGAATCAGAGACATGGCCGGCAAATTTCGACAGACTCGGGTCCTGCAGCAGCGCGTTGGCCGTCAGGTCCAGCAACCAGGATGCAATCACACTTCCGCGACGCCACACTTCCGTGATGTCCCGCAGGTTCAGATCGTACTGATAGTGCTCGGGGTCACGCAACGGTGTAGTTTCAGCATCTGCTGCCGCGTTCGCTTGCTTGCCGACGTTGGCGGCGCGCAGGATGGCCAGCCCCTCCGCGTATGCCGCCATAATTCCGTACTCCATTCCGTTGTGGACCATCTTGACGAAGTGGCCGGCGCCATTTGGCCCGCAGTGCAGGTAACCCTGCTCCGCGGTGCCGTCGATTTTCTCCCGACCAACGGTGCGGGAAACGTCGCCCATTCCGGGGGCGAGCGTCGCGAAAATTGGGTCGAGTCGCTTGATGATCTCGGTCTCGCCGCCAATCATCATGCAATAACCTCGCTTCAGGCCCCAGATTCCTCCGCTGGTGCCGACATCCACATAGTGGATCTTTCGGGGAGTGAGTTCCTTTGCCCGCCGGATATCGTCCACGTAATAAGAGTTTCCCCCGTCGATAAGGATGTCTCCTGCCTCGAGGCGGGGCAGAAGATCAGCAATGGTATCGTCAACAACCGCTGCCGGGACCATTAGCCAAATGGCTCGCGGCTTTGCGAGTTTCTCCACCAACTCTGCGAGCGAAGCGGCACCTGTCGCCTTCTCCTTGACCAAATCGTCCACAACTTTTGGCGACCTATCGAACACCACGCAGTTGTGACCGTTCTTGATGAGCCGCCGCACCATGTTGGCGCCCATCCGTCCAAGACCAATCATGCCAAGTTGCATATCTATCTCCTCAGTGAGAAACAGTCTTCAAGCGAACAATGCGCTCCGATGGGGCTAGCTTCACAGTGTCGCTTTTCCAATCCTTGTCTCGATTGTTACGCGGGAACAACTCTCTCGCGTCAAGCTGGTTAGCGTCAAGCTGGAATCTGCCGACTCTGGTATTGCGGACCGGCCGAGCGCTTGGAGCTTTCGGTCAACTCCCGCAAAGATTCAAACGACGCCAAGGACAGCATGTCTTCAGAAACGCGCCAACTCCAGTTCCCGCTCGCACGGCCCGGCACGTTCATACGCGCTTCGCTACCTAAGTTGAGTACGTCTTGTAGCGGAGCGATGGTCAAAGCCGCCACCGATGACCAAGCCAGGCGCATCAACGTCGGAGCAGCTTCTGCGCTGTCGCACAGCGCGCGTTTGAGGTAATTCCACAAATTTTGTCGCTGGTAGTCGGGCAACTCTTCGTACCATTGGCGAGTCGTGGCATTGTCATGAGTACCGGTATATGCGACCGTGTTGGAGACAAAGTTGTGCGGAAGATATGGATTGTCCGCATTGCCGTCGAATGCGAATTGCAGCACGCGGGTGCCGGGGAGTTGAAATTGATCGCGTAGGGCCTGCACGTCGGGCGTAATCAGACCAAGATCCTCGGCGATGAACGGTAGACGGCCCAACTCTGTTCGCACTGCTTGAAAAAAGTCGGCGCCCGGACCCGGCACCCATTGCCCGGACTGGGCCGTTGATGCCCCGGCTGGAACGTGCCACGCGGCCGCGAATCCACGGAAGTGGTCCAGGCGAATCATATCAACATGAGTCAGAAGCGCCTGGAACCGGCCTAAACACCACCGATAACCAGTCGAACGAAGTACGTCCCAGTTGTAAACGGGATTGCCCCACAACTGCCCCTGCGCACTGAAATAATCGGGCGGAACTCCGGCGATGAAGCGTGGCCGACGTTGCTCGTCCAGCAGGAACAACTCCGGGTTGGCCCAAACATCGCTGGAATCCGGGGAAACGAAAAAGGGCAGGTCGCCAATCAAGCTTACGCCTTTGGCATGCGCGTAGTTCTTGAGTTGATCGCCCTGGCGGAACACTAGGAATTGCGCAAAGCAAACCTGATCGATTTGAGTTACCAACTCTCGCCGCGCCTCGGCTAGAGCATTGGGGGCGCGCTGGACCAGTTGAGCTGGCCACTGGAGGTAATAAGCACCGTGATACTTCGCCTTCAACGCACCGAATAGAGCATAGTCTTCCAGCCAATTTGCGTGCTTGGCACAGAATTCGTCATAAGCAGGTCGCAGGTCCTCGCGCTCTCCCGCTTTAAAGTTTGTCCACGCCTTTTCGAGCAGCCGCTGCTTAAACGGAATAACTGAGTCGTAGTCGACGATGTGGGGAGCGAAATGAGACTCACAATCGCTCTCTCGTAGCAACCCGTCCGAGATGAGGGCATCGGGACTGATCACGAGTACATTGCCAGCGAACGAAGACAGTGATTGATAGGGCGAATTTCCGTAGCCGGTCGGGCCGAGGGGCAACGCCTGCCACCATTGTTGGTCAGCATCATGGAGGCGATCAATCCATGAAAACGCCGAGGGTCCCAGATCACCGATACCATAGGGCGAAGGCAGAGACGTGACGTGCAACAGCAACCCCGCGGCGCGGTACTCGGGCGGAAACGGCGGAATATTTCTTAGCAAGCCGTTACTGCTCATCGCCTGACCGCATCCTGACGACCGGCAGTGGCGGAACCCAGAGCATTGTTCACCATCTCCTGGGCTTCGTTTACGATCGCGTCCAGATGGGCCTGGCTCTTGAAGCTCTCAGCATAGATCTTGTATATGTCTTCTGTGCCTGAAGGCCGAGCCGCAAACCAGCCGCTGGCCGCGACGACTTTCAAGCCACCGATGGGAGCATTATTCCCCGGAGCTCTGGTCAGCTTTGCGGTGATTGGCTCGCCCGCCAGATCCGACTCCTTTACCGCGTCAGGCGAAAGTTTTTGTAACTGCGTCTTCTGCTCGGAAGTGGCCGGCGCGTCGATGCGCGTGTAGTACGGAGTGCCGAACTCCGCCGTCAGTTCGCGGTAATGCTCCCCCGGATCCTTGTCTGTGCGCGCGGTAATCTCGGCCGCCAACAGATCCATAATCGGGCCGTCCTTGTCGGTGGTCCACACGGCGCCGTCACGGCGAAGGAAACTCGCTCCAGCACTCTCTTCTCCGCCGAAGCCGTACGAACCGTCAACGAGGCCTGGCACAAACCACTTAAAGCCCACCGGCACTTCGCGTAGTTCCCGCCCAAGCTTCTGGACTACCTTATCAATCATGCTGCTGCTCACCAGCGTCTTTCCCACTGCGGCATCCGGACGCCACTGTGAGCGGTGAGCGAACAAGTATTTGATCGCCACCGCCAGATAGTGGTTCGGGTTCATTAATCCTGCCACGGGAGTGACGATCCCGTGCCGGTCGGAGTCTGGATCGTTGGCAAACGCCACTTGGTATTGATCTTTCAGTCCGACGAGCCTTGCCATCGCGTAAGGACTGGAACAATCCATGCGAATCTTACCGTCGTGATCAACTGTCATGAACGAAAATGTTGGGTCAATGACTGGATTCACGACGACGATGTCCAGTCCGTAAATGGAGTTGATCGGCTCCCAATACGGCCGCGCTGCACCGCCCAGCGGGTCCACGCCAAGTTTGAGGTGAGCGCCGCGAATCGCATCCATGTCAACAACGTTCTTGAGATCGCGCACATATGGCAGGATGAAGTCTTCGTGGTGCGTACTTGGGGCTTGGATGGCTTTGGTGAACGGAACTCGCCTGACCCTCGCATTTCCCGCGCGCAACAATTCGTTTGCTCGATCCTGGACCCAGCCCGTCACGTCGGTATCAGCCGGGCCGCCGTTGGTCGGGTTGTACTTGAAGCCCCCATCCTCGGGCGGGTTGTGCGATGGTGTAATGACGATGCCATCCGCCAGGTGGCCCTTGTCCTTGCGACCGCGGTTGTAAACCAGAATGGCTCGCGAGATCACGGGCGTTGGCGTTACGCCGTCGTTTTCCTGGATGATCGTCTCAACATTATTCGCCGCCAACACTTCGAGGGCGGTACGCTGCGCGGGACCGGACAGAGCGTGGGTGTCTTTTCCCATGTAGAGGGGGCCATCCGTTCCCTGCGCTCGCCGGTAGTCGCAGATCGCCTGTGTAATAGCCAGGATATGCGCTTCGGTGAAGGTGCCGTGCAGAGGCGAGCCGCGGTGTCCGCTGGTGCCGAAGCTGACTAATTGGTTGGGATCGTGCAGGTCCGGGTGGCGCTCAAAATATTCCTTCTCCAGACGAGCGACATCGATCAGCATCTCTTTCGGAGCCGGCTTGCCGGCGAGCGGCGAGATCGTCATTCCGTTAGCCTCGCTTGTCATTAATTATATTTCTAGGATATTGGGTACGGTTCCGCCTTCCAAATGTCGGATGCGTATTCAGCAATGGTGCGGTCGCTCGAAAACTTTCCGGAGCTTGCTACATTCAGAATCGCTTTGTGCGCCCATGCGCCAGGATCGGCATACAACGCGCCGAGCCGTTCGTGGGCTTGACCATAAGACGTAAGGTCTGCCAGGTGCATATAGTGATCGCCGTTGGTCAGGAGAGTGTCGCGCAGCGGAGCGAATATTCCTGGCTCGTTGCGGCTGAAGTGATCCGAGAAAATGAGGTCAAGAGCAGCTCGAGTCTCCGGCTCATTTTCATAATGCCAGTACGGACTGTACCAGGCCTGGCTGTTCTCGACCTGTTCCACGGTAAGGCCGAAGAGGAACATGTTTTCCTCGCCTGCCTCCTCCGCCATTTCGATGGTCGCGCCGTCTCGCGTTCCGACGGTCAAGGCTCCGTTCATCATGAACTTCATGTTGCTCGTTCCGCTGGCTTCGTAACCGGCAGTCGAGATCTGGTTGGAGACATCGCTGGCTGGAATCAACCGTTCCGCCAGCGAAACATTATATTCGGGGAGAAAAGCAACTTTGAGCCGACCGCGTACGACCGGATCACCGTCAATCGTACCCGCCAGGTTGTTGATAAATTTTATGATGAGCTTAGCCAAGTGGTAAGACGGCGCCGCTTTGCCCGCGAAGAAGAATGTGCGCGGCACCATTTTTGTGCTGGGATTTTCCCGCAGCCGGTTATAAACGACCACAATTCGCAGCGCGTTCAGCAATTGCCGTTTGTACTCGTGGATGCGCTTGATCTGGCAGTCGAAGATCGTGTCCGGGTCTACGATCTGCCCCGACGTCGCTTTGAGCCAATTGGCAAACCGTGCTTTGGTGTCGCGCTTTGACTTGAGGAACACTTCACGAAAACTGCGGTCTTCGGCAAATGGCTTGAGCCGGTTGAGTTGGCTCAGGTCGGTAATCCAACGGTCGCCGATGGCTTCCGTGATGGCGCCGGCCAGTTCGGGATTCGCTCCCAGCAACCAGCGTCGCGGTGTCACCCCGTTCGTTTTGTTGCTAAAGCGCTCAGGGAACATTTCGGCTAGGTCCTTGACCGTCATGGTCCGCAATAGTTTCGAGTGGACGGCGGCCACTCCATTCGTGCTGTGCGAGCCGACGATCGCGAGGTTGGCCATGCGGATCTTGCGCTCCTTGCCCTCTTCGACGAGGCTCACGCGCTCGACGCGCCCTTCATCGCCCGGAAAGCGAGTACGAACATCGTCGAGAAGCCGCCGGTTAATCTCGTAGATGATCTCCAGGTGCCGGGGAATAAGTACCTGGAACCAAGCGACAGGCCATTTCTCGAGGGCTTCGGGTAGGAGCGTGTGATTGGTGTAGGCGAGCGTCTTCTTAGTAAGTTCCCAGGCTTGGTCCCATCCCAGACGCGCATCATCCAGCAAGATGCGCATTAATTCAGCAACCGCCATGGAAGGGTGCGTATCGTTAAGTTGGATCGCGGCCTTCTCGGGAAGTTTGTCCCAATCGGTGTTGTGTCGCTGAAAGCGGCGCACCAGGTCAGCCAGTGAACACGCGACCAGGAAATATTCCTGGAGGAAGCGAAGTCCCTGCCCTGCGGTCGTGGAATCGTCCGGATAGAGCACCCTGGTAAGCGACTCCGCTTCAAGAGTCTCTCCCAGCGCACCCACAAAATCGCCCGTGCCGAATTCCTGAAAATCAAAATAATCCGGCGCGGCCGCGGCCCAGAGCCGGAGAGTGTTTATAGTTTTGCCTCCATAGCCCACCACCGGACGATCAAAGGGTATGCCGATGAGGCTCGACGGCCGGTCTGGGATGACATGAAAACTGCCCGCACGCAGCTTGAAGGTGACATTCAATTTGACTTCCACCTGCTCGTGGGGCCGGGCGACCTCCCAGGGATCAGTGTCGCGGAGCCAGTTGTCGGGGTTTTCCTTTTGCCAGCCATCCACGATCGATTGCTTGAACATGCCGTACTCGTAACGCAGACCATAGCCTGTCGCTGGCAACTGCATGGTCGCCATAGAATCGAGAAAGCATGCAGCGAGGCGGCCCAAGCCACCATTCCCAAGGCCCGCATCTGGTTCCTGCTCGATCAGTTCCAGCCAGTCGATACCTTTTTCCTGAACCCCCCGCTGTACAAGAGGATCCAGCAAGAGGTTGCTGACATTGTTGGCCAGCGAACGCCCGAGGAGGAACTCCATCGAAAGGTAATAAATGCGTTTGGCATTCTCTCGTTCATACGTCGTCTTGGTCAGGACCCAGCGTTGCGCGAGGACGTCGCGTATCGAACGGGAGAACGCCTCAAAGCGTTCACGCGCACTCGCCACCTTCGGGTCAATCACACGGTCAAAAACCAGATGCCGTTCGTATAATGCGTCTTCCTTCCCGGCAAATGGAATCGGCCCGCTTCCGTATTGTTTGAGAAGGTCTGAGGCATTGCTTGTGCTCGTCTTCGCGGGGACGAGTTTTGGGGAGTCTAGCGGTACTGTCCTCTTTGTGCTCATTGAACATCCTTGCCGTCGTAATTATTTGATATCGGTATCGTTCAAATCGACCGCCGAGAGCGCCCTCATTGAGGAACAAGGCCGGCTCACGCGGAAAGGTGATGATCGTCATTCCAAAGTCGGATCACCGGCTGAGAAAGATTGTGCTCGTACCCGACCGCGCTCAGGCTCGCCGTGCTCAGCAGCAAATATCTTCCCACATATCCTGGATCTCGCCCAAGCCACCGGTCGGCAAAAACGCGAATGAAATGTCGGCTGGAAAAGAGTAGTACATCTCCAGGAACCATGCGGACACGCTGAACTACGCGGTCTGCCCGCTCGCCAACCTGTGCTGGCGATTCGCCTCCCGGAGCGCTGTCCCGGAACAGTTGCCAGTCGGGACGTCTTGCAAGGATCTCGGCCGAACGCAGCCCCTCATACTGACCGTAGTTCCATTCCACCAAGTCAGGATCGGTTTCGGCCGATGTTCCAAACCCAGCCAGTTCGCAAGTTCGGGCCGCACGCTGCAAAGGGCTGGTAAATACCTTGGCAAATGTCATGCCCTTCAGACGTTCTCCGAGCCGACGTGCGTTACGCTCTCCGTTTGAGGTCAACGGTAAGTCGGTAAGACCGGTATGCTGCCCCGAAAGGCTCCATGCCGTCTCACCGTGCCGCGCTATATACGCCACTGAAAGTGCTTCGCTCATGCAGTCTCTCGCCCAAGAACGGTCGACTCGCTTGCCGCCTTTCCATGGCTAACGTGAGTTCTCAAGAATTTTTTGCCCTGTCAACCGGCCCAACCAGTATTTGGATGTTTCTCAAGCATTCAAGGTTCCACACCAAAGTGAACGCAAGAGGCGGGAGTGCATCACCCTGGTATCAAGACTGGGCGCCACGGGGCCAGCACTCCGCCGGTCCGCACACCTCATGATTCCAACGACTAGTGACAATAATTTGGCACTGGGCAGGGCGAACCCAACCGAGGCCAAAAACATCGGGTGCTCCAACTTGGATGTTTGGTCTTTTACGCGAAAGAGGGTACCCTCCTTCACGGGTCTGACGGCGGATAGTTACGCCGTGACTCCTAGGCGACGCACTGGCAGTCGATGGCTTCGCGGAAAGAGTGCAGCGAGCTCTGGAGGTCGGCGTAACGCCCTCATCCGCGCGTGAGCTACCTTCTTCATGCTGCATCCCAGTAATAGAGAGCACTCCCAATTTGTATGGCGCTCCAGGATTGACATGACAAAAAAGACGAAACGCTCGAACGCGGCAAGACGCTTTACGTCCTCGACGCATTTCGCGTTGAAAACGTTGAGATCATCGAGCAGCAGAACCATTACGATCCGCGCCCCGCGACCGGCTAAGGCCACTGACAAGGGCAGGGTGTGCAAGGAGCCGAATAGCGGTTCACGCTCGGTTGACGAGCAGTCCGCTAATGCCTCCGGATTGGTCGCGATAGACGCGCTTCTGCGTACTTTCCTCCCGATCGTCGGCAAACTGGAAGTAATCCAGGTGGGCACCGAGCGGATCAGTACCGAAAAGTCGGCTAATGTAGAGCTATCCAAAGTTGTTGGGCTCAGTTGGGCGTACTACGGCCTATAGAAAAGTGTAGCCTCCCCGCCGCTGTCTAGAAGTCGGCTTGGAGGAAGCGTGGTGCGGTCGAATGCTGAGCCAGCCGAGGTTTCCTCGAAGCCCGTTTCTCGATAGTCTCCGGTTTGCCGACCATTCACCCGGAATCGTGCTGGCACTTCGGAAAGAGGCCCAGATCGATCTGGCTCCCGGCGAATCCCCAGATGCTGGACAGTATCGGCGTGAAAGTGAGTGGTGCTTCTGAAGATGACCATGTAGGTGAGTCGCCGGTCGAGTTGCATCTACTCTCCTTCGTAGTTTTCCTTTGCCTAATACGAAAACCGGACTTCACACAAGCCGCACCCGGAGGTCATTACAGTCATTGACCCGCGACCGGTATGGGCCTAACATTTGCGCCAGTGTCGCTACCCTCCCCAAGCCTCGGAAAGGTGCTCGGGCACTATCGCATTCTTGAGCAGATTGGTGCCGGCGGCATGGGTATCGTTTATCGCGCGCATGACCTGCAACTCGACCGCGACGTTGCTGTCAAGGTTCTTCCCACCGGCACCCTGACCGACCGCGTCCGCGCTCGTTTCCGTAAAGAGGCCTTGGCGCTTGCTCGGATCAATCACCCCAACATCGCTACTGTGCACGAATTTGGAACTCAGGATGGCGTGGATTTCCTCGTCACCGAGTACATCCCGGGCATAACTTTGGATAGTAAGTTGGCGGCCGGGCCGCTGTCGCAGCAGGAAGCGCTGAACCTGGGCGTCCAACTGGCGCAAGGATTGGAAGCCGCCCATGAGCAGGGCATCGTGCACCGTGATCTGAAACCAGGTAATCTGCGGCTCACTCGCAAAGGCCAGCTGAAAATTCTCGATTTTGGACTGGCCAAGCTAGCACCGCGAGTCGATGCCAGCACGCTTACCGAGAGCTTGAGCTGCGAACGGTCTTTCTCCGGCACACTCCCCTATATGGCGCCTGAGCAACTCCGGGGGCAACAGGTTGACGAGCGCAGCGATATCTGGGCGACGGGAGCAGTGTTATATGAGATGACAACCGGTCAGCGGCCATTTCCGGAAAAACACCCGCCCCAGTTAATTGACGACATCCTGCGTCAGGCAGCCAAGCCTCCAACCAGCATCAATGCTCGGATTGCGCCCGCGCTGGAATCTATCATCGTGAAAGCCTTGGACAAGGACCCGGAGCGCCGGTACCAATCGGCGCGCGAACTCCGGTTTGACCTGGACCGTTTGCAGCCTACCACATCCGGCACTGCTTCTGATCTCGTCGCCACTTCGCGGACGGCAATCCACCCGAAGCGCAAAGCAACAATCGTTGCGTCCATTGTTGTCTTCGCAATTTTGCTCGCCCTCGTCGGCTCACGATGGAGAAGCCGCCTCCGGCCAAGTCTTCACGCGCCCCGGATTCTTGCCGTTCTGCCCTTCCGAGCTTTGGGCGGGGATGATGCCACTAACGCTCTAGGCAGGGGCATGACCGAAACCCTGACCGCTCAGTTGGTGCAAGTCAGCGATCGCAACCAGGTGCAGCTGGTCTCAACCCGTGAGATTGAAGCTCAAGGCATCAGGACCGCCGAACAAGCCCGCCGCGAGTTTGGGGTGGACCTGGTCTTAGAGGGCAGCCTGCAACAAGCAGGATCGCAACTGCGCATCAACTGCAGCCTCGTCGACGCCAATACGCATCGGCAACTCGGTGCGCGCACCCTCACAGCTGGTGTCGGCGACATTTTCGACCTCGAAGATCAGGTGGCAACCGAGGCGTTGAATATCCTCTCCGTCGAAATGGCGCCCGCGAAACGCTCCAATTTGCAAACCCACCCGGACACCAAACCGGAGGCCTATCAGCATTATCTCCGCGGCTTGGGATACCTGCAGGAGCATCACAAGCCGGAAAACATCCACAGCGCGCTTGCGGAGTTCGGTCTCACCCTGCAAATCGATCCTAACTACAGCCGGGCCTACGCGGGCACCGGCGAGGCTTACTGGCTGGGATTCCAAGAAAGCAACCGGACCAATAACTGGATCACCAAAGCGGCCGAAAATTGCCGAAAGGCTCTCGCCATCGCTCCCGACATTGCTGAAGGCCACAGTTGCCTGGGCAACGTGTACAACAGCCAAGGGGAGTACCGCCAAGCCGTGGACGAATTCAAGCGCGCAGTCGCTCTGGACGGCAGCCGGGACGAGGTGCTCCGTGGCCTGGCCGATTCCTATGAAAAACTTGGCGACGCGCGTTCCGCCGAGGCCGCTTGTCAGCAGGCGATCGCTCTTCGCCCGCAGTACTGGGCAGGGTACAGCTCATTGGGCTCCTTCTATTTCCGCCAGTCTCGCTATCCCGAGGCCGTGCGCGCCTTTCAGCGGGTCACCGAGTTGGCCCCCGACAACTTTGAGGGCTACTCGAACTTGGGCGGTGTGCTTGCTGCTCAGGGGCAATACGCGCAGGCCATTAAGATATTGCAGCGATCCATAGAAATCCGGCCCACACTCGAGGCCTACAGCAATCTCGGGACCGCATATTTTGCCTCCCGGAACTTCGCCGACGCCGCCCATATGTATACCCAAGGCCTCAGTCTGGACGACCGCGACTCCCTCATCTGGGGTAATCTGGGCGATGCCCTCTACTGGACGCCGGGCCGGCGCTCGGAAGCCGCGGCCGCCTACCGCAAAGCCATTTCCCTTGCCACTGCCAAGCTTCAGGTTAACCCGCGCGACGCTACCCTGCTCGCCTTCCTGGCCACTTACAAGGCCATGATCGACGACAAGATTGCCGCCATGGCGGATTTGCAACGCGCTATCGAACTGGCCTCGGCAGATGCGGATGTGCGCTTCCGCGCCGCTCTCGTCTACAACCATTTCGGCGACCTCGAGCGCACCTTGTCATCCTTGGAAAAGGCCGTAGCTCTGGGATACCCGGCAGCTGCGATCAGGGACACGCCTGACTTCGATCACGTGCGCGGCAACCAACGTGTTCAAGCCCTGCTCGCGAAGCTATGAACCGCAGTCCCTTTAAGGTTTTATGTAATAGCCGGGGTCGCTTGGGTCCTTGCAGATACTGCCACCAGCGCCCCCCGACCGGATGGCAAAATCATAATAGCCACTCGCGCCTCCCTGCAGGTCCCCGCTCGCCTTCTGGCGATTGCCTGGCACATCGAAGGTGGCGTCGTGGAACGGGCTCTGTGGCGCCGAATGATGGCCCTGCGTGAAATCAACCGTGTACTCCCCACCATCATCCGAGATCCACAGGACTGTTTGGTGTTTGCCTTGCCAGAGCGTTCCCACCGGCCAGTCAGCTAAGCATTTGCCAGTGTTGTAGGGATCAGCGTAGATGTAGACTTCGAACACTCGCGGGTCTTTTCGACCGTAATGCTGTCCCGGGCCTCCCGCTAATTTCGGTTGGCGACAAGCGGAAATCGAAACAACCGCGATAGCGAGCCCGGCCAGAACCGCTTTCTGCTTCCCATTCATGTCGCACCTCCAGAAGGTGCTGTGGCCGTGGAGCAAGAAAGTAGCACATTCCGGGCGCCTGTCAAACATAAAATACTTCCCCGAGGTGAATATTTAAATCAACCTTTAGTTCCCACCGCGGTTTTTTGAGGTTTTCTGACCATCATGCATGATTTCCGGGCAAACGTGCGAGATGCCATTCCTGACACCTGACACCCTTGGCGATCGTTTCCGGTTGACGGGCGAACCGGGAGCTATCCGGGCCAGAAGTCCTCTTGCAGGAAGTTTCACCACACCCTCTGCACCCACCCTATTTTGCTGTTAGTTCCGACAGCATCTTCTGGAACTCCGGCTCCGAGCGCAACGGTTGCAGACTTTCATCCTTTTCGATGACCTCCGCATTCTTCAATCCCCGTCGGATTCCTTCCCGCAGATCTTTGATTGCCTGTTTATGGTTACCCATTGCGGATCGCGTCTCGGCTAACAACAGCAATGGCCACCACGCATCCGGGGCCACGTCCGCCATCAACTGGAAATAGTTCTCCGCCCTTGCCGAGTCTTTGGCCAAAAGTTCTGCCTGTCCCGCCTCGATGCCCTGCGCCCAGAGGGCATGAAATGCACGAAGCCGTGCAAGGCGTTTTTCTGTGTTCTTCGAGTGTGCAGCATCCTCCTTAAGCTGTTTCATGCCTTCGCGCACCGACTCCCTCAAGCCGGACTGGTCGCGGACGCCGATATCGCCCAAGTGTGACAACTGCCCCGAAATTGTTTGGGTCAACGACTCTTGCTCGCGAATTTCGTCCTGCTCCTTCTTGAATGCTTCTCTTAAGCGTGCGGACCGCTTCAGAGCTCCCAATTTCTCGCCATACTCGCCCACTTCCCTCAAGCCGCTGAAGTCAGACAGCAGGGATCGATAGGCGCTGAGTTGAGCGATCGTGTCTCGCCGGTTCTCCGCCTCCTTTGCCCTGCCCTCCATTTCGTTGAAGAATTGCCCAATGAACCTATCGTCTCGCGGCAGAGAGCCCGTCTGCATGGCTTTGAGCTGCATCCACGCAATCGCCTCTTCCACGATCTCCGCGGGTGCCCACTGGTGCTCGCCCTCAAAGACCTCAACTCGGTAGGGTAAACCCGATTCTTCCCGCTTACGCCGCAGCTCCACTATTTCCCCCCAATTGAAATCCTGATCTCCGACGGCGGCAAAATAGAAGAACGTATCTTTTGGCGAAGGCTTGTCCGAGTTCGGATATCCGGCACCGTGGGCGATCACGCCGGCCACCGCGCACACCGGGCAGCGCAGGGCCATCATAGTGGCCGTTCGTGCCCCACCCGAGAATCCCGTTGTGTAGGTGCGGTGTACGTCCAGTGAAAACCTCTCGTGCGTGTCCTGCCACATCGCGAAAATCGAGCGCTCTGGTGGGTCATTCGTGAAGTTCTGAGAGTTATTGGATCCAGCTACGATGTAGCCGTACTTCTCCGCCGCATACTTATAAAGTGTTACCGGCGTCCGGCCCTGCGCTCCAGGGTCAAAGGCGTAAAGGATCGGCCATCGCCTGCTCGGAGTGTAGTTAGAAGGCAGATACAAGGCATAACTCTCTCCCAGCGAGCCAGCACACAACACCTTCTCGATGACTTGTCCCGCCATCAGCGGTGACGACGGCGGCTGCGCAGCGGCTTGAGATCCCGCCGTCCCTGAGAAGGGCGCCAGCATTGCTCCACACAAAATCCCGCTAATTATTGCGCTGCTCAACGTCCGCTCCATTTCCGATCAATCTAGCACGAAATCTTGCCCGTCGAGCGACGGGTCCTAATACGTTATCTGCGGGCATCCGTACTAAGAAACCTACCAGTTTCCATATCGGCAGTCAGTCCGCCACTCTATTTCTTGTAGAGTAACTTGCTTAACGAACGTTCAGACGATATCAGGTCAGTGTTACTGGTACTGATATTCGTCGTTGATATCCCGGTAATCGTTGCGTTCATCCCACTTCCTGTGGCCTCCCATTCTATTGGCTCCGCACCTGCAGCCGAGGCAGTGTGCGGTCAGGTTCAGTTCTCAAGCGCCGCACTATTCCTCACCCAGGAGGTCTTGGTTATGGCACTGCAAAGGTTCGGTTTTGTTGTACGGTTGTTATCTGTGCTCCTGTTATTTGTTTCGTGGTCAAGCGCCCAAGTGCAAAACGGCCAGTTCGCTGGGGTGGTGACCGACCCAACGGGTGCGGCAATAGCCAATGCGAAGGTCACCGTCAGCAATCCCAGTACAAACTTTACTGACACGACAGCGACCAATCAGAGCGGCTTATACGACCTAAAGGAGTTGCCGGTTGGAACGTACAAGATCACGGTGGAAGCTCCTGGCTTCAAGACGGTGTCGAACAACGGTGTGTCCGTAAACGCTGGCACCGTCGCGCACGTGGACTTCAAGATGCAGGTGGGCCAGACGCAGGAAGTCGTCGAGGTGAGCGGCGAAGCGGCAGCCGTGAATACTGAAGATTCGAAGATGGCGACCACAGTAGGGTCGACACAGATCGCGAACCTCCCGCTGAACGGTCGAAATGTTTACGACTTGATGCAGCTGGCCGCCGGTGCCGTGAACGTGGCGGGCGTGGATTTTGAGAACGGTCACAACACGGTCGTAAACGGTATTCGCGAGAACTTCAACGGTTTCTTGATTAATGGGATCAACAACAAGGATTTGAGCGGCGGCGTAACCAACACGCCAATCGAAGATACGGTGCAGGAGTTCCAGCAACTCACTCTAAACAACTCAGCACAATACGGCAGCAGCGCCGGCTCCATCAACAATCTGGTGACCAAGCAGGGGACGAACGCGATCCACGGAAGCGGTTGGTATTACGGCCGCAACGACGCCCTTGATGCCAATGATTTCTTCGACAATAAGGGCGGAAACCGAAGACCGCTAGTTCGATTCAGCCAGTACGGTGGGACGTTGGGTGGAGCACTCATTAAAGATAAGTTGTTTTTCTTCGGCGCGCTGCAGTTCGATCATTTCAACACGAGCGCTCCCCCCACTACCGTATCCCAGGAGGATCCAGCGTACGCGCAGCTGGTCGCCAGCACCTTCCCAAATTCCGTAGCAAACCTGTTGTACTCGACGTTCCCGTCGAAGGCTCAAGGTACTCCGATAAACGGCTTAACAATTGGTAGCTACATGAGTGCAGGCCTTAGTGGGAGCGGATTCCAGAGTATTAGTGATTATCTGTGTCCCACCAACTACTCGGGAGACCCCGCCGGCGCTACGCGGGTACCTTTGCTATTCGCACAAATGATTGGTTACAACCCCGCAACCGACAACGGCACGTGCACAAATCCACTGGGTGCCGCAGGTGCCCCATACGACACGCCTGCTCTCCTCGCTAACAGAAACATTCAGATGCTCGACACTGCTACCGCGTCATTTGCGTCGCAAACACAAGTGCTGGGAAATCTCTTTAACGGCAAAGAGTGGTCGGGGCGGCTGGACTACAACCTGAACACGGCGAACCGGCTGTCTTTCAACTACAACTGGTTTCGATCCACCGATGCTTACGGTCCATTGAAGCCTCAGGGAGCGCGCGGGTTCTCGAATCCTTCACGGAACCTGTTTCCCAGCGGTCAAATGAGCTGGGTGCATACCTTCAGTCCAACGGTGTTGAACGAGTTTCGCGCCGGTTACACGCTGAACGACACTGCTACAGGTGCCGTTCATCCCGGTGTTCCCCAGATTGGCTTCGACGACGGCAGTCTCGGGTTCGGGAGTTATGCCGGGTATCCGCAGACATTCAAAGACAACATCTACCAGTATTCCGATATGGTTTCGCTAAGCCACGGAAACCATAACATAAAGATCGGAGTTGACATCCGGCGCAACATTGAAAACAGCGTATTCAACGTTGCCCGTCCCTCGTACTACTTCGCCGACCAGCTATTTTTTGCCATCGATTCTCCCCACGATCAAACGGCGGGCGTAGATCCTGGCATTTGCGTTTCGCCGTGCAAGTCGTTCAACCAGAATGCTCAGGCTCAGCTCTCGTCGAACGTTCGGCATTGGAGGAACATCGAGGCCGGTCTGTACCTACAGGATGATTGGAAAGTCTCAAAGCGTTTAACTTTGAATCTTGGGTTGCGTTGGGACAAGTACCAGCGGCACAATGAGGAGGCGAACACGGCTACAACTTTCCTGAGAGGACCGGGGAACAAGGTAATCGACAACTTAGCCACTGGGCAGGGCTGGCTGCAACAGGCCAATGCTCCGGTGGGGACAGTTGGTGTCTGCGACACTGCTGCGGAGATAGCCTTGGCGCAACTGGCCAGTGTCTGCGGTCCTGGAGGATTCGCCCCGGCTTCATCGCTCGGCAAGGGACGCAGCAAGGATTTCGGGCCGCGCGTGGGATTCGCATGGGATATTTTTGGCGACGGCAAGACGTCGTTACGCGGTGGCTTCGGCATCTCCTACGAGGGTACTCTGTATAACCCGCTCTCGAACTCGCGCTGGAATCTGCCGTATTACTCGTTCAATGACGCAACAAACTTTCTGGTTCCAGGGCATACACAGACGGTAGTGTACGGACCCTTCGGTGCCGGATGCCCCAACTGCTCGGTCGCGCCGGCATTTAGCGGTCCGGCGACGAATGTTGGACAAGGTGTGGGTGCGCAGGCCGCTGGCAACCTGGTCGGATGGATCGCGAGCAATCAGAACCTGGCCTTCCTCACGGGAATTATTCAGCCTCAGGGGGTCGACGATCCTTACGTTTACAACGAATACCTCAGCCTGCAGCGGGAGGTGGCGGGCAAGTGGGTTCTGGAAGCGGATTACGTCGGCACCGCCGGGCATAAGCTGTTCCGCTCGGAGAACATCAATAGCATTCCCGGGGGCCTATTGCCGGCCGGAGGATGCGTGACGGACAATCTCGGCAGAAATCTCTGCGGCCAAAGGAATGGTACGACGAATACAACTGGCTTCCTCAACCCAAATTACGGCACGCTGCGCGAATGGCAGAACGTTGTTAACTCGAATTACAACGCCCTCCAGTTGCAGGTCAGGAAACAGATGAGCCGCGGGTTGCTTCTGAACGTGAACTACACCTACAGCCATTCGATCGATAACGGCTCCGGCTGGCATAACTCCGCAACTGGGGCAAACGGGGCGGGCGGGGGAGATGGCTACACTACCGACCAGACGCTTCCGGGTCTTGATCGGGGAAACTCCATCTACGACATTCGAAATCGACTGGTTCTCAATTACGTCTATCAGATTCCTGGTCCACAGCGTGGCTTTGCGGGTGCCGCGTTGGGCGGATGGCAATACAGTGGAATCTGGGCGTTCCAGAGCGGCCCTCACTGGGAACCGTATCGCGGTTCCGCGGCCCGGCTGGTTGGAACTGATCCAGTAACTGGCGGATGCACTGCTAACGATGTCAATACTGGTATCTGCGTCAACCAGGGAGGGGATTACAACCTTAACGGGGTTAAGGACGACCGGCCTAACTCAGTTATCCCACGCTTCGATGGCAGCAGCCGCGCCGCTTGGGAGAATGGATGGGCAGCGGCATTGCCTGGACTTGCGAACAACTTCTCCAGTCCGTGCCTCGGTTGCGCCGGAAACCTGGGCCGCAATACCTTCGTCGGCCCGGGACAATGGTACGCAGATATGACCTTGGGCAAGACCTTCAAGTTGACCGAACGGTTCAACCTGAAGTTTGAGGCTCAAGGCTTCAACGTCTTCAACCGTGCTAATTTCCTGTTGGCGACCCCGCAGACCGGTGCGCACAACAAGATCACGGATCCTCTATTCGGCGAAGCTGTCACCACGTTGAACGCGCGCAACTTGCAGTTCGGCTTAAAGCTGAGCTTCTAGCCAGATCGCGAGATCGTGAAATGGGGGCTTGCCGGACTTGGCAAGCCCCTAAGTTTTGACTCGAAAGAGAAAGTAACGCTCTTTCTTGACGCTCACCCAGCGAGCAAAGAGAAAGAGTAGGTTTCGGCGCGCACGGACACGGAAAAGCAGGAAGCAAGCATCGCGACCACGTCATCGATCCGGTGGCTGTGCCTCCAGAGGGAACAGTCGCCGCCTCCGAGGTATAAACGGCGGTTATTAGGGACGAAGAGCGGATTTGCGGGGACGAACTGCCACCCCTCCAAAGCATAACTGTGATTGAATGTCAGTGGCAGTATTTCGCGGTACGGTAGACGAACTCAACTGGCGCGACCAGTGAAGTAAGTTAAGCGCAGGTAATACGGTCATGCAACTTCAAATGAAAACTCGCTGTGAGAGGTGCGCGGCACTCCTTCGCGCGGACGGACATGCCTACATATGTTCCTACGAGTGTACGTTCTGTGCCGTGTGCGCCTCCGAGTCGGAGGGCAAATGTCCGAACTGCACTGGTGAACTCGTGCGTCGACCGCGCCGGACTGCACTCGTCCAGGATGAGGAGACCGTTGTTTCTGAAGGACCGTGGGGCACGCGTCCGTGGCTGATCTGGGCAGCGAGCTTTGGCATCTGGACCCTCGTTGCCCTGGCTGCGTCCGGCTCGATTTACGAGTTGTGGCGGTCGCGAGGTTACCCCATGACTTTTGGCAGCGTCCTGGCGTCGGAACTCAGCCAGGTACTCACCTATGCCCCTCTTACTCCACTCGTGCTTGCGCTGGCCATGCGCTTCCCCATTCAACGGGGAAATTGGGTACGCCGGTCATTACTACATCTCCTATTCGCCATTGCCTTCTGTATCGCTCACATAACACTGCGTGGTTTGACGCCCTATGCGGCTTGGGATGCCAAGCTGGGGAGATTTGTATCCGCCGTTTGGAACTCACAGACGCACGTGTTTGCGATCAATTGGCAAATCTTCAGGAATTTGTTCTTGTCAAACGTCGTTGACGACACTACCGGAACCTATGTGCCGATTGTGCTGGTGGGGCATGCTCTGTCGTATTACCGCCGATTCCGGGATCGAGAACTGCATTCCGCGAAGCTTGAAATGCAGCTGACAAGGTCGCACCTGCAGGCCTTGAAAAGCCATCTGCAACCACATTTCCTTTTCAACACCATGCATTCGATTTCGGCGCTCATGTTAACCGACGTTGCAGCTGCCGATAAGATGATGTCCCGCCTCAGTGATCTGCTGCGGATGAGCCTCGATAGTAGAGGAATCCAGATCACCAGCCTGAATCGGGAACTTGAGTTTGTGGCCGGTTATCTTGAAATCGAAAAAGTCAGGTTTGGCGAGCGGCTGAGTATCGCTCTCGATATCGCGGCGGAAACCTTGGATGCGCAGGTTCCGTCCCTATTACTGCAGCCGCTGGTGGAGAATGCGATCCGGCACGGTATTTCAAGGCTCTCCTCAGGGGGCAGTGTCTGGATCGCCGCCAGTCGCGATGGGCGCGATCTTTACTTGCGAGTGAGGGACAACGGGCCCGGCCTGGTTTCAGTCGTCGGCACTCCTCCGGGAACCGGTTTGGGCCTTCGCACGACGCGGGAAAGGCTCCAGACGCTATATGGCAGCCAGCAGAGCTTCGAGATTCAGGATGCCCCGAGCGGTGGCGTCGAGGTGTGCGTGCGGATCCCGTTTCGAATTGAGCCTCAATTGTCGATGGATGAGGAGAACTTCGCCAAGGCCACGAGCTCTAATGAAGGCGCCGAGATTGCTCCAGACAGAGGGCGTCCCCATGCCCTAAATTGGAATACTTAGAGATGACCTGCCCAGTTGCGCGGAAGCAAACCGGCTGCGCAGAGAAAGGGCTAATCCTTTGAGCTCGGTGCGCGTCTAACCGATTAAGACGTGGGACCAACGACCCCGAAATGAGGTCGGTGAAAACAATCACATGATTATCCCTGTGATCCGTACCATCATTGCCGATGATGAGCACCTGGCGCGCAGGAAACTGCGGGTGCTGCTCGATTCAGAACCCGGCGTGCAGGTGGTCGCTGAATGTCAGGACGGCCTACAGACCGTCGGCGCCGTACAAACTCATCGGCCTGACCTTTTGTTGATCGATATTCGGATGCCTGACATGGATGGGTTCGAGGTACTCAAGCAAATTGCGTCCGACGAGATGCCGGTTGTTGTGTTTACCACGGCCTACGACCAATTTGCGATTCGAGCATTCGAGGCGCACGCCCTGGATTACCTGCTGAAGCCCTTTGACGGCGAGCGTCTCCATCATGCCGTTGAACGAGCCAGAGCAGAGCTCTTGAAGTTCCACAATCGCGATTTGACCGGCCGGATTCTTGACCTGCTCGCTAAGAACGCTGAACCAAAGATGGAGTCGAAGCAAGTTGACGACCGCATGGTTATCCGCGCAGGAGGGAAGGTCGTGTTCCTCGATGTGAAAGAGATTGACTGGATCGAAGCAGCCGCCAATTACGTGAAATTGAACGTCGGCAAAGACTCGTATCTGCTGCGGGAGGGTATTGGCAGCATCTCCGAGAGACTCGACCCGGATCGCTTTGTTCGTATCCACCGATCAGTGATTGTGAATGTCCGCAAGATCAAGGAACTACAGCCCTGCGAGAGCGGCGAATACATTGCGGTTCTGAGGAATGGTAAAGAGCTGTCCTGCAGCCGAGGCTACCGTACCCAGTTACAGCGCTTGATTGGCAGATCATAGAATTGGCAGATCATAGAAAAAGACTCGAAATACCTCCTGTTAATCGATCCCGGTTGCAGCGAACCGGCATCAACCAGCCATCTATCCTCAATTAGCGTCTGAACGTCCCAACGCAGGTGATCAAGCCAATATCCACATGCTAGCCTGAGCCGCTTGCCAAGTGCGTGCAGACCCATGCTTCTATTACCAATTGGAAATTACGGAGGCCATCCGCAAAGGAGGATATATGAATAGGCGCGAAGCAATCCATGGCTTGGGAGCTCTGGCATTTGGTGCAACCATGCAGAGTGCGGCGTGGACGGGTTCGGGAAGGCAGCAGAATCCTACCGCGCCTCGGCCCGCAGCAAAACCGCTGCCATCCGAGGTTGCTGGTGTCCGCGTGGTGGACTCAAAGATCGCAAGAACCGCAACCGACCTAAGTCGTTCTTTTTCCCCGCCGTATCTTTTCAACCATGCGGCGCGGACATTTCTCTTCGGTTCACTGGTCGGACGAGCGTTGGGGCAGACTTTTGACGAAGAGCTCTTGTATCTTGCGTGTATTCTCCATGATCTAGGGTTAACCGAACGCTTTGAGGGAGATCTGCCTTTCGAGATTCAAGGAGCCGAAGTAGCGAAACGCTTCCTGCAAGAGCAGGCATACTCGCAGGAGAAATCTACCATCGTGTGGGATGGAATTGCCATGCACGCTTCTCGGATCGGGCAATTCAAGCGGCCTGAGATCGCGTTGGTAGGCGAGGGAGCTGGAGCTGACGTGCTTGGCCCCGATTTCACACTAATAAAGAAGAACGATGTCGATGAAATTCTTAGGGCATTCCCCCGGCTGAAATTCAAAGACGCATTCGTGAAGACCTGTGCGGATGTGGTTCGCAAGCACCCCCGTGCTGCTTCCCAGACGTTTATGCGCGATATTCGCGATCGTTACATGCTCGAATTTCGCGCGCCTAATTTTTGCGATTGGATTGCGCAGGCTCCATTCTCGGAATAGACGAGGGCAATCGTTGGCCCCTTCATGCTGAGATTGCCCTTCACAATGTGCCAAACCGCCTTTACCGTCATCCCACCTCTACAGGCTCTTCCCACTTTGTTGACGCGACGGAACAATTTGCCTCGATCAATTGCGGCTGCGGCGAGCCAATCCTCCAGTTCGGTTCTCACCCAATCCGGAACCGGAACCGTTCGAATGTGGCCTCCCTTGCCGACCAGATCAATGATGGCCCAATGCTCTTCGCGCTGCGCGAGATGATCTGTATCGGACCAGGACGATGCCGGTGTCTTTCGGGAGTCCAGCAAAGCCAATGGTTTTTCAGCATATTGCCGGGCGAGGTCCCAACCCGGAATTGTTGTCAGGTAACGGCAACTCTTCCGTTAATCGGATAAGGAAGGGTTGCCGACCGTGACGTTGACCCTCCAATTGCAACTCTAGCCAGGGGTCATTTGATTTTGTGGAGCTGATCTGAGGTCCCAATACGGCGCCCGCGTGATCACTTCCGAATTGCCGACAATCCGTCCAGAATCCCGGCTTCTATTTCCTACGGCCGATTTTACGAGGTTCACCGGGGCTTAGGATTCGGCGGATGTGTGGGCAGACGTCATTACCTGCCAGGGCTGCAAGATTGCCGGGACTGAGTCTTTTCAATCACGGAAAACTCTACGGAATAAGCGAACCATCTCTGCGAAGGCGAGGTCCGTCGCTTCCGGATCGAAACGCGGGCCCTCATCGCGCGTGAAGGCGTGCTCGGCTGCATACAGCAGCGTGCTATAGCGGACGTCGGAGTTTTGCAGCGCCCGATCAATCGTTTCGCGGCCCGCCTCGGGCACGTGCGGGTCCTTTGTCCCAAAGATCATCAAAAGTTCACCGCGGATTTGTGTTGCGCGGGCTAACGATCCCGCATCTGCGTCCTGACCGAGCTTACCGTCATGGATGCCTGTGGCGTAGTAGCAGACCGTTGCACGGACATCGGACTGGAACGCCGCACGGAAGGCGAGGTGGCCGCCGATGCAGAAACCCACGACTCCGATTTTCCCAGGTGCGACCTTAGGATGTTTGGAAAGCCAGTCCAGACCAGCGCGGCAATCGGCATCGAAATGCGCGACCGGAGTCTTCGCGGCGTCTTGCTGGCCGCGGACACGTCCGGCGTCATCGAATCGGATCACGGTTCCCGGTGGTTCGATGCGGCGATAGATTTCCGGGGCAGCGGCAACAAATCCATACCCGGCCAGCCGAACACAGGTGCGTAGCATTGGCGGTGTGAGCTGAAAAATGTCGGAATAGCACCAGATGCCGGGATATTGACCTTCGGCCGTGGGCGCGGCGACGAAGGTTCGCATCGGGGAACCCGACAGCGAAATATCCGCGTATTCGGTATTGACGATCATTTGCTTGTTTGCGGGAGATTGTGGCGGAGAGGCGGGAGCCAGTCAACTCCTGATTAACGGGCAACCCTGAAATGATCCCGAGGTAAGGTTGCCGACAATGCACGAACTAACTGTGCCCAGGGGGCAATCGTCGTTACCGACCTGATCAACATTCACGAAGTCAGCCGGCTCATCCCGAAGTCCGCAGAACAGTAAGCGGCCATCTTGCTCAGTTCGAGGAACTTGCTCCGCGTTGAGTCCCGGCAAAGGCCCTGCCGTAGTCTCGGCAGGTGAGGATAAGCTGCAGATAGGTTTCAAACCAGACCTGTTAACGCACGGTGACGCTGACTTCCTGGGCCAGGTTGTTGCCCATGCCTTGAAAGTTCCAGGGCGGATTGGTGGGCTGAACGTTCCCAGCGGAGTCGGTGGCGCGGCAAGAAAGTACGTGCTCGCCAGGCAAGGCGTCCCAATCGACGCTCCAAGCGCACCAAGAGAACAGGCCGGACGCTTTTCCAAGCGCTGCATCGATCCAGCAGTCGTCGACGCAGAATTCAACGCGTGAAATCGATCCCTGGCCCGACCAGGCGCGGCCGTGAACTGCGATACGTCCGCGGTTGAGAATTCGCCGCCGGGTGAGGTAATCCGGGAATCCTGGCGGCACGAGCAGCGCGCGAGGCCGCATTCGCGTCACAGGTTCACCGGGATCATCCGCATCGCGCTTGTACAAGTAGGCCACGCGCTGCTGATACCCATCGAATGCTGCACTGACCGCGTCGATTCGCGACAGCCACTTCACCTGCGTCATGCCGTACCAGCCGGGCACGATCAGGCGCAGGGGAAAGCCATGTTGCGGCTCAAGAGGACGGCCATTCATTTCATAAACGAGAAGGACTTCAGGGTGCTTTGCCTCATTCACGGAAAGGCTGCGGGCGTAGTCATGTTCGTATCCTTTCTCGACTCCGTGGTCAGCGCCGGTGAAGACCAATTCCACGACGCCGGGTGCGAGTCCGGCTTCGTCGAGCAGGTTGGCGAGAGGGGTCCCGGTCCATTCGGCGGTGCTGACGGCTTCGTTAAGCCAAGGCTGGCTGATGGGGCGTGGCGAAAGTCGGGCACGACCATTGCCGGCGCACTCGAAAGTGACGGGCAGAGTGCAGCGCGGTCGGCTCCGAAGATCCTCGAGACTGAGTGACATTTCCTTCTTCACTTTGCCGCCGAGGCGGAGGCGCCAAGCCGCAGCATCGACGAGCGGAATATCGAAGTGGACCAGCAGGTAGTGAAGGCCTGTGGGAGTGATGTCGTACCGGAGCGCCTCCAGCGGCAAGCCGCGGTTGCGATTGGCAAGCTGCAACTCTTCGAAGCTGAGAGGGCCGGTGGTCGGCTCGGGAACCGCAGCGGTGATTCTGGGAAGAGTATCGTTCTGGCTCTCCATCTCCGACCTCATTTCGCTCGCATAGTCTTTTGGCGTTCCATGCTCGATTCTAATGGCGAGAGCGGCCGAATGTCGTCCGCAACAATGT
>Ga0307477_10000105_pt1 | contig 124296 bp, 113 predicted proteins | sample atmos_gasesECM2C_FD_203316 | JGI IMG/M metagenome (GOLD analysis project Ga0307477, IMG submission 203316) | Hardwood forest soil microbial communities from Morgan-Monroe State Forest, Indiana, United States - atmos_gasesECM2C_515 | ecosystem: Environmental > Terrestrial > Soil > Temperate... | reverse complement strand
AAGTCGACGCGCCAACGGCGCTCCGTTTGTCCTTCGACTTCGCGCCTTCGGCGCTTCGCTCAGGATGACAAAAGCTAGCTGTCCCGCTTGACCGGGCAGAATTTATCTGCGCTTTTGCCGAACTCCAGCGAGGTCGTGAGTAGTAGAAGTCCGCAGCCGCGGGAGCGGCTCGGCGATATTCCGGTCAACGCGCCGCTTCATCTCGTCCTGCACGAGCCGCAGATTCCGCCGAACGCCGGCAACGTTGCGCGCCTCTGCGGCGCGACCGGCTCCGCGCTTCACCTGATCGAACCGCTCGGCTTTTCGATCGACGATCGAGAGCTCAAGCGCGCCGGACTCGACTACTGGCACTCGCTGGCCGTCACCGTGCACCCCTCGCTCGAAGCCTTCCTCGAGCGCATGGCGGCTCGCTCGATGTGGTTCTTCAGCACGAAGGCGAAACGCCAGTATGCCGAGGCGCCGTACGCCTACGGCGACGTCCTCGTCTTCGGAAAAGAAACCGCGGGTCTGCCGGAAACGCTGCTCGAGGCGCATTCCGACCGCGCGCTGCGCATCCCGATGCGGCCCGATTCGGTGCGGAGTTTGAACCTCTCGACCGCGGTTGGAATCGTCGCCTACGCAGCGCTCGGGCGTTTGGGTTTCCCCGGACTGCACTGAATGAAGCCCTCGTTCGCGGCGCTCGAGCGTGCCGTCGTGTCGTGCCGGCGATGTCCCGAGCTTCGTTCCTACTGCGCGGAAATCGCGCGGGTCAAAAAGCGCGAACATCGCGAACTCTCGTATTGGGGTCGTCCGGTTCCCGCTTTCGGTGACCAGCGCGCACGGCTGCTCATCGTCGGCCTGGCGCCGGGCGCGCACGGCTCCAATCGCACCGGCCGGCCGTTCACCGGCGACGCTTCGGGCCTTTGGCTCTATCGCGCCCTGCATCGCGCCGGCTTCGCCGATCGCCCCGTGTCGCGCGCGCGCGACGACGGACTTGCATTGCGCGACGTTCTGATCACGGCCGCATTGCGCTGCGCGCCGCCTCACAACAAGCCCACTCCGCGACAATTGCAGCGCTGCTCGTCGTATCTCGATCGCGAGCTTTCGCTCTTGCCGGACCTGCGCGTCGTCCTCGGTCTTGGAGCGATCGGAACGCGCGCCGCCGCCGAAGCGCTCCGCCGCGCAGGCTATCGCTTCGACGCCTCGCTCAAATTCTCGCACGGCATGGAGGCCGTTGCAGAACGACGCGGCGACGGCCGTCGCGTCACGTTGCTCGCCTCGTATCACCCCAGCCGTCAAAATACGAACACCGGCGTCCTAACCGAGCCCATGTTCGACTCAGTCTTCACTAGGACCAAGGTCCTACTCAAAGGCGAAGGGTGCACCTCTGCTCCTGATCGAGCGAAGGCTAGACTGATGGTCTACTGATTGCGGAGCTCCTCGTGGCGCCGCAAATCGCCGACTTGGAGTTATCGTGATGGAGTACGAAGGTCGTTTGCGCTGGATCACCGCGGCGCTTGCGGGCATTTTTTTCGGACTGGGCGCGCCGGCCTTGGCTCAAGGCCAAGGCGCCGTCGATTTCGGCTCGCCCCCGGGAGGCGAGGTACCGATCCTCTTCAACGATCATCATGTTTACGTCAACGATCGCGTGCACTTCAGTCGAGTGCTCGCGGCGCTCGTGCGTGGGAACGTCATCCTCGTCCCGCTGCGCTCGATGCTCGAGCAAACCGGTGCGACGGTTTCGTGGGACCCCGGTACGCAAACCGTGGTCGCGTCGAAGCCCGGCGCCAGTTTGACGTTGACCGTCGGACGCCAAGAAGTCATTTTCAACGGCGAACGGCGTCCAATCGACGTGCCGCCTGAAATCTACCGCGGCGACGTCATGGTCCCGCTGCGCGTCGTCTCCGAGGGGATGGGCGCGTACGTTCAATGGGTGCCCGACCGGCGCGTCGTCACCGTTCGCTATCTTGGCAATGCGGCACCGCCGCCTCCGCCACCCGTCGCTCCCCCGCCGCAGCCGCCGCCGAACGTTGCGCCGCCGCCGCCGTACGTCATCCCGCCGTCGCGCGTTTTCCCGCCGCCGCCTGCACCTCCGGCCGTTCTACGTACGCCGGTCCCCACGCCGAAGCCACGTTACTATGACAAGTACGTCAACGGCAACTACCTGTTCTCGCCGGCCGTGTACAACGAACTCAGTCCCGGCAACACGGGCCGCAAATCGTATGCGGCCGATGCCGGCATCGAATTCCCGATCGGCGGCGCCACGCTCGCACTCGATGGCGATTACCGGCACGATCATTATTCGCACAACTCGAACATATCGTGCACCGGTGCCGGCGGCGGGCCCGTCTGCACCAACGTCGGGAACGGCTATTATTTCCGCAACGGTCTGTGCCCCTCGGCCGATCAGGGTTGCACCACCCTTCCCGACTACCTGAACGTGCAGGCACGGCTCGGCCTCCGTCAATTCTACGTCCCGTCGTTCATGGCAAACGAAGACGACGTCGACGTTCATCTGGGCATAAAGGTCTTCGATCCGCGCGTCTACGTCGGTGGCGGTTATTACTGGAAATGGTACAACTACCTCGGCTTCCCGACGATCGGCGGCCCGGGGTTCGGCCTCAGCAAACTCGCCGATCTCGATCGACCGATCTCGGCCGACGGAAGCCTGTTCTACTATCCGATCGTGAGCGGAAACTTCATGTATCCTACTTCGAACGTGCTCGGCGCAGTTTCGGCGACGACGGTGCCCATCCGGTACCACGTGACGAAGTACAAGGCCGGCGTGACGATCAAGCTGGGGAACAGCGGACTCCATCTCAACGCCGGTTTCTCCGGAGAGAATCTCCGCAACGCGGGCGGCGCTCCGTCCAACACGTCGACCTCCGGCGCGTATGCCGGCGTCGGAATCCACTTCTAAGTCGAGCAACGGGTTCACCGGTCGAAGCGGCGTCGCCGAAAGGCGGCGCCTCTTCGCTTTCGGTCGCGGTATGGAAGAGGACCGCAGCGGCTAGCCTGTTATCGTTGGGTGTGCCCTCAAGCGACATCCTGTCGCGTGAGCCGGGTGTCGCCCGGCGCTAGCTCACTTCGCAGGTCATCGAGGTCCGGCAACCCGGCGCCCCTCGCTGCAGGCCTACCGAAGGCCCTCTGCGCGATCACGCGCGCTGCGTTCACGTCAGCATCGCCGACGTAACCGCAGAGCGCGTTCACACATTCGTATCGCTCCCGCACTCTGGCTTCACCGGCGACATTGCCGCAGGCAGAACAGGTCTGCGATGAATACGCTGCCGGAACGTCGACCACTTGGCGAGCAGCACATTCTGCCTTCTCGCCGACCAACGTCCGCAGCATCGCGAGGCTCGCATCGAGCATCGCGTAATTGAGTCGTTTCTTGGCTTCCACGTTGCGGCCCGGCGCTTGGGCGCTCCCCTTGGCCGAACGCGTCATCCCCGCCAGGAAGAGTTTCTCAAAGGCGATTGCGTCGTAGCGATTGACGAGAGCTCGAGAGGTCTCGTGTAGATAGCCGCGGCGCACCCGCTTGAGCCGGTCCCACACCTTCCGTAAAGCTCGGAGCGCTCTCGCGCGGTTCTTCCCGTCGCCATTGCGGACGCGACCCGCGGTGTCGCGAACGGTGCGCCGCTCGAGCGTCCGCTGCGTTCGTGCGATCTTCAAGGCAAGAACCGCTCCATGGCGAGGGTTGGCGATGAGTTCGCCGTCGCTGGTCGCCGCCAACGCGCGAATGCCACGGTCGACTCCGACCACTTTCCCCGTCGCGGGTAGCGGCTTGGGCGCGACTTCGCATTCAAAGAGGGCATACCACTTCCCGCAGCGTCGAAAGACCATCGCTCGCCCGTGCGGCGGGATTATCCGTCCGCGGCCTTTGCGTACTCTCACCGGCCCGACGCCGGGAATCGTGATCCGATCCTGGCTCGGGTTCCAGCGCAGAGCACGATCGCCGTGTGAAAACTCGAACTGGTTCCAGCGCGCATCGGGTTTAAATCGCGGGTGCCCCCCGCCGCTGAAGAACTTCTGGTAGGACAAATCGAGCCGGTGAAGCACCGCGTCCTCACATTCCCGGTAGGCCGAGGCGAACCAGGGATCGACGGCCCGGAGTTCGGTGATCTCGCGGTACTGCCGCTTGGAGGTGATCTTTAGCCGGCGGGTTTTCCAAGCATCGCGGCGCTGGCCCAAGAGCGCGTTCCAGAGACGCCGGGTTACTCTTAAGATATGTTCGCAGGCCGCAACCTGAGACGTGCTCGGGTAGAGCCGGACCACCAGCCGGTGCTTCATGCTTCTCATTGAAGCAGGTCAGTGTGCCAACACCCTGGCACACCCCCAAGAGAAAATCCGCCGTTCGTGCTTTTCTGCTCCTCTCCACTTCGCAGAGCACCTCGGCGCGGCGAGGGCCGTGTCGCCCGCGCCGCGCGGCGTCATTCACGTCCAGCTCACTATCAAGGAGGTCGGGATGCGTACGCCTTTCCACCGAATCTTGCTTGCACTCGTCTCGGTATTCGTGCTGCTCGGAGTACCGCCGTCGCGTGCCGCGGAGCCCGTGCAGGTGACGTACTGGTTTCCGGTCGACCTCGGCGGCGGGCTCGCGAACGTGATGCAGTCGCTCGTCGACGAGTTCAACGCGAGCCATCCCGACGTCCACGTGACCGCGAGCTATACCGGCAACTACGATTTGACATTCCAAAAGATCCAGGCGGCGGCGCTGGCCGGCAACCTTCCCGACGTCGCGGACGTCGTCAACGACCACACCCAAGTCCTCGCGCCGAGTGGGATGCTCGAGGATCTCGACGGATTCGTCCGCAAGGCCGGCGGAAAAAGCTATCTCGCGCGCTTTTTCCCGAGCCTGCTGCTCAACAGTTACTCCTCCGGCAAGCTTTATTCGCTGCCGTTCCAGCGCAGCGTCCCCGTGCTCTACTACAACAAGGACGCGTTCGCGAAAGCCGGCATCGCCGAGCCGCCGGCGACCTGGGCCGAGTTCATCGCCGACGCGCAAAAACTGACGATCCGCAACGGCAGCGATGTGACGCGTTGGGGCGCAGAGTTTCCACTGGAAGCCTACAACTGGATTTACTACGCGCTCGTGTACCAAGCGGGCGGTACGATCATCAGCAGCGATCTCAAACATCTCGAACTCGACCGGCCGGCGGCGATGTCGGCGACGCAATACTGGTGGGACCTCGTCAATAAGTACAAAGTCATGCCGGCCTTCACGCCGTGGCCCCAGGGGTCGCAAGACTTCGCCGGCGAGAAGACGGCGATGGTCGTATATTCGTCCGGCGCTCAGGGCTTCTTCCGGCAATCTGCAAAATTCAACTGGAGCTTGGTGCGAATGCCGAACGGAAAGCGCTCCGGCGTCGCCGTCGGGGGCGGAAATCTCGTGATGTTCAAAAAGTCGCCGTCGCAGGAAGAGGCCGCTTGGAAATTCCTGTCCTGGATGATGGAGCCGCCGCAGCAGGCTCACTGGAGCGCGAAGAGTGGCTACATCGGAGTCGTTCGCGCGGCTTGGAATCAACCCGAACTCAAGGCCGTCGTCGCCGAACATCCCGAGGTCCTGCAAACCGTAAAGCAACTCGACGAAGCGTATTACGAACCGAGCGCGCCGAACTTCACGCAGGTGCGCGACGCGTTGCACGACACGCTGCAGGACATCATGGCCAACAAAGTCTCGCTTCGCGACGGCCTAAACTCCGTCAACGTCAAGGGAAACGCGATACTGGCAAGCCGTCCGTGATCGAACCCGCACTCCGGTTCGCCGGGGTTGGGAAATCGTACGGGCGGACCAGGGTCCTCGACGATCTCGCTCTCGATGTCGCGGAGGGCGAATTCTTCGTCCTGCTCGGCCCTTCGGGCTGCGGCAAGACGACGCTCTTACGGATGACGGCCGGCCTTCAGACGATCGATCGGGGAGAGATCTATCTGCGCGGCGCGCCACTCTCGCCCGTTCCACCGGAACGGCGGAACATCGCGATGGTATTTCAGGATTACGCGCTCTATCCCCACATGAGCGTCTACAACAACATGGCCTTCGGTTTGCGCCGGCACGGCCACGGCCGCAGCGAGACCGACGGGCGCGTCCGAAAGACGGCGGCGCTGCTCGGAATCGAGCCGCTGCTCGAGCGCCGGCCTCATCAGCTGAGCGGAGGCCAGCAACAGCGCGTCGCGCTGGGCCGCGCGATCGTGCGCGACCCCGTGCTGTACCTGATGGACGAACCGCTGAGCAACCTCGACGCGCAAGTGCGCGCCTCGGTTCGCACCGAGATCAAGGAGCTGCAGCACAGGCTCGGCGTGACCACGCTCTACGTGACGCACGATCAGGTGGAAGCGATGACGCTGGCCGACCGCATGGCGGTTTTGAACGAAGGACGCATCCAGCAGATCGGCCGGCCGATCGACGTCTATCGCGCGCCGGCGAATGAATTCGTGGCGCGCTTTCTGGCGACGCCGAAACTCAATCTGTTTGACGGCACGCTCGAGCGGGCCGACGGCGTCGTGCGCGTTCGCACGGCGATCGGGACGTTCACGCCATCGGCGCCGCAGGCCGGTCTCGGCGAGCGTACGGCGGTTCGCGTCGGCCTACGGCCTGAGGAGATGAAGGTTTCGTTTTCGCCGTCCGACGGTGCAACGGCGCTCGACGTCCGGCTTCTCGAACCGCTCGGTTCGCAGGTCCTGGTCATCGCCAAGCGCGACGGCGACGAACTCACGATCTCGGTTCCGGCGGATGCCGTCCCCGAAAAACCGGAGCGCGTGGCCGTCGTCCCATCGGGTTGCATCCTTCATCTCTTCGATCGCGATGACGGCCGGGCGATCGCCCATTTTACCTCGGCCTGACGATGCCGCCGAGAGTCATGGCAGCGGCGCGGCCGTATCTCTACCTCGCTCCGACCCTCGCGGTGCTCGCGGCGTTTACGTACTTCCCGATCGCCCGCCTCGCCGAAATGAGCCTGCACGCTCCCGGCGCCGGAACGTCGCTCGGACCCTGGACCGGGCTTTCGGCGTACGCGAAACTATTCGCCAACCCGCTGTTTTGGCGCGTTCTTGGGCAAACGTTGCTGTTCGTCTCCGCGAGCGTTCCGGTCGCGATGGCGCTCGCACTCGGTCTCGCGCTCCTGCTCGACCAGCCGCTGCGCGGCGTCGGCGTCTTCCGCGTCTTGTATTACACGCCGGTGGTGATGCCGACCGTCGCAGTCGCGGCCCTGGCGCTGTGGATGTTCAACGCGAACGGTGGAATCGTCGACTATCTCCTGCGTTCCTTCGGTCTGGCGCCGGTTCCGTGGCTGGTCTCCGATAAGTGGGCGCTGCCGACGCTGGTCCTGATCGCGATATGGAAAAACGTCGGCTATTACATGATCATCTATCTCGCGGGGCTCCAATCGCTGCCGCGCGCCGTCCTCGACGCAGCCCGCCTGGACGGTGCACGGCCCCTCGTGCGCTTCTTCACGATCACGCTACCGCTGCTGCGGCCGACGACGTTCTTCATCGCGGTCGTCGCGTTGATCGGCTCGTTCCAAGTCTTCGACTTCGTCAACCTGATGACGCAAGGCGGTCCGAGCAATGCGACCAACGTCTTGGTCTACTTCGCCTACCAACACGGTTTCGAATACTTGCAACTCGGGATGGCGGCCGCGATCAGTCTGATCATGTTCGCGCTCGTGCTGACGCTCTTGGGCCTGGCCGCGTGGGCGTTCAACCGATGATACGACGATTCGCCTCCTACGGAGTCCTCGCGATGGGTCTCGTCCCGCTGCTCTTGCCGTTCTATTGGATGCTCGTGACTTCGCTCAAACCGAAGCGAGAGGTCTTTACGGCGACCCCGCAGTGGCTACCGACGCATCCGGCCTGGGACAACTACCTGCTGGCCTGGACCGCCGAGCCGTTCGCGCGTTTTTTCTTCAACAGCATCGTCGTCACGGCGCTCATCGTCACGCTGCAGCTGATCCTCGCGTCGCTCGCGGCATTCGCGCTGTCGCGCTTCGAATTTCAGGGCCGGCGCGTCATCTTCTGGATCATCGTCGCCGCGCTGATCGTCCCCGTGCAGATCACCTTCATCGCGAACTTCATGACGCTGGCGCATCTCGGCTGGCTCAACACCTACGCCGCCCTCGTCGCGCCGTACGCCGCGAGCGCGTTCGGCACGTTCTTACTCCGTCAAGCGTTCGCCGCCGTCCCGCGCCAACTCGAAGATGCGGCACGCCTCGACGGCTGCAGCGGCCTCGCTTTTCTGTGGCACGTCCTCTTGCCGCTCTCGCGGCCAACAGTGCTCGCCTTCGCTTTGGTTGCGGTCGTCGCACATTGGAACGATTATTTCTGGCCGCTCATCGTAACCAACAACAACGCGGTCCGCACGCTGCCGATCGGCCTGGGCATGTTCGTCGGTCAAGAGGTCACGACCGACTGGAATCTCTTGATGGCCGCCTCGCTCTTCGTCTCGGCACCGATGCTGCTGCTGTTTTTTCTGATGCAGCGCTATTTCGTCCAGTCGATGCTACGAACGGGAATCCGTGGCTGACTGAGGCGGAGGGGTTCGTTTGAATTCCAATCCCAGTTCGCGGAGTTGCTCGGGCGGCACGGTTGACGGTGCATCCATCATCAAATCGCGGAACGTTTGATTCTTGGGAAAGGCGATGACGTCGCGGATCGACGTCTCGCCGCAGGCGAGCATCGCGAGGCGATCGATGCCCCAGGCCATCCCACCGTGCGGCGGCGCGCCGTAGCGCAACGCCTCCATGAAGAAGCCGAAGCGCGCCTCGATCTCCGCCTCGCTCAGGCCGAAGATCTGGAAGATGCGTCGTTGGAACTCGGCGTCGTGGATGCGGATCGAGCCGCTCCCGAGTTCGACGCCGTTGAGCACGAGATCGTAGTGCTGCGCGCGCATCGAGAGCGGATCGCTGTCGAGCAGCGCCTCCTGTCCCGGTGCGGGCGAGGTGAACGGATGATGCGACGGCATCAGCGCGCCCGTCTCGGGATCGCGTTCGAAGAGCGGGAAACCGACGACCCAGCAGAACGCAAATTTTGCGGGATCCCGCAAGCCGAGCCGGTCGCCGACGTGTAAGCGCAGTTTTGCCGCAACGTCGGAAGCGAGTTCGTTCGAGCCGGCGACCAGCAGCAACGCATCGCCGTTCTCGGCGCCCGTCAGCGCCTGCAATCCGTCAACGGTAGCGTCGTCGAGCAATTTCTGGATCGACGATTTCCAGCCGTCGGCACCGTACGAAAGCCAGATCAGTCCGCCGGCGCCGAACGATTTCGCCGTCTCGGTGAGGTCGTCGAAATCGCGGCGCGACAACGCCGCGCCACCGGGATAGCGCACCGCGACGATGCGCGATTTCGCGCCGGCCGCGTGCTCCTGCAGAAATTTGATCGGCGTCCCGGCGAACGCCTCTGCGACGTCGACCAATTCGAGTTCGAACCGGAGGTCCGGTTTGTCGATGCCGTAACGGTGCATCGCTTCGGCGTGCGTCAGCCGCGGAATCGGCTGAGGAATCTCGACCCCGAGGGCCTTCCGCCAAGTGTAGACGATGCAGTCTTCCATCAAGGCCGTCACCGCGTCTTCGTCGACGAACGACATCTCGACGTCAAGCTGGGTGAACTCCGGCTGTCGGTCGGCGCGCGTATCCTCGTCGCGGAAGCAGCGCGCGATCTGCATGTAGCGGCCGAGCCCGCCGACCATCAGGAGCTGTTTGAGGATCTGCGGCGACTGCGGCAGTGCGTAGAACATCGCCTGATGCAGACGACTGGGCACGAGAAAGTCGCGCGCGCCTTCGGGCGTCGCCTTGATCAGGCAGGGTGTTTCGATGTCGAGAAAGTCCCGCTCGTCGAAGAAATCGCGGATCGCTTTGACTATCTTGTGGCGAATCGTGAGATTGCGCTGCAATCGCGGGCGGCGCAAATCGACGAAGCGATATTTCAGACGGAGCGACTCGTCGACGTCCGCCTCGGCGTTCACCGGAAACGGCGGAACGAGAGATCGGTTGAGGACGTCGACGCAATCGGCCGCGACTTCGACTTCGCCCGTCGCGAGTTTCGGATTCTCGGTCCCGGGCGGCCGGCGCCGCACGGTGCCTCGAATCTGCACGACGTCTTCATTGCGCAGCGTCTCGGCGACCGCGAACGTCTCCGCTTGCGAAGGATCGAACACCGCTTGCGAAATCCCGTCGCGGTCTCGCAGGTCGATGAAGATCAGGCCGCCGTGATCGCGTCGCCGGTTCACCCAACCGTCGAGCTCGACCGTCGCGCCAACGTCGGTTGCGGTGAGAGCGCCGCACGAGCGCCTCCCTAAGTCAGGCATGCGAGTGAGTTTCTCGAAGCGCCGCTTTGATGCCGCTGACGTAGTGATATTGATAGACGACGGTGCGCGCCAGTCCCGGATGGTCGGCACCGGTGCGTTCGAGGCGGTCGAGCAGGCGGGGCGTACTTCGCACGACGCTGTGCAAGGCGAGCGAGAGCGGGGTCATCCCAAGTCGCGCTTTGACGCCGAATGCGCGATGCTTTCGGTAGAAGCGAACGGTCGAACGGCCGGCGAGTTCCATCTTCTTCTTTTGCTCGTCGTAGGGAACCGGGTGCCAGTGGTAATTCACGGCGCGAGGTTCGTAGAGAATTCTGATACCGGCTGCCTGCAGACGGTAGCCGAGCTCCAGATCCTCGTGACCGTAGCCGGTGAAGTTCTCGTCGAAGGAACCGACGCGTTCGAGATCGCCCTTACGTACCGAGGCGTTCCCCGTCAGGAAATAGAGCCACGAGAGCTGCTTACGGCCGGCCGGATGAAGCGGACGCCTCACGTCGGGATGGTCGCGTAGGCGTTCGTACTCCGCTAGCGAGCCGACTTGTAGCTCCATACCGACGACCGCGACCTGGTTCGACTCGCGATGGCGAGCGAGGTGACGCTCGAGCAAATCCGGTGAGGCGACGATATCGGCATCGGTGAACACGACGATCGCGCCCCGCGCCGCTGCGACCCCGGCGTTGCGCGCCGTCGCGCGGCCGCTGTACGCACCCGGAAGATGACGCACGTTCGGATTCTCTTCCGAGACCCGCTTGAGGTACTCGGCAGTCCCATCGCTCGAATTCGAATCTGCGACGACGATCTCGTAGCCGTCGCGCGGCAGCGTGCTTGCCAAGAGCGACGGAACCACGTGACGCAAGGTCTCGAGGCGGTTATAGGTCGGAATGACGACGGAGATTTCAGGAATCGTTGCGGTCGGCACGGCGCTTCTTCAGATGCTTCCTAATAAAGATTCGGCGGCGGCGACGACTTGGGCGCGCGAGGCTGCCAATTCTTCGAGAGATTCGCCGGCGGGTTTACGGAGGCACACCGCCGGGACGCCGTACGGCGCCCATTCTTGCGAACTGAGCTGAAAGTAGCGGTGTTCGAACAGTACGACCGTCGGCCTGCGCATCGCGCTCGCAAGATGCGTCGCACTCGTATCGACGGTCACGACGATGCGACTTTTCTCGAAGGCGGCCGCCCATTGACGAAACGAGAGACCCCCGACGACCACATCGGCGACGCGGGCCGCGCTCAGCCGGCGCGCCTCCTCGATCACGTCGATTCCGTACGTTACCGCGACCGGAAGGCCGAAGCGCCGGCGCAACTCAGCGATCAGTGCGAGCGTGCTCTCGAAGGTACTGCCTCGCTCGAACCAGCGGCGGCCCAGATGAAACGCGATCCCTGCCGCTGGAACGTGCTCGACCGCGTGACGATCGACGTCCTCGACGGGGATCGACAAGTTTCCGACGAGCACGCGGCCGCCGGCGAGCGTCACGAGGTCGAGCACTTGCTCGACCTCGTGCCTGACTTTGAGCTCCGGGTGGCGTTCGCAGATCTGCGGATCGGCTTCTGAGACTGCGAGGCGATTGACGTAGAGCTTCGCCGTCAAGCGCGTGAAGTACCGGCGCACGTAAGTGTATCCGACGCGCACCGGCGCCCCCGTCGCGCCGGCCAACGTAAGATCGGGAGAGCAGGGAGCGAGGGCGATCGCGAGATCGCACCTTCCGCGAAACCGCCGCCCGACTTCGGCGACGTTGCGACCGACCGGCGCGACCACGAGCGCGTCGACGTCGGTACTGCGCTCGAGGACGACGGCGTTGTAGCGGCTGCAGACGATCGAGACGTGCGCGTCCGGCCACGAGCGGCGCACCGACGCGATCGCAGGCGTCGAGAGGATCAGGTCGCCGATCCGGTCGAGCCGGCTCAAGACGATGTTCATGAGGTTTGCGCGCTGTGCGAGGCGTCTAGTTCTTCGAAATAGGCCTCGCGCGCGAGAGCCCGCGCTGCGACCAACGCGCGGGTGCGTAGCGGGCGGTCCGAACCTCGCTCGCCGACCAGTCGGGAGAGAAGCCGGGGCAGACCGGCGCTGCGCGTCAGCCGGTGGAACGTCCGGTGCAGAGGATCGTCGCCCGTCGCCAACACGACGCGCCAGTGCGGATGCAACGAATGCAATTGCGCCGCCGTCCGTCCCTGCGCGCGGGCCTGTCGGATCATCCCATCGACGTTGGAGGCTCGGGGCCGCGGCTTGAAGTGGAAGACGATCGCGCGCTTGTTGAAAACGGCGCGCGTTCCGGCAAAACGCAGCCGCAGGCCGAGTTCGATATCCTCCCAGCCGTACTCACGAAAACTTTCGGTAAAGCCTCCCAGCGCGCGAATTTTCGCCAGCGGTACCGAGACGTTACTCGTCCAAAAGTAATTGCCGCTGTAGTTGAACGGCGTCCAGCGCGGCAGCGGTAAACGCTCGAAACTCTTCGTGTTGATCACGGCGCCGCGAATGATTGCGTGCGCGGCGAGATCGTGCGAACGCAGATGTTCGACGACGAACGACGGGACGGGGAGGGTGTCGTCGTCGATGAAGATGACGCGGGTTCCGGACGCCCGGGCGATGCCCGCGTTGCGCGCGCGCGCCAGCCCGGCGTTGGCCTGACTCACTACCGTGAAGGCACAGGTCGCGCGAGCTCTCGCCGCTGCGATGACTGCCGGCGTGTCGTCGCTCGAGCCGTCGTCGACCAAGACGACTTCGTATTGGTCGGCCGGCAGGGTCTGTTCGAAACAGGCGTCGAGGACACGGCCAAGGAGGTGCGCGCGGTTGTACGTGCAGAGTTGGATCGTGGCGCGAATCATGAGCCGAGGGGCGATTCGGTTCGCTCGGAGATGAGCCCGCCCAACGCGGCGACGATCCGAGGAACGTCGAGCATCGCAATGCAAGCGAAATCGGGACACGTCTCCTTGCGATGACTCGGCGGACACGGATATGTCGGACGGACGACCGCCGTCTTTCGTCCCAGCGGAGACCAGCGATCCGGTTCGTCGGATTGCAGCGCATAGATTCCGAGGGTCGGCGCCCCGACCGCCGCCGCGACGTGCATCGGGCCGCTGTCCATCGCGACCACTGCGCGAGCCCGCGCCGCCAACGCGGCGAAGGTGCCGAGCGAAGTCTGCCCAGCCAGCGAGGTGGCCCCCGCATCGCTCGCGATCTTGGCGGCGAGCGCGCCGTCGGCTTTGGTCCCCGTCAGGACCAGCGCCGAGTCGGTAACTTGGCGCATCGCTCGCGCCAGCGCGACCAACCCGACGGTCGGCCAGCCCGCGCGGCTGGCGGCGATCCCGCGAGTCGGGTGAAGCAGGACGAACGATCGCGAAACGCCGTTTTCGTCGAGCAGCCGATCGGCTTCGCCGCGCTCGGCCTCAGCGAGCGGAAAACTCGGCGTCGGATCGTCGACATCGCAATCGATAGCCCGGGCGAAATCCAGCAAGATCTGCGTCCAGTGCGTCTTGCGGTCACCCAACTCGCTGCGCACGACGACGCGATGGGTGAAGAGCGCTGAATAAGCCCGTCTCGCTTGACCGACGCGGGTCGGAACCCGCGCCACGAACGGCAACGTTGCGCTGCGAAGCGTCGCCCACGTGACGACGGCGGCATCAAAACCGGCGGCGGCGATGCGCGCGGCTTGAGCGGCGAACGAGCGATCCTCGAGCCAAACGTCGGACAACACCGTCTGCCGCGACAGGATCTCGCGATGATGCGGCGCGGTTAACGCGACGACGTCGGCATAGCGCGCGCGCAACGCGTGCATCAGCGGCGTTGCGAGGAGGACGTCGCCGATTCCGCCGCCGGTGCAAATCACGAGCGCCTTCATGCGGACGGCCGGCCCGGGTCGCCGCCGGCGGCGAGCAAGTCTTCCAGTTCACGCATCACCACTTCACCGAAATCGTCTTTGCGATCGGCGACGACGGCGCGCGCCGGGGCCGCCCACGGTCGCCAGCGCGCGATGTCGCTCGGGGCTCGCGCTCCGGACGGAAAGAGCACGACGGTCGGGACGCCGAGCATCCCCGCAACGTGGGACGCTCCCGAGTCCGGCGTGACGACGGCGCGCGCACCGGCGATGAGCCTTTTCCACTCCGTCAGGTTCGAGGGGTGGACGAAATTCGTCGCGGAGCGCGCTGCGAAAGCGGTTCCGAAGACGTCGTCGTCGCTCACGGCCAGAACCGAGTAGCCTCGCATCGAGAGACTTCGCGAAATCTCCGCGAAGGCGGCGATGTCGATCCCGGCAGAGACGAACTTCGCGTTGAGTTGTACGACGATCGCGCCGTGGCGCTCGAATTCGCCGTCGATCACGAGCGGCCGAAGGCGGGCCAGCGAGCGCGTCGGCTCCGTTTCTGCATGAAAGCCTGCACCGAGCCGAAACAGCGTCTCAACTTCGTGTTCGCGGGCGCGCGAGGCCGAAGCGCTGCGCACGATCGCCCGCGTCAGCAGCCGGCCCAACCGCAACGTCTTGAGCGGTTTCTCCCAGCCATTCGTAAAGCCGGACCGCTGCGCGATCCCGGCGTCGCGCGCAAATGTGTAGACGTCGGGTTCTTCCGAAGCGATCAGCGCCGCCTGGTAACCGACGTCGCGCACCAGCGACAGAGCCTCGCTGCGCGACGCGGGAGTCATCCCATGCCGCGGCCAGGGGATGCGTTCGACGACGTGCACGTGCGCGAAGACGTTCGATGCGAACGCATCGCGATTGCGCGGTACGAGCAACGCACCCAGGCGGTGGCCGGCGTCGCGCAGCGCAGCGATCAGCGGTGCGCAGGCCAAAGCATCTCCCACGCCATCGACGCGCAGCAATAAGATGCGGCTAATGACGCCGTCCCGCCAAGGCGCCACGCAACGCACCCGTATAGACGGCGTCGAGGTACTGCCCGCGCGCGACCGCCCGCAAAGGCGCCGGTAGATTTGGATTTTGCGCGGCGCGACGGAAGGCCGGCGCAAGACGCTCGGGTGCGAAGACGGCGGCCCGCCAAAGGTTGGGCGCGTAAGCGCCGGTCGCGAGCTTGATGCGCAGGCTCCGATCCTTTTCGAGCAAGCGCGCCGCCATCTGCGCGCGTTCGGCGGCCTTGTTCGCGAGCGTCTCGAGCGTCTCGCTGTGAGGCGGCTTGATGTGGTAGAGGTACGCCTCCCAGGCGAAAGCGCGCCGAACGCCGCTGCGGCGCAACCGTAAGCCGAGTTCGGTATCTTCCCAGCCGTAGAGGTCGAAACGCGTGTCGAAGCCGTTTACGGCCAGTAACGCGGCGCGCTGAATGGAAACGTTGCACGTGCACAGGAAGGCATTCGAGTAGTTGAGCAGCGACGGCCTTGGGCGCGTCTCGTATGAGGGAACGTTGAGGATCGGTCCCGAGACCGCAAGCGGCGCCGAAAGGCGATGCGCGCGGGCGTGGGCGGCAAGAAAGCCCACCGGCAACCACACGTCGTCGTCGACGAACACGACGGTCTCGCCCTCCGCCGCTTCGATCCCGGCATTTCGCGCGGCACCGCGATTGGGTTCGGCGACGAAAACGCGGCGCACCACGCACGCGCCGTTCGCGCGAGCTGCGACGATCTCGGCGGTGGCGTCGCTGGAACCGTTGTCGGCAACGATCGTTTCGAACGCAGGCGCGTCGCGCTGGGCGGCCAGCGAATCGAGCGCTCGCGCGAGAAAATCCGCGCGGTTCCGCGTCGCAATGACGACGGAGAGCGCGGTCACCGGGCCAATCCTAGGAGCGAGCGGGCCATTCGCTCGGATGCGCCGACGTGCTGCGCGTAGAGACTCCGCAGACGCGCAGCGGCAGCCGCTCGCGCGCCGTCGTCGGCGGCATATTCGGCGACGCGCCCCGCGACGTATCCCGGCGTCAAGGTGCCGCGCAGTTCCGGCATCAGCATCTCGCCGGCATCCATGTTCGGCTGAGCGGTCAGTGGGAAGCGAGCGTCGACGGCCATGACCGCGGCCCGCTTGAGCGGGATTCCGATCAGCGGGATTCGATCGAGGTATTGCAGCGGACCGTTGATTACCACTTGCTCCGGGACGTTGCTCGGCCCGCAGACGATCGTCGGGATTCCGAGTGCCGCCAGCTCGACGCACTTCGTCCCCGGGATCGTTGCGACGAGGCGTGCCCGCGCCGCAAATCGCATCGCGTCGCGGACGACCGGAAAACGCGACGGGTCTCCTTCCGCTTCGAGCCAAAGGCCGTCGGGCTCGCGCACCAATCTTCCGCGCTTCCCCCAAACATCCGGATGGCCGCCACCGGCGAGCGCGCGCTCGATCTCCGACTCTTCGGTGAACGGCGAGATTCCGAAGGCGACCGGCAGATCGGGCGCGAGCGCTCGCAGCCTTACGGCGACCGCGAGAAAGAACGGGATCAAGCTCGCGACCTCGTTTCGGCGAGCACCCGGCATGATCACGACCCCGTCCGGCGCGACGCGCGCGTCGTCGATCGCACCCAGTTCGAACTTTCCCGCGGCTTCGCCGAGCGCTCCGTCGACGGCGAGATTTCCGACGATTTCGATACGTTCGCGTGGAACGCGCGAACGTGCCAGGTTCTCCGCGTTGCGCTCGTCGACGGCGTAGGCGCGCGCGAGCCCGGCGCCTCCGCGGCGCGCGAATTTATAGCTCGCCCGAGCGCCGCCCAAGCGATTGCCGACGCGCGCCGCGTGCATCAAGTCGCCGCCGAGATAGAGGACGACGTCGGCGGAGGTGGACACGCCGCTAACCGTCCGTCCGAGCGCAAAGCGCAGGTAGTCGCTGGGCGGCACGATGCCGGCCTTCGGAAAGTACGCTCGCGCGACGCCGGCTTCGCGTCCGGTCGCGTAGTCGTCGGGGACGAAAAATAGCGTCACCGCCGTTTCGGGCGCGACTTCATACAGCGCCGCGACGAGCGGCCGCACCCAGCCCGAGAATTCCCCCGGCCCGTTACTCGTGATTGCTAGGTTCACTTGTAACTAGAGCTGCGAGTCATTTTTGTCGAGTTCGAGAACCGAGGAGCGTAGAATGGTGAGACCCATTTAAGCGACGAGGGACGAAGAAATCCGCAAAAAGGACCGCAGCCCACTATGGGCCGTAGCGACTTCGGATCGCCGCGATGATGTCGGTCGTGCTCTTTCCGGCGACGTGCGGAGCGAGCCGGATCTCGCCGCCGTACTGCTGGACCACGGCGCGTTCCGGTAAATCTTCGAGACGATACTGCGCGCTCTTGACGTGGATGTCCGGCCTGAGCCGATCCAAGATCTGCTCGGGCGTTCGCTGCGGAAAGCCGACAACCGCGTCGACGCTGCGCAACGCGGCGAGTACCTTGACGCGATCTTCGAACGGGACCAGCGGCCTCTCAGGCCCTTTGAGCGTGCGCACCGAATCGTCGCTGTTGACGCCGAGAAGCAGAGCGGCGCCTTGCCGGCGCGCCCACGCCAGATACTCGACGTGTCCGGCGTGGACGATATCGAAGACGCCGTTGGTGAAGACGACGCGCTTCCCTTCGGCGCGCAGGCGTTCTCGCCAAGCGACGGCGGCCTCGAGATCGAAGATCGGGGCAGACGAAGGGTCATCCATCGTTGTCTCCGCCGACCAGCGCGACGATCTCGTCGGGAGAGGCGGTCGCCGTGCCGAGCTTTTCGACGACCGCGCCGGCCGCAAAATTCGCGAGCTGAAGCGCCATCTCGATCGATGCCTCGGCGGCCAGCGCCGCAGTGAGGATCGCGATGACGGTGTCGCCGGCGCCGCTGACGTCGTAAACCGTTCGCGCGACCGAAGGAACGAACGAGCGCGTTCCATCGGCGCCGAAGAGCGCCATCCCGCGTTCTCCTCGCGTCACGACGACGTACTTGCACTTCAATCGAGCGAGTAAGGTACGACCGGCGCGTTCGAGCGACGCCTCGTCGTCGATGGTGGCGCCGGTCGCCGTCGCCGTTTCGGCGACGTTCGGCGCCAAGACGGTCACGCCGTCGAAGAGCGACATGTTTCTCGGCTTCGGGTCGGCCGTGATGATCGGAGCGGCTCGCGCCGCTTCGACGAGTTCGTGCGAAAAGAGACCCTTGGCGTAATCGCTCAGAATGACCGCGTCGCTCTCGGCGGCGAGTTCGCGCACTGGCTTGCAGAGTTTCGCGCAGTCGATTGGGTTCAACGCTGCGATCGATTCCCAATCGGCGCGTACGACCTGCTGGTTGTGGGCGACGATCCGCGTCTTGCGGGTCGTCGGACGGTCGGCGAGCTTGATGACGGCGTCGCGATCGACTTCGATGTCATCGAAAAGCTTGAGGATGCGCCGGCCCTCGACGTCGTCGCCGACCGCGCCGGCGAATGCTACGCGCGCCCCGACCGCGCGTAAGTTGTTCGCGACGTTGCCGGCGCCGCCGAGCGTGAACGAGTGATCGTTGACCGCAACGACTGGGACCGGCGCCTCCGGCGAGATCCGAGAAACCGTCCCCCAGACCCATTCGTCGAGCATCACGTCGCCGACGACCAGGATCTTCTTGTCGCGCATCCGGTCGAACAAACGGCGCGCGCCTCGTTCCAGCAGTGTCTCAGGCATGGACGCGTTCCAAGAAGAAACGAACGCCCTCGAGCAGCGAGCGCGCGCGATAGAGGGGTTCAGGGCCGTCGTAAGCGCCGTATTCGTTGACGAGGATCCCGGGAATGCCGAGCGCTCCGGCGAGCGCGATGTCTCCGCTGCGGTCGCCGAATACGACGCTGCGCGACAGGTCGAGGCCGCGTTCTTCCGCCGCTCGATGCACCATACCGGGCAGCGGCTTGCGGCAGTCGCAATCGACGAGGTGCGCGCAATAGTAGAAGGCCTCGACGGCGGCGCCGTCACGCGCCAGCCGCTCGGCCAGTTCGCGGTGGACGCGCTGCACGTCGGGTTCGTCGAACATCCCGCGCGCGACGCCGGATTGGTTCGTGACGACGATCCGCTCCAGCCCCGCATCGCCGAGCAACCGTAACGCCTCGGGGACCCCCGGAAGAATCCGAATGCGTTCGGGCGTTCCGATGAACCCGACGTCTTCCATCAACGTCCCGTCGCGATCGAGAAACGCCGCCGGCTTACGATTCACGGCCGCTCGTCACTCGTCGCGCGAAGCGAACAACGCCTGGTCGACGAGTTCGCAGACGATGTGACCTAGGGTGATGTGCACCTCTTGGACGAGCGCCGAGTGCCCGTCGGGGCCGACCAGCGCGATATCGGCGACTTCGGCGACCTTCCCGCCGCCGTTTCCGGTGAAGGCGATCGTCGTCGCTCCGATCTTTTTGGCTTCTTCGAGACCCGCGACGACGTTAGGCGAGTTGCCGCTGGTCGTTATCCCGACGACGACGTCGCCCGGTTGCGCAAAAGCTTCGACTTGGCGTGCGAAGACCCGTTCGTAACCGTAGTCGTTGGCGATCGCCGTAACCGCCGAGGGGTTCACCGAGAGCGCCTCGGACGGCAAGGCGCGCCGTTCGAGCAAAAAGCGCCCGCTGAATTCGGCGGCGAGATGCTGCGCGTCGGCGGCGCTGCCGCCGTTGCCGAACCAAAGGACCTTCCGGCCCGCGGCAAAGGCCGCGATCATCGTGCGCGCGATCCGATCGACGACCGCTTCGTAGCGATCGGCATCGAGCAGCCCGCGACGGTCGTCGAGGATTTCGCGAAAACTGCGCTTGCGCGCTACGGTTCGATCCAAAACATCTCCTCGCCGAGAGAGACGAGCGAACCGTTCTCCGGCAAAATGCGGCGCACGATCCCGGCGTAGTCGCTGGTGATCTCGTTCATGAGCTTCATCGCCTCGAGGATACACAAAACTTGCCCGACCTCGACGCGATCGCCGATCTCGACGAACGGTTCCGTGCCTGGCGCCGAAGAGCGATAGAAGACGCCGATGATGGGGGCCGTGACCTTCTTGTAATGCGCAGCTTCGATCGCTGCGGGCGTCGGAGAAGCCGGTGCATTCGCGGCGCCGGCCGGCGTGGCGGGGGCGACTTCGGGGTTTCTCCGAACGAGTTCGTAGGTTCGGTCGCCCGAACGCACCGTCAGCGCGTCGAGGTCGTTCTCGCGCATGATCTCGAGCATCGCCTCGAGCCCCTCGCGTTCTTCGATCACACGGCCTCGGGGAACGCGGCCGCGGGAAGCAGCGCGTTGTACCATTGCAAGATCGCATCGGCGGCGGCCGCCGGCGAGTCGAGGGCGACCGGGAGTTTCGATTGCGTGCGGGCCACGAGATCCCTGACCACGACGGAACTCGTCGCCAGTTCGTCGTCTCCGACGATAACGGCGGCGCGCATGCCGGCGCGGTCGGCGCGTTTGAGCTGGCGGTCGAGCTTTGCATCGCCGTAGTCTTCGACGATTGGGACGCCGGCATCGTCGCGCATTCGCAGCGCCGCCAGGAGTTCGAGACTAAGCGTGCGAGCGCGCGCGCCGAGCCCAACGACGGCCAGCCCTTCACGTTCGGCGGCGGCGCTCGTACCGAGCTCGTCGAGCAGCATCAGAAACCGTTCGAGACCGAGACCGAAGCCGACGCCCGGCGTCGGCGGCCCGCCGAGCGAATGCACCAGATCGTCGTACCGTCCGCCGCCGCAGATCGCATTCTGCGAACCGAGCGCTTCCGAAACGAACTCGAAGACCGTCCGTGTATAGTAGTCGAAGCCGCGCACCAACCGCGGTTCGATAAGATAGGGGATGCCGATCGCCGCGAGCCCGGCGCAAACGGCGTCGAAATGCCGGCGGTTCTCGGGTGAGAGCAGGTCCAGAAACGTCGGCGCATCGGCGACGAACGCGCGATCTTCCGGCGCCTTACTGTCGAGGATGCGCAGCGGATTGCGCTCGAGACGGCGGCGCGAATCTTCTGACAAAGCCGCGCGGTGAGGCTCGAAGTAACGCAGAAGCGCTTCGCGGTACGCGGGACGATCGCGCTCGTCACCGATCGAGTTGATCCGCAAGACAACGCCCGGAACCCGATGGGCCCGTAAGAGCTCGTGAGCGAGATGGATGATCTCGACGTCGGCTTCCGGCTCGCCGTAACCGAAGCACTCGACGCCGAATTGATGGGCCTGACGGTAGCGGCCTTTCTGCGGGCGCTCGTGCCGAAAAAACGAACCGACGTAGTAGAGGCGCTGCGGCCCGACGGACAAGAGGTTGTGCTCGAGCAGCGCGCGCACGACCGGCGCCGTCCACTCGGGCCGGAGCGTGAGGCTGCGCCCGCCCTTGTCGGTGAACGTGTACATCTCTTTCTCGACGATGTCCGTCGTGTCGCCGACGCCACGCACGAAGAGTTCGGTCGCTTCGAAGACCGGCGTACGGATCTCGCCATAGCCGAAACGGCGCGCGAGTGCGTGGATGCGCGCCTCGAGCGCTTGCCAGCGCGCGCTCTCGGGGGGATAGACGTCTGCCGTCCCGCGCGGGGCGGCGAGTTTGCTCATCTCGCCCTTCTTTGACGGCGGCCGCCTAAAATGCCTCGACCCGCCCTTGGGACCCTCGTACCGGCGTGCGCGCTCGGCGTGCTCATCGCATTCGTCCCGTCGCCGACGCTTGCCGGCGCGCTCGCCTCGGCGGCCGGGACGCTCCTCGAGGCGCTGCCCTTTATCGTCGGCGCCGCGCTTCTCCCGCGCGCTCGATGGCTACGATTTCTCCCGTCCCTCGCATGCGGATGCGGAGGCGCGTTGCCGCCGGCGTTCTCGCTGCCGGCGTTGGCGTTGACCTGGATTTCATTCGGTCCGTTCGTTTCGATCGCGCGCGTCGCGGCCGCGCTAGTGGTTCTCACGGTGCGTGCACGAGCTCGAACATCGCGATGCGCACCGCAAAAAGACGCCGAGCATTCGCGCGATGTGCCAAACGGCGACGCTTTGGCCGAACTAACGCGATTCGCGCTCGCGTCGTTTGCGGCGTCACTGATCGCCGAGAGCCTTCGAACGAAACTCTACCTCGCGCCCGGTCCGGCCGGCGCCGTGTTGTCGCTTACGCTCGGCATAGTCGCAGGTCTGCTTGCGCCGTGCGCAACGGCCGGGATCGCGGCCTCGATCGCGCTGCGCGCGGTGGACTCGTTCGCCGCGTTCGGCTTACTGGCGACGAGCGGACTGATCTCGCAAAACGTCGTACGTGACTACCTCGAGCGAATTCCATTTCCTCGATCGTGGACGCGCGTGCCGCGCGCGCATGCGCCGAACTCCGGCAAGATCGCTTCTCGTTCGGGCGGCGCTCGGCTTGCCTTCGCGTTGCTCGCTTGTGCCTGTCTCATCATGTTGCTGCGAGGCACCGACGGTTTTCTCAATCCGCGCTTCGCGTTCGCGATTCCGTTTGGTGCGGCGTTCGCAGCGTTTGCCGCCATTCGAGGGGCGCCGACTCGCAGCCGCGGGCCGCTCACGGCTCCGGCGATCATCCTCGTTGCGCTCGTCCTTGGTTCACCTCCGCCCCCAGACTCGGCCGCGACGATTCCGGTCGATCTCTATCCCGGGCGTCGCGTGACTTTCACCGGACGCGTTGTCCGCAGCGATTCGTCGGCAACGGTGCTCGTGCGCTCGGCGATTCTCTGTTGTCGCGCCGACGCCCAACAACTCTCTCTCCGGCTCGATCGCCCGCTGCACGCAAAACCGGGCACCTGGTGGTACGTTTGCGGTACCGCGGTCGCAAGCAATAGCAGACTCGTCGTCCGCGTCGATTCCGCGCGCCGCGTCACTCCACCGTCCGATCCGTATCTCTACCTGTGAGCATTACTGCCGGCGCTTGAATTTCGCGTGCTCCCGAGCTTCGCGGTGGAGACGCTTCCAGCGCTCGAATTCGGCGGCGCGCTCGCGCGCATCGACCTTGCGCCGCCGATGGGCTTCCTCGCGCAGCAGTTTGCAGTACGCTTCGAAACGGTCGGGGTCGAGCGTGTTGCCGAGCGCTTCGGCGATCGCGCAGCCCGGTTCGCCGCGGTGCCCGCAGTCGTTGAAACGGCAACCTCGCCCAAGTTCTTCGACGTCTGCGAACGCGCTGCCGATCCCCGCCTCCGCATCCCATAGCGCCAGCATGCGCATTCCGGGCGTGTCGAGCACGGCGCCGCCGTTCGGCAAAACGAACAGCGCGCGCGAAGTGGTCGTATGCCGGCCACGACCGTCGCTCTCGCGCACTTCGTTCGTCGCCTGCCGAGCCTCGCCGAGAAGCGCGTTGACGATTGAGGATTTGCCGGCGCCCGATGGACCGACGAGCGCGAGCGTCTTTCCGCCGCGGGCGTACTCCGCCAAAGCGTCGATTCCGTCGTTCCGCGCCGCCGAAACTACGTGCACCGGAACGTTCCAGCCGGCGGTTTCGATAGGCGTCAGATGTGCGAGCAAATCGGCGCACCAATCCGACTTGTTGAGAACGATCACGGGCGTGACGCCGCTCTCTAGGGCAAACGCGAGGTAACGCTCGACCCGGCGGAGATTGAGGTCGACGTCGAGGCCGCTGACGACAAACAGCACGTCGACGTTCGCTGCGATCGGCTGTTCGATGGTCTCGTTTCCGGCCGCCGCGCGTAGCAACAGCGACGAGCGAGGAAAGACGGCGCGGACGATGGCAGGCCCGGCTGAATTGCGAGAAAACGCGACCCAGTCGCCGACCACCGGAAGCTCGCTGCGCTTCCGCGCGCGATGACGCAAGCGCCCAGCAGGTTGCGCGACGCATTCGCCCTCCGCAAACAAGAGAAGGTACGCATCTCGATGTTCGCCCGAGATGCGTCCGGCATCGAAGCCGGGGTAATACGCGGCATGGTGCCGTGCCAAAACGGCTGACCAGCCGAAAAGCGATCGATCCAATGCGATAGACTCCTACGGTCTGCAAGCAAAAAAGTGCGATGCAGACGCGCGGCGCCGGCTCAGTTCGCGGTGTGTTAGCCTTGCGTCAGGGCAGGCTTACGAAAACGACCGTGAGGAGGCATGCGCGAAGCGTCTGCGGACGGCGCGATTCGATGGCAATCATTGGCAGCAGCCTCCTTTCCAGCGGTTACGCTGTAGCCGTTCATTCTACCGACTGCCTCGAGGCGCCTCGCAAACGCAAACCGCATCAGCGCGTTCGGGGCTCGAGCAACTCGACCGGAATCCCGTTGGGATCTTCGACGAAAGCGATCCAGCGCGTCCCGCCCGGCGATTTTTTCGGCCCCTTGATGACCTTCACTCCGTCGGCCTTCAGCCGCTCGACGAAAGCCGGCAGGTCGCTGTCGACCTCGACCGCGAGGTGCTCGTAGCGATTGCCGACCTCGTACGGCGGATGTTCTTCTAAGTCGTAAACGAGCTCGATGTACGAGTTCCAGTCGGCGCCGACGAACGCCATATCGGCGTTGCCCGGAAAGTGATTCGGTCCATCGAGCAACTTGAGCCCGAGCTTCTTGGTGTAGAAGCCGATCGATTCGTTCATGTCGTTCACGAAGATCGAGGTGTGCAGATAACGCGGCATCACGGGGTCTTCGACTCTTCTCAGCGTTTCCCAGCCGCCTCCAAGCGCCGGCCAACTGGGCGCTGCCGAGCCACCGCTCTCTTCGAAGGCGCGCGCTCCGCGAGACCTCTCTTGCGCGCGACGCATTTCGAGCATTCCCCGCACGGCTTCTCGCCGGTCCGTTCGCACGACCACGACATCTCAAAGGGCACGCCCAGGCGCGTTCCAAGTTGAATCGTCTGCCTGCGCGTGTGGTTGCGTAACGGTGTCAGGACCTCAAGTTTTCGAAGATCGGTCCAGCGCAGGTCGCTCGATTGGTCGAATGCCTTCTTCAGCAAGTCGATGAAACGCTGGTGATCGCCCAATGAATTTGCGGCCGGCTCGCCCTTCTTGTCTTGACGGCCGTTCCATGGTAAGGCCATCGTCGGAATCCCGAGACCGTCGCAGTAGGACGCTGCGATTCCAAAAAAGATGAAGTTACGCATCGGAATCCATCTATTTAAGGCAAATTTCGAAGCGCGGCCGTCTCCGAAGAAGAACGGAAATTGCTTCCAAAGTTCGAGCGAGATCGTTTCCTTGGAAAATTCGCCGCCGTAACGACACGTGATGTCGCGCGCCGCCTCTTCCTCTTTCGGCGCGGCCGGCTGGCCGTAATCGATGAAGAGGCTATGGGGTTTGCGCCCGTTCGCCTCGAGCCAGGCGACCGTCACGAGGCTATCGATCCCACCTGAATTCAAGACGATGGCCGGATTGGTATACGATGCGCCGGGGCAAGCCGCGAGACTGTACTTCAAACCTTCGAAGCCGTGTACGAAGTAGTCGGTGTTCGGCCAGTCGCGGCACCAACGCGGTCGTGCTTCATAGACCGTGCACATGTTGTTTTCACCCAGAAAGACGCAGTGCGCATTGTCCTCATAGTAGTAGCGCCTTCCATCTTTGCCTGAACGCATTCGGCCCTTCGGGATGCGCGGCGCATCGGGATAGCGCTCGTAGATCGCTTTCAAATCGTCTTCGGCGAACGTGACCCAGGCGTTCTTTGCCTGCGGGCCCGTCATCGTGCAGCAATTTTGGGGACAGCCAAAACACTTGCTCTGATCGAATTCGACGCCTTCGATGTAACGCGCGGTCTCGGTATACTTCTGCGGATCGTCGTCCGGGCCGAAGTACGATTGCAGAAGGTCGACGAATTCGGGTAAGCTGGTCGGCTTTTTCATGCGTGGAGAGGAGCGATCGCTTCGCGCTCGACCTCCGCCGCTCATTGGCGCTCGCTTGAGGTTCGGCGCGCCGGTACGAGCGTCAGCGCCAAGGCAACGATCAAGAGCAGGCCGCCGGCGATGGACGCCGGGCCGAGCGACTCGTGGACGACCAGAATCGAGAGCGTCGTCCCGGTGGCGATCGCGGCATATTGACTTCCCGCCGTTGCGATCGTAACGTTGGCTTGCTTCACGGCGGCGGCGTGCGCGGCGGGAGCGAGTAGCGCTGAAATGACCACCAGCGCCACCAATACCTTGATCGCGACGTCCGGAGTCGCGAGCGAATGGGCGACCGCAAGCGGGATGAGCGGTGCGCCGGCGAGCGCGACCAATGCGAAACCGCCGCCCCATGCAACCGCGGTAACGAAGGCAGTCGGATATCGGCTCGTCAGCCGGCGCATCACGTACGAATAGGTCGCGAAGACCGCGAGCCAGCCGAACATCACCGCATCGCCGAAAAGCGACGTCCCGCCGCTCGCCTTCCCAATGGCGATGCAGGCGACGCCCGCGATGCCGACGACGAGCGCGACGCGGCGCAGCCTATCGAGCGGCTTGCGCAATACGACGGCTTCGAACGCGGCGACCGCGAGCGGCGCCAGCCCCTGCAACAACACGGCGTGGGCGGCACTCGTGTGCTGCGTCGCGAGTTGATACAAGAAATTCAGGCCGAAGCCGACCAGGAGTGCGGCGCCTAGGAAGAGCCATGCGTCGCTGCGTTCGACTTTCCGATCGCGCGGGCGCGTCAACAGCGCAAGAACGACGAACGGCGGCACCGCCCAAAAGCCGCGCGCGACCGAGAGCGAAAACGCATCGAACAGCGTCCCGCCCTGCGCGAGGAAAAGCAGCTTTGCCGCAGGCGCGAGCATCCCCCAACCGATCCCGGCGCCGATCGCCAAGACCGCGCCGAGCGTCGCATTCCGTCGCGCCGGGTCAGTGCGTGAAATATCGATACGTCGAGAAGACCAGCGCAATGTCCCTGGCATCGGCGGCGGCTACGACCTCGGCGTCGCGAATCGAACCCTCCGGTGCGATCACGGCGCCGCAACCCGCGTCGGCGGCGGCGAGCAAGCCGTCGGGGAACGGAAAAAAGCCGTCGCTGGCGCAGACCGCGCCGCGCGCAAATTCGCCGGCGCGCGAAGCCGCGATGCGCACCGCGTCGACGCGGTTGGTTTGACCGGCGCAGATGCCGCGCGTTACGTCGTCGCGCACGATCACGACCCCGTTGCTTTTGACGTGACGCACGACGTCCCATGCGAAGCCGAGCGCGCGCCGTTCGACCTCGCTCGGCTCCCGCCGGGATGCGATGCGCCAACGCTCCGGCACTGCGTTCGGATCGTCGTCCTCGGCGAGGACCCCGCCGAGTGCGCTGCGCACTCGCAACGCGCGCGTTAGACGCCCCGGCAGATCCGGCGCGTAGCGAATGAGACGCAGGTCTTTCTTCCGGCGTAGGCGCGCCAGTGCGTCGTCGTCAAACTCCGGCGCGGCGACGATCTCCAAAAAAACGCCCGCGAGAGTCTCTGCGGTCGCAAGGTCGACCTTCTGGTCGAGAGCGACGATACCACCGAACGCGGAGATCCGATCGGCGTCGAGCGCCGCCCTCGCAGCCTCCGCCGCTGCGGGCCGTTCTGCGACACCGCACGGAATCGTGTGTTTCACGATGGCCGCGCGCACGCGGACTTCAGCCGAACTCTCGCTTTCGGCCGGCAACGGCGCTCGCATGAGCAAACGGAGAGCCGCGTCAAGATCGAGCAGGTTATTATAGGATAGCGCCTTTCCTCCGAGTTGTTCGGGCAGCGTGTCGGTCCGCGAGAGATAAAACGCGGCGCGCGATTGCGGATTTTCGCCGTAGCGCAGCGGCGTTGCGATCGGCAGGGTCAAGGCGAGGGAGCCGGGCAGATCGGTTGCGAGCAAACCTGCTTCCAAATAGCGCGCAATCGAAGCATCGTATTCGGCGCTACGCTCGAACGCGCGGGTAGCCAGCATCCGGCGCGTCGCTAGGTCGGGGCCGCCCGGCGCATCGATGAGAAGGCCGTATTGATTGGGCTCGACGACGACGGTCACGTGTCGGAAGTTCTTCGCCGCCGCGCGAATCAACGCAACCCCGCCGATGTCGATTTGCTCGATTGCCTCCTCGAGGGTAGCGCGCCCATCGGCCACGGTCGCTTCGAACGGGTACAGGTTGACGACCGCGATGCCGATGCGGGGTATGCCGTGCTCGCCGCGCTCGCGCTCGTGCACCGGATTGTCGCGATCCGCCAAGAGGCCGCCAAAAACGCGCGGGTGCAGCGTTTTCACGCGCCCGTCGAAAAGCGACGGAAAGCCCGTCAGTTCGGCGAGCTCGCGCGCCGCGACGCCGTGCTCGACCAAATGTTTGTACGTCCCGCTGGTCGCATAAATCGGCGTTCCGCGCGCTTCGAGCGAGCGCGCCAGCGCGACGATGCCCGTTCGATCGTAAACCGAGAGCAGCGCGGCGTCGGTCACCCGACCCGTCATTCGTTACACGGCAAGCGCCGTCTCCGGCGCGAGTGCCGTCAGGTCGGCACCGATCACGCTCGAGATACCCGGCTCCGCCATCGTCACGCCGTACATGCGTGAGGCGAGTTCCATCGTCTTCTTGTTGTGTGTGACGAGAATGATCTGCGCGTTCGAAGCGAGTTCTCGCACCATCGCCGAGAAGCGGTCGATGTTGGCGTCGTCGAGCGCTGCGTCAACCTCGTCGAGCAAGTAGAACGGCGACGGCTTCACCGCGATCAACGCGAAAATCAGCGCCGAAGCGGCCATCGCACGCTCTCCGCCGGAGAGGGCGGTGAGCGGCATCATCTTCTTCCCGGGTGGTTGCACCGACAGTTCGATGCCGGTCTCGGAAAGCGAATCCGGGTTGGTTTGCCACATCTTGGCTTGACCGCCCGGAAACAATCGCGCATAGACGCTTTCGAAAGCGCGCCGCACCAACTCGAACGTCTCATTGAAGATCGCCTGCGACGACGCTTCGATTTGACGAATCGAGTCGAGCAACGTCTCTCGCGCGCGCGCCAGATCCTCGATCTGCTCGACCAGAAATCGCTCGCGTTCGCTTAACTCGGCGATCTCGGCTTCCGCATTCAGATTCACGTTCTGCAGCCTGGCGAGCTCCTCGCGTAAGCGCGCCGTCTCCGCCGTAAACTCGCCTTCCTCGCGCGCGTAGCGCGTTTCGACGTCGGCGCACTCTTCGGCGGTTGCCGGATGTTGTGCGAACTGGGCCGCAAGCATCCCGAGTTCTCCGTCGATCTCGGCGAGCCGCAGCCGCCCGCCTTCACTCTTCTGCCCGGCCTCGCGCTCGGCGTTGCGCGCCAGCTGGGCGTCGCTCTCGAGCCCATTGGCGCGTCCCGCCAGTTCCTCTCGCTCCACGCGGGCCGCTCGATGGTCGGCATCGACGCGGTCGACTCGAGTCTTCAACCCATCGAGCGTGACTTCGTCCTCGCTCAAGCGCGTCCGAAGCGAAGCGAGTTCTTGGGAAACTGCCGCCCTCGCCTGTGCGGCACGCTCGCGATCGACGTCGAGCAGTGCCAAGCGCGCCTTCGCCCCATCGCGTTGCGCGACGAGGGCCGCGACCGCTTCGCGGACGCCTGCGATCTCGGATGCGACGGCCCGTTCGGCGTCTTGCGCGCGAGCGATCGTCCGGCGCGCGTCGGCGAGCGCGCGTTCGAGGCGCTCCCGCTCCGCCAGCGCGACGCTCGGATCGATCGAGGGGCGCTCGAGCAGCGCGAGCCGCTCGCGAGCACGGTTGGTTTGTAGGCTGCGTTCGCTCGCGCGTTCGAGGAGGGTCGCGACCTCATGATCGAGCCGGTCGCGTTCGTTGCGCGCCGTTTCGACGCGCGAACGCGCATCCCGCGAAGCGATGGCGAGCTCCGCTTCGACCGAGCGCGCTTCGTCGCGCATCCGCGTCGCGGCGGCGTTCTCTTCGGTCGCCGCTGCGGTCGCGGCTTCGGCCTTGTCGAGCGCATCGCGAAACAGAGGCAACTTCTCCGACAGGTTCAACGCCTGCGCGCGGCGCGCCAGGATCGCACGCTCGCGTTGCACCCGGCCGCCGGTCATCGCGCCACCGCCCGAGATCTGGTCGCCGTCGAGCGTCACGATCGTGTCGCGGAAACCTTCCCCCCGTACGAGTCGCGTACCGATCTCGAGCGATTCGACGATCAAGCTGTGACCCACCAAAAATGCGACGATCCCGGCGTAGCGCGGCTCCGTTTGAACGAGCGTGTGCGCGTAACCGATCACGCCCGGGGTGCCGGCCGGTATCGCCGGCTCGCGGCCGCGTCGCGAGCCGAGCGCATCCAGCGGTAAGAACGTCGCGCGGCCGAGCTCGTTGTCGCGCAAGAACGCGATCGCGTCTTCGGCGTCGGCGGAGGTTTCGGTCACGATGTGGGACAGGGCCGGTCCGAACGCGGCGTCGAGAGCGCGCGCGTACTGCTCGTCGACGCGAATCAGGTTCGAGACGACTCCGTGGATGCCGCGAAATTCACCGCGTGCGTGCGCCTCGAGGACCGCGCGGGTGCCGGCGGCGTGACCTTCGAGATTCGCTTCGAGTTCTTCGATGGTATGGAGCCGAGCTTCTGTCCCGGCGAGTTCGCTCGTCGCGTCGCGAAAATCGGCTTGCGCGTCGGCCAGCGCCTCCGTGGCCGCGCCGGCACGGGTATCGGCCTCGACCGCGCGCGTCGAAGCGGCCGCGAGCCGCCGCTCGAGATCGGTGAGTTCGGCGGTTGCGCTTTCGAGCTCGTTTACGCGCGCCGCAGCCTCTTCGCTCTTGCGTTGGGCCTCGCCGCGCAGTTCGAAGCCTTCGCGTTCGAGCCGTTCGTATTCGGCCTGCGTCGCCTGCAATTGCGCGCGGCGCTCCGCTTCACTCGCAGCGTGCGACGCAGCCGACGCCTCCACTTCTCGCAACGCCGCGAAGATTCGATCGAGCGCGGCGCGCGCCGTCGCCAACGCTTCCTGCGCGTGCCGTTCGCGCTCCCGGTGAACCTCAAGCGTCGCGCTGCGCGGCTCGATCTCGGTCTCGAGGCGTTCTAGCGTCGAGCGTAACTCGGCCTGTTCGCTCTCTGCGCGCGCTCGGTCGTCGGTGATCGCAGACGACTGGGCTTCGAGCACATCGCGGCGCGCAGCCAGCGCCGCGCGCTGCGCCTCGAGTTCCGCCAGTTCGGCCCGCGTTTGTTGCGATTCGGCGTGCAGTGCATCGAGCCGCCGCTCGAGTTCGAGCAAGCGCCCGCGCAACGCCGCGAGGTCGGCTTCGATCGCAGCCGCTCGACCGGCTGCCGCGGCCCGATCGGCTTCGAGACGCTCCAGCTCGGCCTGTAAGCGTTCGCGCTCCGCCCGGCGCGAAGCGCTGGCGCGCAAGTATGAAAGAATTTCTAGATCGCGCAACCGCGCCGAGGCCCGGCGGTAACGGCGCGCGCGCCGCGCCTGCGTTTCGAGTTCGGGTATTCGGGCGCGAATCTCGGTCAAGAGATCGTTGATGCGAATCCCGTTCACTTCGGTCTGTTCCAGGCGCCGCAACGACTCCGCCTTACGCGCCAAGAACTTGCTGATGCCGGAGGTTTCCTCGAAGAGGCTGCGGCGCTCCGTCGGTTTCGACGAGAGGATCGCATCGATCTGCCCCTGCGAGACCATCGAATACGAGCCGGGGCCCAAGCCCGTACCCATCAATAGATCGATGATGTCCCTCAGCCGAACCGGCTGACGGTTAATGAAGAATTCGCTTTCGCCGGCGCGATAGGCTCGCCGCGTTATTTGCACCTCGAGCGCGTCGAGCTTGAGCGCGCCGTCGGCGTTGTCGAAGGTGATCGCTACTTCGGCCATCCCGAGCGGCTTGCGCCGTTCGTTGCCGATGAAGATCACATCCTCGGTCTTCCCGGTGCGCAGGCTCTTAGGACTCTGTTCGCCCAGCACCCAGCGAATCGCGTCGACGAGATTCGACTTTCCGGAACCGTTGGGCCCGACGATGGCGGCGATGCCTTGGTCGAACGAAAGCATCGTTTGTTCGGCGAACGTTTTGAAGCCGAAGAGGCGCAGCTCTTTGAACTTCATGCGCTGCGCCTGCGGATTCGGCGACGCTCGGCGACCGGCGCGGAGAGTTCGCGCGGAGCGAGATCTTCGAAACGCTCGCGCAACACTTCGAGCGCGCTCGCCGCCGCCACACGCTGCGCGGCTTTCTTGCTCGGTCCGCTTCCGCCGGCAAGAGTCTCACCGTTGACCGAGACGTCGACGTGAAACGTGCGAGCGTGGGCCGGCCCCTCAAAGCGCTCGCGGTACGATGGGACGGCGGCGTAGCGGCGCTGGCTCCATTCTTGCAGGATCGTCTTAGGATCGTGCAGCGTTTCGAGCGACTTCTCATGTTCGCTCAGATGCTCGCGAACGACGAAGGCCGCAACCTTCTCGAAGCCGGCTTCGAGATACAATGCGGCGATGAACGCTTCGAAGGCGTCGGCCAGCAGAGAGGTGCGCCGCTGCACCGTTCCGAGCCCGGCGCCGGCGACGACCAATTCGCTGAATTCGAGGCGCTCCGCCGTCGCCGCGAGTGCGAGGTCGCTGACCAGCGACGACTTGCGCAACGACAGTTCGCCTTCGCTCGCGTCCGGGTAACGCTTGTACAGCCAGCGCGCGACGATCAATCCCAGAATCGCGTCGCCGAGAAATTCGAGCCGCTCGTAGGACGCCGCGGCACGCCCTTCGTGCACGGCGCTGGGGTGAACGAAGGCAGTCTCGAGCGCCGCCGCATCGACGCCGCGAATCGCGACGCGCCGCAAAAGCGCCCGCATCCGTTGCCGCCGATTTTCTCCGGCCACGCTATTTCGCCGCTCCTGCGTGTCCGTCTCGGAGACGCCCGCGCTTTCGCATCCTTGCGAAATCGCTACTTCTCCACTTTTCGATTCCCGCCATCCGTGGCTCCATCGAAAAGCTGGAGACTCCTCGCCGGACGCGCAGGAGCGTCTCCCTTAATGGCCTCCGAGGGTTGATCAATTCTCGTGTTTTCCGAAGACGAGAACACTATTGTGGCCGCCGAAGCCGAACGAATTCGAAAGCGCGATGCCGACGTTCGCCTTGCGCGCGACGTTTGGAACGTAATCGAGCGTGCACTCGGGATCGGGAAACTCGTAGTTGATCGTCGGCGGAATGATGTCGTGGTAGATCGCAAGCGCGGTCACGACGCCTTCCAGCGCGCCGGCCGCGCCCAAGGTGTGCCCGTGCATGCTTTTGGTCGAACTGACCGCGAAGCGGTGTTCTCCCGCACCGATGACGCGATCGAGCGCCTGCGATTCCGCCGGATCGCCGATCGGTGTCGAGGTTCCGTGAGCGTTCACGTAGTCGACTCGATCGGCGCCGACGCCGGCGTTTTCGAAAGCGCGCGCGAGCGCCAGTTCGACGCCGTGTCCGCTCGGATCGACCGCAACCAGATCGTACGCGTCGGCCGATTGACCGTAGCCGAGAAATTCCGCGTAAATGCGCGCGCCGCGCCGGCGCGCAAATTCCCGTTCCTCCAGAATCAGAATCGCCCCGCCCTCGGCGAGCACGAAGCCGTCGCGCTCTTTGTCGAAGGGGCGGCTGGCTCGGGTCGGCTCGTCGTTGCGCGTCGACAGCGCTTTCATCGAATCGAAGCCGCCCATCGCGATATCGGTGATCGCCGCCTCAGAGCCGCCGCTGACCATCGCCGTGGCGTTGCCGTTCGCAATTGCATCGTAGGCGATGCCCAGCGCGTCGTTCGCGCTCGCGCACGCGCTCGACACCGCGAACATCGGTCCCCGCAGCCGCTGTTTCATCGAGATCTGCGCGGGCGCGGCGTTGCTCATCAGCATTGGGACAAAAAATGGACTGATGCGGCCGGCGGTCTTTTGTTCGCGCGCTTTGGTGACGGTATCTTGGATGGTTACGATCCCGCCGATGCCGCTCGCGACGACAGCGCCCGTGTTCTTGCGCACTTCGTCGTCTTCGGGAAAGTTCGCATCCGCTAGGGCTTCGACCGCCGCGACCATCGAAAACTGCGCGAAGCGATCCATCCGCCGCGCGTCGCGGCGTCCTAGCAACACGTCGGGCTCGAAGCCCTTCACCTCGCCGGCGATGTGGCAGCGCAAGCCGGCGGCTACGGGGTCGAACGCGGTGATCCGAGCGATGCCGCTCTCCCCGGCGACGAGCCGACGCCAAAATTCGTCTTTGGTGTTCCCGAGGGGCGTGACGGCGCCGAGGCCGGTGATGACGACCCGTTTCTTGCTAGCCAAAATCTTCGGACTGATTCTCCCCGCCGACGATGCCACCCGCAGGCGATAAGCCTTCCCTAGCCGCGGCTTCGGGGACGAAGGCAGTAGCCGGGGCGGGCGACGGCCTGGCTGGCTGGATGGAGATTTCGGCCTGGGGCCGATAGCCGGGTCCTTCCCGCCGGTTGCACAGCCGACCGGGGCCTTGTATACTGAGGCCCGTCATGTTCACGTTCGACCTCCAGCTGTTCGCCTCGAAAAAGGGAGCAGGCTCGACCCGTAACGGCCGCGACTCCAACGCGCAGCGCCTCGGCGTGAAGCGCTTCGGCGGCGAGCCGGTCATCGCCGGAAACATCCTCGTGCGACAACGCGGAACGAAATTCTATCCTGGCCTCGGCGTCGGGATGGGAAGGGACAACACGCTGTTCGCGCTCATCGATGGAACCGTCCGTTTCGTCGAAAAGCGCAATCGCAAGCACGTCCACGTAGTGGCGGGGAGCTAACGGCGAACCTCACGGTGCGGCGTGCCAAAGAGCCTTCGGGCTCTTTTTTGTTTCGTTCTCTTGCGCGCTGCGTCGGGCATCCGGCCCCCGCGCCGCCTAGAAGTGCACAACGCCCATGCGCGGCCGGCAAACCGGCCTCGGCGCCGCCAAGGCTCGCCATCCTTGGCGAGCCTGTGGCTGATTCTCGCCGCTCGGGCGCCTCCGGCGCTTCGCGGCGATTCAGACTACCTCGGCCGGATGCCGGCCGCACACGGGCGCAATGCAATTCATAGATGAAGCGACGATCACGGTTGCGGGTGGCAAGGGCGGCGATGGCATCGTCGCATGGCGCCGCGAGAAGTACGTCCCGAAGGGCGGACCAGCCGGCGGAGACGGCGGCAAGGGCGGCGACGTCGTCCTTGAGGCGGACGCCGAACTCGGGACGCTGATCGATTTTCGCTTCAAAAAGCATTTTGCAGCAGAATCCGGGAAAACCGGCGGCACCTCCAATAAGTCCGGGAAGAGCGCCGAAGATCTCGTCGTCCGCGTCCCCCTCGGGACGCTGGTTTACCGGATCGAATCCGACGCACGCGAGGCGCTCGTCACCGATCTGAGCGAGCCCCATCAGCGCATTCGGGTCGCGCGAGGCGGACGCGGCGGTCTGGGCAACCAGCACTTTGCGAGCAGCACGCGCCAAGCGCCGCGCTTCGCCGAGAAAGGCGAGCCCGCCGAAAGCGCGACGATTCGTCTGGAGTTGAAGCTCCTTGCCGACTGCGGGATCGTCGGTTTGCCCAACGCCGGGAAATCGACGCTCCTCGCCAGCGTTTCGGCGGCGCGCCCCAAGATCGCAGATTACCCGTTCACGACGCTCGAACCGCAGCTCGGCGTCGTCCGCCTCGGCCCGGAGGAATCGTTCGTGATGGTCGACGTCCCAGGGCTCATCGAAGGCGCGCACGCCGGCTCGGGTCTCGGCGACCGATTCTTACGTCATGTCGAACGCACGCGCGTCCTGCTCCACCTCATGGACGGAGCCCGACCCATCGAGGAGATTGTGCGCGACAAAGCCGTGATCGAAAACGAGCTGCGCAGTTGGAATCCCGCGCTCGCCGAGCGGCCTGTTCTCGCGGTTATCTCGAAACTCGATCTTCCCGAGGCTCGCGAACGTTTCGAACAGTTAAGGCCGACGATTGCGGGGTTGCGCGGAATCTCGGCGGCGACGGGGGAAGGCGTCCGCGATTTGCTCTTCGCCGCCTACCGGACGATCGAAGCGACGCCGCCGCCGCTCGCTGTGAAGCCCGACGTTCCGCGCTTCGTGCTAACTCCGCGGGATCCGTTCGAGATTGCGGTCGCCGAAGACGGCGCGTTCGTCGTCAGCGGCGAGCGCATCGAGCGGCTGGCCGCGATGACCGATTTCGATTCCGACGAGGGTCTGGTGCGATTCGAGGCGATCCTCGGCAAGATGGGGGTCGACAAGCGTTTGCGCGAGATGGGCGCCAAAGATGGGGACACGGTACGCATCGCCGGCCACGAGTTCGACTACTCATGAGCGAGCGTGAAGCGAGCCTGTCGACGAGCGCAGGATGCGCAGAACATCGTCGACGGAAGATCGGTTTGTTCGGCGGGACGTTCGATCCGGTGCATAACGCGCATCTCTTCGTCGCCGAGGCGGCTCGTGTCGAGCTCGGCTTGGAACGCATGCTCTTCCTCCCGACGCGCACGTCGCACTATCGCAATCGACCGCTGGCTTCGTCCGAACACCGGCTCGCGATGTTGCGCGGCGCGATCGCATCAAACGTTCGCTTTGCGATCGACGAAAGCGATCTGGATGAAGCAGCGACCGGCTACACGGCGGATCTCATGCCGCTTCTGCGCGCCAAGTATCCCGCCGACGAGTTGACCTTCGTCGTCGGCGGCGACTCGCTGCTCGAGGCGCCTTGGCAACGCTTCGAGGTCGTGCTCGACAACCTCGATCGCTTCGCAATCGCGCCGCGCGCGGAGCGCGCGCCGGAGCGGCTCGACACGTTGCTCGCCGCGTTGACCCGTGAGCAGCGCTCGAAGATGGTTCTGCTCGATCTTCCCGCGCTCAACGGTTCGGCGACGCTCGTACGCGCGCAACTCGCGCGCGGCGGAAGCATCCGCTATCTCGTTCCCGAAACCGTCGACCGGTATATTGTGGAGCATGGGTTGTATGCATAGCGCGCCCAAGAATCTGGACGTGCACGAGATCGGCGGCGTCGACGTTACGGCGCTGGCGGCTCGCTACGGCACCCCGCTCTTGGCGATCGACACCGACGTCCTAGACGAAGCGGTCGGGCGCTTCGCTCGATTCGGCGCAGATCTCGGCATCGACGTCGCGTACGCCGGAAAAGCCTTCTTAGTCGTCGCGCTCGCCGCGCGTCTGCGGGCAACGACGCTGCGGCTCGACGTTTGCTCGCTTGGGGAACTCCACACCGCCGAGCGCGCCGGCTTTCCGGCGGAACGCATCGTCATGCACGGCTGCGGAAAAACCGACGAGGAGCTCGCGGCCGCCGCAGCCGGACGTGTCGGCCGTATCGTCGTCGACAACCGCGAGGAGCTGAAGCGGCTCGCTGACATCGCGGCACGCGACCGCCCGATCGAGATCTTGCTGCGCGTCAATCCGGGAATTGAAGCGCATACGCACGCGTACGTGCGTACCGGCGGCGAGGATTCAAAATTCGGCTTCGCCCTCGCCGATGCGGACGGCGCGATCGCGCAAGCTCTCGCCGCGCCGGCGCTGCAGTTGGTTGGAATCCACAGTCATCTCGGTTCGAACATTTTCGAGGCCGCTCCGTACGAGGCGAGTTTGACGATCCTACTCGAAGTCTTCGCACGCGCCGCAGCGCGCGGCGCGGCCCCAACAGAGCTGATCGTCGGCGGCGGCTTCGGGATCGATTCGCATCCCGAGGGTGAACGTCTCGATCTGGAGACGACCTTGAGCGAACTCTGCGCGCACCTTCAAAAGGAAGCGAAGCGTCTCGGCGTCGCGGCGCCGCGGCTCGGCATCGAACCCGGCCGCGCGATCGTCGCCGAGGCGGGAACCAGCCTCTATCGCGTGCTGACGCTCAAGCGTCAAGGGACGCGCCGTTTCGCGATCGTCGACGGCAGCCTCGCCGATAACCCACGACCGGCCATCTACGGCGCTTACCACCATCCGGTCGCTCTCGGACGCGCGTATGCGTGCGAGCTGGAAGAGACGACCGTCTGCGGGCGCTCGTGCGAAAATGACGAGTTGGTCGTCGCGCCTCTGCCGGTCGATCTGCGCGCCGGCGACTTGCTCGCACTCCGAAGCACCGGAGCCTACACCTTCAGCATGGCCAGCAACTACAACCGCTTCCCGCGCCCGCCGGTCATTTTCGCCGGCGGCGGACGCGACCGCGCAGTCGTGCGCCGCGAGTCGCTCGAAGATCTGGTCCGCAACGATGCCCCGCCCGATTAATGCGGCGCTCGCGGCGCCGGCGGTCTTCGCGATTCTGACAGCTTGCGGCCAGGCGACCGGCGATGCCGCCAACGGAGCGGTCTATCAGGCCTGGGCTCAGCACCGGTCCCGGGTCGAGGTGACGGCCAGCGGCAGCGTCGCCCGTATCCTTGGCACGCGCTCCGGGCTAAGCGGCAACCACGAAGGATTCCTCGTCCACCTGCGGGGCGCCGAGGGTCACGGACTGACCGTGCGGGTCGAAGACAACGTCGACATCACCGGACCGATCCCGCTAAAAACCGGCGATGAGGTCGAGGTTCGCGGCGAATATATCTACGACCAGCGCGGAGGCCTGATCCACTATACGCATCTCGATCCGCGCGGACGCCATCCCGGCGGCTACGTCCGGGTCGGGAAGATTGTCTATAACTGAACCTTCCTTCCCTATACAAAGCGTTCGCCGAGTCCTTATACTTAGAGATGAGTGAACTTCACGAAATCGTGCTCGCAAGCATATCGCCACGCCGGCGCGAATTGCTCGCGTCCCTCGGCTTGCACGTGATCGTCGTTCCGAGTGAAATTGACGAAGGAGATCTTCCCGGTTATGCGTCCCTCGATTTGGCGAAGCTCCACGCCGGCTCTAAAGCCGACGCGGTGGCTGCGCGCGAGACGCGGCGCGTGACACTGGGCGCCGATACCGTCGTCGAGCTGGCAGGCGTCTCGCTCGGAAAGCCCCGAGACCGCGCCGAAGCCGGCCAGATGCTGGCTGCCCTCGCCGGCCGCGACCACCTCGTCCATACGGCGTTTTCGCTAATCGACGGCCCGAGCGGGAGACGCATCGCCGATTCCGTGACGTCGCGGGTCTGGTTCCATGCGCTCAGCCCCGCCGAGATCGAGGCTTACGTTGCGAGCGGGGACCCGCTCGACAAAGCCGGCGCCTACGGAATTCAAGGCGCCGGTGCCGCCTTGGTCGAGCGCATCGACGGCGACTTCTACGGCGTGATGGGCCTGCCGTTGGGCCGAGTGGTGCGCGGATTGCGGAAGCTCGATTACGACCTGCCCAAGGGGCAGGTGGGGCGATGAGACCTTTCATCGGATCGATGCGCGCGACGCTGGCCCTCCCCGACATCGGCCTCGACCTCGGGACGGCGAACACGGTCGCCTACGAGCGCGGCGCGGGCGTCATCGTCAGCGAGCCGTCGGTCGTCGCGTATGACGTCGTCACCGACGCCATCGTCGCGATCGGCAACTCGGCAAAAGAGATGGAAGGCCGCGCTGGTAATCGCATCAGGGTCGTTCGGCCGCTGCGTCGCGGGACGATTTCCGATTTTCGCGGCGCACACGCGCTCGTCGGTCGCATCGTAGAACGCGCGCTGGCCGCGCGGCCGCGCGTGGCGCCGCGCTTGATCGCGTCGATCCCCGGTTGTGCGACCGATATCGAGTGTAAGGCCGTCGAGACCGCCGTGCGCGCGGCCGGGGCCCGCTCGCGCACCTACGTTTCTCAGGCGATTGCCGCGGCAGTTGGGGCCGGAATGGACATCGCGGCCAACCGGGCGCAAATGGTCGTCGACATCGGCGGCGGAACGACCGAGATCGCGATCATCGCGCAAGCCGGAATCATCCGCATGCTCTCGTTGCAGACGGGCGGTGTCGACCTCGACGAGGGTGTTCGCCAAAAACTGCGCGCGCTGCGTTTTTCGATCGGCGCGTTGACGGCCGAACGGCTCAAAATCGAACTAGGTTACGCCGGCCGGCCCCCCGGCCGGTCGCCGGCGACCATCAACGGACTCGATCTGAACGTGGGAGCGCCGCTAGCGCGTGAAGTGCCCGAGACGCTCGTCGGCGAAGGGATGCGCGACGGAATCGACCGCATCGTTCGCGGAATCGTCTCGGTCATCGAGCGCACCGCCCCGGACGTTGCGGCAGACCTGATCGAAACCGGGATCACGTTGACCGGCGGCGGAGCGTGCATCGCGGGAATCGCCCACGAAATCGGCAGCCGTACCGGCGTTCCAACGACGATTGCGCCCGAACCGTTGCTTTGCGTCGCGCGCGGCGCCGGCGAGATTCTCGGCTCGCCGACGCTCCACGAACGGTTACGTCCGCACGCTGACAAGTTCACCAGGTGGTACCAATCTTTACGTATCGGGATGAGAGAAAGCTATTCGCCGTAATCGGCGCGATCATCGTCGCGGCGCTCGTCGCTCTCATCCAAATCGACGCAGCCCGATCGGGTAGAGCGAGCTTCCTAAGTTCCGGGGTCGCGGCATTCCTCGGCTTCTTTCAGACCGGAATCTCGACCGGCGTCGGAACGGCGCGCGATGGGCTCGGCGCCTTTCTCAACACGCCCCATCTCGTCGGCCAGAATTCGACGTTGAGCGCACGCAATCGCGCGCTCGAAGCCGAAAACCGCCGCCTGCGCGAAGCGCTCTCGACCCAACCCGAAGCGGCGTCGATTGCTCGCGCCGCTGCGAGCGAACCGGACGCAATTGCGGCGGCGACCATCGGATTCGATCCCGAAAACCAGTCACGCGTCGTCACGATTGATAAGGGTTCGTTGGGGGGCGTGCGTGCCGACGCCGGCGTGATCGACGAAGAGGGCGTGGTGGGGCGCGTCCTCGGCGTCGAGCCGTTCACCAGCAAGGTGCTGCTGTTGACCGACGCGACGAGCAAGGTTCCCGCGATCGTACAGCGCGGCCGCTGGTGGGGCATTGCGACCGGAACCGATACGCGCGTCCAACTTCGATACGTCTCGCAAGATGCGAAACTGCGGCGCGGCGACTTGGTCGTGACCGGCGAAGGCCGTTCCTTTCACGCCGGCCTGCCGATCGGACGCATCGTGCAGATCTTTCATTCCGAAGGCGCGCTCTACCAGACCGCGCTGATCGAGCCCGCGGTGAAGTTCGGCCGCTTGAACCGCGTCCTGGTCTTGCGGCGCTGATGTCCCGTTTACCACGAGTGCTCTTTCGCAGCGGCGAGCGCCGCGCGCTTGCCTTCGAAGCACCGGCGTGGTGGAAGGTCGCGCTCGCGCTGCTTGTCGCGCTGCTCTTACAAACGACCGTCGAACCATATATGACGCTGCGCGGAGCGGCGCCGAGTCTCGTCCTGTTGCTGATTCTCTGGTATGGTCTGCGAACCAATTCGGCCGCGGGCCTCATGTTCGGCGCCCTCGCCGGCGCGTGCGAGGATGCGCTGACGGGCTGGACGGGCGCCGCTTGGACGATCTCGAGTGCGATCGTCGGGGCACTCGCCGGGCGCTCTGCCGGGACCCGCCCGACCGAGTCGCGCTTATGGCTCGTTCCGTACGTCGCGCTTGCGACGTTGGCACGCTACGGGATCTACGCGCTCGTGCTACGGGCCGAAGATCGTGTCATCCCGCTGCCGGCAACGCACTTTCACGCGATCTTATGGCAAGCGTTGCTCAACGCGCTCTTCGCCTACCTCGTGATGATGCTGATCAGACAAGCGGGGGTCTCACGTGTCGGCTTCCGCTGAACCGCATCGCACCGGCTTCCCACTGCAAGCGCCCTGGAAACTCTACCTCTTCGTCGGTCTTGTGACGTGTGCGCTCGGCGCGGTCGCTTTCCGGCTGACCCAGATCCAACTCGTCGACGGACCAAAATTCGCACTGGCGGCGCGCGCAAATCAGATTCGCCAGATCCCCGTCGCAGCACCGCGCGGCCGCATCTACGATCGCAACGGCGTCTTGGTCGCGCGCAGCCGGCCCTCGTTCGTGTGCGCGCTCGTGCCCTCGGAGGTGCGCGATGCCGACGCGACGATTCGCGTGCTTGCGAGCACGCTCGGCATACCCGAAAGCCGGCTCCGCCAGCGGCTGCTGCATCATCGCGGCACGAATTACAAGAACTTCGACGAGGTCGCCGCCTACGAACCTTACGGCCCGGTCATCCTTGCCAGCAATCTGACGACGGCGCAAATGGCGCGACTGGCCGAGGCGCAGGCCGGACTCCCGGGCGTCGATCTCGAGGCGCAGCCCGTGCGCGATTATCCGTACGGCAAGATGGGCGCGCACGTCTTCGGGTACGTTGGGGCGATCACCGAAGAGGAATACCGCGAGCGGAAAAATCGCGGGTACACGCCCAACGACGTCATCGGTAAAGAGGGTCTCGAAGAGCACTACGACGACGCTTTGCGGGGGACGCCGGGCGGAGAGCAAATCGAGGTCGACGCACAGGGCCGCCTCGTTCATCGACTTGGACCGGTCGATCCGATCCCCGGACGCAGTTTGGTTCTCACGCTCGACTGGCGGCTGCAGACCATCGCCGAGCGCGCGGTGGCCGACGGGATCAAAGCCTGGGGCACTTCGCACGGGCGGCGCATGGCCGGTGCGATGATCGCACTGGATCCGCGCGACGGCGGCGTCCTCGCGCTCGTGTCGTATCCAAACTTCGATCCAAACGATTTCACGAACGGCATCTCCGAGAAAAACTTCCGGCGTTATCTGCGCGACCCGCTGCGACCGCTTTACGACCGCGCCATCGGCGCCGCAACGGCGACCGGCTCGACCTTCAAGATGGTGACCGGAAGTGCGGCGCTCTCGAGCGGCGTCATCGGAAAAGATCAGGTCCTTTACGATTCCGGATCCTGGTATTGTCACGGTCAGACGTTCACCGATATCGCCGCCGGAGGTCTGGGTTCGACCGATTTCATTCGCGCGATCGCCGCTTCGTCGGACGGCTATTTCTATCAACTCGGCGATCGGCTCGGCCATCAGCGGTTGCGCTACTACGCGACGAAATACGGCATCGGCTCGCAGCTCGGAATCGACATTCCCGGAGAATATCCGGGAAACTGGCCGACCAACGCCTGGTCGATGAAGACCTACGGTCTTCCGCTCGAGCCGAGCGACGTCTGTCAGTTGGCTATCGGGCAAGGCGCGATGCAAGCCACGCCGTTGCAGATGGCGGATATCGCGGCGACGGTCGTCAACGGGGGGACGCTCTACCGGCCGCACCTCGTCGCGGCCCTCCGCGACGCGCGGGGACGCATCGTCGAGCGCATCGGGGCTCCGGTGATTCGGCGCGTCCCCGTGACGCAGGAGGCGCTGCGCGAAGTGCGCGCCGGGATGGCCAAAGTGACCGATCCCGGCGGGACGGCGTATGGACTGGCGATCCCGGGCTTACCCTTCGGCGGCAAGACCGGAACCGTAGAAACCGACGCTGGAAATGGCCCGAACACGACCTGGTTCGTCGCCTACGCCCCGGCCACACATCCGACGATCGCGCTCGCAGTTTTCATGGAACGCAGCGGCGGTTACGGCGCCGAGGTCGCGGCTCCGATCGCGCGGCGCATTTTAGCGGAGTATTTCGGCAAGAAGTAGTGCTAGTGTGGCGCTGAGAAGCCTTCGCGCACCATGGGCCGAAGGGTAGACGTCATGCTCATCAGTGCGATCCGTCCGTCGGCGGCGATGTCCCGGCTTTCCAGCGAAGGAGCGTTCGAAGTGCTCGCGCGCGCCCGCGCGCTCGAGGCGCAGGGGCGCGAGATCGTTCACCTCGAGATCGGCGAACCCGACTTCGAGACGCCCGAGCACGTCAAAGCGGCCGGGATGGCTGCGATCGAAGACAACTATACGCATTACACGCCGTCGGCGGGAATCGCACCGCTGCGCGAAGCGATCGCCGCGTACGCGTCGCAATTCCGTGGGATCTCGCCGCCGTTCGCTGCCGACGACGTCGTCGTCAGCCCCGGACTGAAGCCGCTCATCTGGAACGTATTGTGCGCCCTCGTCGATCCCGGCGACGAAGTGGTCTTCGCCGATCCCGCCTATCCGGCGTACGCCTCATGCACCTCGTATTTGCAGGCCAAGGCCGTCCCGGTACCGCTCCTCGAACGCACCGGTTTCCGGCTCGATCTCGACGAGCTCGCCGCCAAGCTGACGGAGCGAACGCGCGTGCTCATCTTGAACTCGCCGCACAATCCGACGGGCGGCGTCTTGACGCGCTCCGATCTGGAGACGATCGCCGAACTCGCCCAACGCCACGACGTAACGATCGTCTCCGACGAAATCTATAGCCGCAACGTCTACGGTCCCGAATTCTTTTCGATCGCTTCACTGCCGGGGATGCGCGAACGCACGATCGTACTCGATGGTTTTTCGAAGGCGTATGCGATGACGGGCTGGCGCTTGGGCTACGGCATCATGCCCGCACATATCGCGCGGGCCGTCGCACTGATGGGGCAGAATACGTATTCGTGCACGGCCTCGTTCGTGCAGCAGGCCGGAATCAGCGCGCTCGAAGGCCCCGATCAGCCGGTCAAGGCGATGGTCGAGGAATTCCGGCGCAGGCGCGACGCGATCGTGGCCGGCCTCAATGCGATCCGAGGGATCCGTTGCGCGACGCCCGAGGGCGCGTTCTACGTTTTTCCGAACGTCGGCGGCATCACCTCGGACGATCGCCGCTTAGGTTCGTATCTTCTCGAAGAAGCGGGCGTCGCGACGCTGGCGGGGACGTATTTCGGCGCCGCCGGAAGCGGGTACTTGCGGATGTCGTACGCCAATTCGCTCGAACATATTCGCGTCGCGCTCGATCGCATGCGCGCCGCGTTAGCGAACTTCGCTGGCTAAGCCGGCCGGCGATCGGCCGGCTTCGGCATTTTCGATCGAACGTGCGGAGAAGGCCGATCTGGATCGGCTCGTCCCCCTGTTCGAGGCGTATCGCTCCTTTTACCGGTGCGCGCCCGATGCTGAAGCCGCGACGGCGTTCTTACGCGAGCGGTTGGAACGAAACGAATCGGTGATCTTCCTGGCGCGAGAGGCTGAGGGCGAACTCCTCGGATTCGCGCAACTCTATCCGCTTTTCAGTTCGACGCGCATGATGCGCATCTGGCTATTGAACGATCTCTTTGTCGTCCCGGCGGCGCGGCGGCGCGGCGTAGCGCACGCCCTTTTGAAAGCGACCGAAGACCTCGCGCGCGAGACGGGCGCCGGGGAACTCATGTTATCGACGCAGGTCGGTAACCGGACAGCGCAGCGAGTCTACGCTACCGCCGGCTGGCGCCGCGACGACGAGTTCTACACGTATCTGCGCGACGTGCGCTAGAAAAGCGCCTAGGAGTCCGTCGGACTCCTAGGTTATTCCGGTGGGCCGGTTGTGAACGAGCCGAGCGTCGCATAGACGCAGTTACCTTGATTCGGTAGCTGCAAGCGCACCGTATAGTGCGTATCGGGCCGCAACGGCGGTAGCCAAGCTTTCGCGATCGCCATCGAAGCGAGGTTGACGTTCGGCGGCGCTAGGTAGCCGCTCGTGTCGAGCTGCAACGTCCCGCCGTTGTTCGCATAGGGGGTCCCATCGGCGAGAACGACGCGCTGTCCGTCGAGTGCCGGTCCGCCGGCCGTCGGAACCGCGATCTCCACCCAATTTCCGGTCAGCGGCACGCCGGTCGCTCCGTCACCCGGCGAAAGCAAGAGCGGCTGTACCGGCGGCGCGAGCGTGCAGGCCGTGTTGGTCAAATACTCGGCGCGCGCATTCTGAGGAACGCCGAGGACGAGCAGCGCGCTTATCGCGAGCACCCCCGTCGTGAGCTTGCAAACGTTCGTATTCATGATGACGACATTGTTCCCCGACTTGGAGTCCCGGGCTCGACCAAGCGCACGCTTTCTCTCAGTAATTATAGCGAGGCGGCCCGACAGGTCGGTCGAGATCGTGTGAATCGCCGCCGGAGCGCGTGGATGCGCGGGAGGCGGCGAGAGTCAGGCAAGGCTTGCCACGGATGGCAAGCCGCAGGCGGGGTCGAGACCGACTTGTCGGGCCGTCGAGCGTTGCGCTACGGCAATTTCATCGCCGACTTGACGTCGCCGAGCGTCTCTTTCGCCACCGCGCGTGCTTTCGCGGCGCCCGCCTCGAGGATGAGGCCGACGGCGTTCTCATCGAGCGCAGCGCGACGCTCGCGCACCGGGCGCATGAATTCGTTCATCTTCTCGGCTAGGTCGGACTTGCAGTCGACGCAGCCCAATGCGCCCGAGCGACAATTCTCCTCGATCCACGCAACGCGCGGCTCGTTGGCGATCTTGTGCAACGCGAAGACGGGACAGATCTCCGGACGGCCGGGATCGTGCCGCCGGATTTTGAGCGGATCGGTGACCATCGATCGAACCTTCTTGGTAGTCAGAGGCTCGTCGTCGGCGATCTCGATTTGATTGTCGTACGACTTCGACATCTTCCGCCCGTCGGTTCCGGGGACGTCGGGAAACTCGCTGAGCGTCGCTTGCGGCTCGACCAGCGTCGTCGCATAGAGATGATTGAAGCGGCGCACGACCTCGCGGCCGAACTCGAGGTGCGAGAGTTGATCTTTCCCGACCGGCACGGTATTTGCGCGGACGACGGCGATGTCGCAAAGTTGCATCAGCGGATAGCCCAAGAAACCGTAGGTCGCGATCTCGCCGCCCAACTCCGCGATCTGGTCTTTGTAGGTCGGGACGCGCTGCAGCCATGAGACCGGCACGACCATCGAGAGCAGCAGATGCAATTCGCTGATTTCGGGGACGTGTGACTGGACGTACATCGCGCACTTCTGCGGATCGACCCCGGCGGCCAACCAATCGAGCACCAGCTCCGTGGTGTTGCGCCGAATAGCGTCGGTCCGCTCGAACGATGTGGTCAACGCGTGCAAGTCGGCGACTTCGAAAAATGCCTCGTCCGTCCGGCAGAACTCAACCCACTGCATCAGCACGCCGACCAAGTGACCGAAGTGCAACCGGCCCGTCGGGCGCATCCCCGACATGATCCGCCGGCCGGTTTGCGTCTCTTGCACCACTTCTTGCCCTATGCTAGTATCCACGCATACCAGGGCTTCGCTGGCTAGGACGCATTACCAATCCGTTGGTCACGAACATAGCGAGTCGAAACCGATCCTATTCCAAAAACGAGGTAGCTCGCTTTGTATACCGACGAACGGCTAACCTGCACCGACTGTGGTGCGGAGTTCGTCTTCTCTTCCGGCGAACAAGAGTTTTTCGCCAGCAAAGGCTTTCAAAATAAACCAAACCGCTGTCCCGACTGTCGTGCCGTGCGTAAAGCCGCGCGCGGACAGGGTGGAGGCGGCGGCGGTGCTGGTGCAGGGCGCGGCTACGGCGGCGGACGCGAGATGTATTCGGTGACGTGCACCAGTTGCGGACAACCCGCCGAAGTCCCGTTTCAGCCACGCGGCGACAAACCCGTGTATTGCCGCGATTGTTTCGCACAGCGCCCACGCCCCTCATACCGCTAACCTCAATCGGGGAGACGCATCGAGCCTAGCTCATGCGCTCGCACGATTTTTTCTCGAACGAATGCGCGTGCTTTCGCAACGGCGGCGCGTAGCGCTTGACCATTCGCCAACGCGGCGGCGAGCGCGTCGGCCAGCAGGCAACCCGTGCCCCGCATCGTCGAATCGATACGCGGCTCTTCGAACACGCGCAACTCTCCGTCGTACAATACGTCGATTGCTCGTTCGGCGAGATGGCCGCCCTTGACCAGCGCCGCGGCCGCGCCGTCGGAGACGATGGTTCGCGCCGCGAGCTCCATGGTTTCGAGATCGTCGCAGCGTTCGAGGCCGGCGAGCTGTCGCGCTTCTTCTAGATTCGGAGTCACGACCGTCGCGCGCGGGATCAGTTCGCGAACGATCGCGGCGATGCCGGCGTGGTCGACGAATCTTCCCCCGGCGCTTGCGGCAAAGACCGGGTCGTACACGATGGGAACCTCAACGTGGCGCAGCCGCCTCGCGACACTGTGGATCGCGGCGATGCCGGGCAGCGCACCGACACGATACGCCGCGATCGGTGCGTCCGCGAGCGCGTCGAACTGCGCCTCGATCACCTCCGCTGGAACTTCATGCAGCGCGGCGATTCCGCGCACGTCTTGAGCCGAAACGCCGGCGACGACGATAACCGAGCGCGCGCCGCACTCGGCGAGTGCGCGGACGTCGAGCCCGAGCCCGGCCGCGTTCCACGGATCGGTCGTTCCGATCGCGCATACGACCGGAATCTCCGCCCTCGTCGTCACGTCAGCTCCTCCCAGCGCGCGATCAATGCACGCGCGTTCGCGGCGCAGTCGGGTCCGCGTGCGACGGCCGAAATCACGGCCGCCATCCTCGCACCCGCACCGGCCACGTTCTCGAGATCGCCGAGTTCGATACCGCCGATCGCCGCAACCGGCACCTCAGTCGCCGCGACGACCGCCCGGACTCCGGCGACGCCGATCGCCGGGCCGGCATCAAGCTTGGTCGCCGTCGCGTTGTATGGTCCCACACCCAAATAGTCGGCACCGATGTGCGCGGCTGCGCGAGCCTCGCCGGAGGTCGAGCACGAAACGCCGAGCACTCTGCCGGCGAGGCGCGAACGCAACGCCGCCGGTTCGAGCAAAGCGAGATCTTCTTGACCGACGTGCAATCCGTCGGCGTCGAGCGCCGCTTCGACGTCGTCGTTGATCACCAGCAGCGCGTCGCGACGGCGCACGCGTGCGTGCATTTCACGTACGAGCGCGCGATCGGCACCGCGCTTCGCGCGATATTGGATCAGGCGCACGCCCGCGCTCAGAACGTCGTCGACGAGACCGAGCGGTGACGGCGTCAGCTCGGCGTCGACGATGACGTATATCCCCGTCAGCCTTCGCATTGCGAATCCATGTGTTTCGCGCTCGAGCGGGCCCGCGCCTAACCTGGTACATCGCAGCGGCGCAGCGTGCCGAGCACAGGAACGAGGAGGGCGCTTTCGCGACCCTCCTCGTCGAGAGCTTTCGCGAGGTCGGTTACGGAGCTTGCGAGACGACGACCAGCGTCGTGCCGATGACTCCGCTCGACGTGTGAGTCGCTTGGAGCCTGATGCAATAGTTGCCGGTGGTCGCCGGCGTCGGCTGCTGGACGGTGGTCGTCGCTGCGAAAGGCGACGTAGCGGCCGGCACGAGCGGAGGCCCGACGAAGATCGTCTGGGCGATTCCCGTGTAGTTCGGATAGGTTCCGATCACATTGCCCGCCGGCGGCGGTTGCGCGAGCAACTGGGTGAACGCACCGCCGTAAAGCGGATACGGCGCGCCGCCGACGACGGGTCCCTGTTGCAGCAGCGAGTTGATCGGAAACGGCGGCGCCGGCGGCGCTCCGCACGTACCTTGGCCGTTGGGCGATGCGCCCTTCAAGTACGTCGTGCCGGCTGGCGCATATACTGCGGCCCAACTGAAGGTCGCATCGGGGATGACCGAGGAACCCGAGCCGAGCCCTTTGATGGCGACCGCCGAAACGAGGATCGGCGCATTCCCGGTCGGACTGAGGAAGAAGTCATCGACCGAAGCCGAGCCGTTCTCGAAAATGATCTCGTCCGGGACCTTAGTGGAATTGCCGGTGTTAGAATTCAGTCCGTAGCCGCCGCCAGAGCATGCGGTCAGCAACGCGATACCGCATGCCACGATCAGCGATGAGGCGAGACGACGCATATAAAAACTCCCGGTTGACACGATAAAAGAGCCGACGGCCTTCTCAAAGTTCCGCCGTCGAGTACGTGGCGCGCTTTTGCCTCGGCGTACTCGGTCTCCTTTTCTAAACAGGCGCTCCCGACCGGGTCCGGAGCGCGGGTTCGAGGGTCCTCGGGCGGCTGGCAGCCGAGCGACGCCCTGCGGGTCTGGGGCTCAGCTGCCGATCGCGATCGGGGGTAGGTCGACGCTGAACGGCGCGTCCGCCCCGTCGCGGAGCTGCGGCGCCGTCGTCAGGCTGAGGCTCTTGGGCCCGAAGCGGTCCGGCGTAAAAAACGTCAGGGCGCCCGTATATTGGCCGCTCGCCGCGAGCCTCAAGCCGAGATAGAGGTTTCGATCGGTCAAGCTTTCGAGCTTCGTCGCGATGAGGTGGTAGGCTTCGCCGCTCTGGTCGTGCAGCACCGACCTGCCGTACGGTAAGAGCGTGACCGCCTCGTCGCCATAGTTCGCGAAGTTGACGATGAATTCGACCCGGCCGGTGAAAAACGAGATCTTGCGGACCGTGACGCGCAGTTTGTCGACGTCGGCGGTGGCCTTGTCGGGAACGACCACACGCCAAGGATGGTAAGGATCCTTCACCTTTACGGCACCCTGCTCGTTCAAGAGCCCGTAATCGACGCGCGCGGTCGCCGTCGCCGGCGACTGGTGTGCGTGATCGAAGAACGCGATATCTTCCGAGACCACCACCAGGACGCCACGCGTGCCGGCGCTCGCGGTGCGCAGCACTTTGTATCGGCCGATCTTGAAGCGGTCGGCTTTGAACACCGACGCGTAGTTGTCGGCGCTCGCGAAGTAACGCCGGCCGTCGCTGCTGAGCAGCGCAAATGCGGCCGGATAGTTGCCGCTGCCGAGCGCTCTGATGTAGCGATCGAGAGCGTCTTTCTGAGCGGCCGAAAGCGACGGACCGGAGGCGACTTGCGGCGTCGCCCCAAGCAGCGCGACGATCGAAAGAGAAAGGAACACGCGGCGGATCATTGAGTTTGTCGACCTTCTTCTAAGATGACCTCGACGATGCGCGTCAGATCGGCGTCGTCCGAGAAACGAATTTCGATGCGGCCGCTTCCCGCGGGGATGCCGACGATCGCAACCGGCGCGCCCAACCGATAGCGAAGGCGGCTTTCGACGGCCTCGACATCTGGCGCTTTGCGCGTCGTCGCGACGCGGGGTCTGTTCGGTCGCACGCTTTTGATCGCACCCAGTCGCTCGACGTCGCGCACCGAGAGGCCGTCGCGCGCAATCCGCAGCGCGACGCTTTCGCGTTCGGCCGGGTCAAGCGCGAGCAGAGCGCGCGCGTGGCCGGCGCTGATCTCACCGCTGTGCAGCCGCGCTTTGATCGCATCCGATAACGTCAGCAAGCGCAATGCATTGGTTATGGTCGGACGGCCTTTGCCGATGCGCTGTGCGAGCGTGTCTTGAGTGAGCCCATACTCGTCGATGAGATGCTGCAATCCCATCGCTTCTTCGAGAGGATCGAGATTCTCGCGTTGGAGATTTTCGACCAGCGCGATCTCGAGACTCGACCGATCGTCGTCGTGACGCACGATTGCCGGTATCGCTTCGATGTGCGCCGCGGCGGCGGCGCGCCAGCGGCGTTCGCCCGCAATCAGCTCGAAAACGTCGCCGGGTAATTGCCGAACCAGCACCGGAACGAGGACGCCCAACTCACGGATCGACAGCTCGAGTTCGGCCAGCGCCGTGGGATCGAAGTTCTGCCGAGGCTGGCGCGGATTCGGGCGAATCGCGTCGACGCGCACCTGGCGAAGTCCGCCGTCGCCCAATCCGCTTCGGTCGTCGCCGAGCAGAGCACCCAGACCGCGGCCGAGTCCGCGCCGCGCGCTCAAGCGTCCGCCACTTCCCGCGCGAGCGCCATGTACGCTTGCGCGCCGCGGCTTTTCACGTCGAACAGGACGGCGGGTTTTCCAAACGACGGCGCTTCGGAGAGGCGGATGTTGCGGGGAATCTGGGTTCGAAAAACTTGCGAGGGGAAATACGTATTCACTTCCTTTAAGACTTCGCTGGCCAATCGCGTTCGCCCATCGAACATCGTGACCAGAACTCCGGCGATGGTCAAGCGCGGGTTGAGCGCCTCGCGAATACGCCGCACCAGGGTCGTCAGTTGCGAAAGCCCTTCGAGAGCGTAATACTCGGCTTGCACGGGGATCAGTACTTCGCCGGCGGCGGTCAGCGCATTGAGCGTCAACAGCCCGAGCGACGGGGGACAATCGATCAGCACGTAGTCGTAGCGATCGACGATCGACTCGAGCGCGCGTTTCAATTTCGTTTCTCGCGAGAGCTTCGACACCAACTCGATCTCGGCGCCGGCGAGATTGATCGTCGCCGGAACGAGTTCGAGCCCGGGGATCGCGGTGGGGAGGATGACGCGCTCGACGGCAACGTCTGCAAGCAAGACGTCGTAGATGTCTTCGGCGACCTCGTTTTTGTCGACGCCGAGCCCGCTCGTCGTGTTGCCCTGGGGATCGATGTCGACGAGCAAGACACGCCGTCCTAAAAGCCCTAGCGCCGCGCCGAGGTTCACCACCGTCGTGCTCTTTCCGACGCCGCCCTTTTGATTGACGATCGCGATGACGCGGACGCGATGCTCGCCGGCGAGTTCCGGCAAGCTACTCTCCCAATCCGTAGCGGGCTTTCATCGCGCGGTAGCGTGCAAACGTGTGGGGATCGATCTCTGTCCACGGCAACCGGTCGAGTAGCGGGACCAAGCGGTAGCGAAGTGCCGGTCCGCGCACCATGAACTGATAGTAGTTGCGGCCGCCGTGCGTATAGGGGCCGTACAATCGCGCGCCCGGGCAGCGGTCGAGCAGCCAATCGAGTAGCGGCTTGTGCCGAGCGTGCAACCGTAAGGTAACTTGCGGCTGCGAACGGTCCCCTCCAAAATGGCCCTCGGCGATAAGCATCCCGACGAGGACTCCGAGCTCGAAGGTCGCGGCGGATTGATCCACGCAGCACTATTCTGTTTCACCGCGAAGTTCCCCGTGGAACCTTCCGAAATTGGCATTACGACTGCCTATTTTGCCACGCGCTCTCGGGATGGGCCTCCAGGTCGGTCAGAATGGCTTCCATTTCAGCACGCAGCGCGCCCGGCTCGTTGAGTTCCGGGCGCTCGATGACTCGCTCCAACAGGGCATGGAGAGCGCGCCCGACGATGGGGCCGCCGCGCGAACCGCTCGGCAAGAGACCGTGTTTAACGGCCGCCTCGATCACCGCCGCGCCGTCGATCGCCAGGTCAGTCACCTTCAAAGGAGGCTTTTGCGCAACAACCGCCCCGACGCGGTTTTCAAAAGCCTCGTTGTTACCACGATTCGGCAGGCCGCTTCCGATGACGTCCGCCTTTCGCAGCGCGAATTGGTCCGAGAGCTGGTCGAGGCCCACTCGACGGACGAAGCGCCGCACCGTCGCATCGGCGAAGCCCGGGTCGGCCGCGTACATGTGGTGACGGACGAGGCTCGCAACGCGCTCGATCAGGTCGTTCGAGAAACGTAGGCGGCCGAGGATCGCCCGGGTCAGCTCTTCGCCCACGATCTCATGGCGATAAAAATGCGGGCCTTCTTTCGTCCTGGGCTTCCCGACATCGTGAAGCAGCGCGCCGAGGCGCACGGCAAGGTTCCCGGGCGGCGTCGCGTCGAGCGTCGCCAGCATATGATGGTAGACGTCGTACGCGTGATACTCGTTCTGCTCGACGCCGATCCCCTCGGCGATCTCCGCAAGAATCCGCTCGAGCACTCCCCCTTCGCGCATGACCTCGAAGCCGATCGACGGCCGCACTGCGTCGGCGAGCAGTTTTACCAGCTCGTCGTGAATCCGATCCGCCGAAACCGTCTCGATCAGCGGAGCGGCCTCTCGCATCGCAGCCATCGTCGAGGGCGTGACCTCGTAGTCGAAGCGCGCGGCAAATTGCGCCGCGCGCAGCATTCGCAGGGGATCTTCCGCGAAGGCGGACGGCTTGAGCAGGTCGATACGGCGCCCACGGATGTCGGCCTCGCCTCCGAAGGGATCGACCAGATCGCCGGCCGGCAACGAGCGCGCCAGCATGTTCATGCGGAAATCGCGCCGCTCCAGGTCGGCTTCGATCGAGATCGTGGGGCCGGCTTCAACGAGGAAATCGCGGTGTCCAACTCCGGTCGAATGCTCCTGCCGCGGCAGGGCGACGTCGACCGTCAGTCCGTCGAAGGTGCATTTGACAACCGCAAACGACGCCCCGACGAGGTCGGCTCGCCCCAGCCGGCCGAGGCGCTCGACGAGGTCTTCGAGTTCGATCCCCGTCGCGACGTAGTCAAGATCTTTCGCCGGTCGCGCGATACCGTCGAGCGAGGTGCGAACCTCGTCCCGAACTCGTCCCCCGACGGCATACAGCGACCCCGGTGGGAGAACCGAGGCGATTGCTGCGTCGACAGCACCAACGTTAAGTATCTTGTTTCACCGTAATGCGAGCTGGACCGGCGATCAACTGTGTTGACATCGCGGCTACTTTGTAGCTACAATGTGTCCACATGGAGAAGGTCGGCGACCCGCAGGACCGTCCCCTAAAGGACGATGTGGTGCGTATGCGCATCCCGGCAGAGCAAAAGCACGCATTGGTTATTGCTGCCCAACGAGAGGGACTCGAACTTTCCGCATGGCTGCGACAATTGGCTTTACGGGCAGCTGGGGTGTTGCCGCATGCTTAGTACGCAATCCGTTGCTGATCGAATGCCGGCGCGTGATGAGACAGGGCCATGCGTCCTGTTTCGAGCCCGCCCCTCCCTGGCATTTTCGGAGAGCCTACTTTGCTCGTAACGGTAGACGCTCCGACTCGCCGACGGCCGGAGGCTGCGCTGAACGCGCAGCCAGATCCCCGTCTGCAGATGCAGCGTCGCGACAACCTGGAGTTTCTCAGCGAAGTGAAGGACGGGAGTGTGCAACTCGTCGTCACGTCACCCCCCTACAATATCGGGAAGGCCTACGAGAAAGCGACGCCATTAGAGCGCTACGTCCAGGAGCAAGCGCAGGTTATCGCCGAGTGTGTGCGTGTTCTCTCGCCCCGCGGTTCGCTCTGCTGGCAGGTTGGGAATCATGTCCAGGACGGAGAGATATTTCCGCTCGATCTCGTCCTCTACGACGTTTTCAAGCAGCACGGCCTCAAACTCCGCAATCGAATCATTTGGCACTTCGAGCACGGACTCCACGGCTCTAAACGGCTGTCGGGGCGGTACGAGACGATCCTCTGGTTCACCAAGGGCGACGAATACGTATTCAACCTCGACGCCATCCGTGTCCCATCGAAGTACCCTGGCAAGAAGTATTTCAAGGGGCCGAACCGAGGTAAATTGTCGTGCAACCCGCTCGGCAAGAATCCTGGCGACGTTTGGGTCATCCCTAACGTCAAGTTTAATCACGTCGAGAAAACCGAGCACCCATGTCAATTTCCAGTGGAGCTAATCGAGCGGCTCGTCCTGTCGCTCACGAACGCTGGTGACATTGTGCTCGACCCGTACATGGGGGTCGGGTCCGCCGTCGTGGCTGCCTTATTGCATGATCGAGTTGGTTATGGGTGCGACATCGTCGCCGAGTACGTGAAAATTGCGCGGCAGCGCGTTCGGGAACTACGTGCCGGCACATTGCGAACGCGCCCGATGAATAAACCCGTCTACGATCCGGCGCTGCCGTACGGCGGCCATAAGCGTTGAAACTGCACATCTACTCTTACCGCTACGCGGAAGAGGTTTTGCAGCACGCGCACTATTCGATGGCCTGGGACGAAGTAACAAGCATCCTCAGGGCAACTCCGGTCTTCATTTGGTCAGGAAAATCGGCCAAAGTTAAGGGGCTTTTGGTCGTCCAGCAAGTCTTAAATACGTATTTCGATAGACGACTTGCGGTCGATAACGGCTGGGAGTATCACCCGCTCGCAACCAGCATCGCCGGATCAAAACTGAAAGCCGACTTTCGGAAAAAGTTCGGAGACCTTGGCATCCAGGTCGAGATTCAATTCGGAAATATGGCCCGATGGTATAGTGACATTTTTAAGTTCCAGGCCGGGTATAGCGCCGAAGCGATAAACGTTGGCGTTTCGGTCGTACCCATGTCCAATCTGGCAAAAAAGATCGACCAAAATGTCGTGAATTGGGAGCGCGCAAAGCGAGAACTTCCCTCAGCGAAACTTTCGATTACGCTGCCCATTGCGCTGATTGGCCTTGAAGATGATTCTGACACGAAAGTCGTTGACTTACGAAAAACACAATTCACTGACATCCGCGATTTTTCGGGGAAAGGTAAGGAGGCCAATCGCTGGAGGGTCGTCCACGGCTATTTGGCCGGGGAGGATCTGTCGAAGCTCGGCCCCACATCGCCCATCGGGCCGATGCTCCCACAGGATGAGGACGAAACCGAAGACGCCGAATCCGAAAGCGACGGTCTCTCGTCGCGCGAAGGTTCGTCGGACATGGACGCATAGGTGGGGACCTGACGAGCTAAGTTCCCTCTTTTGTCCGCTAGGCTCAACTTTATGAGCAGAACCGTTAAGTGGGCAAAGCGTTTGGCGGACGTTTTATCCCTGAATTACTCTCGGGATTGTTCCGGCCTCGCTTCAGTGCGCACCCAACGCCCTGACTAGGCTTTCGACACGCCCAGGACGCCGAGCGGTCGCCGCTCCGGCAGGCCGACTCGCCGCGGAAAACGATCGGGCGTCGGACGCCGCTTCGAGACCAGCACGATGCGATGCCCGTCGTCGATGACGTGTTCGTCGAGCAGACCGCCGCCGAGCATGAGCGACGCGTCCTGGGTCGCGGTGCGTTCGAGGTAATCGAAGCGTCCTCGCTGCAAGACGGCGACGCCGCCGAGCGCGAGAAACGGCACGGTCAGCTCGAGAACCGCGGGGGCTGAGGCGACGCCCCGCGCGGTCGCAGCGGCGAAGCGTTCGCGTAGCGAGGGGTCCCGCGCCGCGATCTCCGCGCGCGTCCCGAGCACCTTCACATTCAAGCCGAGCTCGGCGACGACGAGTTCGAGGAAACGCGCCTTCTTGAGCGTCGCTTCGATCATGGTTACCCCGTAACCGGTCACGATCGAAAGGACGATTGCCGGAAACCCTCCGCCGCTGCCGACGTCCACGAGCGGATCTCGAACGTACCGCGCGATGGAAAGAGCATCGCGAACGTGTTCGAGCAACGCGTCGAGGTCGCGCGCTCCGGTCAGATTGACGTTCTTATTGTGCTCGAGGAGCAACTCGAGAAAACGCTCCAAGCGCGGGCGCGCATCGGCCGCAACGTCTAGATCCAGCATCTCTTGCGCCGTTCCGTCAATCTCAGCCGCTCACGACGCCATTAGAGATCGTCCGGGCGAGTGAAACGGATGCTGTTGCCGTCGGGGTCTTTGACGTACATCTCCCGATTGCCCCAGGTTTGGTCGACGGGCTCCGTATCGATGGCGACGTTCTTGCTCAGCAATTCTTCATGCAACTCATCGACGTCGTCGACCATGAGAAAGACCACGCCTCCACTGACACCATCACCGGAAAAAGATGAGACGTGCAGCCACGCATCGTCGCGGACCAGCCCCATGTAACATGGGTCCGCTTTGCTCTCATCCAAACGGTAGGCGAACCCCCGCTGAAAGCCGAGCAGATTGCAATAGAAAGCCTCCGCAGCCGCGGCGCTACGCACGTGGAGGACGGGGATCGCAGACTTGAACACGGAGCACCTCGCTGCCGTGGGCTTACGGCGGTAGCTCCTTCGAGGCCTAGGAAGTTAGCGCGGTGCGGCGCTCGCGTTCCACGTAGACGGACAAGACCGCAACGTCTGCCGGCGAGATTCCGGGGATTCGTCCGGCGGCGCCGATCGATGGCGGACGATGTCGGGCGAATTTTTCGCGCGCCTCGCGCGACAGTGCGGTGATGTTCGCGTATGGGAAACCATCGGGAAGCCGCATCGCTTCGGCCCGAGCGGCCTTCGCGATATCGAGTTCTTGACGTTGCAGGTAACCTTCAAGTTTCATCTCGATTTCGACGCGCCCGCCGGTCTCGGCATCGACTGGTTCGCCGGTTGCTGCGAAGGCTGGGGCGACGTGCGCAAAATCAACGTTGGGCCTGCGCAGCGCATCCGCGACGCTCGACCCTTGCAAACCGTCGGGCGCATCCGCGCCGAGGCGCAGCGTTCGAGAGCGCGCGATGGTGCGTTCGAGGCGCGCGCGGCGCTCTTCGAAGAGGGTGAAATCTCGTTCGGAAAGCAAGCCGATAGCGCGACCGAGGGGGGAGAGTCGCAGATCCGCGTTGTCGTGGCGTAACGACATGCGGTACTCGGCGCGCGAGGTCATCATCCGGTATGGTTCGTCGACGCCCTTGGTCACGAGGTCGTCGATCAGCACGCCGATGTACGCCTGCGCGCGCGAGAGCACGATCGGTGGCTTGCCTTGCACCAGACGCGCCGCGTTGATGCCGGCGACCAGCCCTTGCGCCGCAGCCTCTTCGTAACCGGAAGTACCGTTGAGCTGGCCGCAGTGGAAGAGGCCGGCGACGCGGCGCGTTTCGAGGCTCGGTCGCAGTTCGATCGGTGGGACGTGGTCGTATTCGACCGCGTAGCCGGCGCGCAGCATTTCCGCCGCCTCGAGACCGGGCAGCGTCCGCAACATCTCGAGTTGGATCTCCGCCGGCAGCGAGGTCGAGAATCCGCCGACGTACGTCGATTCGCTCTCCCAGCCCTCGGGTTCGATGAAAATCAGATGCTGCGGGTTGTGGGAAAACTTAATGACCTTATCTTCGATCGAGGGGCAGTAGCGCGGCCCGATGCCGCGGATGAGATCGAGTCCGTACAGCGGCGAGCGGTGGAGGTTGTCGCGCACCAACGCGTGGGTGCGCGCGTTGGTCGGCGTGACGTAGCACGGCAATTGAGGGCCCGCGAAGACCGGCGCGCTGCGATAGGAGAAGGGGAGCGGAACGGCGCTCGGCGGTTGCGCGCGCATTCGCGAGTAATCGATGCTGCTTCGAGCGACGCGCGGAGGCGTTCCGGTCTTCAAGCGGCCGGTCGGAAAGCCGATGCGGCGCAGCGCGTCGGCGAGTCCGAGCGCCGGGGCTTCGCCGAGCCGCCCCGCGGGCTCGCTGAATTCGCCGCGAAAAATCTTCCCGCCCAAGAACGTCCCGGTCGCCAGGACGACCGCCGGAGCATGATAGCGTTCGCCTCCTGTGGTCGCGACACCGCAGATGCGCCCCGCGTTCAAAATGAGATCGTCGACCATCCCAGCAACGACGCGCAGGTTCGGGATGCCCTCGACGGCCGACGTCGCCAGGCGAACGTACGCGGCCTTGTCGGCTTGCGCGCGCAAAGCGCGCACGGCCGGTCCCTTCGACTCGTTGAGAAAGCGAACGTGGAGGGCGCAGCGGTCGATGATGCGCGCCATCTCGCCGCCGAGCGCGTCGATCTCGCGAACGATCTGCCCCTTCGCGCTCCCACCGACCGAGGGGTTACAGGCGAGGGTGCAGATGCGTTCGGGATCACCCGTCACCATCAGCGTCTCGACGCCGAGCCGCGCCGACGCGAGCGCAGCTTCAAGTCCCGCATGGCCGCCGCCGACGACGATCACTCCGGCGTCGTCGCTCCAGGTCCCGTTCACGAAGTCATCCTATCACGTCGCTCCGCGCTCGCCACCGGCCCGCCTCAGCGGCGCGGCTCTTGCAGCGCGCGCCGGCGGCCGGCAGATTCTCGCGCGCCCACGACGAGAGAGAATGCGACGAAGCCGGCGATTCCAAATATCATCGCAAACAAGATCCCGATCTCCGGCGACGACGGCAGGATGAAGGGCATCCACTCGGCGCCTCCGGCTTGCGGGCTGACCGCGAAGACGGTAGCCGAGCCGTCGGAGCCGGCGGCAGCCCGCTGTTCCAGGAAATTGCCGAGCAAGAGTCCGCCGTCGGCGCACACTGCGCTCACGATCACCGCCGCAAGCGCCCAGCGCCGTACTCTCACGGTCAACAGCGGACCGGCGACGACGATCGGTACGATGACCGAACCCGCGATCGCGCCGAATGTCGCACCGTTTCCGACGAAGGCATACGTGACCCGGCCGATGCCGAGTTCCGGGACTTTTGCGATGACGATAGCGACGATCGCAAGGCCCGCCAGAGTTCCGGCGCACGCGCCTAAAACCGCGCCGCCGCCGATTCGGGCGAGCGTCGCAAGCGCGGTCTTCGCTTCTTCGCTAAACATTCCGCGCTGCTACTTACCGATGCAGAAGCGCGCGAAGATCGCATCCAACAATCGCTCGTCGGCTTCGCGCCCCGTTAGTTCACCGAGCGCGCGCACCGCGCGCATCAAGTCGCCGCTGATCAGGTCGGCGGGCGCACCGCTATTCAACGTCTCTTGTGCGTACGCGAGCGCGCGATTCGCTTCGAGTGCCGCGTCGGCTTGACGAGCCGTCCCGAGATGCGGAAGCGACAAATCGATCGTCTCGCTTGCCGCGACCAGCGACGTCAGCGCGTCGCGCACGGCGTCGAGCGTCGCTCCGTCGCGAGCCGAACCGAAAAGCGCATCGCGCTCCGGCGCCTCGCGCTCCTCGAATCCCGCGCCCCCCAGATCGGATTTGTTGAAGAGCACGATGCGTTCGCGCGTACGTGTCTGCCGGAGCAGTTGGCGCGCGTCGGACGAAAGCCGAACGGCCCCATCGACGACGACCAGCGCGACCCGCGCACGCTCCAGCGCGCGCTCGGTGCGCTCGATTCCGGCGGCCTCGAGCCGATCGGCGTGCGCGCGAATGCCGGCGGTATCGATCAATCGGAACGTCGCGCCGTCGAGCGCAAGGCTCTCCTCGATCGTGTCGCGCGTCGTCCCCGGCAATTCCGAGACGAGCGCGCGTTCGTCGCCGAGCAACGCATTGAGCAACGACGATTTCCCGGCGTTCGGAGGGCCGACGATTGCGACCGCGATCCCTTCGCGCACGACACGGCCTCGCTCCCACGTCGCGGCCAGCTCGCCGATCCGTTCGCGAACGGCGCCGATCCGTTCGGCCAGACGCTCCGCCGGCGGCGTCTCTACTTCATCGGGAAAATCGATCGCCGCCGCCAATTCTTCGAGGACCTCGGCGAGCGCAGCGCGCATTGCGTCGACCTCGCGCGCCAGTCCGCCGGAGAGGCCGGCAGCGGCGGCGCGAGCTGCCGCAACGTTTTCGGACGAAATCAATTCGGCGACCGCCTCGGCCGACGCGAGATCGATCTTTCCATGGAGAAACGCGCGGCGCGTGAATTCTCCTGGGCCGGCGAGACGCGCGCCCGCCGCGAACGCGGCGATCAGCACCTCTCGCGCTACCGCCGGCGAACCGTGCACGTGAAGTTCGAGCACATCCTCGCCGGTGTAACTCTGCGGACCGGGGAAAAAGAGCGCCAAGCCTTCGTCGATCCGCGCCCCCGCGGCGTCGACGATCTCGCCGCCGGTCGCGTGACGGGGACGCAGCGCACGAGCGCTGCGAAAGACCCGCGCCGCGATTTGGGGTGCCGCCGGTCCGCTGATGCGAACGATCGCTATCGCCCCCCGGCCGGGCGGGGTTGCGATGGCCGCAATCGTCTCCTCTTCAAGTTTCAAGAACACTCCGCCGCAACGCGGCTTAGCGCGGCGAAACCACCACGCGCCGCTCCGGTTCGACGCCGCTGGATTCGGTGGTCACGAACGGGTTATCGGCCAGCGCGAGATGGATCACTTTGCGTTCCGAGGGCAGCATCGGTTCGAGCATGATCGGGCGCTTTTCGCGCATCGCACGCTCGAGCGTCGCCAGAGCGAGACCCTTCAGCATGTCGGCGCGCCGCGCGCGATAGCCCTCCGCATCGATCGTAAAATAATGGCGATCTTTTTTGACGCCGGCATTCACGATGTTGTTGAAGATCAGATTGAGCGCTTCGAGCGTGTGGCCGTGGCGTCCGATCAGGTTGGCGAGGTCGGGCCCGTCGACTTCTAAGTACTCGCCCTCGCTGCGGGCGTAGTAACGAACGCGCACGTCTGCGATTCCCATCTTCGCGAGGATCGCTTCGAGCAGATCGCGCGCGGGTTTCACCGATTCCGGTTCCGGCTGCGGCGCTTGCGGCGCAGCGGAAGCTTCGGGCACGCGCTCCACCGTACGCGCGGGCGGGCGGCCGCCGTTGGCCCCGCCGCGCCGGCCGCGCCGCCGCCGTCCGTATTCCGGACTCTCGCCGTCCTTCGATTCGTTCTCGTGGTCGTCAGCCATCGCCGCGTTCCTCCTGCAAAAATTGCTCGCGCCGCATCTTGCGATTCGTACTCAGCGCTTCGACCGCCGCCGGCGCCGGCGCCGTGAACCCGACGCGCCGTTTGCCCCCACGGCGACGCCCGCGTTTTCTGGAAGCGCCGGATTCTTGGCTTGGCCGTCGCTTACCGCAAGGGCCTCGGCGGCGAGTTCGGGGTGCGGACCGATCGGCGCCGGATTCCGATGATAGCGATTGATCAGAAAGAGCTGTTGCGCGATCGAAAACACGTTGAAGGACAGCCAATACAAAATCAGCGCCGACGGCCACTTGTACTGGAAGCCGAGATATCCGATCATGACCGGTGATATCAGCGCCATCATCCGCTGCTGCTTCGCTTGCTGCTCGTCCATCGCAGGGCTCGTGAAACGGATGCTGACGTACATCGAGACGATGTACACCGCGAGCAGGACGTAGTCGGGCTGCGCGAGGTTCGCGGCCAGCACGTGCAGCGGCGAATTCATCGAGAAGGCGGTTCCGATCCAAAGCCAGGTCTGTTTCGAGAAGAGCGCCTTGTCGGCGATGACCGCCCAATAGAGGCTGAAGAGAATCGGCATCTGCAAGAGCAGCGGCGCGCAGCCCGCCAGCGGGTTCGTCCCCGACTCCTTGTAGAGCTTCATCGTTTCTTCGTTCAGTTTTTCGCGATCGTTCTTGTAGCGCGCCTGAAGCGCTTTGACTTTCGGCTGCAGCGCCTGCATCTTCAACATCGATTTGAACTGCATCGAGTTGAGCGGCCAGAACACGATCTTGACGATTGCCGCCAGCGCGATGAGGCTCCAGCCGTAATTCCCCAAGTGCTGGGCGAGCCACGTCAGCAGTTCGTGAAGGGCACCGACGATGGGATCGAGCACGCTGGCGGCGAGCAACGAGACGGGGACGAACTCCAAGGGACAGCCTTTCAGGGACGCTACGGGACGAGGTCGACGCCCCCCGGATTCCACGGATGGCAGCGCAAGATGCGCGCGACGGCGAGTCGTGTGCCGCGAAGAACTCCGTGCTTCAACACGGCCTCCTTCGCGTACTGCGAGCAGGAGGGATAGTAACGGCAATGCGGGCCGAGCAGCGGCGAAAGCGCCTTCTGGTAAACCACGATCGCGCCCGCGAGGAACCGGCGCATGCTACGCTCGCCCGATCGCGGCGAGGGCGGCGTTCACGTCGGCGGCGAGACGCGCGTAAGCCTCGGTCGCGGCGGGCGGCCGCGCCACGAACAAGATGCGCGTCGGCGGGTGGAGCGGCGTGTGGGCATCGAGCGCGCCCCGGATTCGGCGCCGAACGCGATTACGCACGACGGCGCCGCCGACTTGGGCCGAGACGGTGATGCCGATGCGTGAACGCCGCCCCTTCGTCTCGGTGCCGAAGGCGGCCAGCGTCGCGAATCGGGCCTGTTGCCCGCGGCGCCGCACGTAAGCGATCTCGCTTTGCCGGCGTAGAGGTTCGTACCAGCGCACCAAAGCCGGGGGCCGTCAGGCGGTCAGGCGCTTGCGGCCCTTCTTGCGGCGCCGAGCGATGACGTTGCGGCCGTCCTTCGTCGACATCCGCTCGAGGAAGCCGTGGACACGCTTGCCGCGGCGGTTATGGGGCTGATAGGTACGCTTCACGAGTCACTCCGAGTCTGGGGGTGGACCCCTGCGCTCGGCGGATGGGGTCAAGACGCCAAGTATAGCCAGGGGTGCTTCTCCCCGTCAACGCCGCGATGGCGGCAGCGCCAGTTGCGAACTCCTCCCATTTTCTCCACATCGGTGGATAGGGCTGTGTATGACAGCACGCGCCGGAGACCGTAAAGCGGTGACAGGCCAGGGATTTGCCGACCGAACTCCGTGTGAGTTATGTCGCCGGGAGGGGCCGAAAAGCCCTGATTTTTCAAGCGCGCGCTCGAGTCAACAGCCTGTGGATAAGTGTATAAGTCCGTGGAGAAAACCCGGAGGATTCGAGGGTCGCCCGACCAATCGACCTGACCTCGCTCGGTGCCGTTTACGGCGGCATCGGATGGCGCTCTTCCCGAGCGACTGAAAAACTAAGGCGGTCAAGTTATGGGTCTCGCGGTCGGTTCAGCCGGCATTTCGAACGAACTGTGGCTCGCGGCACTGAACGCGCTAGAGCCAAGGTACTCAAAACCGGTCTTCGAGATGTGGCTGAAACGTATGCGGCTCCTCGAATTGAATGGAACCGAGATCGTCCTCTCCGTTCACACCCCGTTTGCCAAGGACTGGGTTGAAAATCGGCTCAAGAGCGACATCGTCGCGGTCCTCTCCGAGATCCTCGGCGAGCCCGTAACGCTGCGCTTTATCGTTCGTGAGACCAGCGCCGAAGAGCCGCCCCCCGCCGCGGCCGGCCGTCCCGGCGCGACGCCCACCGAGCGGCGCCCCGGCGAGCTAAATTGGCGTTATACCTTTGACGCGTTCGTCATCGGGCAGAGCAACCGGTTCGCCCATGCTGCCGCCCAAGCCGTCGCCGAAATGCCGGGCCGCTCCTACAATCCGCTGTTCCTCTACGGCGGCGTCGGGCTGGGCAAGACGCACTTGATGCACGCTATCGGACATCGCGTCATCTCCGCCAATGCGAAGGCGAAGGTCGTCTACATTTCGAGCGAGACCTTCACCAACGAATTCATCAACGCTATCAAAAATAACAGGACCGACGACTTTAGAAACCGCTACCGGCACGTCGACGTCCTGCTCATCGACGATATCCAATTTCTAGAAGGCAAGGAGCAAACGCAAGAAGAGTTTTTCCATACGTTCAACTCGCTGTACCACGCACAACGGCAGCTCGTCATCTCGAGCGATCGTCCACCCAAAGAAATCCAGACGCTCGAAAGCCGCCTGCGTTCGCGCTTCGAGTGCGGCCTGTTGACCGACATCCAACCTCCCGATCTCGAAACCCGTCAAGCCATCTTGCAAAAGAAAGCCGAGTCCGAAGGGACGACCGTACCCAACGAAGTCACCTCGTTCATCGCTAAGGTCGTCCCATCTAATATTCGCGAACTCGAAGGGGCGCTCACCCGGGTAGTCGCTTTTGCAAAACTGATCAACGCACCGATCACCGCCGAACTCGCTGCCGACGTACTAAAAAACCTCGTAGCCAGCGCACCAGCCCGCCGCATTACGATCAGTTTGATCAAAGAGCGCGTTGCCAAAGCCCACGGTCTTACCGTAAAGGAAATGGATCATCAGCGCCGCGACCAGCGGCTCGCCGCTCCTCGGCAGATCGCAATGTACCTGGCCACCGAGCTGACGGACTGCTCTCTTCCCCAGATCGCGCGGGAGTTCCAAAAGAAAGATCACACGACGGTCATGTATGCTCGTGACAAAGTCAAGAACCAGATGACGGTGGACGAGGCGTACCGCAATAAGGTTCGATCCCTTCTGGCTCTTTGCCAGGCCGATTGAAACTCGATTCGCACGCCCTTGTGAAGTGGGCGGCACAGGGCGGTTCAACCGGCGTGGATAAACCTTGGACCCAGCTAGCAGTGTGAAAATGTGTACAGGTAAGAACCGATGATGAACAGAGTTTTCGGCGCGCTTTCGACCGAGCCGGCTCGGTTTGCTCGTTTCTTCGCAGATTACACCGTATTACTACTACCGCGACGATCTTTATTACATATATACCTTTCACAACATGCCGGTGATGGGACTACGGTGTATCGATGAAGTTTACGTGCAGCACCAAGGACATCGCGGGGGCCGTCGGCGCAGCGAGCAAGATCGTAAACGCGCACTCGACGGTTCCGATACTTTCGAATGTGTTGCTTAGTGCCGCTGACGACACCATTCGGGTCCGAGCGACCGACCTCGAAGTGACGCTCGAACACGTTTTTGCCGGTGAGATTCAAGAGCCCGGCAGCGTGACGGTGCCTGCGCGGTTGTTCAGTGGCTACCTCGGGAATCTGCCGGCGGGGATTATGGAGCTAAGCGGAACGCCGACGCGCGCAAGCGTCAAGTGTCAGCGCTCGAACTACGACTTTCACGCCCTCCCGCCGGACGAATATCCGCCTTTACCATCGTCGCAAAAGGGCCGCTCGTTCGCACTCGACGGGAAACGCTTCAGGGATGGTATCAACGCGACGATCTTCGCGGCTTCCAACGAAGAGGCGCGGGGCGCCGTTTTGATGGGAACGCTTCTCGAACTCTCCGGCGACCAGATCACGATGGTGGCGACCGACGGCTACCGGCTGGCCAAGTGGCAAGCGGGGCTCGTACGCGGCACCGACGAGGAGGGGACGATCAAGTACATCGTTCCGTCACGCGCGCTAGCCGAAGCCGCGCGAAATCTCGGCGGCGCCGAAACCGTCGAGGTAAGCGCCCTGGGACCGGCCGGGAACCAACTCGCATTTACGGCGCAGAATACCTCGATTGTGGTGCGCCTGGTGGACGGGCAATATCCCAACTACGGGCAGGTGATCCCGGCACAGTTCGATCGCTCGGTCAGCGTCAACACCAGCGCACTCATAGCGGGACTACGTCGCGCCGAGCTCGTAGCCGGCGACCGCGCCAGCATGGTGAAGATGAACGTCGCGAACCAGCAGCTCATCATCACCGCTAACAGCGACACGACGGGGAATGCATACGAGGAACTCGAGGTCGAACAAACCGGCGAAGATCTAACGATCGCGTTCAACGCTCGGTATCTAGTCGAAATATTGACGCACGTCGACGCCCCTCAGATAAAGATCGAATTTCTTGGTCCCCTTTCGCCGGCTGCGATTCGGCCCTCGGACGAAATCGAGGGAGTACACCAGATGTACGTTCTCATGCCGCTCCGGCAATAATGTGCGCGCGAGCCGGGCGTTGACTCGCCTCCCGCGAGGCCCCGATGATCCTGACCAGGCTGACGCTTGCCAACGTGCGCAATTATTCGTCCTTGGAATTCGCGCCGGCTGCCGGACTCAACGTCTTGGTCGGCGCAAACGCGCAGGGGAAGAGCAACCTGCTGGAAGCGATCGGGCTGCTCGGGACCGGTAAGTCCTATCGCACGTCGCGCGAGAGCGAGATCGTCACGAACGGCCTGCCGGCCGCAACGATCGCCGGCGAGGCGCTCGTGAAACCAGGCCCGATTCGGCTTTCGTGTACCATCGCTCTGGGCGCGGGGGGAGTGCGCAAACGATATACCATCAACAGTCGCGGCGTGCACTACGCTTCCTACCTCGGAAAGCTTCGCGTCGTCACGTTCATCCCCGCCCATCTGCAGCTGGTAACCGGGCCGCCTTCGCTGCGCCGGTCGTTCGTCAATGCCGCGCTCTCGCAAGAGTCGGCGGCATATTATGCGGCGCTCGCTTCCTACGGCAAGCATCTCGCGCAAAAGAATGCGCTGCTACGCGGGCTCGTCGGTGCCGACATGAGCCTGTTGGCGATCTATAACGAACGCCTGATCGAAAGCGGCACGGCCTTGATTCTGGCGCGCCGTTCGTTCGTCGCCGAACTCGATTCTCGAGCTCGCACGATCCACCACGGCTGGGTCGGCGACGTCGAAGGCGACCTCGAGTTGCGCTATGTCCCGAGCGTATCGCCCGATATCCCGACTCGCGACGCGGTCGCCAACGGGTTCGCCGCGCGCCTCGAAGAGCTGCGCGCGGCCGAACTTTCGCGCAAGACGTCCCTGGTTGGGCCGCATCGCGACGACCTCGAATTTCTCCTCGGAGGCAGGCCACTGGCCGCTTTCGGATCTCAGGGCCAGCAGCGGGGCGCGGTGCTCGCGCTCAAGGTTGCCGAATACGAGACCTTGTCTGCCTACGGCGGCGAAGCCCCGATCCTCTTACTTGACGACGTGCTCTCCGAGCTAGACGGCCAGCGCCGCGAAGCGTTCTTACGAGGAGTCGCCGGGGCGGAGCAAGCGTTTGTGACAACGACGAGCGACGTCGAGACCGAGGCCGCAGCAACCTATCGCGTTGCGTCGGCGCGGTTGGAACGCGTCGCGTGAGCCTCCGTCCGCTGCGCGCGGCCATCGCGCGCTGGCGCCCGCCACCCGTTCGCCCTGAGGACCCGCTTTCGACGATAAGCGGAGCGTGGCCGGAGATCGTCGGCGCACACGCTTCACGGAATTCGGTTGCGCTCAGCGTCGACGGCGCGACGCTGCTCGTCGCAACTCGCTCGAGCGCATGGAGCGAGCAGTTGCAGCTGCTCGCGCCGCAAATCATCGAGCGGCTCCGTGACTGCGCTCCCGGATTGGAGCTGACTGAGATCCGCTTCCGTACCGGTCTGCCCCGGAATGCTCGAAGCGCGCGCGGCATGGTCCCTCGTCCCGCGCTCCGTTTCGTTCGATCGGAGCCGGCGCCCGATCCAGCCATCGATGAGAATGAGGCGCTCGACCGATTGCGCCGGCGGATTAACAGCGCTCGGCGCCGCGGCGGCGCTGTGTGCCGCACGTGCGGCGCGCCGGTTCTCGTCGAAGGCGTGTGCGCGCCGTGCCGCGGCGCCGGCGAAGCGGCGCGTTCGGCCGAACTCGAACGGTTGCTATATAGCGCGCCATGGCTTTCGCTGGAAGAGGTGTGCGAGTTCCTCTCCGGCATCGACGAGGAGCGCTACGAACGGTCGCGGCGCAACCTGCTGCAGCGCTGGTGGATTGTATTGGAACGGGCCCGCCGCAGCCGCCGCGCGTTGTCTCCGCGCGAGCGCCAAATTGCAAGCTCATACGTCTTGCTGCAGTCGGGGCTCTCGCCCGAGCGCGTCACGCCCGCGGTCGTGCGCAACTTGCTCGGCGAGGAATTAGAGTCGCAGTTGAGCGAGCACGTCCTGGCGAACGAGAACCAGCGATGAATGAAAAATATGACGCGGCACAAATCGAGGTGCTCAAGGGCCTCGAAGCCGTTCGCAAGCGCCCCGGCATGTACGTCGGAAATACCGCAGAGCGCGGGCTTCACCAATTGGTCTACGAGGCCGTCGACAACGCGGTCGACGAAGCGCTAGCCGGCCACGCCAAGCATCTTCGCGTCATCCTTCATAAGGACGGCTCTTGCTCGGTCGAAGACGACGGGCGCGGCATACCGATCGACGTTATGCCGAAGGAGCGAATGCCGGCCGTCGAGGTCGTGATGACGATGCTGCATGCCGGCGGCAAGTTCGGTAAGGGCGGCTACAAAGTCTCGGGTGGCCTGCACGGGGTTGGCATCTCGGTCGTCAACGCGCTCTCCGAGAGAATGATCACGCGCGTAAAACGCGACGGAAAGATCTGGGAGATTCAGTTCCAACGCGGGAAGACCGTCGAGAAGCTCAAGTCGATCGGCAAGGCCGAAGGGACCGGGACGCTGCAATGGTTCCTCCCCGATCGCAGCGTCTTCGAGACGCTCGACTTCCACTGGGACATCTTACAGAAACGCTTGCGCGAACTGGCTTTTCTCAATCGCGGCCTCGAAATCACGCTTCGCGACGAACGCGTCGATCCGGTCAAGGAACGCGTCTTCATGTACGAGGGCGGCATCATCTCCTTCGTCGAGCACCTCAACGACAAGAAGGATCCGATCCACCCGATCATCTCCACCAACGGCGAGCGCGAAGGCGTCGCAGTCGAAGCGGCAATGCAGTGGGCGGACAGCTACAGCGAGACGATCTTCTCGTTCGCGAATAACATCAACACGATCGAAGGCGGCATGCACCTGCTGGGTTTCCGGACGGCCGTCGGCAACGCGGTAAACTCATACGCGCGCAAGCGCGGGATGCTCAAAGAGTCCGATCCGTCGCTCTCGACCGACGATTGCATGGAAGGACTCACCGCGGTGGTGTCGGTCAAACTCGAGGAACCCCAATTCGAAGGACAGACCAAAACCAAGCTCGGCAACGCACGGGTTCGTACGATCGTCTACGGGCTGGTCAACGAGCGGCTGGACTTTTTCTTCGAGGAGAATCCGAAGTACGCTCGCGCGATCGTCGACAAGTGCATGCAAGCGGCGCGAGCGCGCGAAGCCGCCAAGAAAGCGCGCGATCTATCACGCCGCAAGAACGCGCTCGACGGCAGCGGCCTCCCCGGCAAGTTGGTCGATTGCACCAACACGGATCCCAAGTCGAGCGAGCTCTTCCTCGTCGAGGGCGATTCGGCCGGCGGCACCGCGAAGATGGGACGCGACTTTCGCAGCCAAGCGATCCTTCCGCTACGCGGCAAGATCCTCAACGTCTGGAAGGCGCGCGAGGACAAGGTGTTCGCCAACGAAGAGATTCGCACCATGATCACCGCGCTCGGCACCGGCATTGCGGCCGACTTCGACATCGGCAAGCTGCGCTATCACAAGATCATCATCATGACCGACGCCGACGTCGACGGCTCGCACATCCGCACGCTCCTGTTGACGTTCTTCTATCAACAGATGCGCGCTCTGCTCGAAGAAAAGTTCATCTATATCGCGCAGCCACCACTGTACGGAGTGCGGCGCGGAAAGAAACAGAGTTATGCCTTCAGCGACGACGAGCTCAAATCGATCATCGGTGACGCCGATCAGAAAGATTTCGTCGTGCAGCAATACAAGGGACTCGGCGAGATGGACGCCGATCAGCTCGCCGACACCACGATGGACATCTCGAGCCGGCGGCTCAAGCAAGTGACCGTCGAGGACGGCGTCGCCGCCGAAGAGATGTTCACGACGCTCATGGGCGACAAGGTCGAGCCGCGCAGAGAATTCATCCAAGCCTACGCGCGCAGCGTTAAAAACCTCGATCTCTGACGCATTCGTACTCGCGCTTCGGCGGCGGGACCAGGTCGGTCTCGACCCCGCCTTCGGCTCACCATCCGTGGTGAGCCTCGTCTGACTCTCGCCGCCTCCCGCGCGTCCCGCGCTCCGGCGTCGATTCACACGATCTCGACCGACCTGGTCCCGTCGCCTCGCCTCCGGACATCGCTCTCGACTCTAATGGTGCGACGAGTTACATTCCAACGCTATTCCGTTTGCGGAGAACATCTCGACGAATTGCGGCACCTGGCTCAACGTCTGGCGCCCGTGAGCGTCGTTGAAGGGGGAGGGAACAAACGGGTCGCCTGCCGGCTCGACTCATAGGGTAAGAAGAAGGGACCAAGAGCGGAGAGGCTCTCGTTCGGGGAAGCGTTCATAATGAAGTGACGGTGCGGCGGCGGAGAATCGGCTTAGTGCTCGTGATGCTGGCCCTGGTGGGCGGGCTGGCGCTGGCTTTTCGCGGGCCGCTCACCCGAGCGACGCTCGCTTTTGCGATCGACCTCGCGACCGGCTATCGGGTAACCTTCGATTCGCTCGATTTCAGTCCGAGCCACGTGTTCATCGCGGGTTTGCACGTGCGCCGGTCGACGGATCCCGTGCTCGACGCAGACCACGTGTCGCTCCACTATTCGTTGCGCGATGTCTTCCCGGGCGGAAAGCGGCGCTTCGGGTTGCAAGACCTCAGCATCAGCGGTGCGACGATCTGGCTGATTCGCCGCCGGGACGGAACGTTCAACGTCGCCGGCGGCGTCACGCCGCAGGCGCCGCCGGCCAACCCGAACGCCAAGGCGGCGCCGCCCTTGCAATTCACGGCGCGCATCGACGATGCGCATCTCAAAATCCTCGACCCTTATCGCGTCTACAAAGGCTCGCGCAGGATCACGCTCGATCGCATGCGACTCTCCGCCCGGGTCGACACCGAAGGCTACACGCACTACGAAGCGCGCGCGCAACTCGTCACTCTCGATACCACGCGCGCCCCAATTCCCGTGAGACTCGACGGCACCGTCGATAAAGCGCGCGGTTTCGGAATGCATCGTCTCTCGGTGCATGGCCGTCTGCCTCTGCGCGATCTCGTCAATTACGTCCTTAATTCGCAGACCGCGCATCTGTTCGCAGGCGAAGCGGACGACCTGAACATTCGAGCGTACGCGCTCGATCTCGCGACGGCTCATCCGGCCGGCTACCATCTTTCAGGGAGTGCGGCGGTCGACGGAGGCGTGTTCTACATCCCCGGCTTGGCGCGGCCGCTGCGCGATTTGCACGGACGCTTGAACGTCTACGACGACGGCCTAGCGGCGCCGTCGGTCGCCGGGACGTTGGGCGGCGTTCCGGCTCGTGTCGCCGGCGTCATCTACGACTGGACGGCACCTTCATTTGAAATGACTGCGCTGGCGCGCGGTCCGCTGGCCGAAGCACGGATGCTTTTCAACTTTTCGCGAAACCTGCCGCTCGGCGGCGGCGATATCGCGGCGCGCATCCATCTCGAAGGTCCGGTCGTACGGCCGCTCGTCGCCGTCGCGGTGGCCGCACCGCGCGCCACCTATGGGACGATTCCGTTTCACGATGCGCGCGGTGAGGTGATCTTCTACGATAGCGCCGTCACGCTCGCACCGATCGACATTGGATACGGCGCATTGGCGGTGAACGTCCGTGGGCTCGTCGACATTCAGGAGTCCGCGAAGTCGCAGTTGATCTACGACGCGAGTGCACCGCCGCGCTCGTTGCCGTACGTTGCGCAGACGCTGCCCTACGTGCCGCTCCGCGTCACCGGCGTCGTGGGCGGCGCCGACATCGTCCTCGCGACGCGCGGGATCTTCAGCGGGACCGGCGGCGGCGATCGCATCGCGGGCGTCTTCCGGATCGACGAACACGGCGACGGGATGTTCGGGCCGATCGAGATATCGCGAGCGGACGGCACCTCGCTGGCCGGCGCGTATTATCAGCAACGCAGTACAAACGAGAGCGGGTTCTGGCTCGACGCGCGCAACTTCTTGCTCAAAGGAAACCCTCGGCACCCGACGCTGCCGGGCTTGAGCCAATATGCGCCGCCCGAATTCGACGGAGTCCTCGACGGCTCGCTCGTGGGCGAGGGGACGCCCTCGAACTTCCAAGTTGCGGGCCGCGCCCACGCCCATAACATCGCCTTCGGCGATCTCAAACTCGCCGAGGTGAGCGGAGCGATCGTAGGCCCGCCCGGCGACGTTCGAATGGGCGACGTCATCGCAAGCGGTCCTTGGGGTCGTTTTACCGGCTACGGTGGATACGGCGGCGGGAGGCTCGCGCTGGAGGGCCGCTACAACGGCAGCTTTGAACAACTCGAAGCGTTCACCGGCAAGCTCGGCGCAAGCGGCGCGATCGACGGACCGGTCGCGCTGCTCGTCGATTCGAAACGAACGCTGGTGCAAACGACCGGTGCGTCGTCGCCCGACGCCCGCGTCCGCGGCATCCCCGTCTCCGCTCTGAGCGGGACGCTTGCCGTCGCCGGAAAACGGCTCGACGTCTACGCGGCGACGGCGACGGTTGCCGGCGGCGAGTTCACCGCGAGGGGGACGCTCGGCGACAACCGCAGACTTGACGTCTCGCTGTCAGGAGCCGACGCACGAGCGTTGCGCGCCGCGGGTTCGCCGCTCGAGCGCGGCTCCGTCACGGCGATCGGCGGCGTCTCGTACCTGGGAACGGCGCCGACGTTCGACGGCGGAATCTCAATCGACCGAGGCAGCGTCCGCCGCCTCGCCCTGAGCGCGAACGGTGACGTACGCGCCAATGCCGCGAGCCTTGCGCTCCACGAAACGTCGGCGTTAGTCGGGCCGGCGTACGCGGTCGTCGATGGAACCGTTGAGGGCACCGGAAGCGGACGGCCGCGCTACGCACTCTCGGTTTCAACCCGCGATGCACCGCTCGGCCCATTCGCGCGGCTCGTGGCACCGCGCCGGCACGACATCGTCGGGACGCTCGAAGCGACGCTGTCGATCGTCGGGAGCGGGAGCGCGCAACCCTCGGTCAGCGGCAACGTCCTCGTCCCCGAAGGGATGTTCAACGGGCTCGCGTTCGCGGACGCGCGCGCTCACGTCGGCGTGGGCAGCGCTGGGTTCGTCGCGCAGAATGGTTCAATTTTGGTTGGCACGACGCACGCCGGATTCGGCGCAACGTTGCGCGGGGCGGATGCCTCGCTGGATCTGTCCGCACCGGACGCCGAACTCGCGGATTTCGACGATCTGTTCGATACCGGCGACACGCTCGGCGGCCGCGGCCACGTTTTCGGTCACTTCATCAAGCGCGGCGGCGAGATCGTCACCAACGCCGACGTTGCCATCAAGCGTCTCCGCTACCGGCTCTTCGAGCTCGGCGACGCGAGCGCGCATTGGGTAAGCATCGGCCGAAATGTGAACGCGCACGTCGCGTTCGGCGGGGTCTCGGGACAATTCGAATCCAACGGGACGCTCACGTTGCAGCCGCGCGCGCCGGTCGAACGCCTCTTGCAGCGCTCGAGCTTCGACGGAACGGCGCAACTGCGCGGGCTTGATTTGGGCGTGTGGCTGCCGGTTCTCGGGTATCAAGTTCCGATTACCGGACGCATCGATGCGGATGCGACGCTGCACGGGCCACTGCAGGAGCCGGCCGTGCACGCCGATGCGACGCTCGTCGGCGGCACCATCGGGAAATTCCCCGTCACCCAGGCGGTGCTCTCGCTGGATTCGACCGCTTCGCGTGCGACGATTCGGCGAGCCGAACTCAACTTGCCCAACGTCCTGTTGAACGCGTCCGGATCTTTCGGTTTCAGGCAAGACGCGCCGCTGCAGCTGGCGTTGCACGCGAATAGCCCCGACGTCGGCGCGCTCGCGAACAAACTCTTCGGCGAACAATTACCGTTGACGGGAGTCGCGGAGGCCGACATCCACGTCGACGGGCAGCGTGCGAAGCCACACATCTACGGGGGCTTCGACGTCGAGAACGCGTCGATACGCGGCGTCGGCGTCACGCGCGCACTCGGCGAACTGGAGTTGCAGGGCCGCGATATCGTCCTCAGCGATGCCGAGGTCGTGTTCAAGAAGGGCGCGCTGTACTTGGCCGGCTCCGTCCCGCTTCAACTCAATCCGTTCGGCCTGGGTCCCCCCAAAGCGCCGCTCGCACTCGAAATTGCCGCCAAAGGAATCGATCTGAGCGACTTTCAACCGCTGCTCGGTCAGAACTCGACGCTCAACGGTCTCCTTGACGGGCGCGTCTCGCTCGGCGGCACCGCGGGCGACCCGCAACTCGTCGGCGACCTCGCTCTTTCCGGTGGTACTATCGAGAGTCAATACGAGACGGTGCCGCTAATGAACGTGCACGGCAGCTTGAGCTTTACCTCGAAGACCGTAAACCTCGAGTCGCTGCATGCCGAAGGCGGCGGCGGTACGCTCGATATGACCGGTAACGCGCGGATTCCCGACCTCATCCACCCCGGCGCCGATGCGACCTATGCTTTTCAGGCGACGGCGAAAGCACTGCGCCTGAATCTGCCGGCGTACGGGCAAGGGCAAGCGGACGGCACGCTCTCGGTCACGCACACGCCGGCGCAGTTGGCGCAAATCGGCGGCAATCTGACGCTTGCGAATGCGGTGATCCCATTCTCCGCACTGCTCTTGGCGAGCGAGACCGGTCCGAGCGGGCCCGTGATTCAAGCCGCCGGCGCACCGCCGGCTCCGCCGCGCGCGAACCTCGCCTTCAATTTGAACGTTACTGCCACGAACAACGTCCGCGTGCGTAGCGGCAACGTCGATATCGGGGGCCGGGGACGATTGCTGGTCGGCGGAACGCTCGCCGCGCCGCAACTCACCGGCGGATTCGAATCGACCGGCGGAACCTTGAGTTACTTCAATACGGTCTTTCGCGTGCAAAGCGGGACGGTCACGTTCTCTCCCGACCAGGGCGTCATTCCATCGCTCGACGCGGTCGCAACGACGCACGTGATCGATCCCGATCCCAATGCGATTCGCAATCCCAACGGCACCGCCGACATTACGCTCGACGTGACCGGACCCGTAACCAATCTCAACCTCCAGCTCACGTCGGATCCATCCTACGATCGGCAAACGATTCTGGGCTTACTCCTCAACGCACCGGCGATCGGCGCGACCAATCTTTTCGCGTCCTCGACTCCGGGACAAGCCGCCCTTCCGCCAGGCGTCTTGGTTCAGCAACGCGGGACGGGCGAGCTCTCCGTCGGACAGGAAGCATTCGGGATTCTCAACGCGCAGTTCACCCGCAACCTGCTCTCGCCGATTGAGACGCAAGTCGGCGGCGCCCTCGGCCTCTCCAGCCTCGCCTTCAACGTCGACTATGGCGGCGGCGTCGGCGTGTCGGCTCGCAAAGTCCTGGGCAAGCAAATCGACCTGATTTACGCGCAGAGTTTCACGTACCCGTATCGCCAGACGGTCGGTTTCGCTATCAAGCCGAACGCGACGACCGCAGCGCAGTTCACGCTCTTTCAAACGCTCGGTTCGCAAGGCGTCGGATACTTCACGCCGGCCAGTAACGTGAATCCGACGCAGCCCACCAATCAGCGCGCCCTCTTGGCGCAGCCGAGTGGCGGGACCAGCGGCTTTTCGTTCTCACTCCAAAAACTGTTCTAGGTCGCTCGACGATCCGACGTCCTCGCCATTTGTCGTCGTTTGCGCTTGGCGGCGCGACGTTGATCGGTTTTGCGTACGCGATCGCGCGACATTGCCTCCGCCGGTACGGCGGACTCGTTCCATCCGTGGAACTCGTGCCGCCTCGTTACTGCTTTGTCGCTCCGCCCTCCGGGCTTCGCTCGGCGCAGGCGCCCGCGTCGGCAACGTCGCGCATCGCGTACGCCTGTCAGAGCCTCAGGCGCCCGCGGACCGCACTCATCGGCTCGCATCGCTCGGACGTCGAATCGCCTCGCTAGGTGGGTGATATCAACGCGCGCGCATCGCGTACGCCTCGCAGAGCTTCAGGTGCCCCGCGGACCGCACTCATCGGGCTCGTTTTGCGCGGGCGACGAATCGCCTCGCTGGGATCGGTGAGCGGCAGTATCCTCGGTGCCGGCGTGCGGCCTCGCGCGCGGTCGCGGATAAGGCTCGTAGGACGGAGGCTCCCAGGCTTCATATACGATTAGCCGGGGAGGGTAAGACCCGGGGCGTCCCCAAAGGCAGGGGGCTTTGAACTCTCGACTCGGCCGCGCGTGCCGAAACCTCGCCATGCTCGGCGCGCTGCTCTCCCTGCTTCCGCCTCCGCCGGTTCTGGGGGCAGCGCCGACCCCGCAGCCCGCACCGATCGTCGTCAGCGTCGACGTTTCCGGCAACGCGCACGTCCCGAGCGACCGCATCCTGTCGGTCGTCCATACCAAAGTCGGACAGCCGTTCGATGAGAAAACCGTGCGTGAAGACATTCAGGCGATCTTCGATCTCGGTTATTTCGCAGACCAGGTGCCGCCGCTGATTCGTCAGCGCCCCGACGGCATCGCGGTGACCTTCCGCGTCGTCGAAAACCCGGTGATCCAGCGCATCACCTTTACCGGAAACGATCACGTTTCGAGCGATACGCTACTGGCGCTGATGGACACGTCCGTCGGCCAGGTGCTCAACACCAACACCTTCCATCAAGACGTGCTGAAGATCAACTCGTATTACGACAAGATCGGTTACAGCGGTCAGCTCCCGTCACACGTTACGGCGTTGAACATCAGCAAAGACGGAGTGTTGAGCCTTTCGATTCGTGAGGGGCTCACCGTCCGCAAGATCAAGTTCAGCGGCGTCCCGATCCTCTCGGAGGCGTTGCTCAAGAAGGCGCTGGTCACCAAAGAAGGCCAGCCCTATTCCGAGGACACGCGCGACAAAGACTTCGAAGCGCTCAAGAAGCTCTACGAGCAATACGATTTGTCGATCGGTGACTTCGAAGCCGGGATCGATCCGACTTCGGTCGACCTCGACAAAGGCACGGCGGACCTGATCTACAACATCCACGTCGCCGTCGTCGGAGCGGTTCAGATCACCGGCAACACCAAGACGAAGGACGAGGTCGTTCGCCGGCAGCTACGCTTGCGTCCGGGGATGATCATCACCCAGGGCCTCTTGCACCGCGATTACGACCGTCTCAACAATCTCGGATTCTTCGAGAAGGTCGAATTGAACCCCAAGCCGGGCCCCGATCCGAAGAAACCGTGGGAGACGACCCTCGACTGGAACGTCAAAGAGCAGCGCACCGGCACCGCTCAGATCGGCGCCGGTTACTCCGGAGGCCCCAACGGTCAGGGCTTGACCGGCACTCTTTCCTACTCGGAGAACAACATCGGCGGGACCGGCAACGGCGCCTCGCTGCGCTTCGAGAACGGCGCGCGCGTTTCCGACGCGTCGCTTCAATTCACGATTCCCTACCTCGGTCACAGCGCTCGTTCGCAAAAATACAGCCTGGCGACGACGCTGTTCACGCAAAACCTCAATAACTTCTATCAAGTCTACGGTGCGTCGACGACGCAAGCCGTCGCTCCGAACCCGATCGTTTCGACGCCGTCGCCCGGAGGCGGTGGCGGGACCACGACCACAACGGGGGGTACCATCCCGGTCGTGTTGACGCCGAATTCCAACCTCCTCAACGGCGTCGCGGCGAATTACGCTAATCGCGCCGATGGACTATCGGTCAACCTGGGACGGCGTCTGTCCGATTACGTGACCGTCACGGGCGGCGTGAACGTACAGCGGCTGGCTACCAGCGTCGATCTCCCGGCGCCGTACTTTCTCGCCGGTCAAACGACCCTGTTGAACGCACCGATCCAGTCTTCGCCCTTCGGCCAGACCGTCGCGGGCAGCACGCTTGGGATCACGGCGTCTTCGATCGCGAACACCGCGAACGGGCAAGCCTTCAACTTGCACAGTCTCTCGTTCGGAGTCCAAAACGACACTCGCGACGACGTTTTCAATCCGCGGCGCGGTAACAACCTCGCACTCACCGAGGAGGTCAGCGCGAAAGCCGTCGGCTCTCAGTTCACGTACACGGTCACGACCTTCGACGGGTCGAAGTTCTTCCCGGTACTCAAGAACTCGACGCTCGGTTTTCACAGCTTGATCGGCGCGACGACGGGGGCGGTTCCGCCCAGCAAACTGTTCGTCTTCTCCGATCAGCAGTTGCGCGGTTACAGCCAAGTCTTTTACGGCACCGAAGCGATACTGCTGCAGTCGGAGCTTCGCGTTCCCGTCTCGCCCGACCGCAGCTTCAACTTCGCGCTCTTCGGCGATTTCGGTTCGCTGCGGATCAGAGGGGCCGACCCGATCCTCGACACCTTCGGCAACACCGTCGTCGATTACAACAAATGGCTGTACCACGGTGACGTCGGCGTCGGCTTGCGATTCGACGTCAAACAATTGGGCTTCCGTTCGATCCGGCTCGACTTCGCTCGCGGCAAGGGTTCCAATCACACCAGTTTCGGAATAGGACAGAGTTTCTAGTGTACCGGCTCCGACATAGGTTTGCACAAAGCGACGGCGGTTTTTCGTTTCCGCGAGGAGCGACGAGCGCTGAATGGCAGCGCCATTTGAGTGAGGAGCGACGAAGCGGCAGCGACAAAGCGCCGAGCGACTGTGAAGCTATGTCGGGGCCGGTGCACTAATCGTGAAAGTAGGACGGCACCAGCGCTTCGCGGTGGTTTTCGCCACGCTGCTCTTTGCGGCGTTTGCCTTGGCGCCGGCGAGCTTTGCGGCCGACATCACCGATATCGGCTACGTCGATCAGATCGCCCTTTCCAACGTTCCGCGCTTCATCGCCGCCAACAAACAGCTCACCGTGTACAAGACCGGGCTCGATCGGCAATTCAACGCGCGAGTGCGCAGCGTCAAGAACGCCGACGATCAAGCCCGCATCGCGCAGGAGTTTCAGAACAAGTTCGCCGCCAAGCAGCGCGAGCTGCTCGGTCCGCTGTTCGCCCGCGCGCAGGTGGCGATCGCGTCGGTCGCTTCGACCAAGAACCTCTCGGTCGTCGTCGACAAACGCATCGTCATCTTCGGAGGTCAGGACGTGACGTCCAGCGTCATCGACCTCTTCAACGGGATCGGCGACCCGGTGCCGCCTTCGAGCACTCCGCCGCCTTCGAGCGTCGGCTTCGTCGACCAGAACGTGATCAACCAAGTTCCGAAGGTCAAGAAGGCCAACGACGATTTCGTCAAGTTTCAGCAGGATCAATCGGGCGAGGCTCAGCGCAAGATGCGCTCGGCGAAGAGCGACGCGGATCGCCAGCAGATTTTCAAAGATTTCCAGAAGGCGCTAGCCGATAAGCGCAAGCTGGTGCTCGATCCGGTCGTCGAGCAGATGCGTACCGTCATCGCAGACGTCGCCCGGAAAAAGAACCTGTTGCTGGTCATCGACCGCAGCAATCTGATCTACGGCGGGACGGACATCACAAACGATGTCGCAAGCAGCCTCAAGTAAGCGCGCCGGCGCGCGCGCGCTGATCGCCGCGACGCTGGCCGTCCTCGCGCTCGGCGGGTGCGGGAAAGGCGAGAACGCGACGACCGGTGTTTCCGCGACGACGAAGCCGCTCTCCGCAGTCGGCTACGTTCGAATGGATGACTTGGTGCGCCGTCATCCTTTGTATGGCGAACTCTCGCGGCTCGACGACGACATGGCGGCGCTTCAGTTCAAGAGCTTCGAAAGCGCCGCCGGCCCAACGTTGCCACCGGATGAGCTGCGTAAGGAACAGGCGGCCATCCAGCGGGAGTTTCAAGACGCTTCGAGCCGCGCCCAAGCGGCGCTCAAGCAGAAACAGGCGGAGTACGGCAAGCGCGAGGCCGAGGCGATTCGGCAGGCTTTGGGAGCTTCCGGCGCCGCCGCGGGGGCCCCGGGCGGAAGTGCAATCGGCGCCGACGTCGAGCGTCAGCTCCAGACGCAAGCGCAAGCCGTTACCGCGGGGGCGCAGCGCAACCTCGACGCTTACAAGAGAAACCTCGTCGCGCAAGATGCGGCGGCACTCGAAGCGCTCCGTCGCTCGCTCAACGACGGCGCGCAGCGCAGCTATGGAGCGAAGGCCAACGAACTTCAGAAGAAGGAAGCCGACTACGCCCTGCAGTTGGCGCAAGAAGATGCGCCGGAGCGGCTCTCGCTGCGGACCAAGCTGTCGAACCTCGTGCTCGACGAAGCGGCCCGTGAAGATGCCCGCAAGCAGCTCGAGGCGCTCGATCGCAAAGAATCCGACGCCCTCGCTGCGATGAAGAACCGTGACAGCGCAACCCTGGTCGCCTTGCAGAAGGAATTGCGCGCGAAAACCACAGACGAACTGTCCAGCCAGGCGAACGTGATGCGCTCGCGCACGCTCGCCAAGATCAACAAGCGCGAGCTCGAGGTGCGGAGCGAGTTGGCCTCGACGGCGATCGCCGCGCCCGCCGCGCCGGGCGGCGTGGCCCTCCCGAAGACTCTGGCCCCGGACATGCGGAACAAGATCGACGCGCTGCACAAGAAGTACTCGGACGAGTTCAACGCAGACGCCAAGACGACGATCGAACAGTTTCAGAAGACGCGCGAGGCGCTCGGTCAGCGCCTTGCCAAACTGCAAGGCGTCGACCTCGGTGCGGGCGCCGGCAAACAGCGCCAGCTCGATGCCTTGGAGAAGCAGCGCCGCGACCTGTACGACCAGATCGTCGCGCAGATCGGGCGCGAAGTCAAACTGGTCGCCGCGCGACGCGGCGTCAGCGTCGTCTTCGGCGACGTCGTTGCCCCTGCGGGCGGAATCGACCTGACCGCCGATGCCGAGAAAGACATCGAGAGCTTACACGAGTGAAAAGTATCGCACTGGCCGTTCTAGTCTCCCTCGTTACCTGCGCGCCCCAAGAGTCGTCGATTGCGACCGTCAACGTGGCGCGCATTACGCAGAACTGGCCGAAGTTCATCAACTACAACAATCAGCTCAGCTCCGATGCGGCGGCCATCGAGCGTTCGAGTGCATCGCCGCGGGACAAGCAGCGTCAACTCGCGCAGTTGCAGCAGCGCTCGTTGAACATGCAGAACGAAGTCGTGAACGACGTTCGCGCGGCCGCCGAACAGGTTGCCAACCAAAGGCACTTCAAGCTGGTCATCACCCATGAATTCGTCGGTTATGGCGGCACCGACATCACGACCGACGTGGAGAAAATACTTAAGATCACAGAAAAATCACCTTCACCCTAGCGTGACCATCTTTCGCCTCACATGACGCTGTCGGAATACGCTGAGCGCGTCGGCGGAACGGTGATCGGTGACGGGTCGGTCGAGATCGAACGCATCGCCGCGATCGACGACGTCGACGACCGTTCGCTGACCTTTGCGACCGACGAGCGCTACTTGCGAAATGCCCTGGCTTCGCGTGCGGCTGCGATCTTGATCGAGGCGCAACTTGCCGAGCGCGCCGGGACGGCGCGCAAGCCGTTGCTGGTCGTCCCGTCCACGCGCGCCGCGTTGGCTCAGTTGCTCGCGGCACTCGAAACGCCGCCGCCGCGGCGTCCGTTTCGTCATCCGAGTGCCGTCGTCGATGAGAGCGCGCGCATCGGTGCCGACGTCCATATCGGTCCGCACGTCTACGTTGGTCCTCGCGCCGAGATCGGGGCCGAGAGCGTCCTGCTGGCCGGCGCGCTCGTCGGCGCCGACGCACGTTTGGGCCGCCGCGGCTTCCTGCATCCGCGCGCGATGCTGCTCGATCGATGCGTCGCGGGGGATCGCGTCGTTTTACAAGCCGGCGCCGTCGTCGGCAGCGACGGTTTCGGCTACGTCTTTCTGGACGGCCGCTTCGCGAAGATTCCTCAAGTCGGCAACGTCACGCTGGACGACGACGTCGAAATCGGCGCCAACACGTGCATCGACCGCGCGCAGACCGGGACGACCAGCGTCGGTGCGGGGACCAAGATCGACAATCTCGTGCAGATCGGGCACAATTGCCGCATCGGAAAGAACTCGGCCTTTGCCGCGATGGTGGGCTTGGCCGGCTCGACGATCGTCGGCGACTACGTAATGGTCGGCGGACAGTCCGCATTCAAAGGTCACATCACCGTTGGCTCGCGCGTGCGTATCGCGGGGAATACGATGATCTGGGGCGACATCCCCGACGACGCCGCGGTCAGCGGCCAGCCGGCGCAAGATCATCAGGACGAGCTGCGCCTGCAGGTTCGCTTGCGCAACCTCGGTAAATTGTACGAGCGCGTGAGCGCGTTGGAGAAGCGTGATTCCTAACGAGGTGCAGCACACGCTGCATGACGCGCTGGAGTTCGAAGGCGTCGGTTTGCACAGCGGCGTCGTGGGGCACGTGAGCGTGCAGCCGCAACCTGCCGACAGCGGCTTGAGCTTCCGCCTCGGAGCCGGCGCTCCGGTCCTGGCCGCAGTTGCCGAGAACGTCGTCGAGACGCGCCGCGCCACGGTGCTGGGCGACGGCCGGCGGACGGTCTCGACGGTCGAGCATCTCTTGTCGGCACTCTTCGGAATGGGCGTCGACAACGCACTGATCGAAGTCGAGGGTCCCGAGATACCGGCGATGGACGGCAGCGCCGCGGAATTCGTGCGCGCCATCGAGTCGGTCGGCCTCGCGTCGCAAGCCGGCGCACGCGTGCGCTTCATCGCCGAGCGGCCTTATTTCAAACGCGACGGCGAGGCCCTGATCGTGATCTTGCCCGCCGCAGAGTTTCGCGTGAAATTCTCGGTGGACTACCCGGCGCCGATCGGTTCGCAGTACTTCGACGGCGCGATCGATGCTACGTTATATCGCGACGATATAGCGCCGGCGCGGACGTTCGGATACCTTCAGGAATATCAAGCTTTGCTCGAGCGAGGCCTGGCGCGGGGCGGAACGCTCGGCAACGCGCTCGTCTTCACCGAGGAGGGACCCCTGACGAAGTTGCGCTGGCCCAACGAAGTCGTGCGCCACAAGGTGCTCGATTTGATCGGCGACATCGCGCTCTTGGGCGCGTGGCCGCAATGCGAAATCGTCGCCGTCAAGACCGGTCATCGCTTGCACGCGGCCGCCGTCTGCGAGCTGCGCGCCGCGCTGGGTCCGCGACTTGGGGCACGCGCTGGGGCGCCCGCATGATCGAAGCCGACAAGTCCCCGCAGGGCGACGTGTCCGCCGCCTCCGGAGAGAAGATTTCGATCCACGGACTCATGGAGATCTTGCCGCATCGTTACCCGATGCTGCTGATCGATCGCATCACCGAATTCCATGCGATGCGACACGCTAAGGGCTACAAGAACCTCACGTTCAACGAGGCATTTTTCCAGGGGCACTTCCCGGGAAATCCGGTGCTGCCCGGGGTCTACATGATCGAGGCCATGGCCCAGCTCGGCGGAACGCTCGTGATGGAACCCGAGGATTATCATCGGCTGACGCCGCTCTTGACCGGCATCGAAAACGCTCGCTTCCGCCGTCAAGTGATTCCCGGCGACCGGCTCGACATGGAGGTCACGATGCTGCGCATGCGTTCGCGCATGGGCTGGGTGAACGGTTCGGCATACGTCGACGGAAAGCTCGTGTGCTCCGCCGAGCTGATGTATTCGATCGTGACCGCGGGCGGCGATTTCGCGCTTGAGCCGACGGTCCTGCGCGAATGAGACGGCGCACCTCCAAGTCCCACCACAGCGCCGTCATCCATCCGAACGCCGTTGTCGGCGAAGGTGCCGAGATCGGCCCTTTTTGCGTCGTGGGGGAGCACGTGACGATCGGCGCGCGCAGCAAACTGCTCGCCCACGTCGTGGTCAACGGCCATACGACGATCGGCGAGGACGCGACCATCTACCCGTTCGTGACCGTCGGGCTTCCGTCGCAGGACCGAAAGTACGTGGGCGAGCTGTCCTACACCAAGGTTGGAAGCCGCACGACTCTGCGCGAATTCGTTTCGGTGCATCGCGCAACCGGCGAGGGCGAAGTGACCTCGATCGGCGACGACTCGCTGTTGCTCGCCTACGTACACATCGCTCACAACTGCCGAATCGGAAATCACGTGACGATGTCGAACAGCGCCCAGCTCGCCGGTCACGTGGTCGTCGACGATCATGCCACCGTCGGCGGGATGGTCGGCGTCCACCAATTCGTGCGCATCGGAAAACATGCGATGGTCGGCGGGGCTTCGAAGATCGGGCGCGACGTCCCGCCCTATCTCTTGGTCGGGGGTGGTCCCGCGGCGATCGGGGGTCTCAATCTGATCGGATTGCGCCGCGCCGGGTTTCCGTCCGACGTGATGGCGGAACTCAAGGAATGCTACAAGCTGCTCTATCGTTCGCACCTCAACACCTCACAGGCGCTCGAAGCGATGCGCGCGATCGTGAAAACCGATGAAGGCCGCGAAATGATCGATTTCGTCGCCGCTTCGAAGCGGGGGATCACCAAGGTTACGCGCGGGATGCGGCCGCGCGGCGAACCGGCGCTCGACGACGCCGAGTCGCTCGCCGGCTAATCGGGCTGCCCGCCGCGTGCGCGTCTTCATGTCGACCGGCGAACCGTCGGGTGACATGCTCGCGGCGGCGCTGGCCGAAGCGATGCGGGCTCGCGAGCCGGCGATCGCGTTCGAGGGGATCGGCAGCGAGCGGATGGCCGCAGCCGGCTTCAACTTGATGCTACGGACCGGCGGCTGGGCCAGCATGGGTCTGCTCGCAGCGTTGATCAGGATCGTGCCCCTGTTGCTCGTCGGCGCGTTCTTCGTCGCGCGCTTACGACTGCGGCCCGTCGACCTCGTCGTTCTGGTCGATTTCGGGGCGCTGAATCTTCGTCTCGCGAAAGCGCTGCGCGCGGTCGGCTATCGCGGACCGATCCTGTACTTCATCCCTCCGGGGGCATGGTTCGACCGGGCGTCGCAAGCGGTGGCGGTCGCGCGCAGCGCGGTTGCCGTGACGGCGCTCGCGCGGCAGCGCGATTTCTATCGTTCGCTCGGTCTTCCGATCGAGTATTTCGGACATCCGCTCCTCTCGCTCGTTCCGCCGCGCTTGTCCCGTCCCCCGGTGCCGGCCCGCGGCGGAACGATCGCGCTGCTTCCCGGCAGCCGCTACGAAGAAGTGCGCCGCCATATGCCGCTGCTGCTGGAAGCCGTTGCCCTCGTGCGCCGCGGGCGACCCGATCTGGACCTGATCGTCAGCGCCGCCGATGCAGGCTGCGAGCGGTTAGTGGTTGCTGCATTGCGTGCCGCGTCGATTCCGGCGCGGCTCGTGCGCGGCGCGCGCGCCGCGCTCGATCAGGCGGATGCTGCGTTCATCGCTTCCGGGACGGCGGTCCTTGAAGCCGTGCTCCGTGAGGTGCCCAGCGTGGCGCTCTACGTCGTCTCGCCGGGCGCGGCGCGTTACGCCCGTCGCGTTTGGAAGCGAAAGTATTTTACGCTTCCAAATCTGTTGCTCGAGCGCGAGGTCGTCCCGGAACTCGCGCAAGAAGACGCGACGCCGCAGGCGTTGGCCGAAGCGTTGGAGCCGCTCTTGCGCGACCCGTCTGGGCAGCGAGACGCTTCACGCGAGCTGCGCGCGAAGCTCGGTCCGCCCGACGCGCTCGAGCGCGCAGCCGAATTTGCATTGATGCTCGCGCGCCACGAAATCCCGCGCGCATGACGCTGCGCGTCTACCACACCTCGGACCTCCACGATCACCGCGGCTTCGTGCCGCGCTTACGGGCGCTTCGCGCCGAGGCGCCGGGCTTGCTGTTCGACTGTGGCGACTCTTTGCGGGGGAGCCAGACTGCGTATTTTCGGCGCGAGCCGATCGTCGCCGAGTTGGATGCCGCAGGCTATGACGCGCAAGGCCTGGGAAACCGGGAGTTCCACTATCTGTTTCGCCTGCTCGCGGCGCGAGCGCGCCGCACGCACCATCCGTTGGTGTGCAGCAACCTGATCGATCTGCGCGGCAGGCCGCTGCCTTTCGCTCGGAGCTTGCGGTTCGAGCGGGAAGGCTGGCGGGTCAAAGTCTTCGCACTGCTCGTCGTGCAATATCCGGCCGGAAGCCCGTGGGAGCGCATCTTCGGATGGCGCTTCCTCGATCCGTTCGAAACCGCGCGCTTCGTCGCAGCCGAAACGCAGCCGGACGAGACGCTGATCGTCCTTTCGCACCTCGGACTAGACGACGATCGCCGGCTCGCACGCGAGGTTCCACGTCTGGAATTGCTGCTCGGCGGTCACAGTCACGATACGCTTGCGCAGCCCGAAATCGTCGGCGGCGTACCGATCGTCCACGCCGGACCTTACGGGCGCTACGTTTCGCGCACCGAGCTCGTGCGAGACGGCGGGCGCGCGCGCCTGGCCGCCGGCGAGTTGATTCCGCTCTTGAGCGCGACGGGGCGGAGCTGACGTGCGGCGCGCCCTCTTCGTCAGCAACGGTCACGGCGAGAGCGCCATTGCGGAGCGGATCGCGCGTGAGATACCGGGGCTCGCGCCGATCCCATTCGGCCTCGATCATCTCGCGCTCGTCGGCGAGCCGCGCGACGGCGTGCTCGCGACGGTCGGCCCGCGGCGCACGATGCCCAGCGGCGGACTGGTCGCGATGGGCAACGTACGAGCCTTCGGCCGCGATCTTCGAGCCGGCTTCGCAACGCTGTTTGCCTCGCAGATCGGTTTCTTGCGGTCGCACGGCCGGCGTTACGATTGCGTCGTCGCCGCAGGCGACGTCTACGCTTTGGCGCTGGCGCGTTTGGCGCAGCGGCCGACGATCTTCGTGGGGACGGCGAAGAGCGTCTACGTCGCGCCGTACGGACTGCTCGAACGCAGATTCTTGCGCACGGCGGCGCGCGTGTTCGTGCGCGACCGTGCGACCGGCGAACACCTAAGGGCGCATGGCGTCGCGGCGGAAGCGCCCGGCAATACCATCGCCGAGCTCGCCGACGATGCGCCTCGGCCTCCGCTCGAGTTGGCGAGCGGCGACTTCATCGGCGTGTTGCCGGGAAGCCGCGCGAGCGCGTACGTCGATGCCGTACGATTGTGCGGTGTGATTCGCGCGCTTGCCGAGCGGATCGCGATGCCGCGCGCGCTCCTTTCGATCGCGCCTTGGCTCGAACCCGATAGATTTGCAGCGGTGCTTGCCGCCGATGGTTGGGTCATCGAACCCGTCGCCGCGCCGGGCGAGGTCGCATTTCGCGGACGGGCCGGCGGTGCGACGCTGCTTGCGTGGCGCGGGGCGCTTGGAACGTTGATCGCCGCGTCGTGCATGGTGCTGGGCCAAGCCGGGACCGCGAACGAACAGGCAGCGGCGGCCGGTCTCCCGGTCGTGGCGCTCGAGTCCGATGATCCGCTGGTGGCACGTAAGGCCGGCGACGAATGGTACCGCATGCGGCAAGGCCGGCTGCTCGGCGATGCGCTCGCGCTCGTTCCGGCTGCACCGCAGCCGGCCGCCGACGCGATCGCCGCCATCCTTGCAAATCCCGCGCGGCTCGAAAAGATGCGCGAAGCCGGGCGCGATCGGATGGGACCTCACGGCGGATCGCGCGCGATCGCGAACGCGATCATAGAAACCGCGCTCGGCGAAGATGAAAGCGTGAGCCTTTGAGGGGGCATGCGGGTCGCGTGCCGGCGCACCTGACATTTGCGCTCGCCGCGTTTTTCGCCGCCGTGCAATTCTACACGTCGCTCGCGGCACTTTCGCCTACGCCTCCCGTCGGTTACGTTTTTCTGAATCGCGCCGGCGCGGCCGTGCTCGTCGCAATCCTGATCCTCGCGGCGCTCGTTGCGCTGGTCGAACTCGTGCGCTGGCACGTTGTCGTACCGCAGGATTCGCGCACGATCCTGATCGCTTGGGTCGGAACCGCGCTCGTCGCGTCGCTCTTCGGCTTCGATCCGCGCTCCGGGCTCGAGGTCGTCGCGCTGATGTGCGTCGCCGCGATTTTCCACGTCGCGCTGGTTTCTTTTTGCCGCGAAGCTCCGGTCGCCCGTCCCCTGCTGACCGCTTACCTCGGGTCGGCGATCTTCGTTTCGATCGCCGGTCTAGGGATGCTGGCTGCCCACCGTCCGGCTGCATTGTACGCGCTCAATCACGGGCGGGCTGCGAGTTTCTTTGTGACCGCCAACCAATTCGCGACGTATCTCCTTCTCGTAGTCTTTACGGCAGTTGGGGTCGGGCTGGTCGCACGCGATCGCATCCTTCGCGGGATCGCTTGGGCGGCGGCCGGCAGCGCGGCGCTCGCGTTGTTGGCAACTCTGTCGCGCTCGGGCTGGATCGGGGCCGCAGCCGGCGCCATCTTCCTTTTGATGGTGCTCCGGCAGCGACGTGCGGCGCTGCTGGCCGCTGCGGCGCTGGTAACGGCGGCAATCCTCTTTGCTGCGATACCGGTCGCGCGCCACGATCCGGCCGACACGTTCAACCGCGTGGCCTCCCTCGGTGCCGGCGCGCGCGCAGCCCTGCTCTTCCCTCTAACCGGGGTCGGCCCGATGGCTTACTGGCGCGTCTACCCCTCGATCAGGCCGCCGGGTGGAGCCGAGCCGGGCTCGTTCGGCGCGCTGCACCCCCACGACGTCTATCTCTCGCTGGCAGGCGAAACGGGTTTACTGGGCCTGGTAGCCCTCGCGCTCGGTTGGGTCACCTTCGCGCGCGCACTCGCCCGCTCGACCCGGCGGCCCGGCGCGGATCCGAGGCTCGCGTTCGCGATCTGCGCCGGCTTGGTGGCCACCCTATTCCAAGGAATATTCGATACCGTCGGGATTGTGCAGATGACCTTCGTGTGGATACCGTATACCGCGCTGGCACTGGCGGCCTCGGACGCCGGCGGTCTGCCCGAACCGTCGTGAGGTTCGGGCTTCTGGCGGCGGCGGTCGTGCTGGCAGCTTGCGGCGGCGGGAAAGCGCCGCCGGCACCGACTGCGACGCCGACGCAGATCGTTCCGGGGGCGAGCGCCGTGCCCATCAAGATCAAGGAACGGCGCGTCGGTTCCCGCTTCATCTATTTGACGGAACAAAAGAAAAGCCGCAAGGTGTACGTGATTCGAGCCGACTCGAACGTTTCGATTCGCCTCGCACAAGGAAGCGGTCACAGCGACTTCGTCAATCCGCACGTGACGTTTTACGAAAGCAAAGGGGCGATCGTCGCCGATTCGCCGCACGCGCGCGCGGAAGAGCGTGACCGCAGCATCCTGATGGACGGGGGCGTACATGCGCGCAACAGCGAAGGGATGACCTTGCAGAGCGACACGCTGCGCTACGATGACGGCGCGGAAACGTTACACGGTGATGGGAACGTCGTCATCGTCACCGCACAAGGCGAGGAATTGCGCGGACGACATTTCGACTACGACCTGCGAACGACCGAGATGCGCGTCACGGGGACGGGCGCGTGAACGGGACGGCCGGCGCCCGCCGCATCGTCATGCGGCGACTGGTCAAGCGGTACGGCGCGCGCGCCGTCGTGAACCACGTCAGCGCCGACGTTCGCACCGGCGAAATCGTGGGCTTGCTCGGACCGAATGGCGCCGGAAAAACGACGACGTTCTACATGGTCGTCGGTTTGGTCAAGCCCGACGAAGGCAACGTTGCGCTTGAGGTCGACGGCATCGCGGTCGACCTCACCGGCGAACCGATGTATCAACGCGCGCGCCAAGGCATCGGGTACCTCGCGCAGGAGAACTCGATTTTTCGCAAGCTTTCCGTCGGCGACAATATTCGGTTGATCTGGGAAATGAACGGCGTCCCGCGCCGCGAGCAAGAGCGACGACTCCCGGGGTTGCTCGAAGAGTTCGGGCTCGAAGACTTCGTCGATCAGCGCGGCGACTCGCTCTCGGGCGGCGAGCGGCGCCGCGTCGAGATCGCGCGAGCGGTTGCAACGGAGCCGGCGTTCTTGTTGCTCGACGAACCATTCACCGGAATCGACCCGATCGCGGTGGAGAACATTCAGAACATGATCCGGCAGTTGCGCCAGCGTGGTCTTGGAATTTTGATCACCGATCACCAGGTGCGCGAAACCCTCGCGATCGTCGATCGCGCTTACATCCTCAACGAGGGCGAGATCGTAGTCTCGGGAACGGCGGACGAAGTCTTGAACTCGCCGCTGGCGCGCCAATTCTACTTGGGCGAGAGTTTCCGGCTCTAGTGGCCTGTAACAGAGAGACGAAGGGCCACTAATGACGCGGTTGCGGAGCGCTGCGCCGTCGCTTGGTGCGACGTTGCCGACGCCGACGATTCTCGATCGCTACATGATCTCCGAACTGGTCGGCCCGTTCACGTTCGGGCTCTCGGCCTTCACCCTGATCTTCGCGGCGACCGACATCCTCGCAATCAGCAGGCTGGTCGCCGAAGAACACGCGCCGCTCGCTTCGGCGATCGAATACTTCCTTTGGCAGCTGCCGCAGATCGTGATCACCGTCGTCCCGATGGCGATGCTGCTCGGCGTCTTGCTCGCGCTGCAACGCCTTTCCAGCGAGAGCGAAATCACCGCGCTAAAAGCGGGCGGCATCGGCCTGGTCCGCGCGGTTACGCCGCTGCTCTTGGTCGGCTTGGGCGTCTCGTTCGTCGCGCTCGGGCTGCAAGAAGGCGTGGTCCCTTTCGCCAACGACCGAGCGACGTATCTACGCGAAGAGGTGATCAAGCACGTCGGCCCGTTCGGAGGCGGCAGTCACACCGTGACTACCAACTTGCCGGGCGGCGGCAAACAGGTCACCTTTTTCGGAGGCTACGATGCGGCGGCGCAGGCGTTGCTCAACGTGACCGTCATCAAGTATGACGCGCAGAATCGGCCGCAGCTGATCATCTTCGCCGACCGCGCAAAATATCAGATTCCGACCTGGAGTTTCAGCAACGCGAAGGAGTACAGTTTCAGTCCGGACGGAGCGATCTTCTCGTCCAAGGTGCCGGAGCAGCAAATCGACGTCGGCGAGAAGCCGAGCCAAATTCAACAGACCGTCAGCAACAAGAACCGCGAGGAAATGAGCCGGGCCGAGATCCGCGAGGTCATCACGTCGGGTCAGCTGAGTTCGCAGGAACTGCGCGCATTTCAAACCTCCTATGAGGAGAAGTTGGCGCGACCGTTTGCGTCGTTCGTGTTCACGTTGATCGCGGTGCCGTTCGGCCTGCGCCCTCCGCGCGGGGGCGGCAGCACCGGCCTCGGCTTCGGGCTTGCCGTCGCCATCGTGTTCGTCTATTTCGTCATCGCAAGCGTCGTTTCGGCGGTGACCACGAGCCTGCCCGGCGGATTCATGCTCTCGACGCTAGGCGCTTGGACCCCAAACTTGCTCTTCACGATCATCGGCGCGTGGCTGCTGCGGCGCGCCGCCCGCTACTGAGTCCTAGAGTAGATGGGAACTCTAGGCGGGCTGGTTCTGATCGTTGCGATCATTTTGATCGCGGGAGTGATTGCGTATCTGGGCGATCGCGTCGGCCATCAGATTGGCCGCAAGCGGATGACGCTTTTCAACTTGCGCCCGAAATATACGTCGACGATCGTCGCGGTGACGACCGGAATGACGATCGCCCTCGCCGTGACCGTCCTCGCGCTCGCCTTCTCGGCCTACGCGCGCGCGGCTTTCTTTCACCTCGACGAAATCAACAATCGGGTCAATCAGTTGCAAGCTCAAGCCGACGCGCTCAACAAGCGCGCGCGAGAGACCGACGTCGTCATCAATCGCGGCGATCTCTTATACGAGCAGTACCTGCGAATCACGCCGCAGATGTCGCGCGACGAAAAACTCAAGGCCCTCAGCGCGTTTTTCGACGTCGTCGTACAAGCGCTCGACCGGCGCTACGCTCGCGCCGGCCTAAAACCGAGCCGCTTGCGCTCGAACGACCCGGAAGTCAAACGGAAACTCGAGCTGACGCTCGCCGATCAACGCGTCCAAGGCTTCTTGCTGCGCGGTCCGGTCATCGTCATCGCGATCGCCGACCAGAACCTCTTCGTGAACGATCCGATCCACTTCGGCTTCAACACCTACGCCGATCAGCTGCTGTTCCGCGCCGGCCAAACGCTGGCCAGCGTCGAAGTCGACGGCGGGACGGCCGTCGCTCCGACGATCGCGTACGGCGAATTGCAAGGGATCGTCGGCGACGAGGCCATCGGCCAGGGCATGCCCGGCCCGTTCTCACGAGCGCTGCCCGAACTCACGCCGGCCCACGACCGCCAGATGCGCGAGGCGATCCGCACCGGGCAAGGCCGCTTCTACATCGTCGCAAAGGCCGCGATCGACGTTTATCCGCACAGCGGCGCCGTCCCGATCGCGTTCGAGCTGCAGCGCACGCCGAAATGACGGCGGCGCTTCAGGCTGCCGTTCTGGGGATCGATCCGGGGACGCGTAAGTGCGGCTACGCGGCGGTCCTCGCGCTCGGCGCACCACCGCTCGAACTCGGCATCGTCCCCACCGAAGGGTTGCGCGATCGTATCTCAGAGCTGGCGGCTCGCCTCCCGCTACGCGCCGTCGCCCTTGGAGGCGGGACGCATACCAGCGCCGTCGCCTCCCTCCTGGAAAACGTCGGTTTGCCCGTTCGGGTGATCGACGAGCGCGAGACGACGCTCCTGGCGCGACGGCGCTACTTCGAGGTGAATCCGCCGAAGGGCTGGAGGCGCCTGGTCCCCCGCGGAATGCTTCTGCCGCCTCGACCCATCGACGATTTCGCAGCGCTGCTCATCGCCGAACGCCTCTTGAGACTCGAAGCCGAGCGGAGCTGAAGTTGTCGGGGGCCCATGCGCTCTGCGTATGGGGGCGCGGATTTCAAACCCCGGGGTCCCCGTTTTGCGAAGCAAAATGGGGGAGTTGGGGGTTCCCCCCCATATGGACCAAGGGTCCGACGCTTGCTTCGATTGGGGAAGGAGTCGTACTCATGCGGTCGTAATCGGAACCTCGGCATGCGCTCCAACGAGGGCGTACTTTCCGTGTCCGTCCCGCGTGGGGTCGGCCACGTCTGTTCGAACCGATTCTGAAGGCAAACTAGGCAACTCTCAAGATCGCTCGAACGGGGTACGTTTCACACGAGGACGCCTGCAACGAAGCTCTGGCTTCTTTACTTCTCTGGAGGATTTATGAAGCGTCTCGCTAGCCTGGTCCTCGCGTCGAGCCTCGTGCTCGGCTCGGTGTTGCTGATGGGCCGGGCGGCCTCCGCTACCCCGTTCTCGGATGTTCCGGCCAACCATTGGGCTTATCAGTACATCCAGAGCTTGGCGGCCGACGGCATCATCGACGGCTACCCTGATGGTAAGTTCAAGGGCGACCGCCCGCTGACGCGCTACGAGATGGCAGTCGTCGTCGCGCGCGTCATCGCGAAATTACAAGAAAATATCAAACCGCCGCCGCCGTACACCGGACCGACCAAGCAGGATCTCGACAAGCTGCAAAAGCTGATCGACGCCCTCAAGGACGAGCTCGATGCGCTCGGCGTGCGGGTCACCAATCTCGAAGATTCGCTCGACGCACTCGACAAGCGCACGAAGTTCGCGCAGTCGCTCTCGATGCACGGCTTGCTGCTGCCCAACGTGACGTATCGCCAGCGGACCGGTATCCAACGCTCGATCGTCAACGGTACGGGCGCGACCCAAACCACGTACTATGGCGCGGCGATCGCTGCCGGCCGGACCGGCGCAATCGACACGTTCGTCAACGCCTTCATGGCCAGCGACGACTCGAACAACCCGCTGACGCAGGCTGGTTCGGGGATGCAGATCCGCCAGGACAGCCGTTTCGCGCTCGGCTATCAGATCAGCGACAACCTGTTCTTATCGCTCCCCGTCCACATCCTCAATTTCGAGTGGGGCGGCGAGTACTCGCAGCAGGCAAAGGTCGACATCGAGCCCGGCGTCGAGATCAACGTCGCGAAGGCCGGAGCGATCTCGAACCTCCTGATAAAATTCGGGATGATCGACAATATGCCGTCATCGCGCACCGGGCTCGCCTTCCGCGCGCCGTTCGGCTACAGTGCCGCCGTCGCGTACGAGACTCCGGTCCAACCCTACCAGAAAGGTGCGGCGATCAGTGGAACGATCGCCGAGCAGAATGTCGGCTCGACCTCGTTCTTCTCGTCCATCACGCGCATGGACCAAACGATGATCAACACCCAACCGGGGAACGTCGATCCGAGCGTTTGTCCCTTCGGGTGCTCGACCTACCTCTTCCCGATCGTCGCGCCGCAAGCCGGATTCACGCAAGCCGGCGCGGCTCAGGCGCTGCGCACCGATACGTTCAACTCGGGGACCGGGACGCTGACCCAAGTATTCTTGACGCAGAAGGCGATTCTCGGTTCGGTCTACGTCTCGTTCTACAACGGGACGACCTACAACAACGCCGGCATCGTGACGGGCGGCCCGGCCAATCCGCTCCCGGCGATCACCTACGACGAGGCGTACAACGCCGTGGTCTTCGGTTCGCCGGTTCCGGCGGGCTCGACGATCTCCATCACCTATCGCGGCGTGACCGTCACGAACAACACCAATTTACAGCGCTACATGATCAATGCGCGCGTGAACCAAAAGTTCAAGGGTTGGAACGGCCTCGAAATCGGAGCGACCTTCAACCGCATCTACGACTTCGACGACACGCAGACGACGGGCGACTTGACCGCGGTCAATGCGGCGGGTGCACTCGGCGAGCCGCTCGTGAGCGACACGGTCTTCGGCGTCGACTTCGTCCTGCCGCTGCCGGTTGAAATCAGCGGTAAAGGTTCGAATCCAGTATTCTTCGGCGAAGCTGCGAGCAGCAAGTACACGCCCGACTACCGCAACGTCGGGGCGATCGGCGACTCGGCCGGCGTCATCGGATTGCGTTTGACGATCGCCAAGATCGCGATGTCGGCGCAATACCAGAGCGTCGGCCCCGACTTCCTCGATGGTGCGCCGTTCAAGTACTACGGCAACCCGCCGGCGCTGTTCGCCTTCTACCACGGGACGTATTACCCGGACTTCTACGGGTTCGGCAACAGCCTGGGGATCAACACCCAGTTCGATCAGCAGTTCGTGAACGCGGGCGGTGCTGCCGCAGCGGCCAATCCGCACACGTCCCTGAACCCCGCACTGACCTTCCTCTTCCCGGTGTTCAACCCGCTCAAAGGCAACAGCCCGACGTTCTATTCGGCCTTCACGCCGAACTCACGCGGGCCGACGGCTAACGTCAACGTTCCGATTCGGATCGGCGACGTGACCTTCAACACCCGGGGCCAATACCAGCACCTCGAAGAGATTCGTCCGAATTCGCTCGGCAATTTGCTCTACGGTCCGGCGTACGCGTCGAGCGTACCGCTCAAGTGGGACAACTACACGTTCGCAACGCAGTTCAACGTGCCGGCGTTCGGTCAAAGCGTGGCGGCGAACGTCTCCGCCACCTACGAAACGCTCAAACGTCCTGACATGACGCCGTTCCAGTACTACCCGCTCAATCCGGGGACGCAGCAATTCGATCTCGGCGCGGTCGCAACGGCGGTCGGGTTCCTCCCGGGCGGAAGTCAGGTTACGTTCTTCCCGAACTACATCAACATGCGCCGTTACGCGTATAACGCGGCGCTCGCGATCCCGGTGACGACGAACGTCAACCTCGCGGCGACGTACTCGTCTCAGCGCTATGGCGGTACGTACGGGACGACACTGAACCAGAGCATCTCCCAGAAGAAGGACTTCTACACGGGCTCGCTCACGTACAACATTCCGAAGACGAACTCGTCGATCCAATTCCAAGGACGAGTCTACAAGTACACGGACGACGTGATCCCGAGTTACAATCTCTTACAGAACCGGCAAGACATCTTCTTCACCGTCCGGTTCTAGCGCGAAGTTCGTAACTTCAACAAAGAAGCGCGGCAGCGATGTCGCGCTTCTTTGTTTTTGGGCCTGCGCTGCGCGCTACGGGCAAAGCGGCCTCAGCGCCGCCAAGGCTCGCCGTCCGTGGCGAGCCTGTGGCTGATTCTCGCCGCTTTCGCGCCTCCCGCGCTTCGCGGCGATTCAGACTGCTTCGGCCGCATGCCCGCACCGCTCCGCGCAGACCCTTTGGCGGGAGTATGAGGTCCTTGGGGCAGTTGCGAAGCGGGATGTCTGACGAGGAGCGGAGCGCTGGATGCGCGAGAGCGACGAGCAGGAAGCGACGATTTTGCTGGAGGCAAAATCGTCAAGCGGTCCCGCGCGTAACTGCCCCAAGGACCTCGTAGCAAGCCGGAGCGGAGTGCGCGAACGGCTAAGTTTGCGAGGTGCGAAGGCTCGGTATCATTGCGATTGCGTTGAGCGCGATTGCGCTGGGAGCGATCCAGGTGCTCTCGACGCTGGCGTTGCGCGACGCAGCGCAGCCGGTTTCGTGGGTGCGGCTGGTTCCGGCGGAGGCGGCCGCGCGCGTCGACGCCCTCGATCCACGAATTCCGGTGCCGATCGCGTTGCGCATCGTTATTGCGCGACAGGCGCTCGTGCGCGGCGAGCTTGCCGTTGCGGCGCGGCAGATCGGCGCGCTGCCGCCGTCGCGCGATCGAGCCGAGCTCAACGGCATGCTCGCCGAACGGCGCGGCGACAACGCGGCCGCGGTACGCGCCTTCTTGGAAGCCGGGGACGTTAACGATGTGGAACGTCACGTTGCCGCGGAACAAAGAGCCGGTCATTTGAGCGACGCGTTGCGTCTGCAGCGGGAGATGATCTCGCGCTTGCGTGCCGACCCTACCTCTTCCGGCGCGCTGCCCGAAGCGTACTACCAGCTTGGTTTGCTCGAGCAAAGCTATGCCTACACGCTGCCGATCGACGACCGCAGCCCGTACCAGCGGCAGTCGTTGGACGCCTATGAAGCCGCCGTCTCTCTCGCTCCGCTCGCCGAGCGATATCTGATCGCGGCTGGGAACGAGGAACTGAATCTCGGCGACAACGACAGCGCCGAGCGTTATTTCCAGCGTACGCGAGAAGTCGCTCCGACGAGTGCCGCCGCATGGGCTGGTTCCGGGGACGTCGCGTATCGGCGCGGTTCGGTCCCTCAGGCCTGCGCCGATCTCGCGGAAGCGCGCAAGCTAAGTCCGGCGTTGCCGGCGGTGCGCCGTCTTTCAGCCGAACTCGCCGGCTGCTAGGTACACTCGGACGTGTTGAAGGTCGCGATCGACGCGCAACTGGCGCGCGGCAGCGCGACCGGGATCGGGGAATACCTGACCGGCTTGATACCGGCATTACGGGCGTGCGTCGATCTCGAGATCGTGGCCCTCGAAGCGCCGGCCCTCGATCCCTGGCGCTTCGATCGACGCGTCGCGTGGGATCAGGTCCTCCTCCCCCTGGCCGCTTTGCGGGCACGCCCCGATCTGCTGCACTGTGCGGCCGGGACGATGCCGCTCTTTTCTCCCGCGCCGGTCGTCGCGACGGTTCACGACGTCGCATGGCTGCGCGTTCAAGAACACGCGCGTCCTTATGCCCGGGCGTACTTTGGCCGGTTCCAATTAGCGCGCTACCGGCGGGCGCGGCGCATCGCCGTCGATTCAGCGTTTTCCCGCGACGAATTGCTATCGCTCGGCGGTTTCGATGCGGAACGCGTCGGCGTCGTCTACCCGGGCGTCTCGTCCGACGTCGCGGCGCTCGAGCGTGAGCCGGAGGCGCAGGCGTTCGCGCTAGCGGTGGGGACGCTCGAGCGGCGCAAGAATCTCGCGGTTGTGCTTCGAGCGCTGGCGCTGGTCCCCGGCCTGCGCTTGATTGCGGTCGGTCCTGCGACGCCGTATCTCGATGAGTGCCTGCGCGTCGCACGCGCGTCCGGCGTCTCCGACCGCTTCGATTTTCGCGGTTACGTTTCACGCGCTGAGTTGCTCCAACTTTACCGTAGCGCGGCGGTCGTCGTCGTGCCCTCGCGTTATGAAGGTTTCGGTTACGCGGCGGCGCAGGCGCTGTGCGGCAGCGTACCCTTGCTCGCGGCCCGAAGTTCTTCGCTACCGGAAATCGTTGGAGGCGACGCGCAGCTGCTCGAGCCCGACGACCACGGCGCATGGGCGCAAGCGTTTCGCGAACTGCTGGCCGATCGCGACGCGGCTGAACGGCACGCAAAGGGCCAGCGGGCAAGCGCGATCGCGCGCTTTTCGTGGAGCGCGAGTGCAGCAGCGATCGCCGACATGTATCGCGCCGCCTCGGTTTGAAAGGGGCCCCTTTAATAAACGAGCGAGTCCGGCGCGCCGGGCGGCGCGCTGCCGTCGTCGGGAGCGATGGTCAGGCGCAGCGGATACGATGAGCCCCCCTCGGGCATCGTTACGATCTCGGTGCGGATGTAGCCGTGCGGCGGAATCGTGTACTGGCGCAGCTTGTAATGGCCGAACGGCGGCAGCGCGTGCGCTTGCACGAGGACCCCGTCGATGAGGAACGTCCCTGTAGCGCGGCCGCCGCGTGGATTTGCGTACAATGCGACGTCGCGAGCGGCGCCGGAATGGTTGGTCATCTGAATGTCGATCGATTGCATCACGCCATAGTCACCGGCCAGGGCTTGACCTTGCATGAGATTCGGGAGCGGGATCTGCCCGATCGCGATCGGGGCATCGAGGTCGTTTCCGTCTGCGTCGGCATCGTAGGTCTTTAGGAAAAAGAACTCGGGAGGTTTGTAGAACCCGCGCGCGTGTGGAACGTCGCCGCTCAAAAGAGCCGACGAGGGAATCGGACCGTCGACCGGGTCGTTCGCATCCTGCGCGAACAACGTAAGGTGGATCGGAGGTCCGGAAATCTCGTGCAGCTGCAAGAGGTTTGAGACGGTGTTGCCGGACGGCAGGAGCTGATTCACGAGCGTGTAGACGGCATTCCCGGGGATCGTTATGATGCTCCCTTCGTTCTGCGTGAAACGCACTAAGAAGCGTTGCGTCGAAAGGTGGCCGACTTCCATCTCGTTGAGTCCGCCTGCGCGGCCGGAGATGACCTGCAGGAGGGCCGGCTGCGTCGAGCCGTTTTCAACCTTGAGCAGGATGCGACGATCGGGCTGGTTCGCCGGATTGTAATGATAATAGAGAAAACGCCTGGCTTCGGCCGCGGTTAAATCCGAGGTGAAGAGGATGCCGTTTTCGCGCAACGTTTCGGGGTAGTCGCTGACCAGCAGCGACCCCGGACGGACGCGCGGTTGCGCGAAATTCTCGATGCGAACGCGCGTCGTCCCTTGCGCCGTAAGGTAATCCTCGCCTTGGACGATGAGCGGGACGTCGACGGAGACGACGTCGTCGATGCGTAACGGTTTCGAATATTTCACCGAATCTACGGTCGCGATAATCGTGGCACGCGGACGCGGCACGACGCTCTTGACGGCCGCGAGCACCGCTTGTTCTTTGACGAAGAGTGAGCTCGCCGGATTGCCGGTGATCCGCACCGAGGCCGAGCCGGCGACGCTGCCTGCCAAATAGGCGACGCGAATCGGTACGTCGCGCGTCAGGCCACGTTCGTCACGCACGGTGAGCGTCGTCCGTCCGATCGCGCGTGCGACGACGGTGATCGTTCGCGACGCCTGATCGACCGTCGCGTCGGCGATCGTAGGGTCGGCGACCGTCAAGGTTACATCGCCGGCGACTTGCGCCAAGCGCAACACCTGCGTCGCGCCGGGCGGCAGCGCGACGGAAGGCGGCTCGACGATGATCGGTGGTTGCGTCGGCGTCGGCACGGGCGACTCGACGGACGCCGGAGTTTCCGTGGGAAGAGGCGAGACTGCCGGCGCGGGCGATTCCGGAGAAAGCGCGGGCGTTGGGCTCGGGGCCGGTTGCGGCGATTGCGCGTAGGTGGGCTGCAGCCATGCAGCGGCTGCGACGACGGCAACCAAAAACAATCCGACGCCGCCCTGTCGAAATATCTTCTTTAGGATATCCGCGATGGGCTTGAGAGGCTCCTAGGACACGAAGATTAGGCGATCTTCGCTTCCGGTTTGACGGCCGAAGCGAGCAGTGTCTTGTACCCGACGTTCGGGAACAGGACCGTTACGAGGTCCTTCTCGGCTCGCTCGACGGTGCCTTGTCCAAACTTCGGATGGACGACGACGTCGGCAATGCGGAAGCCCGAGCGCGGTTCGGCGGAACGAAGCTGCCGCGCCGCCGGAGTCACCACCTTCAGGCAGTTGTCGCACGCGCCGCACTCGCCGGCGTCGTAGTCTTCGCCGAAGTAGTTGAGAATGAACTTGCGGCGGCACGAGCGCGTCTCGCAGTATTGCAGCATCATCGCCAGCTTGCTCTGGTCGTACGCCTTCTTCGTTTCGTAATTCGTCAGGTTCAGCACCAGGTCGCGGTTTTCGAGCGCCGCTTCGGAGAGGCCGTAGCGCGCTCGCGCTCGCATCTCGATGAACTTGGCTTTCTTGAGCAGCGCCAAGACCACTTTGAGCTTGGTGAGCGGCAACTGCGAGATCTTGCGCAGGTCGGCCAGCGAGACGCCGTCCTTTTGACCGCCGAAATACTCGAGGGTTCCGAAGATCTTTTGGACGTCCTCGATGTCCGGGTACTTTCCGGTCAAGAAGTAGTTCTGCACTCGCGTGTCGCTCATCCGGTAGAGCAGAATGCAGCGCGAGAGCAGCCCGTCACGTCCGGCCCGGCCTGCTTCCTGGGTGTAGGCCTCGACCGAACCCGGCAGATCGTAGTGGATCACGAAGCGGATATTCGGCTTGTCGATGCCGAGGCCGAAAGCGTTCGTCGCGACGACGGCGCGAATCGCTTCGTCCATAAAGAGATTGTGGACGGCAACGCGATCCTGCTTCTGCAGCTTGGAGTGATAGACCGCAGCGGGGACGTTCAATTGTTCGCTCAAGAAGCGCTGAACTTCGAGCGCGTTCTTGATGGTCGCCGTGTAGATGATTCCGGTTCCCTCGAGCCCCGAGGCAAAGAGTTCTTTGAGACTCTTGAGTTTCGCGGCCTCATTCTCGGCGCGAATGACTTCGTAGCGAAGGTTGGGGCGGTCGAATCCTTTGACGATCGTGCGCGTGTTCGGGATGCCGAGTTGAATGAGGATGTCTTCTCGCACGGCGGGCGTTGCGGTGGCCGTCAGCGCCAGCACCGTCGGATGGCCCAGCGCCGCGATCACTTGTCCGAGGGCCAGGTACGCCGGTCGAAAGTCGTGACCCCAAGCGCTGATGCAATGGGCTTCGTCGACGACGAAGAGAGGAACGTCGATCGTCTTGAGCAGCGAGATGAACGCTTCATTCTCGAGCTTTTCGGGCGTAACGAACGCGATCTTGACTTCGCCGCGGCCGATGAGCGCGAGCGCCGCAGCTTCCTGATCCTCGCTCAAGGTCGAATTGATCGCGACGACTTCGTGCACGCCGCGCTCGGCCAGCATGTCGAGCTGATCTTTCATCAGCGCGATGAGCGGGCTCACGACGACCGTCGTACCCTCGAGGAGAAGGGCAGGCAGTTGATAGCATAAGCTCTTGCCCGCGCCGGTCGCGAGAATTGCAAGCGTGTCGTGGCCTTCCATGACGCGCGTGATCACGTCTTCTTGCCCCGGATGGAATTCCGCGAAGCCGAAAAGACCGCGCAAACCATTCTCGATTCGCTCTTTTATATTCTTTTCGGCCGGGCTCGTTGCCGGCTCTCGAGGCGCCGCCGTTGCGGCTGTCCCTGCCATGCTCTAGTCGTCTCCTTGGGAAAGCAAGCGGTGCCCATCCTTATAAATGGACGCCCTTGTATGTACTACAACGCCTCATACCCCGCGCTCGGTTTCGCAAAACAGGGTCGCCCCGAAGTGGCCCACGAAAGTCTGACGGGTGTCACTCTACCGAACGTGGCGCCCGAGGTCGTTCGCCGAGCTCGTCGGGCAGGATGCGGTCGTTCGGACGCTTCGGACGGCGCTCGCTTCGGGCAAGATCGCGCACGCCTACTTGTTTTCCGGCCCCCGAGGCAGCGGGAAGACCTCGGCAGCGAAGATTTTGGCGCGCTGCATCGAGTGCGTCAAAGGTCCGACGCCCGATCCGGATAACGACTGCGACAATTGTCGGGCGATCTTTGCCGGAACCGCGCTCGACGTCATCGAGATCGACGCCGCCTCCAATCGCGGCATCGACGAAATTCGCGCGTTGCGCGAATCGGTGAAATTCGCGCCGGCCTCGATGCGCGCGAAAGTCTTCATCATCGACGAGGCCCACATGCTGACGCGCGAAGGGGCCAACGCCTTTTTGAAGACGCTGGAGGAACCCCCGGCGCACGCGATCTTCGTTCTGGCGACGACGGCGCCGGAAGCGCTTCCACCCACGATTTTGTCCCGCTGCCAGCGCTACGCATTCCGGCGCATACCCATCCCGGTCATGATCGAACGGATGCGTGAGATCACGGCCGCCGAGGGGATCGCCATCGACGACGGCGCACTCGGCGCGCTCGCGTACCGCGCCGACGGCGGGTTGCGCGACGCCCTCACGATGCTCGAACAGGTGGCCTCGTTCGCGGGCGGCGCACCCATCGATGAGGCCACGGTCGAGGCCGCCTTCGGGACGACCGGACGCGCTTACGCGAAAGCCATCGTCGCTGCCATTCTCGGCGGCGATGCACCGGCCGCACTCCGCGCCATCGAAGAGGCGAACGACGCCGGCGTCGAGATGATCGGCCTGATCCGTACGGCGGTCGGCGAGTACCGCAACCTGTTGGTGGCGCGGATCGATCCCGAACTGCTTTCCGCCGACCTCGCGGGCGAAGATGCCGAGCGCGTGCGGGCTGCCGCCGCGGCGACGGCCCAACCGCGAATCGTGCGCGGCTTGCGCCTGTTAGGGGACGCGCTCGCAGCGGGTCGCCTCTCGGGCAATCCCCGCCTCGAACTCGAAACGGCTGTCCTGCGGCTGGTCGTCCAAGGAGAAGACCCGTCGCTGGAAGCCTTGGCTACGCGGGTGACGCTTTTGGAACAGGGGGCGCCGGCGACGCCTCCGCAGCAGTCGCCCAAGGTCGCGCCCGCGCATGTCACGCTGAGCCCTTCGACTTCGCTCAGGACAGGCTCCGGGCGCCGTACGTCGCCCGCAGTCGAAGCGCCGACGGGATCTCCGGAAGCGCCGAAACCGGCGAACGCGCCGGCGACGATAGAGAAATCGCCGGCGGGCACGCCGACGTTGCAACAAGTCCGCTCGCTCTGGGATCAGATCCGGCTGCGCGCGTACGAACGCAACAAACCGCTCAAAGGTCCGCTTTCCCAGGCGACCGTCGACGCGCTCGACGCCGGCTTGCTGACCATCGGTTTCATCGACGGCGTTCAAGAGGATTTGGCAAAAAACCGGGTCGATGCGATTAGCGCCGCCGTGACCGAGGTCGTCGGCACGCCGCTACGCGTCAAGTTGCAATCCGCGCCTGCCGCCACACGCGGACGAGCAGCGGCTGCCGCGAAGAGCGCGCACCGCGCCGCGCCGGGGAGCGTCGACCCGCCCGACGGCGAATCCGACCTCATGACGTACGCGCGTCGCAAGCTACAGGGCACGGAAGGCGAAACGGAGAGACCGTGAATCAAGCTCAGATGATGGCGCAAGTGCGCAAGATGCAAGCCGAGATGACCAAGGCCCAAGAAGAATTGGCGGCAGCGGTCGTTTCGGGGAGTGCCGGAGGCGGCGTGGTGACTATCGAGATGACTTGCGACTATCACGTGAAATCGGTGCGGCTCGACAAAGGTGCGATCGATCCCGCCGACAGCGAGACGCTCGAAGATCTGATCGTGGTCGCGCTCAACGACGCGCTGACGAAAGCGCAGGAGACGTCGAACAAGCGGATGGGCGCGCTGACGGGCGGCTTGCGCATCCCAGGGATGATGTAGCGGGACTTGAGTGGCCTGTAACGGAGGGAGGAGAGGTGTCGCTGCGATGTATTTTGCCCAGCTGCGAGGAGCGATGAGCGACAAAAGCAGCGCTTTGCGAGCGAAGAGCGACGACGCAGCTGGTCAAAAGACGCGCAGCCCTTCGGGTCGCCGCGGCGGATGCGCGCCGGCTTTGTCGCTCCTCGCTGAAATGGCGCTGCCATTCGGCGCTCGTCGCTTCGCGCCGGCGCGCTCCGGCGCAGGCGACGCCACCTCTCGTCCCTCCGTTACAGGCCACTAGACTATCAGCAACGCGATCGCCGGCCCGGTTCAAAGCCTGATCAACGAGTTCTCGAAATTGCCGACGGTCGGACCGAAAACGGCGGCGCGGCTGGTTTTCTTCCTGCTCAACCGGCCGCGCGCCGAGGCCGAGGCCCTCGCCGACGCGATCTTGGCGGTGAAGGATCGCGTGCGGCTTTGCTCGCGCTGCTTCTCGATTACCGAAGACGATCCGTGCGCGCTTTGTACCGACGAACGCCGCGACGCCTCGTTGCTTTGCGTCGTCGCCGAAGCCAAGGACATCTTCGCGCTCGAGCGCACGTCGGCATATCGCGGCCGCTATCACGTCCTGGGCGGGCTCATCTCGCCGATGGACGGCATCGGCCCGGCGCAACTGCGCGTCAAAGAATTGATCGAACGCATCGCCGCCCACGGTTTCAAGGAGATCATCGTCGCCACTAACCCGAACGCCGAAGGCGAAGCGACGGCGCTCTATCTCTCGCGCCTGATTGGTCCGAGCGGCGTTCCCGTAACGAGGCTTGCGTACGGACTGCCGATCGGCGGCGATCTCGACTATGCGGACGAGGTTACGCTCGCGAAAGCCTTAGAGGGTCGTCGAACGCTCTCATAGGATGTCACGGCGCGTCACCTCCAGATTGACGACGTTGATCGGGGAACGGGCTGCGTAAGCGATGATCTGGTCGAAGATCTCGCTGAACTGGATTTCGTATTCGTCACGTGAGACGTAGCCGATGTGCGGCGTGGCGACGACGTTTTCCAATTGGAGCAGCGGATCGTTGGGGTCGCGCAGTGGTTCGTTCTCGAAGACGTCGACCGCGGCTATTCCGGGGCGGCTCGCGCGCAATGCATTCACGAGCGCGCCGGGCTCGATCAACCCCGCGCGGCTCGTGTTGACCAGCAGCGCGCTCGGCTTCATGCGTGCGAGATCGGCGGCGGTCACGATACCGCGCGTCGCTTCCACTAGACGCAGGTGCAGCGAGATAACGTCGCACTCTTCGAAGAAAGCGCTCTTCGTGGTCGCAGTCGCGTAGCCGTCGGCGCGGGCGCGCGCCAGAGAGTCCTCGCGGCCCCAGACGATCACGTTCATGTCGAAGGCGTGCCCGTAGCCGGCGACGACGGCGCCGATTCGACCATATCCGAAGATGCCGAGCGTCTTGCCGCGCAAGGTGCTGCCCACGCCAATCTGCCAGTTGCCGGCCTTCAGAGCAGCCATTTGCTGGGGAATCTGCCGCTCGGCGGCGAGCACCAAGCCCCAGGTGAGTTCCGCCGCGGCGTAGCACGGCGTGTCCGCGTGCATGTTCGAAGAGACGATGACGCCGAGGCGCGTGCAGGCGTCGATGTCGATGTGGGGATAGACGCTGCGCTGACTGATCAGCCGAAGGTTCGGCAAGCGCTCGAGCAACGGCGCTCGGATCTGCGTACGTTCGCGGATAAGGACGAGGACCTCGGCGTCGTACAGCCGCTCGGCGAGCGCATCCACGTCCTGAACTTGGTCGTTCCAAATCGTGACGTCGTGACCGGCCAACTTGCCGAAGCAATCGAGCGTCCGAATCGTGTCGAAGTAATCGTCCAGGACCGAGATATTGATGGCGCGTTCCCTCCGTCGCAATCCGGTTTCGACGAAGGCCTCGTGGCTCCGCGCGAGGGCGGCGCACTTCTCGAAGCCTCAATTCGGATGGACAACTCGATTCAAGCGCACATTGTGCTGGATAGAAAACCAGTAGCACCAACCTATGCTCAGCCTCGATCTACCGCATGGACTTCACGAAGCCGGATCGCGCACCGGCCGCCGCGCTCAACGAGATCATCCAAACCGCAAGCTTGCGCTCAGACTGAAGCTCGGAAAGACGGCGGCGAGACTCTTGCGAGTCTCGCCGTGGATAGAGCACCGTCTGACGAAATGAAAGGTGAGGACAGTATATTCATAACGATGGCTGCCGTCAATAACTACCGTGACCCTCCGAAAAGGCCTCTTCACCATGGCTTGAACGCCGACGTCGCGTTCTAAGAAGCCGATCCGGTATGTGGGCCAGCGGCCGGCGGGACTCGAACCCGCACCTATCATTTCGTCAAAATGATGCTCTATCCAATTGAGCTACGGCCGCCAACGCCATGATAGGCGCTCCTTGTTGCCGCATCGTGTCCGCGGCATTGCCGGGAAGTGACACGCTAGTGCGTCGTGGAAGGGCGCACCGATGAGTGCGGTGATCGAACTCGATGGGCGGCGGCTAAGTCTCGAACAAATCGAGGCGATCGCTGTGGACGGCGTTCCGGTCACCGTGACGCCAGAAGCGCGCGAGCGCGTCAAAGCGGCGCGCGCCTGCGTGGAACGCCAGTTCGAAGCCGGCGCGACCATCTACGGTGTGACGACGGGTTTTGGGCGGACGGCGAACGTCCTCATCGCTCCATCCGATGCCGTAGCGCTACAGCGTAACCTCGTTCGCAGCCACGCCGCGGGAACCGGCGAACCGCTGCGCGAGGATCAGGTTCGCGCGGCCGGCGTGTTGCGCGTGAGCTCGCTCGCCGCGGGACACTCGGGAATCAAAGTCGAGACGCTCGATCTCCTCTCCGAGATTCTCAATCGCGGCGTCACGCCTGTCGTTCCGGCGCTCGGCTCGGTCGGGGCGAGCGGCGATCTCGCTCCGCTGGCGCACATGACGCTGACATTGATGGGCGAAGGCGAGGCCTTCTATGGCGGCGAGCGTTTGCCGAGCGCCGAGGCACTGAAACGCGCCGGCCTCGAGCCGATCGAACTCGGTGCGAAGGAAGGTCTTTCGCTCATCAACGGCACCGAGGTGATGACCGGCATCGCCATACTCGCGCTGCTGCGCGCCGAACGTCTGCTTGCGACGGCCGATCTGATCGGCGCAATCTCGCTCGAAGCATTCCTAGGAACGGATGCCGTTTTCGACCACCGTATCAACGCGCTGCGGCCGCACCCGGGGCAAGCGAGAGTCGCCGACAACTTGCGCGCGCTGTTGCACGCTTCGGAGATCATGCAGTCGCATCGCGATTGTGGGCGAGTTCAAGATCCTTATTCGTTTCGTTGCATCTCGGTCGTTCACGGCGCGGCGCGCGACGCGGCCGCGCACGCACGCTCCGTCTTGGAGATCGAAGCGATCTCGGTTACGGACAATCCGCTGATTTTCGCCGAAAACGACGAGTTCTTGACGGGTGCGAATTTTCACGGCCAGCCGGTCGGGGTCGTCTGCGATTTCCTCAAGGCGGCGATGGCCGAAGTGGCGAGCATCTCGGAACGGCGTTCTTATCTCTTGCTCAACGGCGAAGAGCGCGGTTTGCCGCTCTTCCTGTCGCGCAAGCCGGGACTGGAATCGGGTCTGATGATCGCCCAATACACGGCGGCCGCGTTGGTCAGCGAGAGCAAAGGGCTCGCGTTTCCGTCGAGCGTCGACTCGATCCCGACGTCGGCCGGCCAAGAAGATCACGTCAGCATGGGGACGATCGCCGCACGCACCTTCGAGAAGATCCTCGACCACGTCGAAGGGACGCTCGCCTGCGAACTCCTCTGCGCCCTCGCGGCGACCGACTTTCGGCGGCCACTCCGCTCGGGTGCCGGCACGCAGGCTGCCTACGACGCGGCGCGTGCGCGGATCGCTCCCCTTCAGGGCGACCGCGTCTACGCTCCCGACATCGCGGCAGCGCGCGAACTCATCGCAACTTTCGCTCTAGCCGCCGCAGGCGAACGAGCGATCGGGCAAGTCCTTCGCTGAGGAGGCTGGTGGGAGAGTCGGTACCGGCGGTCCTTCCCGTCCGCACGATAGAGGTTTCCAAAATCTATTCGAGCGGCGGCGTTTCGGTGCGCGCTCTGGAAGATGTCTCGCTCGAAGTGCACGCCGGCGAGATGGTCGCCGTCGTCGGTCCGAGCGGCTGCGGAAAGAGCACGCTCTTGAACCTGGTCGGCTGCATCGATTTGCCGAGCGCCGGCAGCGTCTTCGTCGACGGTCATGAAACGCACGCACTCGACGACGACGCGTTGACGGCGTTACGGCGCAGCCGGATCGGCACGGTCTTCCAATTCTTCAATTTGTTGCCGGCAATGACCGTCGCTGGAAACGTCGCGCTGCCGCTGATCCTGCAGCACCGTGCGCGTCGCGAGATCGAAGAGCGAGTCGCAGCCGCGCTCGCCGCCGTGGGCATCGCCGAGAAAGCGGACGCTTATCCGGCGCAACTCTCGGGCGGACAGACGCAGCGCGCCGCCCTGGCGCGGGCCGTCATCCACCGGCCGGCGATCCTCTTGGCCGACGAGCCGACCGGCAACCTCGATTCACAGAGCGGAGCAAACGTCCTGAAGCTACTGCGCGACATAGCCGGCGCCGGACAGGCAATCTTGCTCGCGACGCACTCTTTGGAAGCCGCGGCGTCGTGCGACCGGGTGATCCGTATGCAGGACGGCTGCATCATCGCATGATCGGTGCGGAGATGCCGCCGGCGAGCATCCACAACACGAGAACGGAGCGAGCCGTCCAAAGCGCCGTGCGAAGGGCGTTGACCCTCATCACGATGTGAATCTCTTTCGGGTCGGTGCTTCCGGCGAGAAGAAAGTGCTGCGGCACCAGAATCAAGAAACTCAGCAACCAAATCACGGCGAGCAGGACGAGACCCAGCCAAACCGACCATTCGGACACGTAGGCCGGGCGTAGCGGGAGTAATAGGATCGCGGTGATCGCTTCCACGATCATAACCGGCGCGACGACGAATGCGGTGCGGGAGACGTGCGCGCGTTCGTACCAAGCGGCCGCGCCGATCCGCGAGTAGAGCGCGTAGTGCACGACGTGCACGAACCAAATGAGCCCGGTCATAAAGATCGTGGCGAAGACTTGCAACAATATATTGAGTTGCATCAAATCGAGTTGCATGGACCCCAGTCTGTAGCGTCGGACTGCGGGCAAGCGCGCTGCAGCCGCATGATCCCTGCTCTAGCTGGACGAATCTTCTGCGACGGTGAGCGCCAACCTCGTTTTATTTCAGAGCCTCGTGCTGGGCTATCTTCGCTCGAATCGCTTGCGCTCGGTCGTCACGCTACTCGCAGTCGGGCTCGGCGTAGCGATCGGCGTCGCCGTCAACTTGACGAACGCAACCGCGATTGCTTCGTTTTCTTCGAACGTCAACGTCGTTGCGAGCCACGTCAATCTACAGGTTTTGGGTTTGGGCCGAGGCTTTGACGAACGGACGCTGCCGGCAGTGCAACGCGTCCGCGACGTCGAACAGGCCGACGCGGTCATCGAGGATTCCGCCGTCATCGGTGCGCGCGCGGGCGATTTGTTTTCCGGCGAGGTCATCCGCGTGCTCGGAGTCGATCTGATGCGTCCGCTTCCGGCAGGCGTGGAACAGCGCGCCGAACTGCCGGGCGGTTACGCCCCCCAAGGAGGCGGCCCGAATCCGTACGCCTTGATCGTAGGTCGCGGTGCGATCGTCTCGCAGCGCATCGTCGATCGCTTCCATCTGCGCGTCGGCGGGCCGCTCGACGCTTTGGCCGACGGCCGTCCAATCCGTCTCCGCGTCGCGGCGATCGTCCCCCGCGCCGTGAGCGGCGTCGACTCGAGCGTCATTTTCATCGACATCGTGACGGCGCAAGAAATTTTTGACAAAGTCGGCCTCCTCGATCGCATCGATTGCATCATTGCTCCCAGCCGGTTGGCTGCGGCTCGCGCAGCCATCGCTCGAACACTTCCGCCGGGGACGCGCCTGGTGGAGCCGGAGGCGCGCATTAATGAAGTACGGCGGTTGCTGCGCAGCTTTCAGGTCAACCTCGCCGCGATTTCGTACATCGCGCTCTTGGTCGGGGCGTTTCTCATCTACAATACGGTGGCAATCTCTGTGGTGCAGCGCCGCTCGGAGATCGGAACGGTGCGCGCTCTGGGCACGACGCGGCGTCAGATTTTCGGAGTGTTCCTCTTGGAAGGCGCTGCTTTCGGTCTCGTGGGGTCGCTCTTGGGTTTGACCTTGGGAGCGCTCCTCGCGCGCTTTGCGGTCGGCGCGGTGGCGCGCACCGTCGACACGATCTACGTCGGAACGCACGTCGATCGGGTCGTCTACGATCCGCTGGTCATACTGCAAGGACTCGGCCTTGGGATTGCCGTCGCCACAGCGTCCGCGGTCGCCCCCGCGCTGGAGGCGGCGGCGACGACCCCCGCCGTGGCCATTCGATCGCTCGGTTTCGAACGGCGCATGCAGGGTCCGGCATTCGCGTTGGCGCTCGGAGGTCTCGTGCTGTTGGGGCTGGCCGGCATCGCGTCGCGCGCACCTGCTATCGACGAACTGCCGTTGTTCGGTTATGCGGCCGCACTCTGCGTGATTCTGGGGACCTCTCTGTGCGTACCGCTGGCAGTTATCACGACGGCCAAACTCTTGCAGGTCGTCGTCTACCCGTTTTCGTCGGCGGCGCTCCTGGCCGCGACGAATTTCGGCGGTACGCCGCGGCGCAATAGTATCGCGGTGGCCTCGCTCGGGATCGCCGTCGCGATGATCGTCAGCGTCGCGGTCAGCGTCAACTCGCTTCGAGCGACGGTGGTCGCCTGGATCGACCAGACCTTGAGTGCGGACCTCTTTGTACGCCCTCTCGGCGTTTCGGGCAGCGCGTTCGATGCCCGAATTCCGGTCCGAATTCCTCGGCGGATCGGAACCTTGCCCGGCGTCGAAGAGGTGGCGACGTTTCGCGGAGTCTCCGTTCCGTTTCGCGGGTCGTTAATGACCTTCGGAGCGACGGATTTCCGGACCGTCGCCAAGCATAACCGGCTTCACATTCTGGAGGGCGCCGATGCGCGGACGCTGGCCCGAACGCTCCCGGGAACGACCGGAATCGTGGTAAGCAAGCCGCTCGCCGAGCGCTCCGGCTTGCGCGTCGGCGACAGGCTCGCGCTCGACACACCCTCCGGTCCGATGTCGTTTCGGATCGCGGCCGTCTACGACGATTACACGAACGACGCGCGAACCGCCATCGTCGACAGCCGTACTTTCGCTCGGTTGTATCACGACGATTCGGTGAGCCTTTTCTCGATCTATGCAAAGCCGGGCGTCGACATCCTCGACCTCAGAACGCGCGTCATTCGCAGCATGCTGCCCTTGCGTGCCGACGTACAGACGACCGGTGAATTTCATGCCTTCGTGTTCGCGATATTCGATCGAACCTTCGCCATCACCGAGGCGCTCAACGTCATCGCCATTACGATCGCGGTCATGGGCGTCATCAGCACGCTTTTTGCACTAGTGCTCGAGCGGCGGCGAGAAATCGGCATATTGCGATATCTCGGATTATCGATTCGTGCAGTGCGGCGCATGGTGCTCTACGAAGCGGCGTTGATCGGCGCCTTGGGGGGAGCCTTCGGAATCGCAGGCGGAATGTTGCTCGGCCTGGTCCTCATCTTCGTCATCGATCGCCAGTCGTTCGGCTGGTCGATGCAGTTGCGAGTGCCGTACGAATCCTTGGGCGTATCGTTGCTGCTCGTCGTCGCCGCGGCGATCGTCGCCGGGATCTATCCGGCGCACGTCGCCGCTCGCATCCAAACCGCCGACGCGGTCCGCACCGAATGAGACGTGCCGCCGCAGCAACGCTCGCAGCGGTCGTTCTGACCGGCACCGCGACCCAAACGACGCCGGCAACGCGCGGGACACCCGCGCCGCTTGCCGTCGCCACAGCGCCGTACGTCTTCCACTTTCCCAGCGATCACGCCGCACATCCCACGTACCAAAGCGAGTGGTGGTACTTCACGGGCCATCTTCGCGCAGCAAGCGGCCGCCGCTTCGGCTACGAACTCACGTTCTTTCGCATCCGCCTACGGCCTGAAGACGTCGTGTCCGAACCGAAGGGATCTGGGCGCAGTCGCTGGCGCGGCGATCAGCTCTACGCCGCCCATTTCGCGATCACGGACGAAGCCGGCCACAAATTCTTTCACACCGAACGGCTAGCACGTTCGGCGCTCGGACTCGGCTCCGCATCGACGGGGCAACTCGCCGTACGCGCCGGCGACTGGTCGCTGGCGGGCCGGCCGACGTCGGATCCGGCTCGCGAACGCATGACCTTACACGCCGTCGCCGGTGCGAACCAACTCGACGTCGTCCAAGTGCCGGTCAAGCCGCCGGCGATTCACGGCCGTAGCGGGATCTTTCGCAAGGCCGCCTGTACGACGTGCGCGTCGCATTATTATTCGTACACGCGGCTGCGCACGCAGGGCGTGCTCGTGTACAATCGGACGAAGTTCGATGTCGAGGGCATCTCGTGGATGGACCATGAGTTCGGCACGAACGAACTCGCGTCTGACGAAGCCGGCTGGAATTGGTTCTCCCTCCAACTCGACGACGGCCGCGAGCTGATGCTTTACGTTTTTCGACGCCGCGACGGCGGGGCCGTTCCGCAGACGGCGGGAAGCCTGATCGAGCGTAACGGTCACGTGCACGATTTGTCCGCCGATCGTTTCGCGGTGACGGCGCGGGGACACTGGCGTGGCCCGCAGACGCACACCGATTACCCGCAAGGCTGGCGCGTGCAAGTCCCGGAAGCGAAGCTCGACGTCAACCTCTCGCCCGTTCTCGATGCTCAAGAAATCGTCGAAAATTCGGGGCCTTCGTACTGGGAAGGCGCCGTCGACGTGCGCGATGCGACGACGTCGCGCTCGCTCGGCCAAGGGTATGTCGAGCTAACCGGTTACGCCGAGCCGGTCGTCTTGTAGATCTGCGACGTCGGGCCATTTTGCCGCGCAAAACTTCCCATACGCAAAGCGCATAGGCCCAGTTACCGAGAAAGGTTATTTCTCGACGATGTCGGCTTTCAGGGTCGCGAGCGCCGCGCCGAGGTCATTTCGTTCGCGCTGACCGACGTTGAATTTGTCGAGCGTAACCTTGAAGTCGGCGAGGGCCGAGTTCCAATCGTCTTCGGTGATGTGCAAGCCTTTGTGCGAGGTCTTCATGTCGCGACCGAGGTAGATGCACGGTCCGCCGCTCGCCGCGCAGAGCTGATCGACGACGAGTTGGCGTATCCGATCCGCCGAATTCTTACTGACTCCGCCGAAGAATTTCGAGAGTTTCGGATCGGCGATGAGCCGGGGGATGAAATCGTCGGTGACGGCGGCAATGGCATCGTAGCCGCCGAGCCGGGCGTACAGAGACGTCGGGTCGGTCGCAGCGCCGGCCGGCGCCTCGACGTAACCGACGTATCCGCAAATCGCGAGGGCGGTGACGATGCCGCGCACGCTCGAAACGAAAAAGCTCATAGAACCTCCTCTTGGGCGTAAGAAGCCCTGACCCCGAATTACGCCTTCTCAACGTTTCCGACCCTGCGGCGGATTTACATGGCGATTCGCATCTAGGGGCCCTGGGGTTCCCGAATCGCGTTAGCGATGGGGGCCCCACGCGCTTTGCGTGTGGGGGCGCGGAGCCGTGAAGCGGCGGAGCGCTTTTAAGCTTATTGGGGTCCCCGAATCGCGTTAGCGATTTGGGGTAGGTCTAGGCCGTGCTCGCGCGCGCAAGCGATCGCCTCGTCGTAGCCCGCGTCGGCGTGACGCATCACGCCGCTGGCCGGATCGTTGGTCAGAACGCGCTCGATGCGGTGCGCGGCCGCCTGGCTGCCGTCGCAGACGACCACCATCCCGGCATGCTCGGAATATCCGATCCCAACCCCGCCGCCGTGATGGATGCTCACCCAGGTCGCGCCGCTGGCGCAGTTGAGCAAAGCGTTCAGCAGCGGCCAGTCCGCGATGGCATCCGACCCGTCACGCATCGCCTCGGTTTCGCGATTGGGGCTTGCGACCGAACCTGCGTCGAGGTGGTCTCGACCGATGACGATCGGTGCCTTCAGTTCGCCGCGCGCAACCATTTCGTTGAACGAGAGGCCGACTCGCGCGCGGTCGCCGAGCCCGAGCCAGCAGATGCGCGCCGGCAACCCCTGAAAGGCGATGCGCTCGCGCGCCATCTCGAGCCAGCGATGCAGCCCGCGTTCGTTCGGGATGAGGTCTTTGACTTTTGCATCGGTCCTGGCGATATCGTCGGGATCGCCGGAGAGCGCGACCCAGCGAAACGGTCCTACGCCGCGGCAGAAGAGCGGCCGAATGTAGGCCGGCACAAAACCGGGGAACGCAAACGCATCGGAGACGCCTTCCTCGTAGGCGACCTGCCGAATGTTGTTGCCGTAGTCGAACGTGGGAACGCCTCGCCGCTGAAACTCGAGCATAGCGCGGACGTGCTGCGCGATCGAACTGCGCGCCGCCCGAATCACCGCGCTCGGATCGCTCGCCCGCTCCGCCGCAGCCTTTTCGAGACTCCAGCCCGCCGGCAAATATCCGTTGAGAGGGTCGTGCGCGCTCGTCTGATCGGTAAGGGCGTCCGGTTTGACGCCGCGTCGCAGCAGTTCCGGCAAAACCTCGGCCGCGTTGCCGGCGAGTCCGACCGAGAGCGGCGTGCGCGATTCGTTCGCCGTTGCGATCAGAGCGAGCGCCTCGTCGAGGGAATCGGCGCGGCGATCGAGATAGCGCGTCGCGAGCCGCCGTTCGATCCGGCTCGGATCGCACTCGACACAGAGAATCGAGGCGCCCGCCATCGTCGCGGCCAGCGGCTGCGCGCCGCCCATGCCGCCCAGGCCGGCGGTGAGGAACCAGCGGCCGGCAAGGTCGCCGCCGTAATGTTTGCGGCCAAGCTCTGCGAAGGTCTCGTAGGTGCCTTGGACGATCCCTTGCGAGCCGATGTAGATCCACGAACCGGCGGTCATCTGACCGTACATCGTGAGCCCTTTGCGATCCAGATCGTTGAACGTTTCGAGCGTCGCCCAGTGCGCGACGAGGTTGGAGTTCGCGAGCAGGACGCGCGGCGCGTCGAGGTGCGTGCGAAAGACACCGACCGGTTTCCCCGATTGCACCAAGAGCGTCTCGTCGTCGCCGAGACGGCGCAGCACCTCGACGATCTTCTCGAAGCTCGCCCAGTTGCGCGCCGCCTTCCCGCGCCCGCCGTAAACGACCAAATCGTCGGGGCGTTCGGCGACCTCGGGGTCGAGATTGTTCATGAGCATCCGCATCGCCGCCTCGGTTTGCCAGCTCCGGCACGTGCGCTCGCCGCCTCGAGGTGCGCGTACGAGTCGCGGCGTTGCGATCGTCGTCACGCGTCGCCGCCGATGCGTCCGTCGAAGACGACGGTCGCGCCGGGATTGATGCCGATCGAGGCCGGGAGTTGTGCCGGATGCTCGACGTCCCAGATCACGAAATCTGCTTTTTTGCCGGGCGCCAGCGTCCCTATCGTGTCGCCGAGACCGAGCGCGCGCGCGGCGTTGAGCGTGACGCCGCGCAGCGCTTCGGCGGGGGTCAAACCAAAGAGCACACAACCGAGGTTCATCGTCAGCAGCGGCGAGGCGAGCGGCGACGTCCCCGGGTTGCAGTCGGTGGCGATCGCGATCGGGATCCCGAGTTCGCGCATGCGTTGCACGGGCGGCGCGTGCGTCTCGCGCAAATAATAGTACGCCCCCGGCAGCAGCACGGCGACCGTACCGGCTAGCGCGAGCGCGGCGAGATCGGCGTCGCCGGCGTGTTCGAGATGATCGGCGGAGAGAGCGCGAAAGCGGGCGGCGACAGCCGTGCCGCCGCTGGGTCCAAGTTGTTCGGCGTGAATTTTCACGGGCAGTCCGAACGCCCGAGCGCGCTCGAAGAACCTCGTGGTCTGGTCGACCGAAAAGGCGAGGCTCTCGCAGAACGCATCCACCGCATCCGCCAGACCCTCCGCGGCGACGGCTGGTAAGACGTCGTCGCAAACGAAATCGACGTAGGCGTCGGCATTCGCCCAAACCGGATCGAGCGCGTGCAAACCGAGATAGGTCGTTCGCACGCGCACCGGATGACGCGCCGGCAGCGCCCGCGCGAGGCGCAGCTGGCGAAGTTCGGTTTCGAGGTCGAGGCCGTACCCGGACTTGACCTCCAGCGTCGTGACGCCGTCGCGTCGCAAAGCGCCGACGCGTCGGTCCGTCGCCGAACTCAACTCTGCATCGGAAGCGGCGCGCGTCGCACGAACCGTGGCCAGGATTCCGCCGCCGTCGCGCGCGATGTCCGCATACGACGCGCCGGCAAGGCGCCGTTCGAACTCATCCGAGCGATCGCCGGCGTAGACGGCGTGCGTGTGGCAATCGATGAAACCCGGCGTGATGCAACGACCGCCGGCGTCGATCGTCTCGGCGTCGCGAGCGAAGTCCGCCGGGAGGGACGCGCGCGAACCGACCCAGCCGATCTCGTTCCCGCATACGGCCAGGGCGCCGTCGTCGATGAGCCCATATGGCGTCTCGCCGCTCATCGTCGCCAGCCGTGCATTGAGCCAGACGCGGTTCAGTGCTGCACGAGACCCGCGACGGCCTCGACGACCGCCCGATCGAGCGGAATCGAAGGATCGGTGTAGGTCCGCTGCTGCGTTACGCCCGCCGCCGGATCGACGCGTTTGAGCGTGTGGCTCAACCCATCGACGATCGTCAGCTTTGCTTTCGGCGCGGCGACGAAGAGCAGTTGAGCTTCGGCGACCGGAACCTGGACGTCTTTCGTTCCGCCGACGATCGCAGTCGCACAGGTGAGTTTCGTGATCTCGACCGCCGGATCGTATTTGAACCATGAGATGAGATAAGGCTGAATGGAAGCGTGGAAAAGGGCCGCGAAGGCCGGCGTCGCCGGGACATCGGCGACCTGCTCGCCGCTGCGCAATTTGGCCATGATCGCGTCGGCTTGAGCGAGCTGGTCCGGCGGCAACTGCGGCGCAAGCTGATCGTGAATGACTGCGTATGCCGGCCGGCCGGCACCGCATAACGAAATGTATCCCGCGACGTTCGCGCGAGCGCCGGCGATCATCCCGATCAGCGAACCCTCGCTGTGGCCGGCCACGTAAAAACGCTGAAACCTTGGGGGCGAGCGCCGGGTCGCCCGGAACATCTCCAGCCAGCCGACCGCGTCGTCGACGTAGGTTTCGAAGCGCAGATCACTTTCGCTGGTTGCGGCTGCTGCCGAAGCACCGATCCCGCGCTTGTCGTAGCGGACCGAACCGATGCCGCGCGCGGCGAGCGCCTGCGCGAGCAGTTTGTAACTGTCGGTTTTGATGCCGAGCGTGCTGTTGCCGTCGCGATCGGTTGGACCGCTTCCGGCGATGATGAGGACCAGGGGCGCCGCGATAGCGCATCCGGTCGAACACTCTTGCGAGATCCCGTCGGGAAACGTGAGCGTCCCGGATATGTCGCCCGTCGGCGTGTTCAAGGTGACCGGAGTCTCGGAGGGGAGCGCCGCGGACGTGCCGGCAAGCGGCGCGATGACGGCTCCCCCGAGCGTCGCGATGGCGGCGCGCCGCGTCATGTTCACGCGCGTTCTCCGCGCGCTGAAAGAATCTCGTCGCCCAGGGCGACGGTTCCGGCCCGTTCGACCGTGCAATAAATTCCCATGACGTTATTTCGCGTCCCGACGACGGCGCGTTGGACCTGCGGCTGGCGCTCTCCGCTCTGCACGTCGTACGACGGCGTCACGCAACGCTCGATCGGTTCGGCGACGCGAAGTTCGGCTTCGCCGACTCGCAACGTCTTTCCGACGAGATCGCGCTCGTTCGCGACGGCGCCGGCGGCCCGAACGAAGATGTTGGGCCGGAAGCGCAGGGGGTCGAGCTGCATTCCGAGGACGGTTTCCAACTCGGCGAGCCAGCGGTCGAAGATCAGTGAGACCGGACGCGAGTCGAAGAACGGACCGTCGGTGCGTTCTTCGAGTCGGACGCCATCCAGTGCCGCAAGCGATATCGCCGCTTCAGGTTCCGCGACGGTGTGTAACAAGTGATGTTCCTTGCCCCGGAAGGTCTTGCCGCTGCGAGCGTGGTCCGGCGACGCCACGAATAGCGCGCCGCTCCGGTCGCCGGGTAGTCCGCGCTCGCCGATCTCGGTCCGTTCGAGCGCTTCGAAGCGAAGGCTCTTGGTCGGATAACGCCAGAGTGCTGCAACGATTCCGAGCGGATGCGCTGGTTCCATCGCCGAACCTTCCGATGTCTTGGAAGCTCGCACCTTGCGGCCTCTCGGCCTCGGTGAAATTTTGGATCGCGCGGTCACGTTGTGCGTTCGGCACTTCGTCATTTTCGCATTGATTTGGGTGGTCTTCGCGTTGCCGCTCGCCGTGTTCCAGTTCTTGGGGACCGAGGATCAAAGCAAGATCTTCGGAGCGCTCGCGGATATTCTCAAGCAGTCGAACTCTGGGAAGGCGACCGATCCTTCGGCGATCGGTTCGGCCCTTCAGGGTACGCCGATTTTCAACGGCTGGACGGTCGCGTATTTCTTGGCGTTAGTGTTCGTGTCGCCGCTCGCCACGGCGGCGATGGTCGCAGCGGCCGCAGCGGTGTACCTAGGCGGACGTCTCGATTTCGCCGCGGCCTATCGCACGGCGTTCGGCCGCTACCTGCATCTGCTCGGATATAACCTGATGTGCCTGGTGAGCGCCGGGGCGCTCTACGTTGCGATCATCCTGATCTCGGTCATCGTCGGCATCGGCATCATCTCGCTGGGAGCGGCGCTCAAGGGCTTCGGCATCGGCCTCTCGGTGCTGTTCGGCATCGTCATCGGACTCGCTCTGATCGGCTTCGTTATGACCGCTACGGTCGCGTACAACGTCGGCTTTTATGCCTGCATTATCGAGCGCCGCAGTTTCGTAGACGCCTTCGTAGCCGGAATCCAACGCGTCTTCAATCGCGTTGGGTTCGTCCGCGCGCTCTTGATCGGTCTTGCGTATCTTGCAATCTTCATGGGAATTTGGATCGTGACGGTGCTCGGCCAAGGCGTCCTCTTCGGTCTCCTGCACAGCCGCGTTCTCGGGACGGCGTTCGGCGCGTTCATGTCGATCGCGATCGCCGCCTTCATTACGGCGTTCATGACGATCTTTTATTTCGATCTGCGCGTTCGCGAGGAAGGCCTCGATTTGCAACTCGCGGCGCAAGCCTCATCGGCGGAAACGCTTCCGACTGCGTGATCGCGCTTCGCCCGCGCTCATTAGGCGAAGTGCTCGACGTTGGCGTGACGCTCGCCGTTCGGAATTTCATCGGGCTCAGTTTGGTGTATCTCCTTTCGGACGTTATCCTCGAACTCATCAATACGCTCGCAAACCCCAGCGTGCATACAAGCTGCGCGCGCGTGGTTGGATGGGGGCATTGGATAGGACTTCACTTGCCTTTGCAAGCCTGCGGCGGCGAACCGAGAACCCGAGGAGTGTCGGCGGGTGCCGTCGCCGACCTCCTCGCGTTTCTCGTTATCTATCCTCTAGGGTTTTCCGCGACGCTTGTGGCTGCGACCCGCGCGGCGATGGGCTCGCCGATCTCAATTTGGGGCAGCTACCAAACGGCTGTGCGTCGCATCGTTCCGGTCGTTGGCGTCGAGGCCGTCATCCTAGCTGCGCTACTCGCAGTGATGGCGGCGGCCGCACTCATCGGATCCCTTCGTCCCGGACCGGCTGCGGCGTCCGTGGTCATCTTGGGACTGGGGATCGCCGGCTTTGTTAGCATATTGCCCGCTACGTATGCTCTCATGGCGGTCTTGATCGAAGAGCGGAGGCTTTGGGATGCGCTGAATCTTGGCAGGCGTCGAGCGTTCGGTAGCCGGTTCGACTTTCGCCGAACGCTGTTCGTGAGCGGCTTCTTCACCGCGGTTTCCGTTACCGATTTCTTCCTGAACGAACTCGTCGAAGGAGGAGCTTTCTTGTGGTCGCACAGCAAGGTTGTGATCGTCGCTTTAGGTGTTGTCCACGATTCGATCTATATGGCGCTGATCGCGGGAGTCTCGGTTGCCGTCTGGATCGACGCTAGGGTTCGCCAAGATGGGCTCGACATCGCACTGCAACTTGGCGCGCCGGCGTGAAGCATTGGCCGCATGGCGATCCCAACGCGGTCGTCAAAGACGTGCTGAACCAATCTGCGTATCGCGTCGAGCCGACCCATTCCGATTCCAGCATTTTGCGCTTCTGGGAGCAGCTCTGGGAATGGATCAGCAATCTATTCCGGCCCTTCTTCCACTGGCTCGACCATGCGCTGAGTTCGGGCGGGGGTACGGCGCAAGCCATCACGATCGCGATCGTTGCGCTGACGGTCGTCGCGCTCACTTTCCTCATCTTTCGCATCGTGCTGGCGTTTGCCAAACCCGCAATCGAACGTCGTCGCGCCGTCGAGCATCCGTGGGAGGAACGGCTCGATGCCGTCGACTGGCAGGCGGTGGCTGCGGAACGCGCCGCGCGCGGCGAGTATGGAGCGGCGATTTCGGCCCTGTTTTCAGCCGCGCTGACGCTGCTCGACGAGCGGGCGCTGGTGGCCTACGACGCGGCGCGCACTCCCGGCGAATACCGTCGCTTGGTTCGGCGCGAGAGTGACGTGCTCGCCGCCCCGTTCGATGCCCTCGCCGATCGCTTCGTCCGGGCCACGTTTGCAGCCGCCGAACCGCAACGCGGCGACTGCGATGCCGCCTTCGCTGCGTTCGGCGCCTTCCGGCCGCTGCTGGAACCGGCGTGAGAGAACGCCTGCGCGCGTTGCCGCTACGCGATTTGGCGTTGCTCGCAGCGGCTATCGGACTCATCACGACCTTCAACCTTCTGAGCGCGCGCGGCGAGCGGCAAGTCGCGCAACTCGACTCCTACTCGAGTCACGATACGGCGAGCGGCGGTTATCGCGCCTGGTACGAGATGTTGCAACGTGAGAAGATCGGGATCGAGCGCTTCGAGCAGCGTCCCGCGTTTCTGAGCGGTTCGCTCGATACGCTGATCTGGGCTGAACCGATCGAATACGATCCGCGTCAGACCTCCAACTCCAAGGCCGACGTGCGCGCCCTCGAAGATTGGGTCAAAGCCGGCGGGCGCTTCATCTATCTCGGCCACGATGAAAATGCGGCCAAGAACGGCGTCTTAAAACTGCCCCGGACCGTGGTGGCGAAGCAGCCGCGCAAGAGGTCGAAGCAGCTCCCGAGCAGTCTGCGCTTAGCGACGCAGCTGCGAGCCGACGGCGTCGAGCGCGTCGCCTTCTCGACCAATCTGCGCTGGAAGACGCCGAAACGCGCGAGCGTGCTCGTCGCCGATTCCGCCGGCCCGCTGGCCCTCTCCTATTCGTATGGTAAGGGGCGCATCGTCGTGCTTCTCGACGAGACCGCGTTCGATAACGCCGGTATCGCGCGAGCCGACAACGCTCGGCTCGCTTTCGCGCTCGGCAGCCCGCGGCGTTTCGGAGGACGCGTCGCGTTCGATGAAGCGGCGCACGGTTATCTCGTCCCCGAAAAGTGGTGGCAGATCGTGCCGCGGCCGCTGCTGATCGCGCTCGCGATAGCGCTCCTGGCACTCGCGATCGCGTTTGTCGGCGCTGCGATACGCCTGGGACCGCCGATCGTTCCCCCGCTGCGTTCGGATGCGACGTCGGCGGAATTTATCGACTCGCTCGCGGCGTTGTTCGAGCGCGGCCGAGCCGCGGGGAAGGCTCTTCAAGAAGTCGCGCGTTCGACCACGCGCGTCGTCGCGGTCGCCCTCGGAGTCCCCGACGATGCTCCGCCGGCATCGCTCGCGAAACGCATCGCTGCGCCCGACTTGCGCGCAGCGTATTTGGAGCTTTCCGACGCCGCCGCTGGGACGACCATCGACGAAGGCAGGCTCGTCCCATTGGTCGCCTCCGCTCAATTGTTGCGAAAGGAGTTCGCCTCGCATGCCCGTCCGCGCCACTGAACTCGCCGCCGTCCTGCGCGAGGGAATCGCGCGCATCATCGTCGGCAACGAACGGACGGTGTTCGCGTTTTTGCTTGCGCTGCTCGGCCATGGCCACGTCCTCGTGGAAGGGGTCCCGGGGACGGCAAAGACGCTGATCGTTCGCGTACTGTCCGCGCTCCTCGGCGCACCGTTTCGGCGCATCCAATTCACGCCGGACTTGATGCCGGCCGACGTGGTCGGAACCACCGTCTTCAATCCGAAGACCGCCGAGTTTTCTTTACGCCGCGGGCCGATCTTTACGACCCTCCTCTTGGCCGACGAAATCAATCGAACGCCCCCGAAAACGCAATCGGCGTTGCTCGAGGCGATGGAAGAGCGCCAAGTGACGATCGACGGCGAAAGCCTCCCGCTGCCGGGCTTGTTCCTCGTCTGCGCCACGCAGAACCCGGTCGAATTCGAGGGCACCTATCCCCTTCCCGAAGCGCAACTCGATCGTTTTTTCGTACGCGCTCGTACGGAGTATCCGAGCGAAGCGCAAGAGCGCGGGCTCTTGGCGCGGACGCTGGCCGGCTTCGATGCGCACGATTTGGTGGCCGCGGGCGTAACGCAGATCGCCGGCGTCGACGACGTTCTCGCGGCGCAAGCGGAGATTCGCGGAATTTACGTCGCCGAGGCGCTGCAAGGATATCTCTACCAGATCGTGGCGCGCACGCGAGCCTCATCCGACCTGACCCTCGGCGCCAGCCCACGCGCGGCGCAGGCGCTCGCGATCGCGACGCAAGCTGCGGCCGCGATCGACGGCCGCGACTTTGCGACTCCCGACGACGTCAAGGCGGTCGCTCCGCTCGTTCTCCCGCACCGCCTCATCGTACGGCCGGAGTCGGAAGTCGAAGGGCTCGATGCCGAGACGGTCCTCACCCGCATCCTGGCTGCGATCGAAGTCCCCAAAGAGGCGGCTCAGAGACCTAATGGCACAGGCCACTAGCGTGATCCCCCGCAGCGCCTTCCCGCCGATCTGGCTATCCGCGCGTGGCGTCTGGGCATTGCTCGGGGTCGCCCTGGTCATTTCGTTCGCGAGCATCGTCCCCGTTCTGATTTCGGTGGCGATCGTCGCCGGCGCGACGTACCTAGCACTTCTCTGTGCCGACCTCGGGCTCGGGCCGCGTGCGGCGCGCCTTCGCTTAGCGCGAAAACCGGCCGGTTTCGTCTCGCTGCGGCATCCGGCGAGCCTGCATTACGTCGTCGAAAATCGCGCGGCGGTCGGCATTCGCATCGGCATCCTCGAAGCGCCGGTCGTTACGTTTAACTTCGCGCGCGATAGCGTCGAGACCGATATCGGACCGCGCACCTTTGTGGAAATCGAATCCGCGTTCGAAGCGCGCGAGCGCGGGCTGGTCAGCCTCGGTGCGATTTACTTCTGGGCCGAGAACCGCCTGGGGATGCTGCGCCGCCGTTACCGCGTCGACGTCGCCGAGGACGTCCGCGTCTTCCCCGACCTTTCGGCAATCGAACGTTACGGCCGGCTGGCGCGCCGCTCGACGTTGCTCGATCTCGGCCTGCGTAAACTGCGTCTGCGCGGCGTCGGCGCCGAATTCGAAAGCCTGCGCGAATATCTGCCCGGCGACGCATTCCGCGCCGTCAACTGGAAGGCGACGGCACGGCGCGGCCGGATGATGGTCGAACAATACGAGGTCGAGCGAAGCCAGAACGTGCTGGTCCTGCTCGACGCAGGCCGGCTCATGATGCCGCGCATCGGTCCGCAGCGTAAGTTCGACTACGCTCTGACCGCCGCGTTGTCGGTCGCGTCGATCGCGCAGGCCGCCGGCGACAACGTCGGGCTGACGGCATTTGCGGCCCGCCCGCTGCTTTCGATCGCCCCGCGCCGCGGGGCGGCGCACGTCGACGCGCTCACGCGCGCTTCTTACGATTTGCAGCCGCGCTTGGAAGAACCGGACTACGAGACGACGTTTACCCGGCTCAAGCAGCGCCATTCGAAACGAAGTCTGGTCGTACTCTTCACCGACATCTTCGATCCGGCGACCTCGGCCGCGGTCCTCGCCGGTCTGGGCGGATTGATTTCACGACACCTCGTGATGTGCGTGTTGATGAACGACGCCGCGATCTCCGCCGCCCTCGAAACGCCGCCGAGCAGTACTCGCGACGCCTATCGCACGAGCGTTGCGATGTCGCTCGCCGACGAGCGCGCGAAATCGATCGCGCTCCTGCGCGGACGCGGCATCCTGGTCGTCGACGTTCCCGCGCCGCTGCTTACGGTCGCGCTGCTCGACGCTTACCTCGACGTCAAGGCACGGGGGCTCATCTAGCGTGCCGGTGTCGGGAAGCTAGGAGTTCGTCGGACTATGGCCCACGCGTTCAACAAATGGCCTGCGGCTGCGGCTCTTTCCGCCGATTTCTTCGTCGCTCATCGCTCAAATGACGCTGTCATTCAGCGCTCTTCGCTCCTCGAACTCGGCGA
>Ga0307477_10000104_pt1 | contig 124405 bp, 97 predicted proteins | sample atmos_gasesECM2C_FD_203316 | JGI IMG/M metagenome (GOLD analysis project Ga0307477, IMG submission 203316) | Hardwood forest soil microbial communities from Morgan-Monroe State Forest, Indiana, United States - atmos_gasesECM2C_515 | ecosystem: Environmental > Terrestrial > Soil > Temperate... | reverse complement strand
TTTGGATTCTAGGGTCCTAGGATCCCAGTCGTCAAGAGGCCGCTGCCGCGTCGCGATTCAACTGTCACGCGGCTGCCACGCCCGCTACCGCGTTCCACGCCGTCTGGATGCCGCTCTGGATCCAGGCGTGGAGCACCGCGAGGTGCTCGCCTGCGAAGAAGAGCCGAGGATTGTTGTCCGGACATGGACGCAGCAGCGTCTGCTGGTAGCGTGAGAACTCGCCCGGGCGGAAGAAAGCAAACGCACCACCTCCGGGCACCTCCTCCTGGTCCCATGAGACGTGTTCCATGTCCTCGATGACATTCCCGATGTGCGGATGCAGCTGCTCGAGAGACTGTGTCACCAGCGCGTCTCGCTCCCCGTTGTTCAAGGCAGCGAAACGCTCGGCATTGGCGCCCCACATATAGGCGCCAACAAAAGCACCCGGCCCCGCGGCGATGTCGCGATCCTTGGCTGTCCATCCAGCAGGGATGCTCACCTCCGCCACGTTGTCATCTCGAAGGTTGATCATGCTTACCGCGATTCCGTCCTGCATCGCGTTTTCTTCCGCCTCTGTCATTTGCCGGGCGTTATCGGATGGATACCAACACTGCTGGATTGGTGTATCTGTGAAGGAACCCCCGCCTGCGATGCCGTCGTCGAATTCCCAGACGCGCCGACGGCAATGGACAACCGTCTTAGCTGCACTCTCATAGCGGACACCGGCCAACGCCTCGCGCAAGGCGACCGATATGAGGTCTGGAGTTGCGCGCACTCTTAGCAGCGCCGGGGCCGGAACGGCACTGATGGCGTAGGCGAACTCGTCGGCGTGCCAGCCGAATTGGTCGCGCCAAGCGACTTCGATACCCCCAGCCGTCAAGCGTAAACTCTCTACGCGGGCCGCAAGCCGAAGATGACCATGGAGTCTTGAGACAAACGCCTCGACTAAGCGGTCCATACCTCCGGGAATTTCGTACTTCTTCGTGGCTAGAAGAGCGCCCACCTCGACGAGGTGTTCGAGCATTGATGCTCCTTCGAACCAATAGAGACCAGTGCCGCGACCGATCCAGTCCCATTCATCTTGGTTTAGTAAGGGGCGTCGATTCCATTGGGTATGGCCTTGTAGGTATTGCCACAATGTGGTCTCCTCGTACTGTCTCCAGAGAGGATCGCTAACAGACCCGCGAAAAAGATCCCACCACGCCGAAGATTGGGGATGCCCAGCGAGTGCAACGCGCGTCAGTCTCTCCCAACCGTTGGTTGGCAGAACTTGGTTTCGTAGCCTGAGGGTTGGATATTCTGGAAGCACACTCGGATAATTGCGCAGTCGAGTTCGGGGCCTAGCGCGAAACTTCAGCCAGGCGGCGCCATTGAGATGCACGAATTCGCGGGGAGTGCCGAGAGTGAAATCGTCCAGGTAGTCGAGCACACCGACGTGATCTTCCGGGAGACGCATTGCGCCGAGCTCCGCATACGAGCCGTCTGAGAAGCGGGACGTGCGGATTCGGCCGCCCCAGCGTGACGCGGCTTCAAATACCGTCGGGACGTGGCCCAACTTCTGGAGTTCGTAAGCCGCAGTGAGGCCAGATATACCACCGCCGATTACCGCCACGGACTTAGACGTCCCCGGTCGATTGTAAGCTTGGAGATCCGGACGTTTGAACATGAGGGCCGGGTTGTACGGTTGCGATCGATCAAGCCAGGGGTAGGGCTCATGATCCATCGGTCCTCTCCGAATCAGGCAACGGTTGACGCGCGGTCGACACCCGACACGTTCGATGCTTCTGAGGAACCATAGCGCTCCTTGACACCCATGGCCAATAACCCTCATCCCAGGAAGGGCGATGCGAGGATCGAGGCTTTCCTCCCGACACGCAGGCTGAACTCACGCGGGCTGGCGTGAACATCTCCGAGCCGGAGAACTTAGGAGTTCGAATAACGAGATCTAACCTCGGGAAAAACTGGGAAGTCTCTCTCTAGTTCAAACTACCAAACGACGCGATCGCGTCTCGAGAGCGGCTACTGTTATCAAGGCTACGTTGGACGATGCAGCGGCACAGTTAGATGGCGTCGCACGAGCTACGTCGGAAAGCAAGGTGGGATACGACGTGTTGGGATCGAGGGCCGTAGGGCTAGTGACCTGTAGGCGTATTGACTTCCCTTGCGCGAGATTGCCGAGATTGCACGAAAGCGCCTGGCTAGCGCGGCTGCCGCTTATATCGCACCTCCTTGAGGTGCGGACGCATCAATACTCCATTGTGTCCCGGTGTCGTCAGGGAGATCATCAACGAGCATTACCGACGTTGCAGTCACGGCGTCATCTCCGCTGCTATTGCTGATCTCGAAAGTAAAACCAATTGAGCCGCCAGCCAGCACAGGAACATCTGCCGGCGTTGCGCTTGCTGTTAACGACACACTCGGGTGCGTTGATATTGCATTGACTTCGGAACGAGTTAGAAAGCCACTCGCTGCGAAAGCGAGCGCCACCAAAAGGGATAAGACCACTGGAGGTGCTTTGATGGCGCGACACAATTGGGGGAGCCGGCCCTTTCATACGTCGGTCGACAAGAACGTAGGTCAAGTAACCGAACAACGCAGCTAGAAGGAAGAATAGATCGCGCAATGAGTAACGTAAAATCGTGATAAGAGCAGTGGCAGCTGTAATGGTGCCTAAAACAGTGGCAAGCAGTCGTTTCATACTGTCGGCCTGTCGTCGGTCCACCGTATTAGGAAGACGATCTACATCTGGCGCATCTAACATCTCCTCTTGCCGACTTCGTCCTCGCTCCCGTGGTCGGACACGAAACAGCACCGCGCCAGGCGGGCTGAGCGGGCACCCCCTTGGTGACTCATCGGACACGTAGCAGCAGGACCGAGGCGGGGCTGCGCTCGGCAAACGGCGACACGCCGGTTGTGAGCTCGCCGACGACGGGGGATATGGCCTCGGTCACAAATTAGCTCCTCGCACCTGATGTCGATGCAGGGAGACTAAAGCGAGGACTCAATGCTCGAAAAGCCCCACTACTCCCAGTTAGCTCCGACAGCTCGCGCGAGACGCGGAAGAGGCTCAAAGATCACGTGATCAACCAAAGCGGTCTTCTGAAAAGCCAGGGTGGGTGACTCGCAGCACACGATGTATCCCTCTGTGCAACCCGCAGCTTGAGTCTCTCCGAGGAATTGTCCAAGGGTCATGTCCCTCTGTGGATTGTCGAACACACCGACAGCGAACTGCCGAGCCGGGACTTGGTTGCGCGCCGGCACATCAACGACTCCGTGAAGCGTTGATTCATTGCGGTAACTACCTATGCCGCCAAACCTCATCGCGAGTGCGGCAATCGCCCAAATACGACACCGGTCGGGCTGCTTACTCAGCCAATCACGCGCTTCATCCAGGCTTTGTGGTGCCGCAGCGCCCAGATGAGTGGTCGCAGTGACCTCACGTACAACCGTGATCATGTCGTCCAACATGCGGGGTCCCTGAAAGTAGTGCATTTTTGGAGCGAGCCGTTCTCGGAGGTTGCCATCACTCTCTTTTTCGCGAGGGGAAAGGTTGCCGTTGCCTTCCGTAATTGAAACGACGCGCATCGTGATGCGACCCAGTTCGAAGTCGAGATCGAGAGTCGATCCAGGCCCGATGCCCAAGGCCGACCGTACCTCACGCGGAATAGTGATTCGACCCTCGTCGTTCACGGTTATCAACACTGTTAAGGAGACCTCCTCGTCGAATCGTCGAAACGTCGAAACGTCGAAACGTCGACAAGAGAGTAGCAGGCTTTACCCCCGATCGCTACGCGCGCAGATGGGGCCGGGCCTTGAGGCCTCCTCCATTCGTACATCTGTTCGGTTATAGTTCCCGAATGCTGGGCGGACCTATTGCTTAAGTGCCCAAGGCATGGCATGAATTTCGAGATCCAATCCACGCATTCATCCGGATGGATCCGGATGAGCGGAGGATCGTGGACTCGCGCCCCGTCCAGCGCCTCCGCGCAGTTCACCAGCTGGCTCTCTCATACCTCATATACCCAGGAGCAACGCACCGTCGGTTCGAGCACTCTCTCGGAGTGATGGAACTCGCTGGCCGAGTCTTCGATGTCATCACTGACGACGTACATCTTCCAGATCAGGCTAGAGACGAATTTGCAGAACACCTAACTGCTACGCAGAAGCCGTACTGGCGGCGAGTAGTACGCATTGCAGCGTTGTGTCATGACATCGGCCATATTCCGTTCTCCCACGGAGTCGAACATGATTTGCTCCCCGGTGGCCACGAGCAGCTAACCCGCCGACTAATTGAGAGCGACTTTCTTCCGCTCCATGAAATAACACCGCCGGTGCGATCCGATGATGTTGTAAAGTTAGCCGTCGGAGCAAAGGGGCTCAAGGAACACTTCTTCAGTCCATGGGAACGCATTCTCGCCGAGATCATTGTCGGCGACGCCTTTGGCGTCGACCGCATCGACTATTTGCTTCGAGATAGCTATCACGCCGGCGTAGCCTACGGCCGCTTCGACCACTATCGCCTAATTGATTCGCTAAGAGTCCTTCCGTCACCCCAGGAACAGGACCTCACTATAGGGATTGACGAAGGTGGCCTGAATAGCGCCGAGGCCCTTCTTCTGGCGCGCTACTTCATGTTCACCCAAGTGTACTTCCATCCAGTGCGTTTGATCTTTGACCGCCACCTTTCAGACTTCATGCGAGAGCGCATGTTTGCAGAGGGCTATCCACTCCAGCTCAGTGAGCATCTTCGCGTTACCGACAACGAAGTGCTGGCGTCGATGTCGGTCGCGGTAGAGAACGCGGGCGAGGCGGGACATGAGTCTGCCCATCGCGTCATGACGCGTTCACACTATAAGCGAATTTACTCTCGAGATAAGGCCGATATTCGGTCTAACCCAGACGCTACAAGGGTTCTATTCGATGCTCTCGAGGAGCAATTCCCAGGGAAACTTCGGCTAGTCAGCTCGACCATGAGAGGTGGTCTTGCTGAAGACTTTCCAGTACGTACTTCAAACGGAACTGTCGTTCCCGCGATTGATCAATCAGACGTCCTAGAAAAGCTCCCTGACATTCGGGTCGAATATATTTTCATCTCTCCAGATCTGCGCGAACCCTCAGGCGAGTGGATCAAGAACAACAAGAAGAGAGTGCTGGGCTCGTGATTTCAAGGAGGAGCCGGATGGATCGATTGGAGCGAGCCACGATAATCGTCGAGTTAGTCAAGAGACTCCGGGCGCACGGAAGTTGGGCTGGCGAGACGCACGTCCAAAAGGCAGCCTACTTTCTGGAGACCTTGACTAAAGTGCCCCTTGGATACGAGTTCATCCTGTACAGATATGGACCGTTTTCCTTTGAACTTAGGGACGATCTTGCGGCCATGCGCGCCGATGGCTTATTGGAGTTTCGTTTTCAGGGTCCGTCTTACGGCCCCTCATTAGTGATGGGAGAGTCAGCTCCTGTTCTTGAAAAGACGTTCACTCGCCTGACTGAGCGATACATCAGCCAGATTGAATTCGTTTGTACAAGGCTCGGCAGTATGGGCGTCGAAGAACTCGAAAGAGTCGGCACAGCACTACTCGTTTCTCAGCAATCTCCGGACCTTGCTGACACCTCCGTGGCCGAGCGCGTGCGCCACCTAAAACCCCACGTTACGGAAGTAGACGCAGCTCGCGCGGCGCATTTTGTTGCCAAGGTCGAGCAGGAGGCAAGAGAACAACTTCCGTAGAGACCTCCCGCATGCCGCCAGAGAAAGGCCCAATGTGACCTGTATGCCAAATCCAGCAGTATCTGACAGAGCCGCACCGACAGAACGGACCACGATGATGTAGGGAACAACCCCACGAGCAAGTCCCGGTGGCTCGAAGAGAGTGTCGGCGGTTCAGCGACGAGTGCAAAGCTGAGGTGGTCGCCTTGGTTCGTTCGTCTGGCAAAAGCATACGTGGGGTCAGTTGCGACCTCGACCTGACCGAGACTGCAGTGTCCGATTGTTGAAGCGCGTCGAGATCGACAGCGGCAAACGGAACGATTTGACCACAGCCGAACGTGAAGAACTGTCGCGACTGCGGCGCCAAGTCCATGTCCTTGAAGAGGAGCGCACGATCCTCAAGAAGGCAGCAACTTTCTTCGCGAAGGAGACCCGGTCAGCCGATATCGCTTCATCGAGGTGGAGAAAGTCAATCCCTGATCGGAGCTCAGGACCTCAACCGGGGGTCGCCTGGTGTTTTCGCGACAGGGGCGCTAGGCTACTGTGCGTCGAGACGTCTGAGGTATGACCTCGGGGATGGCACTCCAAAGTCCTAACAGTGATCGCGTTCGCGCGGCACTCCGGCTCGGCTGGGTTTTTGCCGAGGTCTACGGAAGAAACCGCATCGGACCTCATGACCCGCGCCTTGTCGAATCCAGCGCCATCGGCCCGGACCAAGGCGAACTCCCACTCTCGATCGAGCGTAGCCCCGATGAGCGTCGCATCGAGGCCCAAGGCGTGTTGCAGGCGCTCGTTCAAGACGAGATATGGGGACGTGAGCACGTCAGCCTAAATCCGCCTGCGAACGACCTGGTAAGCGGCCTTGCCGCCGGGGCGACCACCACCGCCGGCGAACAACTCGACTATCTCGCCAAGGCGCTCTACACGGCTCGCAAAACCGGTCCCGGCACGGACGAGTGGAAGGTTCTCAAGGAATACCTGTACAAGTGGGATGCACACATACAGGACCAGATGGCAGCCGGGGCTTTTGGTACCTCTAGCGCCTATCAGCTCGGTCGCGGACTTGCCGAGACCTACTGGGCGCTCGACCCCGGCGGCCCCCTACAGGAAAGTGGAAACTGGCAGTGGGTGCTTGGCACGCGGCGATGCGGAGCCTTGGTCACGCTCACTGAAAGGCTCGCTACCTACCTACCAGACGGAGCGGCTGAGGCACTCACCGCCTCGCTCACACAATGGAAGGACGTCGCCGCATCTGATCGTTGGCGATCCGACTCCCGAAAGGCGATGAGCTATCTCGGTCATCAGGTGGAGGTATGGCGCGATCTTCTTCTTACCGGACTAGATCCACGGACAGTCCTTGCGTCCGACACGCGTATCAAAAGGGCGCGCAGCTCTTTGCGAATCATCGGCTCGTTCGTGCCTGAACTCGCCTTAACCATCACAGCCATCGCGGTTATCGGTGCCGCGGTCTTCCTCTTCACATTAAAGCTCCCTGCGCTCGGCACCGCGCTATCTGTCCTAGGAACCGTCGGGGTTACGGGTGCCGGAGTGGTCGCTGCCCTGAAGACGACAGCACAAGACTTGATCTCACAGTTACGTGACGCCGCCTACACCGACATGCTCAAGCTTGCGGCAACGTTCATACCTCCGAAACCTGGAAAGGCGAATCCCAGCCCGGCGTCGGCTGCGGTGGGTACCCCCCTAATAGAAGGTCTGCTTGACGAAGACGCTCAGACCCAGTCTGCAGAAACGCCAGAACCACAACCACCCTGAAGGGATCCCCAAAATGCCGACATCGCGCCCGAACTCCCTCGCTCCGCGTCGCACATGAATACGGCTCGAAGCGGGCGGGAAACGCCACAGGCGCCTCGCGTCACCGGCGGCGTCGCATCAGGCTCCGGCATTCCCGATCTTCCCCTGCGGCATGGGATCATGCGTTGGCTTCTAGGCTCGCGCGCGGCCCCACTTTCAGGCATCGCCGAGGTTAACCCAGCGGATGTCGTCGACGGGATTGATTGGACCAACTATCTTGAGCTGCCACCAGACTCCGCGAACGAGACCGGATCACAGCCGCCGCGAATTGGAATCTGCTGCTCGGGTGGCGGTATCCGTGCAGCGGCCTTTTGCCTCGGCGGGCTCCAGGCGCTCCAAAAGGCTGGAAAATTCACGACTGCCCACTATCTATCCGCCGTCTCCGGTGGGGGATACATCGCGGTCGCTCATGCAGCACTGCTCGGGTTAACGCGACAGCAAGCCGATTCTAGCAACCGCGCTGCGCCCGAGAGCTCCTTTCAGAGCTTGCCACCATGGTCACTCAGTGCGCCCGAGACGGTCAACTTGCGCAACCATTTGACGTATCTGGCACCAGACACTCGCGGTCGCATTTGGGGAGCGTCGGTCGTGCTATACGGTGGCCTGCTGCACTTTCTTCCATTCGCTGCCCTGACGATCGTGCTCGCCACTGCCTATGGCTGGCTGCTGCGCGTGCTCCCTTCCGTCCAGCTACAAGTGACGCATCCGACCCTCAACAGCGGGTTGCTGCTTGCGACGACCGTCTGGGGCTGCTGCTTGGGACTTGCAATAGCAGCGGTACTGATTGCTTTCCACGATGGGTTCGGCCGCAAGTTTGGGGGCCTAAATGCCGTCCTTGAGGTCTGGTCGGTTCGCATCGTCGCACTGGCGTTTGCTGGCGGCATCTTCCTATGTTTGGTCCCGATTGTCTTCACCCAAATCAGGTACGACTGGCACCGTCTTACGGCGGTATTGTTCGGCGACGTTTCGCTAGCGGTCCTCATCCAATTCCTTGCTCGGGCTTCCCGAGTCGCAGCCTCGACCGCTTGGCGCCGCGTCGCAATTCTGGTTGCCTCGTATTTCGCGGGCCCACTTGTCCTCGGTGTTGCCTTCCTCTTGATGGCGTACGTTGCAGCCGCGCGCGGCATTGATTGGCCGGCTTTTGGACCGGCCATGTGGGCCTGGGCCTCACTTGCGTTCCTAATCGCGATTTCGCTGTTTGATGACGAAGTCTGCGGACCATTGCACATCCTCTACCGCGAGCGGCTCTCGACGGCATTCATCCGCTTTCGAACGCGGCATAACGCCAGCATCGTCACTGCCGAGCCGGCCTGGCGCGCGCCGATCAAGTTCACTGAGATGGAGATGGAGGGTATGCCCGAACTCGTCGTCTGCGCTTCGGTAAATGTTGCCGACGATGTAGTTCCTCCGGGGCGCTTCGCGGGATCCTTTACTTTTGAGAAGACAAAGTCTGGCGGTCCGCTAACCGGGTACGTCGCTACCACTACCCTTCAACTATTTGCAGGTGAGGCGGTCTTGACGCTTCCGGCGATGATGGCGATCGCAGGCGCAGCTTTCTCCCCTCTCATGGGTCGAACCACTCGACCAGGCTGGCGCCTCCTGTTTGCTCTTTTCGACGTCCGCTTGGGGGTATGGCTGCCCAACCCACGGAAGCTTGGTGGTCATGTCACCGCAAGCGAAGTCCGACGCGAGGATGGACCATATCGCCGAGAAGGCAGCCGTTTCTCCAAGGACAGACCGCCTCGGACTGCCCTGCGCCCGGGATGGTCATACGCCTTGCGCGAGGCTTTCGGGCTCAACAGCCTCGCGCTGAATTACGTCTACGTGACTGACGGTGGTCACTGGGAGAATCTCGGCCTCGTAGAACTGCTTCGGCGCGGCTGTACACGCATCGTCTGTTTCGACGCCAGCGAGGATCGCGAGCAGCCATTGACGGCACTGGGCCAGGCGATCGCACTAGCTCGGGACGAACTGGGAGTCGCTATAGCAATTGACACCAAGCCCATCTGGCCCGGTTCAGCTCAGAGCGCTCTCGACCGGCGCTACGCGCGGTCAATGGTGGCCACGGGGATAATCACATATCCCAATGGCACCCACGGCCAGTTGATACTAGTCAAGAACCACCTCCCAGCGGACGCTCCGCGGGATGTCCTCGCATACGCCGAAACCGATTCGAGCTTTCCCTTCGACTCGACCCTGAATCAATTCTTCGACGACCAGAGGTTCGACGCCTATAGAGCCTTGGGCGAACATGGCGGTAAGCGCGCCGCGGCCCTACTCGGAAAACCTAGCTGAGATGGGCGACCTCCCAGTGTGGACTCGGATGTATGACACCGATTACTGCCCCTAGAAATGCTATCTGTGTGCTCTGAGCTGACCGCCTAATCGCTGTAACCCCTCCCTCCTAGGTTGTAGTTAACGAACGACCTAAGCGGCTCCATAATAGAAGCTGTGATCAGCTGGAGAGTAGAGGGCCGCCAATCTGACGAAGACTCTGCTCGCAGCCGCACCGAGATTAGTGCAGCCTGGCGCGAGTCCGGATTGCTCGTCGCTTACGAATGGGAATTCCCCTTCGAGAAACTCGACGCCAACGAGGATATCGCAGGGGTCCCGTGGCACGACGTATATATGCGTGGCCGTTGGGGCGGTGGCGGACCAAGTGAAGTCCAGCAGCTCGTCGACCTCATCGCCATCAACGTTTGGCCCTACGCAAAGATCGCTGGCGCGATGGCTGTGGCGGGATTTTTTGCCAAGGCAGGTGCGGATACCTGGGACTTATGCAATACAGGGCTCAAAAAGGGCATACGCCGGCTGCTACCAAGGTCAAGGCGGGTGGAAATCGCCATCGTTCAAGATGCCGTTCCTGATCATGATGTTGTGTACGAGATCGTGCACGACGACGTGGAGACTCTCGACGAAGCAATTGACACCATCGTTCGGCACGCTCAAGGAGTACATCGTGGGACTATCGCGCGTCCGGGCCAGAATCAGCACATGCGATGGGATGGGAAGTTGCATGGGCTGGTGCCGATAGCTTGGAATGAAGACACACGCAGTTGGGAGCGGACAGAGCGAGATGTACCAGGCGGACGCCGACCCTAGGCAGTGTTCACAAACGGCAGCATTGGCATCTTTCCCGGTTCTAAACGGGCCCTTTCGCGCTCGCGCAGTCGACGTCTGCTGCAAATGGCCGCTGGCTACCCGTGTGTATTCATTTCACGTCTCCTCGAACCGGGGACAGAAGCCTCGTCCCCTAAAGCGGCTTTTGCCCGAAACGTAGATGTCGGTGCGCGCCATCAGCAGACCACGCGCCATAAAACCTAATCCTCCGAGCTTCTCAAATACGGTGGTGGCGAGTCTCAATGGCAGCATCTAATCGGCCGTGCGGGGTCCAGCTGGCAAGAGCCCGCGAATCACTCGTATCTCAGCCGTGAGTGCTCGCTCCGCATAGCCGTTTGGAATCGAGGCCACCGCTGCTCTCCGATCCGGTCTCCGACTTTGCGGAGCCGATCCTCGAGGCCAACGGTAGACTTGGGACGAGTCGATCTGAGCGATTGAGTTGTGTGGTTAGGGCTGGGCTTGGCGCCAATGACCCATTTCCAATGATGGTGCGCGTCGTGAATAGTCAGGCTGCGAGCGACCTTACCAGCGCCCGAGTCTGCGTACGGCATGCTCCGATCGTATGACAACCGGTGCTGCGGTCGGTGAAGCATAGATGGCGTCGCGTCGGAGGGTCCCACCGAATGGCTCGCGCGGTACCGGTCCAATCAGCTCGGTCGCTGACAGTTACGTTTTCCAACCTTTTGGCGATCCAATAAGCTCAGCGTTGCTTACTTCGCCGCGGCACGTAGGAAATGGAACTTCCTGAGCACCCGGGTTATCGGTAGTCCGAGCGCCCTGCAGACGCGAGTCGCCTTCGATAAGCTTGCGCCCGCCCCTGTCGGTGCAGGGTCGTATTTGGGCAGTCCGGGAGGATTGAAACGATGGAGAACTGGGAGAAGCTACTGGAGGAAGGAGATGCCGCGCTCCAGGAGGGCCACGTACGTGCTGCCGTTCAGCAATATGAGGTGGTCGACCGGAGCCTGACCGCAGACGAGCCCACAACGGGACAATTGTTCCTCAGTGCGGTGGTGGCTCACCGGATCGGCGTGGCGGAATACCTCGTCGGCAATGTCGACACTGCGGATGAGATGTTCGCAAGGGTAGCGACCGTAACAGAAGAGGCCGAGAACTATGCGTCGAAGCCCATAGTGCGTGAATACGCGGCTCATCTGAGGCAGCAGAGCTCTCTATATAGGGACCGTCTCGCCGATGCGATTACGCCGGGGCTACCAGAGACGTTTGGAGTACTTCGAACACCGGACTTTACGATGAGCGTGATCTGCCAACACGGTTGTCCAACCATTTTCGATCCCTGTCCCTACAACAGCAATCACTGCTAGTGGATGCTCTCACTGCATATCTACTAGCAATCGTGATTGGAGCGGTGCTACTTCGCTTCCTGTGGTTCGGTGAATTCGTGGTCCTCTCCCTAACGCGGGATGACTCAAGCCCTGAAGGATGTCGAGGGCGGTTAAGGCGTGATCTAAGGCTACCCGCCAACCTACGAGGCGATCGGACGCAACAGTCTCACCGGTATGAATGGTTCAAGAACGACGTTGGTCTTTCATACACTGTTGGCAGCTTGGCGGTAGCAAGCTCGAGCGTTCTAGCGACAACGCGTCCCGCGGACCGATTCACACTTGCAATGCTTGGCGTTGCCGTTATCACGAGTATCGGTTCGCCTCTAGTATTTCGGGAGGCGGGCAGTGAAGCCGCGCGGATGGGTATCCAATCAGGGCTGGCAGTTGCTGGCTTGGCTCTCATAGTGGCGATCGTCTCGCTCGAGAGAGATATCTTCTCGGGGACGCTTTTCGCCAACGCACTTGCTCTTATAGTGCCAGGCGTGCTTTTTTTGCGAGAGACTCGCGACACCCTCACACAGATGTCTTTGACTCGAAGGGAGGTCTTTGGAGCAGTGGTGAAGTGACGCTACTGTTTATCGGCCACGTCATGGGGGGGTGCCCTGCGGTCAGTGGGCCCTCGGACCGTTCATCACTGGTAGGGCAACAAGCTCCACAAACGCTAAAGAGAGTAGAAGCTGAGCGTCGCTACGCAGTCTGCGCCCGGAGTCCTGGAGCAGTCTAAATATACGGAGCTGGCGACAGCTCGCACGTCGAAATCAAGGTCGCGGTCAGAAAACCGAGCGGCTGGCAGGGGAGCCCCCGGGGCTCGGATGAAGAGCACCCCTAGAGCGACGACGAAGGCGCTGCCTGAGGCGATGAACCACGGCACACCAGTGTCCCAGTGGTGATGCTGATCTATTCCGACGAGCGAAAGACCGATTGCAAGTAAAGCTGCCACCACTACGAAAAGGGCGTATGCAAGTCGATCCCGCATTAAACGATCATAGGGCTCCTCGGTACGCTTTGTGATTTGCTGCCCGCAAAATGTAGCTGTACCCGATTCCGAAGCCCCGCCTGCTCAAGTGGAGGTGAGGATGCCTAGTTCGCTGAGGCGAATCGTCATCGCCTGGTCGCTGACATTGAAGCGGCGCGCTAGCGACGAAACTAACGATACTTGCGACATATTCGAGTTCGCTTCAATGCTGCTTCGGGTGAGGTCGAACACTGATTGCTCCGGCATCAAAAGTTCAGCGGCGAATTGGTTGGCTTCAGCCTCTTCTTTCCAGTCTCGAGGATGCATTGTCCGCAAATTGAGCTGCGTTGTGGAATTGAGGAAAATTCCCTTATGCAGCATGAAATGAGCAAGTTCGTGTGCAATGGTGAAACGTTGCCTAGGAGGTCTGTGGCGCGAATTAACGGCTATGGCGGTTGTTTCGCGATCGCGCAGTAGCAGACCGGACACGTCTTCCGGAAGTCGCTGGTAGCTCAAATGAATGCCGAGTTGTTGGGCCAGCCGCTCAACAGCGACGGGCACTTGAAGTTGATATCGATTCAGTAGTTGGCGAGCGCTTTGGACTGATCGACTATTGGGTGACATTCGAGATCTCGAAATTCACCCGTTTCCATGCAGTGTGTACTAGCTCACGCAGCGCGTCGTCATCGAGCTGGTCTTTTAGCCGTCGGCGGACCGAAGTCGGCAGTGATCCATCCACTGACCGGGGCAGCAGCTGCTCGGGGGGGACTCCAACTGCCCGCGACAGCGATAGCAAGTGATGCAGTGCTACATGTTGACGGCCACACTCGATATTGGTAACTGATGTTCTACTCAGTCCCGACGCTGCAGCGGTTGCGGCTTGGGTGAGACCTGCGGCTTCGCGAGCCTGCCGTAAAAGGCGTCCGAACTCTCGGTACGCGTTTTCCACAGTTTTTCAAGCCTAAATGCACAACTTGCTAATGTCAATATTGCCAACCTACGAACAAGCGTGCGTCTCGCTCTGCTTGGCTCGTGTATTCGTTTTGGGCAAGCTGCAGACGGCTGTACCGACCTGCCCTCTTGCGCCCAGCCAAACCGCTCGGTATCGTTGGCGACAGCATGAGTGAACAGAGGACAGGAGGGTAAGCGCAGCCAAAGAAGAAGGGCCCAGCTTGTGGCTGGGCCCTGGTGACCCAATCGACCGAGGCGAAGTCACTCGCCCGGCAGAAGCCGAGCCGACGGGGCGCGATCGAGCTTAGCGCAGCTTCTCACTGCACCGCCGGCCGGCCATCAGATTCCAAAAGGAGTTGACGGTGGCTAATTCAGTGGCACTTCCTCAGGGCGTCCTCCCCAATCCCGTGATTCGCGACCCGCGTTCGACCGGCCTCTTCATCTTCGGGCAGCTCGATCCAACGTTGAGCGCGGACGGCGTCAAAATCTGGCTCCAGGAGGTGACAGGATTTCTCCGGTCGCTCCGAGAACCCGATAGCAACGACGGCGTGCAGTTCGACGCTGCCGTCGGCTTCGGGCCGTCGTTCTTCCAAGCCGGGACCACGCCCCGGTTCGGGCTCCCCACCACGACACCTGCTGGCCTAGCCAGTCCACCGCAACTCCCCGCCAGCTTCCCAGTCGCCCCGGACTTCGTCATCTACGCGATGTCGCCGAAGGAAGAGAAACTGGTTCAGCTGACGCAGTGGATGCTGTCCTGCCAGCCGAAGCCGGTCACCGGGCTGCGCGTCGAACGCGGTTTCCAGCGGGCCAGTAGCCGCGAGAATTTCCGTTTCCTTGACGGCATGCGCAACCCGGGAATCGGAGACCGCGCCGCCGCAGCCCTTGTGGGGCTCGACCAGATGCCTGACGAACCGGCTTGGGTGGAAGGCGCCGCATATATGGTCTACATGAAGATCCGCCAAGACCTGGCCCTGGCTGCCTTGCTGAGCGACACCGGGATGGAGCAGGCGATCGGCCGGCGTAACGACGACGGTTCGCGCCTCGATCAGCAGCCGGGTGTGGCCGCAAAGGACGAGTCGGATTACACCGATCCAACCACTCCGGGGGTCCGTTCGCACGTGCGGAAGGTCGGACCTCGGGGTGCAGAACAGGGGTCGATCGCAATTTTTCGTCGTGGTCTGCCGTTCATGGACATCGCGCCCGACGGATCAGCTGAGTTCGGCCTTCACTTCGTGTCGTTCGGTGACTTCGACCAGTTCGACACGATGCTGAATCGTTGGATGCTGAACACGGTCTTTCCATCTGACGATGCCGGCCAGGACGCGCTTGTCGCGCAGCATCTGATTGCGTTCGAGCTGGCTGCGGTGTTTATCGTGCCGCCTGCAGACGACCGCTTCGTCGGCGCGCAGATCTTCGATCCCGAGCCGAAGCAAGCTCCAGGCACGACTGGCCGTCTCGTCGTCAGGAAGCGCGCCGTCGACGCCGGCGGCAATCCCGTGCGCACGCACTCGCTGCGTGGGGCGGTCTTCCAGGTGCTCCAGGGTGGCAATCCAGTCGGCGAGCAACTCACCACTGATGCCGCAGGACGCGCTGTGTCTGGCGACCTCAGTATCAACGTCCCGTACGTGTTGCACGAAGTCACGCCCCTCGCAGGCGCGAATCCCGCCGCTGACATGCCCTTCACCGTGGGTCAGCGTCGGCAGCGGATCACCGTCGACAACGTCTTCGGACAGGCTCCACATTCATACGGGAGCTAGTTACGACATACAACCCTAGCCAATGAATCACTTGACACACCAATACGCGCCCAGGAGTACCGCTGAGCCGGCGAGTTCGGCCACGCACAGAGGTGTCATACAGACGGGACGGAAAAGGTTGACCTCCAGCTTCGGCGACCACGGGTGACAGTCGGCATCGCGGCGTTGTGCCGAACCAGCGACCTCGGGGACACGGTCGTCGTAGCAGCAGACACCCAAGTGTCTAGAGGGTTCACCTCCTCTCTGAGTGCCTTCAAGCTCCAAATACTTTCGGGACGCTGGCTATCCATCATGGCTGGCAATAACCTCGGGCACGCAGACAGGCTTGTAAGCGCGATCAGCAGCGGTCTGCACAGGGCGCTCATCAATGTCAGCGGAGTGGACGAGTACCCGACAGTCATGCAGGTGCTACGGACTGCGCGGGCAGATGTCGCCCTTCAGGTGGCGTGTGAGGATGCCTTGCCCCCGGGGATGACACTCCAGGAGTTCTACGCAAATGGCAAGGCTAACCTTCCCGAGGGTGTCTCTATGTCGATCTGGGACACCCTGAACCAATCTCGGCCCGACTGCAATCTACTGGTGGCCGGGGTCGATGACTTGGGCCGGGCACATATTGCAACTGTCGGGTTAGACCTACCTTACGATCACGACCGTCTAAATTTCTGTGCTGTCGGTAGTGGCACGGCCATGGCCCTGGGAATCCTTTCTGCGTACGACCACTCCGAACACGACATGTGGCAGGAAACCGTCTACCGTGTCTGGGCGGCCAAGAAGATTGCTGAGCGTGCTCAAGGTGTTGGGCCTGAGACGACGATGATTGTCATTGATGCTGAGGGGGCGAGTCGACGCTGTAGTCTCCGTCGTCACACTTTGGAGCGTAGATCTGCAGATAGTAGTACCCATGCAATCCACAGCCGACTGTATCTGAGGTACCTTCGAGGCCACAGTCAGCATCGTTGCCCGCAGGATCCGTAGGATCGGTGCCGTCCTCAGCGTCGCTGGGGCAGCATGATTGATTGTCAGCGAAGTTCCCCCCATTGGGGTCCCCATGCTGCCACGACCACGTGGGATTGTTCCCCGTCTCGTCCGTGCCTGGGCAACCAGAGAGATTTACAGTGCAGGCATGTGAAGGATTGGTGCTGTTGTCGTGCCCTACGGGGATGATAGGCGGAACGATTGCTGATACTGACAGCGATTGTCCCGCCAAGGCCACGGGACACACCACGCCAATCATGAATAGCAACGCAACTTTCTGGAACATCTAGAAGATCTCAGTGCAATAAGAGCCAACATCATGGTTGCACGGCACCAAACGCCTTCTCATAACACCCAATGCCTCCTTGACGGACTGGTTCGACCTGAGCGATGGGAACCTCGACGCTCAAGGTAGGCAAGGTCAGTGGCGGAGTATACGCCTCTTCGGGGCAAATGAGTAGCGCCCATCTGACCGTACCCGCTTGTTGGTTCACCCGCTGTGAGAGTTCGTAGCTGATAGATGCTTCGTCTCGACCAGGGCTGGATCGGCGATGATGGGAATCCGCATCGCTACCCCGATCGAGATGTTGAGAGTCGTCGCTCGCTTGGACCAAGTGTGGTGCTATGGGATCAGAAGCTCCCACCCGCCTTGTGACGTTTGGGTTAGCGTCGTTTCGTTCACCAACTGCCAGTGGCCGAGGCCGTCTTATGATGGAACAACGCGACGGCGACAGATACGGAGCATTGGACCATTACGCCTCATGCTTCGCCTCCGGTCGGTGCCATGAGCCTTCGGATCCGGGCTCATCGAACTAGCACGCATCTCCCTTAGCTGCATCTCAAGCAACTTACCCTCGATGATCTCGCCGTCCACCAACTCAACGTGAGCGTCGACTCCTAGTCATCGGGTTGCTCCCAGAACAACCAGCCGCCTTCTCAGAGGCCAATCAGACCTGTCTCACGCCGATCTGAGCCGTGTGCTCGGATGGTGGACGATGCATCACAACCACGCAGCCTACCGCCTACTAACGCTTGGTAAGCAGGAATATAGCTGTGTAGTTGTGGCATTTCCTGGAAGTGGGGAGCGCAATGTTTTGAGCTATCAGCTTAAGACGTGCGCACGGCCGGTCTACGTCACCGCCGCACGCCGGCATTTATGTGCGGTTCGGCAACACGACACAGCGTTCAATGTTGAGGACGCGCACGACCACACACTACGCCGCTTATCTAACGACCGCGGATTCGTATCTCACGTCGGCACCCGTGCGAGATGTGCTTCCCACAAGCGCAGTGCGCAACCCCACAACTATCGAATTCGCGTTCGCGCGACCTCCTGACTGATGCTCTCATTGACTCTGAGCGCGTTTGGGACTGACACTGGTGCTCGCGGCCATCGTTTCTGGGCGTCTGTCCACTATCGCCTCAGGCTACTGCTCCAGGAGTCTTACCGTCTGATCCTCCGGCTCAGCGTCGATCTCCGCGAGGTGGGCCTCCAGCTCACGAAGGATGCGGCGTGCGGCGTCGCGTCGGCCAGCTGCAAGCTGCAACTTGATTAGGCGGCGATACAGTTCCTCATCGTCGCGATCCGCAACAAGGGTTCGTTCCGCGACGTCGATCGCGCTATCGATGTCGCCGGAGTCTTCCAGTGCGCGCGAGAGCTGCTGCCCGGCGTCAACTACTCGCCGCGCGTAATTCTCGCGCAGTCCCTGGTCGACCCATTCGTAAGGTGCGTTTTCCAGCAGCTGCCCGCCGTAGGTTGCGAGTACCCGATGCAGTGAAGCGACCCGTTCTGATCCATTACCCCCCGCGCGAAGCTCGCTGAATGCACGCTCAACCTCCCAGACGTCCGTATCGATCAGATCCGAATTGAGTCGATATCGCTCGGCTGTGAACTCGAGGAACTTCGGATCCCGCAGCTGTGTCGCTCGGCGCATTACGTCGCGGATGTTGAAGATGTCCCGTCGGAGCTTGTCGAGAACGGTTTTGGGGTCGTCGTCGGGAAAGAGCCCAGCGAGCATCTGCTCTTGGGTGGCGCCCTCGGGATGGAGGGCCAGAAACGCGAGGATCTCACGCCCCCTGCGGCGCAGGCCCTCACGCTCCATCGGTAGCGCGTCCCGACGGGTCACTTGGCGCAGCACCTCCGCAAGCTCGACGCCCCGCACGCGTACGACTGGCACTCCAGCGAAAAGGGAGAGGTGAACCGGCGCTTGGGGCGCCACCGTATCCCGGAGTGGCGCAGTCGTCTCGGGCAGCGTTACGTCAGCGTCGGCCGCCTCAGGAATGGACGCACCACGACTTGCGCCGATTAACGCAAGGAGCTCGCTAGCTGCAGACAGGGACAATGTGTATAGCTGGCCACCCGTTATCCCGGGGGGTCGCGGACTCGTCACGCCGTGGACCGTGCCGCGAGCGTCCACAGTGACCGTCGGCCCGAGGGGCGAGCTGCCGCAGAAGACGACGCCGACGCCAAGACGACGCCCAAGCGCGATGAGTGCCTCCAACCGAGCGCGCAGGCCATCGTCGGTAAGTTGTGGCGCTACGACGAGCAGCGCGGGTAACGGTTCGGCTGGGTGCTCGCTGACCAGCGCGGCGAAGTCGGGCACCTCGTGCTCATCGAGCGTCCGGGTGCGCTGTACGAGCTCGACTTCGAGACGGCCTATGGCTGACTCAACGTCTGGAACCACCTTCACCGCCGGGACCCCTTCTGCTGAGGGAGCAAGAGTAGCAGTCTGTTCAAACAGCCACACCTCGGCCCGGTCCGAGGCGGCGTGCTGGAGAAACGCCACGATCAGATAGCGCAGGACTCCTGACGCCCCTTCGCCGGTGAACCCAGTGCCGCTCAGCTCCCCGATGTCGACGGCGAGCTCCCGCCCGCCGGCCTCACCGATGATGACCACCCCCGGCTGCTCTGGGCCCTCGGCGCGCGGCAACGGCTTTGCATCGGGGTCGCTCGCGACCACTTCAGCGGGTCGCCAACGAGCCGCGGCCAGGCGGCGGACCAGCGGGGTCAGGAGGCTGAGGTATCCGGAATGCGCCGCTACACGCCCGGCCGCAGCACGTCGGCTGCGCAACCGGGCCGCTGCGATGGCCGCGACGATGCCAGCCGCCAGCGCGGCGCCGACCGCATCACCGGTTGGCAGGATCACCGGCTGGGCGGGGTGCGGATGGCTGGGCGGCGCCGTACCCGATCCCTGTGGTCCTGGGCCTGCCGGTTCAGGAGAGGCGGGCCCGGTCGGGCGCCCAGGCGGCGTCGGTACGGGCGAGTGGCACACGGCCGGAGCCCGGGGCAAACCCAGGGTCGGAGATGGACGGGCATCGGGCGGCGGTGGCTGTCCTGTGCCCGGCGTTGCCGCCGGGCTGGTGCTGGGCGGAGGCGACGCCGCTGGGGCGCTGCCATTCGACCCGTTGCTGGCGCTGGGAGGCTGAGCCGTGCTGGCTGCTGCTTGTGCAGGAAGCTCGAGCATCCAATGCGGCCAGATCCAGTGCGGACTCGTGAACCGGCGACCGTCCGGCTCGACGCGCCCTCGGTTCAGCCGGAATATCTGAGGCCACCGCAGGGGATCCCCGAGCTTGCGCGCGGCGATGTCCCAAAGCGTGTCCCCGGACCTGACGGTGTAGTCGCTTCCCAAAGTGCCGGCGGTAGGAGTCGAAGTCGCCTCAGCGGTTGCCACCGATCGAGCCGCGGGTAGCCCCTCAGTTTCCACAGCCTGTGGATCCCCGTTCGGTGGCAGCGACCGTCCCTGCGGTCCGGCGGTGGCGGCCAGCGCGGTGCGCAGCCCAGGAACGCTCGGTCCTACCTGCCGGCTCGACATGACCGATACCGCCAGCACGACCGAAGCGATCAGGTACGCCGCCAGCGGCTGGAGCGGCCGGGCGAAAGCAGGCAGTGGCAGCGGCCGCCCGCGCGACGCCGCGAGGGCTTCAGTGAACACCGCCAGCGCCAGATCGAGCCAGAGCAGCCAACAGAGGACCGCCAGCCCTTCGAGGATCGCGGAATCGGGTATGCCCGTCTGCGTGAGGGCAGCCGTGAATTGCGACCAGCTGGGCAGCCCATGCGGCAGTGGGGCGCCTGCGGTGATCAGCAGCATGGTGGGAGCGCCGGCGAGCAGACTCCCTAACGCAAGGATCGACGCGACACCACGCCAGACGGTTGCGGAGTGGCGACCGGTCACGGAGCGCTCCTCGAGTTACCCGGTATGGCGCTCGCATCGGCGTCCGCCGAGAGGGTAAGCGTGCGCACCCCGAATGCGCCCAGGATCTGCGTCGCAACGCTTACGGTGACTGTGACGTGCACCGTGTCGCCGGATATGGCCGCCGTCCCGCTGTCACCCGTCGTCGACAGGTAGTCGTCGGCGGCTCGCGTTGCCGCGGCTGCGTCCAGCGCCACAGAGCCGTTCTGGCGTAGCAGCGTCAGATTGATCTGCTGTGCGCCGGTTCTCGCTGCAGCCTGCGCCTCGTCGAGTGCGCGCGCTCGCGCCGTGAGTGCACGCCCACCATCATCGACGAGCCCAGCGATCGCGATGAGGCCAACAGTGACTACAACCAACAGCGCGATGACCTGCCCGCGCTCGGCCCTGCGTCTCGATCGCCGACTGCGATAGATCATCCGATGTTCTCGAACCGGTCGATCGGCTCTGTGAAGCTGATCGAGATGGTCTGCGAACTTGGGACGTGCAGTGGCCCAAGGTCGCCGAGATCGACTGTGCAAGTCACCGTGACGACGACCTCGCCGCCGGGGCGGAAAGTCGCCGTGTCGACCGCGACCGCGAGCGGACTGCAGGTGACGTGCCGGCTTCCCAGTGCAGCATCCGCCATCTGCCATGCCGTGGTCACCGCGCCCGCCGGCGTGCGCGCCAGCGATGCGGCCCGAGCGGCTGAGTGCGCCGCGTCCTGGAGCTCGGCCCTGGTGGTGGTGATCCGACCTAGGAAGACGACAAAGAGCAGCAGGACGATGACCACTGGTGTCGCCAGGACAAGCTCGACGGCTGCCCCGCCGCGCTGCGATGCGCTCACGGACTGCCTCCGGACGGTTCGACTGGAGCCGATGCGACCGCGTCGACCATCAGCCGCAGGAACGGGACGATCTGCTCCGCGTATCCGGTGATCTCGACACGTGCTCGGGTCGCGGTTCGCTCCACAGCAACCGCAGGGTCGATGAGCAACCCCGTGCCCAGCGTCCGAATGACGTGCTCACCCTGCAGCTGTCCGGAGCTCACGCTGCCACCCTGCACGCGGGTGGCGGTCACTGCCTGTTGCGCTGCCGATTGCGCGACCTGCGTCGCGTGTTCGTACAGCGCGTACTGCACGATCAACGAGATGAGCAGCAGCAGCAGCGGTGTGGCGACCACGAGCTCGGCGGTGACCTCGCCCGAACTGTTGCGTCTACGCGGCGACCGACGCACGGTCGACTCCGTTCAACCGCCGGTCTGAATTGCGTTCGCCTTGGAGATCACCTTCGCCGTGATGATCCCCACTGCCGCGATGGCTAGCGCCACCAGCAGTGCGGTGACGACCACCGCCTCGGTCGAATAGCCGCGCTGATCGCGACTCAGCGAACGCAAGCGTCGCCACATTGCCGCGGCAGCAACTTGTAAGAAGACGAGCTCAGACATGGCAGTCACCTCCTGATCACAACGATGAAAAGACCCGCACGTACGCGGGAAAGAGGACGAAGGCGAGAAAGCCGACGAGCAGCAGCACCAACGTGACGGTCATCCGCTGCGTGGCCACGCGCGCCTCGGCTTCAGCGTCGCTGCGGCGGTGCTCGCGCAGCGATGCCGCCCGGGCCGCGAGCGACTGCCGCACCCGGGCACCCTCGGTGCCGGAGAGGCCGACGCTCGCCGCCGTTTCCTCCAGCTCTGGAACGCCGATGCCTTGGCCGAGCCGAGCCAGCGCTGCCCACGGCGTCTCGCGAGTCAACCGCGCGCGTTCCAACGTGTCTCCGATCGCCTTGAAGGCGCGCCCATCGCCGACAGCGGCCGCCGTGCGCAATGCGCTCTCGATTCCGCTGCCGCCGGCGAGAGCGACGCAGGTCAAATCGATGAAGGCGCTCAGCGCGTAGCGCATTTCGCGCCGCCGCTTGGCGCCCTCGCTGCGGACGGCGATGTCCGGTACGAAGAAGCCCGCCGTCGCAAGTATGAGAGCGGGCCAGGGCGCCAGGAGCAGCGGTACGTCGACACCGCCGAGCTCGAGCAGCGCGAAGACCAGCGGCACCAGGAGAAAGCCGAGCAGGGCGCAGATCAGCTTCTCAGCGAGGTGCGCTTCGGCTGTCTTCGCGACGACGGAGAGATGGCCGGCTGACCATGCGGCGGTCAACTGCCGGCTACCCAATGCCCGTACGAGCGGCCGCCCGATCCTCGCCAGGATTCCGGGAGTGCTCGCTGAGGGAATCACGGTTCCCGGATTGCGTACGCCGTGCGGCGCCGCGAGCGCCTTGGCAAGCGACGGGCGCGGCGGCCAGAGGCCGCGCGCAATCATCACCACACCGGCTCCCATGCCGGCACCGAGCAACATCGCCAGGCTCACGGCACGTCCTCGGAACGTGCTGCAAGCAGCCGATGCGGCGCGGCGCCGCTTGCGAGGTGAAGCAGGAGCGCGAACGCTGCGGCGAAGATGCCGGCGATCGCGGCCAGCACCAGCTGACCGAGCGGCGAGTCGTACGGCGAGTAGTAGGCGCGGTCAGCGACCAGCAGGACGGCGATGAAGCCGACCACTGTTACCACGATGATCTGAAGGTCGCTGCGGATCCGAGACCGCTCGGCTTCGACGCGCAGCCGCATGGCCGACTCTTCCCGTGCCGCCGCGGCCAGAGCACCGAGTAACTCACCGAGCTGCCGACCCTGGTGCTCGGCGGCCATGAGCAGCGCCGCTACAACGAGGTCACAGGTGGGGTCGGCCACGCGGTCCGCAAAAGCTCGCAGTGCGGGGCCGATGTGCTCGGCGGTCAGGCTAGCCGCCAGCCGCTGCACCTCTGCGCGGATGGCGGGAGGCGCTGCGGGCGCAGTGGCGACGAGCGCGGACTCGAGGCCAGCGGCGCCGGCCATCGTGTCGCGCAGCATGTCGGCCCAGGCGGCGATCGCCTCCACGCGGCTGACACTGCGGCCCTCCATACGGCGGCGGCGGAGCACCTCGGGAGCCACGGCACCGGCACCGGCGGCGAGCAGGGCGGCGACGGGCCATCCGGTGAGCAGGCCCACGGCGATGCCGCAGGCGAGGCCGATCGCGAGCCGGCGCGGCAGGTATTGGAGACGCCGCCAGATCTTCTGCGGCTTCAGTGCGGGTGTCCCCCTGAGACCAACCACGATGAGGATGACCCCAGCGGCGAGGCCGGCGCCGAGCAAAGCGGCGATCGCGGTCATGTCCACGCCGCCGCAACCACGTGGTCGTCGAGCACCGACGGATCGAAGCCGACGCCCACCAACTCATCCAGCGTCGGCTGGCGCAAGGGCACCCCGCTCGCCACTGCGGCGCGGTTCGGTCCGGGTCGGTAGATCTCGTTGGAGACCACCTGTCGACCCTCCACTCCGACCACCTCGCGCACCGAGCTGACCACCCGGGAGTCACCGACCTTCACCAGGTGCACGACGACGTGCACCGTCGAAGCGATGAGCTGCGCTGTCGCCTCGGCGGACAGTCGCTCCGGCGCCTGCGCCGCGTACGTCCAGAGTTTGTCGAACGCGTGCGCTGACGAACTTGCATGCACGGTGCACATCGAGCCGTCCTTGCCCTCGCCGAAGGCGTTGAGCATGGGGACTACCTCATGGCCGCGCACCTCACCAACCAGCAGCCGGTCCGGGGACATGCGCAGCGCCCAGCGCACCATGTCTGCTGCGGTCACCGCGCCGATCCCCTCGACATTGGCTCGGCGCACCTCGAGCGAGACGACGTTGGGATGGCGTTCGGGGAACAGGTCGAGGTGAAGCTCGCGGGGATCCTCGATGGTGATGACGCGCTCGTGAGCCGGAATCTCGTTGGCCAGCGCGCGAACCAACGTGGTCTTGCCGACGCTGGCACCGCCGCTCACGATGATGTTGCGACGAGCCCGCACCATCGCGCTGAGCAATTCGCGCGAGCCGGCGTCGATGGTCCCGAGCTCCACCAGATCGTCCAGACTGACGTCGAGGAGACGGTGGCAGCGGATGGTGACGCTGGGACGACGGCTCACTGCCATGACGGCGAACAGCCGGCTGCCGTCCGGCAGGTCCAGGTCGAGATCAGGAGCGCCCGGATCGAAACGGTTCTCCTGTGCTCCGCTGCGAGCTGCGATCTCTCGGAGGATCTCGATCAGCTCGGCGTCGGAGGCTGCCACCGGCTCGCCTCGCTCGAGGCGACCGCCGGCATAGCGGATCCATACGCGGTCGTGCCCGTTGGCGCAGATGTCCTCCACCTGCGGGTCATCGAGGTACCGCTGGAATCCGCCGAGGCCGAAGAGCGAGTTGAGCACCGCTGCCGTGATGGCGTCTTCGGCGGTGGGATCGAGCAACTGCCTTCCCGCAGCGAGGCATTCGGCGGCGTAGCGCTCCAGGCACTCTGCGGCTAGGCGCCGGCCTCGGTCGATGCGCGGGCCGCCATCGGCTGCGACTCCCACACTTGCGGCGAGTTGCTGTGCCACCTCTGCGCGCACGCGTCGTATAAGATCGGCGCTGGCTTCTACGCTCACGGCACGCTCACCACAGCGATCGCGGTCGCGCTGCCGGGGCCGTTGCCGTTGCTACCTTCTATTAACGTGACTGCCCCTCGCGGTTGAGCCAAACGATCATTGAGAGCGCGCATCACGGCGTTCGCCGATCGCAGCAGCGGCAGTCGAGCTAGCGCTCGGCGACCACCAGGTTCACCGTTGAGCAATCGCGCTGCATCCCGGTCGACGGCGACCGTTCCGAGCACATCGACGTCAAGCGACTCGCCGACCTCGGCTGCACCGTAGGGGCCATCGCCGATAAGAGCGATCGCCACACGCTTTGCGATCCTTCGCAGCGCAGGCAGACGGAAGTGCACATGTTGCAGCTCGTTGAGCATCGGCCGGCACACGACGACGAGGGCCGTGCTCGCCTCCACGATCGGCAGCGCCGCGGAGTGAGAGTCGAACCTGCCGCAGTCGGCCAGGAACAGGGTCTCGGCATCGGCGAGCTGGCGCCAGAGACCGCGCTCGCTGAGCATCCGGAGCACGGTTTCCGAGCGGTCACCGGAAGGCTGACCGACGATCACCCGCAGGCTGCCCAGGATCTGCTGGCAGTGATCGGTAAGACGTGCATCCTCAGTTGGCCGTCGTGAAGCCGCTGCGAGGCTGATGAGCCCCGGTTCAAAGGGGCGCCCGAACCTCGCAGCGAGGTCACCACCGCTGGGGTCGAGCTCGGCGACGATGACGTCGCTGTCGTCAAGCGCTGTCGCGCCCAACGCCAAGGCGCTCGTGGTGACGCCCGGCGAACCCTTGATCGAGGCGAGCGCGATCAGACCCATCGCTACGACCCTGCCGGCATCAGTGCGAGCGCGACCCGGCCCGCATCCGCGGTGCTCGCCACGGATGCAGCGTCGTATGACGGCAGGCGGATCGAGACGACCGCGCCGTCGGCGGCGGGTCCCTGCTGGACATCGACCGCCATCACGGTGGCGACCACCGGCGGTGCGGTCGATCCCTGCAGTGAGCCGCCGCTGCCGGTGTCGATAACGGTGACACGATCGCCCGCTACGAGCGCCGGTGGGTACTGGCCAGGCTTGCAGGCGACCGCCACCACGGACTGATCGGGTGCCAAGTTCGACGCGGTGCCGACATCGCTTTGCGTGAGGAGGCTTCCGGCAGTGAGATCGTGCGACGCCGGCTGACCCACCACGGCGGTCTCCGCCGAGCCAGCGACGAGCGCGATGCCACCATCAGCGGCGGCATCCACGACCCTGAGATCAGCGGCCTGCACCACCTGACCGGCTGGGACGTCACGCGCCAGCGCGAGCACCGGGCGCAACCCGGTCGTGCGCAGGTACAGCTGGCCCATGGCGAACGCGCAAATTGCAACAAGCAACGCGCCGGCGATCAGCCACTGCGCGTGGCGGTGGTGTGGCTCGGGCCTAATGCGCAACCGGAGTGGCGGGGATGGATCGAGCCTCACGGTTTTCCTCGGCTCGCTGGCGACGCTCATCGCTTACTCCTCCTCAGCCTCAACCTGATGGCCCGCGGTTGATGGCGTGCACCTCTTGAACGTGCACTGTGCTCTGCATGGACGGACCCGCAATCAGCCCGAGGTCACCGCCACCGGGTGCGCCTTGAGACGTCCACGTCACATGCCAGTACACGGTCGTGGTCACCGTGTACGTACCGCCCGGCTGGCTTGACGAGTCCTGGGTGTACGTGTAACTGCAATCGCTCGGCTGATCAGGCGGGTCCTGCGATGTCCAGGGAGTGCCCGGCCCGGTGCACGTGACCTTGTTGCCGTCGCCCATCTGCCAGACCACCTCGTCCGGCGTAGCCGTCGCTGTGGCTGAGACTGGACCAGCGGTCGCCGTGGCTGAGATCGGATGCCACATGCCGCGGTCGACCCACAGCCAGGTGGGCAAGTTCACCGTGATGTTTGCGGCCGTCGGCGACATCTCGATATTCGTCGCGGGAAAGCGCAGATATGAGACGGCCTGCTGAGCCAGGATCGAAGCTGTGGCTGGACCCGAACCCGCATTCACGGCGAGCACTGATGGAACCCAGATGACCTTCATTGGATTCACCCAACCCGGGCCGCTGCAGTGCTCGATGACCCAGTTGCCCCCGAGAGGAACCACCGGCCCGAGAAGCGCCGCGTCGGACGGATCTATCTGTGTGTAGGTGCAGTTGACGCCGGAGCCACCACCGCCAGTAGCGCCTGAATCACCAGACGATCCCGCGCCTGCCGAGACGCTGACGCCGTTAGGGTCAGGTGACACGCCAGTGTGGCCATATCCAAGGTATGTGTCGGCGAGCGCATGTGGAGCCGCCAGGAGTGAGAGGACGGCGAGGCAGGCGCTGAGGGCGCCGCCTATCAGTAGCCTGCCGGACAGCTTCCGGCGATCAGCGTTTGATCGGAGACCTTCCAGACGCCTGAAGTGAAGGTCAACGTTGCTTTCACTCCGTCGTACTCCGGTTGAGTCCCACCCGGCTGGTTCGGGACAGGTTGTCCGGTGGAGGCGTAGACGGAGACCAGCGAGCTGTACACGCAGTCTTGGACCACGGCCATCGCCGCGGTGTATGACACGACGTGCGGACGTAGCAGCTGGACCGTTCCGCGTCCGACGATTCCCTGCTCCTTGTCGTACACGAGCGTCTGGCGCGCCTGGGTCAGGAGCGGGTTCGTCGTAGTCGCCGCGAGCGCGGGGTAAGCCGGATCCGGAATCTGCACTGCAGCCACGTACGCCGCCGAGCCCGCGCGGTAGGCGTGGAGAATTGCCGTCTGGGTTGGGTTGGGCGACGCGGTTGCCGATGGCGACGAAGAAGGCGATGAGCGGCTGGACGAACCGCACCCCGCCAGCACGCCGACGGCCGCGACAGCCGCCACCGGAAGAACCCATCCATAAGGCCCGTGGGACCTCTTGCGACGCGGAGGAGTGCTGCGGACGTGAGGCGTCTTCTGCCGACCAAGGCAGACGCGAGGTTGGGTGGAGCTGATGGTGTAGTCGGGCGACATTAGAGCCCCTCGTAAGGGGTCGGACGGGATCCACGCGCGCATCGTGGGAGGGGCCATGAACGGATGATGAACGGAGGGCGCCGAAGGCGAGTCACCGGATGAAGCCCGCGACCTCCGGATCGGGCCACGAGATGGACCTTGTGTCGATCACACCGAGCCCGTCGTAGTTGGCCTCGGCGACCAAGTACCCAGCCGGCCATGCAGCGACCACGAGGGCGACGTGCCCGTAGCGAGAGTCGTAGGAGCCGCCGCGCAAGTAGACAACGATCTCGCCGGGCGCGGGGATGGAAGTCTCCGGCTTCCCCTGCGCGGCTGCGTTCGCCAACCACTGCCAGGCGTCGCCACCCCAAGTGACGGGTTCGCCCATCTCGGCACGGCGAAGCGCGACGTACCAGGTGCACTGACCCCAGGGCCAACCGTTGACGACTCTCAACGTCGTCGACGAGGCCGGCCGTGGGCCGCCGAGGACGCCGCTGGCCGCGTCGCCGACGGCTCCGGCGGCCGCTCCGACGACGACAACCACGAGTAGCAACAGAACGCCGGCGACAGCGGCCGCCAGGCGCAACGGCGACCCACCCTCTCCGCCGCTCATGCGCGGACGACACCGGAGCCTGTTTGAGCCATCTCGGCCAGCCGCAACCGCCGGCCGCCGTCAATCGGCAACCAGACAGGCTCCCTGGGGCTCGCCCCTTCGGCGAGCACCGCGGTGGCCAGCAGCTCCGGGCCTCCGCCGAGAGCCTTGCGCGCATCCGCCTCACGCCTGGCGCTTGGGAAGCGGAACAGCAGCCATGTGGGCGAGGCCGCGAGCCGCGCCAGGCTCCGGTAGCCCGGCAGCTTCGCGGCTAGTCGCTCTCCTGGCTCGGTGCCGCAGTCCCATTCGAGCAAGAACGGCACGCGCCGGCCCGCTTCGAGCCAGACGCCGTACCCGTCCGGGTGGGCCAGCTCACCCCAGGCGGCAGCGCAACGCGATGCGGACCACCAGGCGCCCAGCCGCCGGGCCGGCGTGCGGCGGGCCTCGCGCAGCAGTGCGGTGAAGAAGCCGTTGCAGCCCACGCGGTGACGCAGAGTCGCCGTGGTCGCCAGGGCGAGCCCACGCTCGCGACGCCAGCGCAGTGCCTTGGGGTCCACCTCCAGCTCGGCCGCGACCACCGCAGCACCCGCCTCGTCCAGCACCCAGTGGTAGGGCTGGGACGGGAGCTCCGGACCGCGGAAGGGCCGGAACCGGTCGACGACGCGCAGCTCGTACAGCACGTTCAGGCGAAGCTGAGCCTTGCGCAGCGAGTCGAAGGCGATGTCGCACACCTGCGATGTGGTGAGAACGCGATGCTCAAAGATGAGTCGGATCACGAGCCGATCCCGATCGGTGAGACGCGAGGCGACACGCAGCAGCAGGCGTTCATCAAGCCGCGGCCGCGGCGGAAGTGCTGGAAGGTGGATGGACATTGGCGATTTCTCCTGTTGGTCGGCGGTACTGAGCGACCAGGTCGTGACGGCAAGAGCGGCGCGCTAGCGCGGATTCCGAGTGCAAGAGGGTGGTCGTCCTGCAGCGCGATCCCCTCAACGTCATTGGCGACGACCCCTTCAACGATTCCTGTCGAGCACCGCCTGGGCAGCCGGGCCCTTCGATTCAGTCGCCTCGGCGCCTGGACGCGGCTGGCCGCGCAAGACGTCCTGGTCTTCGCTCGCAACAGCCTCAGCGCGGGAGCGCCACGCTGCCGCCAGCACGGATGCAGCGACGACGCGGGCCATGGGTGGGGGCGCCGGCCACGTCCGGAAAGTGAACGCGGGCTGCTCCTCGCCACCGGCGACGAGGCGGCCAGCGGCCTGAAAAGCGCCCAGGTGGGCAAGGTCGTGCGCACTCAGGTAGGGAGCGACGTGACGCTCCACCGCGCGGGCGTCCTCGGGCGACAGGCTGAAGAACACCTTGGAGCGGGCGTTAGCCGAGATGGCCTCGCGGAGGCTGACCGGCAGCTGGCCCAGATGCTGATGGGCCAGCACCAGGGAGAGCCGATAGCCGCGCGCCTCAGCGAGCATGTCGTCGAAGGAGCGCGGCAGGGTGAGGAAGTTGTGGCATTCGTCAACGTACAGGGCAGCGTCGGCGCGAGCGTTCTGCCGGCTGCGCGCGCGCGCCGCCGCCGTCTGCCACACAGTGGCGACGACGAAGCTCCCCAGCAGGCGGGCGGTCTCTTCACCGAGCACGCCCTTGGGGACTCGGACCAGACAGATGCCGCCGTCGAGCACGCCGGCCATGTCAAAGCTGGAGCGCGACGAGCCGACGGTGCGGCGGACGAACTCGCGGAGCAAGAAGGCGCGGAGCTTGTTCATGAGAGGCCCGATGAGCTGCGCCTGCTGTCCGTCGCCGAGGCCCTCGTACCAGGACCAGAAGCCGCTGAGCACGGAGTCGTGGAGCCCCGCGGTGTGCCGCTGACGGAAGGCGGCGTTGGTGAGCAGATCGGGGACCTCGGTTAGCTTCGCCGTGCGTCCCCCGGCGAGCAGCGTGAGGCAGGCAGCGCGAAGCACGTCGTCGGTGCGCGGCCCCCAGAAGTGCTCGAAGATGCGCCGGAAGATGCCGACCACGTTGTCCACCACCAGGTCGGGGTCGGAGCCTTCGAGTACGTTGAGCGCTGGGCTGAGTGCTCGCTCGTCCGGATCAAGCAGCACCACCGTCCGGCTGTCATCGATGTATCCCTCGATGCGCTGCAGGATGTCCTGCACGAGATCACCCTTGGGGTCGACGACCACAACGCCGCGCTTCGCCGCCACGTCGGCGAGCACAAGGTTGCAGAGCAGGGTGGATTTGCCGGAGCCGGTTGCTCCCATCACGTGCAGGTGCTGGTATGCGTCATTGACGGCGAGCGCAACGGGGCGTCCGCCGCCGGTCTCAGACATGCCCAAAGGCTTTCCACTGCTGGCTATCGCCGGAGGTGGCGCCACCGATTTGGCGCCGGCCCGCGCCAACCCCGGTACGGCACGGTCAGCCGGGAGATGGGCTATGGCCGCCAACTCGGGCACCGAAAGCAGATGGCCGCGACTCATCTGGCGCCGATGGAGCGCTCGCGCGGGGTGCCGCAACCTGCGCCGCGCAAAGCGATTGTGGCCGGTGAAAACTGCTAGCGCTGAGGCGATGCCGTGCGCACGGCCGCGCAACATGCGCTGACCGCGGTGCGGCACACATTGCGCTGATGCCGCGTAGCGCACCAGCACCTCGTACAGTGGCGCAGCTGCTTTGGTGAGGACAATCCGCGCGTCCTGTGCGGCGCTGAGATCCACGACCTTGTGTGACGTCGAGCGCGGCGAGGGCAGCAATACGTCCATCGCCCGTGCCAGGAGGCGCACTCTGCCGCCGCTTCTGATCGCTTCGGCCGCACGGAACAGGCGAGCCAGGCGGCGTCCCGTGGCTGGACGGGCCAGCACCTGCAGCACGGCATGCTCCCCGGCATCGAGAGTGCCCGCCGCGGCAAGCAACGGCCGCAGCGGATCGACCTCGAATGCGGTGCTGATGGGGAACCACTCCGGACGCGCCAGGCGCAGGGTGCCACCGCTTGCCGGCTCGTCGAGTGGTATGGGTGGCTCTGGCGTCGACGTTGCGGTGAGGGACCCGGGCCACGCTCCCTCGATGGCGCGCTCAATCATGCCGGGTGGCACGCACCGCGGCACCCACACGCCGATGCGCAGTCCGTCCACCGACCAGCGGTATTCGAAGCCGAGATGCGGCTGTCCGAACAACAGGCGACGCCACCACGGGCGTAGTAGCGCCACGAGATTGGACCACAGCACTTCGGCACCGGCGGGATCCGCTTCTGGCGGAGGCAGGGTCGTAATGACCCGCCCGCCGAGCACCATGCGATGGTCGCGGACGAAGCGCACCACCATCGTCGCGGTGACCGTCAGGCAAGCTGCTGCGAGAGACGCAATGACGTAGGGCGTTGCGGCGCGCAGCGCCGCGATGATGTGTTCGAGCAGCGTGTGCGTTGCGGCCCCGGGGTGCAGCGCATACCGCTGCAGCGGCGAGAGGGCAATCACAACGAGTTGTCCTCGGCAGCGAGGTCGCTCGGATCACTGGTAATGAGCCGGTGCTCCTCCGGCGACGCGAGAGCGCGAAAGGCCACGCGGTTTTGGCCAGCGGCTAGCAGCGCTTCACCGCGCTGTGCGGTGAGCAGGAGACCCCGCTCGCCCTCGGAGAGCCGAAAGGCGGAGCCGATGGCGTCTATGGCCTGCGGCGCCTGGCGCAGCAGGATCTGAGCCGCCGCGTTGCTGACCACCGCCAGGCCGAGGTCACTGCCCAGCAGGTCGCCAGCATCCTGGCTCACCACCGTGAGGCCACACCAGTGGCGACGCGCTGACTTCGCAAGCCGGAAGAGGAAGCGGGCTCCTTCGGGCTGACGCATCAGCTGCCAGGCCTCATCGACCAGCACCAGTCGCCGGCGCTGCGAACTCTCCTCGGAGACACGTCGCCAGATGACGTCGAGAGCCAGCAGCAAGCCCGCGGGCTTCAACTCCTCGGGGAGGTCGCGGAGCGAGAAGACCACAAGGTGCGCGGCGAGTGGCGCGGTGGTCGGTCCGTCGAAAAGGCCTCGGTAGGAACCGGTAACGAAGGGGGCGAGCTCGTCGCGTAGCTGCTGTGCCGACTCATCGTCGCCCAGCGCGAGGACAAGGTCGGCGAGCTGCGGCGCCGGGCGCCGAAACGTCCGCGGGTCCGATGTGATCCCACGCGCGGCATAGGCGGCGACAACGGCGCGGTCGACAGCCGCACGAGCCGCACCATCGAGCGAGGCACCGAGCAGCGTGCTGACCACCGTGTGCATGAAGAGGGCCCGACGCGTGTACGCATCCGGGGCGTCTCCGAGATCGAAGGGATTGATGCGCACGCCTGGCGAGCCGAGTCGGATGTACGTGCCGCCCACCGCTTGAGCGAGACGCTCGTACTCGTTCTCGGGATCAACGACGAGCACTTCGATACCGCGATACAGCGAGCGCAAAGCCTCAAGCTTGGCCAGGTAGCTCTTGCCAGCGCCAGAGCGCGCCAGGATGACGCTGTTGTAGTTGGGCTGGGCGAAGCGGTCCCATACCATCGCACCTCCACCGCTGCTGACTCCGTAGAAGACGCCGTCGCTTGAACTCGGCGGCCCCGCAGCGACGAAGGGAAAGCTGGCGGCGAGTGCTTGGGTGTCGAAGGTGCGGTGCATGCGCAGCCAGTCGATGCCGAGCGGCAGAGAGCTGATCCATCCCTGCAACGCGCGGAAGCTGGCGGGACGGGCGGTGAGCAGAAGCGAAGCGCAGAGGCTGCGCAACCGCGCGCACTCCGCATCGAGCGCCCCGGCGTCGTCCGCGCTCACGGCGATGTACAGGCCCACGCGAAAGAGCTTTCCCTCGCCGCGGGCCACGCGGCGGGCAAGCTCCTGCGCGTCGTCGGCGGCGATCTCGACTTCGGGATCGACCAACCTTCCCCGGTCCACATCGATGCGTCGGGCTGATTCCAGTCGCGCCCGCTGCCGGCGCAGCCGCTCTGCGGCGACGGGCTGAGATACGGGCTCGATGTAGAGAGCGACATCGAACGTGCCCTCGGCAGTCAGCAACGGCTCGAGCCAGCCAGGTCCGACCTCGCGCGGATAGCCCGTGACAGCGAACGTCCTCATATGCCGCGGCCCTGCGTGCAGCGAGGTGGCGTGAACCTCGACAGCGTCCGGACCGAGAAGCAAACGTGGAACAGCAGATCGCGCACGTCGCCTGCGCGAGCGACCAGAAATCGCACCGGGCAGAGTTGACATCAGCCGCATGCCGGTTCCTCCGCCTGGCTTCGGATCACGTCACCAGGTGCGGCCACGTCGGCGAGCGGTGCCGCTTCTCCGGTCATGGCGTGCTGCAGCACCGTGGCGGCACCCCGGCCGTCGAGTCGCGACGCGATCAGTTCGGCCTCAGCGAGCGTCGCGCACATCGCGTCCATACGCGAGACGGCGCTCTGTTGCCACCCGGATGCGCCCGAACGGGTGGCGAGCAGCACCTCGCGATGGAGAACGGTGTGACGCCGTGACACCTCACCCAGAAAAGCTGCATGCGCACGCGCTGCCGTCTCCAGAGCTGGATGCGGCAGCGACGGCGCCGCAAGACGTACCTGATCCGCCAGGACGCTGAGATCCGTGCGCTCACTGCGCACCACCACTTGAATCGGCGTCTGGACCGAATTGAGGAAGCGTGCAAAGCCGGCGACGAGGGCGGACTGCTCTTCGGCCGTGCGCAACGAGAAGTTGACCGGAGTGATCAGCATGAGCCCGGTCTCGCCATCGCCACCGAGATCGATTTGCCCGTCGTCGCTGATGTCACGCACCGGCAGCTGCAACGCGGCAAGCGAACGGCGGTCGAAGGATCGCCGCGCCTCGCGCGGTACAGAGTCATCAGCCATCGGCACCAGCCGGTGCCGAGACCGAACGTATCGCAGTAGCGCGAGCGTGAAGCGGTCGCCTCTCATGCCGTCGCGCTGACCCAGTGCCAACGCGACTCCCGCCGCAACCACCGGCATGGCGGCGGCTGTGGCAACCGGCAACGGCGCGACGGCGCTCGCCAACCCATACAGCAGCCATGCGACAGCCGCGGCGGCGGCGAGGATGCACAGCTGGCGTGCGGAGAGGCCAAAGACAAGCGGATCTTCGCGATCAATGTCAGCAGGGATGCGCGTCACAACGCCGCTCCGATGGCGCGTATCACCTTCAGCTCGACGACGGTGCGCACCACTCGGCGGAGCGCACCTCCGCTGCGACCCCGACCGGCAAAGACAGCGCGGCCGGCCCACGAAGGAATCTTGACCAGCACCCAAAAGAGACAGAGCGTCACCAGCAGGTCCACAAGACCGCTGCCGCTGAACAGACCGAACGTGGCACCACTGCCGCTGGCCAGGAACACGCGCAGCGCGGTGACCAGCACAAAGGATTGTCCCAGCTGCACTGCGAGCAGGGCGATGAAGCCGCGCCACCAGAGGCTCGCGATGTCATCCACCGGCGGCCACGCATGGCAGATGAGTGCCAGCGGCGCAGCCGCAACCAGGAGGACCACCAGTGCGATACGGATGATGTACACGATCAGCAGGACCACCGCGAGGATGGCGATCACCAAACCGAGCAAGACCAGGAAGATGCCACCGCTCGCGAGGGGTGCTTCGATGAGGCTGCGCAGGGTCGCGACAGCTCCAGCGGGATCGACGCCCTGCCCCAGGAATGCCTGCGCCAGCGCGTTGCAGAACCGGATCGCGATGCCTGCTATCGCGAGGCTCGCATTGGCCGCGATCGCCGCCACCACGATGCGCGGTGCAATCTCTTTGATCGAGTAGCGGGTCTGCAGCGTCTCATGGGTCATGACCAGTACGCCGCCCGCGACGACGAGGAGCACGAGCAGTGAGTCGGCGATGCCGGCCGCGGTTCCCCAGAGGTCGCTGACGCGTCCAAGTTGTGTGACATCAGGCGTTGCAAGGACCGTGGTGCCGAGAAGATCGAGCATCGGGTTGAGAGCCGACACGACGAGGCTGCTGAACCAACCGGTTATCGCCTGACCGATGAGCCCGGGAATATCCCAAGGCGCCACCCACGTCGACCCAGTGTTTGGTGAAGCGGCGCTCGCTGCTCCAGGCGAAGCAGACGGTGACGGCGTCGGCGTAGCGGCTACTAGCTGCGACGTTGTGGTTGACGACGTAGCAGCGGCCACCAGTCTGGTCGACTGCGTCGATGCGAGTCCGCGAGAGGTTCCTGGCTTCGCGCTGGCGATAGCGGTTCCCGCCGCCAGCGTCGCAAGAGTCATGAGCGCAAGGGCGCCGACCGTATAATGCCTCCGCCTGCTCACGATCCCACGACTGAGCGGAGGATCGCGACGATTACCGGTGAGAGCGCGGCGAGCGCATAGCCGATGGCCGCAGAACGGAGTGCACTTTTCGCGCGCTCGATCTGACCCGGATCACCACCCGCGGTCATGTAGCGGACTCCGCCGATGGTGAGAAACAGTGTTGCCAGACCAGCGAGCAACCCGACCACCCAGAGGCGCAGGGAGTCGATGACGCCGTCGAGCGTCGGCGTGGCGGCGGCCGCCGCAACCGGAGTGATGATCACCAGCGCAACGGCGGCGAGCAGCGCGGTCAGAACTCTGCTGCGGTGTCGCACGATTTGCTTCTCCTCTTGGACGGTTGTGCTGGTGCGGGTACCCGGGGCGGTCGAGGCCGGCCGCTGCGGGGCTTGCTCACCTCCTTTTCGGGTTGAGGCGTGGTGCTGGGTTGTCGGCGGTCGCACTGGCCACTCGACCGTGCCCTGACTCCCCGGGGTGTCCCGCACCCACCCAATCCGCGATTTCGGCGAAACCGTGACAACTCCGGATCCCGCCGTTCGAGGTACGCGACGAGACGTGCTTCTGCGCGGCAGCGGCGCCAGCGCATCGCCTCGTGGGAGATGCCGAGTCGGCGCGCAAGTTCTGGAAGGCGAATGCCCTCGATGCGGCTGACCGCAATCAGCTCCGCCTCGTCCTTCGTGATGACGTGAGCGAGAACCGCGCGTGCCAGGACTAAATCTGGATGATCGGCCGTAGGCGGCTTCGCCTCGAGCGCCGGCAGGCCGCCGCTGGCTCGATGGATGCCGGCAGTCACCTCCTGGACCCGGATCTCACGCCCCGCGCGAAAGGCCGCCCAGAGCAGGTGCGCCGCAAGTCCATCGGGCACTGCGTCTGAGCGATGGGCGGCTTCGAGCACCCCGGCTAGCACCGCGGCGTCGATGCAGTCGGGATCGCCGGGATAGTCACGGGTAAGCCGGCCAGCGACACGCCGCAATCCCGGCATCAAAACGCCGACTAGCCCGATCATCCAGCGCTCTTCGCCGGCGCGGGCGCGTCGCAGCAGCTCAGCGATCGCGGCATCGCGCGCCTCATACGGGATCGAGGAGCTGAGCAGCAGCGGCTTCAGCTCATCGAGACGTAGGAAGCGGCTCGGCAACCCATTGCCGATTTCGACGCCGTCCAACGTCGGCGGATCAGGAGCGGTGACAAGGTCGTGAAACGCGGCGTCAGCTGCGTCGAGTGGCGAGAGCGGAGGGTCAGACATAGCGGCTCCTCGGTGTCGGTTGGAGCCGCGATCCTCGGAAGAGGGCGTTACGGATGAGGGACGGTTGCTGAACGGACAGCGATCGGTAGCGCCGTTTGACTCGCGTTCATGAGACGTTCATCGCTGCGCGACGGTCACTGACCTACGTTCATAAAACGTTCGTCTGCAGGCTAATGAACGTCTGCTGAACGGCGCGCGGTACCGGTAACCGAGTCACGGTTTGGCTTCCGCAGCCGATTGGGAGGCGTCGGAGGTGCCTGGCCGAGGGCGGCCCATGGACACCAATCAGAACAGCAGGGACGGCCAGGCTCAGGACATATCGCTTCCCTCGTCTCAGCCAGCATGGCGTTCCTCGATTCCGACTGCGCCTTCGGATCCGCCTCCGAGCAAACCCGTACCGCAAAGCTGCGTCTAGCAGCCGCCGTGGAGGAGTTCTGCGCTTACCAGGACGATCTGCGAGGCGGGACGGCGCCGCTCATCCGCCGCATCAAGTGAGCCCGCGCCGCGACACCTTGCTGATGGCAGCCCCCCAAAAGCAGGGTCCGGGTCCGCCGAAGGCCGTTTGTCACGTTTTCGCGCAATTCCCGGATTGGGGAGCGTCGGGGTCAGCGCTGGCTGTGGGGCGGAGCCATGGCAACACCACAGCAAGCGATCACCAATGCGCTCGCGGAGACGGTCCCTCTCGCCGTCTGGCCGTGCGCGCAGACGACCGGTTTTCAGCGCTATGTCTCGGAGTCGATTCGCCATCCGGGGAAGATGCTCCCGGAGCTCGCCCGACGGATCGTGCTTGCGTACTCGCAGCCGCGCGACCTGATCGTCGATCCGATGTGTGGCGTCGGCACTACGCTGGTCGAAGCGGCTGCGCTCGACAGGCGCTGCATCGGCATCGAGCTGGAGGACCGCTGGGTAGGCGTTGCGCAGGCGAACCTTCGAAACGCGCTGACGCCACGGCAACGGCGCCTCGCGGACGCTCGACAGGGTGACGCGCGTCTGCTCTCGAAACTTCTCCGAGGATTGCGTGGTCGCGTCGGACTCGTTGTCCTGTCTCCACCGTACGCGTGCACGGCGATGGCCGAGGTGTACGAACAGAGCCGCACGATGCTGCGTGCCGGTGGGTTGCTGGTCGCTGTCACCAAGAACATGCGCCGCGGTGGTCGGCTGCTCGATCTGGCGAGCATTACCATCGACGCAGCGCGAAGCGCCGGGCTGGGATACCTGCAGCACAACATCGCCTTGCACGCTGCGCTGCGGGACGGCGAGCCCGTTTCCCGACCGTCGTTTTGGCAGCTCAGCCAGACGCATCGCGCACGTGCGGCAGGGCTACCGCTGCACCTGGTCGCTCACGAGGACGTCCTCGTCTTCATCAAGGAGGCGGCTCGCCATGGCTGACCGCCTTCCGCTTTCGGTGTGGCCCTGCGCGCAGCAGCCAGCCCGGATCCAGCGTCGCGATCGCTACGTCGCCGAGTCCGCCGCGCACCCGGGGAAGATGCTCCCGGAGCTGGCCCGGCGAGCCATCGAAGCCTTCTCGCAGCCACGAGACATCGTGCTCGATCCGATGTGCGGCATCGGCACCTCCCTCGTCGAAGCCGTGCACCTCGATCGTGACGCCATTGGGGTCGAATACGAACCCAGATGGGCGGCGCTTGCCGAAGGCAACGTCGCGCTCGCCGAAGCGTTGGGCGCTACGGGTAGGGGTAGCGTCTGGCTCGGCGACGCACGCCAGATGCAGTCCCTACTGCCGCGAACTCTCCACGGACGTTGCGCCTTGGTCCTGACGTCGCCACCCTACGGCAGCTCCGTGCACGGACAGGTGCGCGTTGAAGCAGGCATGCTGGTCAAGAGCGACGTCAGCTACTCGGACGACTCGGGCAACCTGGCGCATGTCAGGGGTGCCGAGCTGACAGACGCACTTCGCGAGATCTTCGCCGCGTGCATCACGCTGCTCCGCCCCGGCGGGATCGCTGCCATAACTACGCGGCCCTGGCGACGCGACGGACTGCTTACCGACTTCCCGGGCGCTGTCCTCGCCGCGGCCAGGGCCGCCGGCTTCGTCCCGCTGCAGCGGCTCGTCGCGCTGCTGGCCGGAGTCAGCGGAGACCGGCTGGTCCCGCGCGCCTCATTCTTTCAGCTTCAGCAGGTACGTAAGGCCCGGGCGGCTGGCCTGCCACTTCGGGTCATCGCTCATGAGGACCTACTCGTCCTGAGGAAGGCATGAACCCGGGCGCCTGGCGGTCGGAGCTGGCCCCCAACTCCGGCGCGGGTGCCGCCCCAGCAGTGCCGTCGCCAAGGTCCCGCCACCAGGCCGAAGGGACCGCCACCGCGCCACCCAGGCGCCCCCAGGGCCGCGGGGGGCCGTCGTGCGCGCCGGGACCGTGCCGGCCGGCAGGAACCGGGTCGACCCCCACGGCTGGGACGGCCTCAGGAGTTGACTTCTCCGGCGCGTCGAGGTGTCCTCCGGTCGATGAGGTCGACGCCAGCCGGGTCGAAGCCCTGCCGCCGGAGGTGTTTGGTGTGATTGCGGTTGCTGTCGAGATCGCGCTTCAGCTACGTCACCGGCGGCACACGACGTGACCAGCCAGGAGTGGACGCCCGAGGCTGAAGCGGCTGCGCTCGCTGACCTCCGCGCCGCGCGAAATCACGCGGGCCAGCGACGTGTTGTTCTTATCTACGCGCGTCAGTCGGTGAGCGACTTCGACACGGAAGGTCGCCTCCGCGGTCCTTCACTGCAGCAGCAGGTGAGCGCTGTCTCACAACGCGCCGAATTCGCCGGCCTGTGCGTCGAGGTCTTCCAGGATGCCGATCGCTCGGGCAAGGAGACTTCACGGCGAGGCGACTACCTGCGCATGCTAGAGCGCGCCCGCACCGCGGCGCCCAGTGAAATCGCCGCTGTCGCCAGCTACGACATCGACCGCCTGCACCGCAACGATGTCGAGTTCTTCCGATTCATGGCCGAGATGGCTGAGCGGCGCATCCTGGTGTTTGACGGCAGCGGGCTGGTGAGCGCGGTCGACCAGCTACCTTGGAAAGTGAAGGCGATCGTGGCTCAAGAGGAGCGGGTCAAGGTCGCTCGCCGAGTGCGAGACAACCTCCGCTACCTCAAGCGCACCGGACACCTACTCGGGGTGGTTCCTCAAGGCTACCGCCGTGTCGACGGCGCCATAGTCGAGGATCCGGAGGTTGCGCCGATCATCCGGCAAATTTTCGAGCTGTACGCAACTGGCACGTTCAGCTTCCAGACGCTCGCGGACCACCTGAACAACCTCGGCGTCCGTCCGAAGCGTGGTCCCGGCAAAGCGAAGCATAATCGGCCAGCGGCGGTCATTTTCACCGGCGACGTCCTCAAGGACATCTTCGACAACGTCTCATACATCGGCAAGCTCAGAGTGGATGGCCAGCTCATCGAGGCCAAACATCCGGCTCTCATCGACGAAGCAACCTGGAATCGCTGCTCGGAGGTACGCCGACGCAACCGCCGGAACACCAGCAAGACGTGGACGCGGCACAGCTACCCGCTGACCCCAGTTCTGAGATGTGGACGCTGCGGGAGCACCATGCACGGCGAGGCCGCCTCGGACGCGAGTGGCCTTCGCCGCTACTACGCCTGCCATGCAGCGCGACGCCAGCGCGCAGCGACCAGTCTTCCCCTTGCACGCTGCGATGCTCGTGCAATCCGGAGCGAGCGGATTGAGGCAGCGATCCGTTACGAGCTAGGGCACTGCCTACCAAGCGACGACATGCACGCGGCATATCGCGCGGAGCTTGAGCGATCGATCGCGACTCCCCCGCATCCGCGTGACGTTCGCGAAGCCCGTCTGCGCCGTCTTGACGAGCAGCTCGCCCGTGCGCGTCAGCTCTACGAGTACGGGGAGTACGACTGGGAAACGTTTCTTGCCAAGCGGGCAGAGATCAATGACGCAGAGCAGCGCCTACGAAGCGAGGCCTCGGTCACAAAGCAGGATGGCGACCTCGACTGGTGCCGCGCGCAGATCCTCGACCTCGTCACCGCGTGGGATACGGCCGATGACGATCAGCGTTCACGATTGCTCGGCGCACTATTCGAGTCCATCGACGCTGAAGCCATGCCTCAGCGAGGTCTCAGGCTGGTCGCTGCGCCGCGCCGCGCATGGCAGCGCTTTTTCCAGTCGTTGGTACTGGAGCGGGAGACGGGATTCGAACCCGCGACCTTTTGCTTGGGAAGCAAATGCTCTACCAGCTGCGCTACTCCCGCTCGCGGTCCGGCTAGTGTAGTTGGATCGCCGGGGCGCGAGGCGCCCAGTAGAGGGCCCCGGTGACCGAAGCGTCACCAAAGAGACCGGAGCGCGCCGGATCATCGAACCGTGGAGCATCGGACGAGTCACGTTCGGCAACCCCGTGCGACGCTGCTCGCGACGCTCGCAGTAACGGCGTGTGCCGGCGTCCAGACGATGCAACCGCTCGATGTCGACTCGACACAGCAAGAGCAGCGCCTGCACCCGATGCACACGGCGCCTCCCACACCGGCTCAGACCTCGTCGAGGGTCGCCCCATCACCCACGGCGTTCCCGGCGCACGCCAGCACCGCGAGCACGGCACCCGTGACTGTCGCGTCACCTGGCGGTCCGACGCTGGGCGGATGTCGTGTCTTTCCCTCCAGCAATCCCTGGAATCAGGACATCTCGCACGCGCCGCTCGACCCCAACTCCGCTGCCTACGTCACGCGCATCGACTCGTTCCGGCAGCTCCTGCACCCCGATTTCGGGTCGAATCCGTCCTACGGCATCCCGTACGCCGTGGTGCCGGGCTCACAGCCGCTGGTCCCGATCACCTTCACCGCATACGGTGACGAGAGCGATCCCGGCCCGTATCCCATCCCACTCAACGCTCGCGTCGAGCAGGGCAGCGACGCGCACGTCCTCGTCGCGGATTCCGGCAACTGCCGTCTCTACGAACTCTTCGACGCGCACCGTCAGGGCAGCGGCTGGGCGGCGGGGTCCGGCGCGGTGTTCAACCTCGCGAGCAACGCGCTTCGCCCCGACACCTGGACGTCGGCGGACGCCGCAGGCCTGCCGATCCTGCCCGGGCTTGTCCGGTACGACGAGGTGGCGGCGGGCGTGATCAACCACGCGCTGCGCTTCACCGTGGATCAGACGCAGGACGGATTCATCCACCCGGCGACGCACCAGGCCGGCGTCAACGATCCCGCCGATCCGCCGATGGGACTGCGCCTGCCTCCAGGCGTCCTTCGACCTCTCACACTTTCACGGCGAGTCGCTCGTCATCCTGATCGCACTGAAGAAGTACGGGATGCTCGTCGCCGACAACGGCAGCAGCTGGTTCATCAGCGGCGCCACGGATTCGCGCTGGAACGACACCGACCTCGACCAGCTCAAGTCGGTGCCGGGGAGCGCGTTCGAGGTCGTCGATACAGGTCCGATACTGCGCGGGTGACGGGCTAACGCTGCGCGTGCGCCAGCTCGACCACGGGAATCTTCCCGTCGGCGTGCATGGCGCGGATCAGCTTCTTGTCCTGCTTGCCCACGCTGGTTTTGGGGAGTTCCTCCATGAACGCCCATCGTTCGGGCAGCCACCATTTGGCGACCTTGCCGTCCAGGAACGCGCGCAGCTCGTCGGGGTTCGCCACAGCGCCGGGCTTGAGCACCACCGCGGCCAGCGGCCGCTCCTGCCACTTCTCGTCGGGCACGCCGACGACGGCCACGTCCGCCACGGCGGGATGACCCATGAGCAGGTTCTCCAACTCGACCGATGAGATCCACTCGCCACCCGACTTGATGACGTCCTTCGAGCGATCCGTGATCTGCACGAATCCGCGCGAGTCGATCGACCCCACGTCGCCGGTGCGCAACCACCCGTCATGGAACTTCTCGGGTGCTTCGGCGTTGTAGTAGCTCCCTGTGATCCATGGTCCACGCACCTCGATCTCGCCGACCGAGATCCCGTCGGACGGCACCACGGTGGCGGAGTCGTCGACGATGCGCAGCTCCACACCCGGGACGGTCCGTCCCGTCTTCGACCGGTACACCATCTCGTCCTCTTTCGGCGTCCCCTTGGGGGGCAGCGCCACCGTGCCGATCGGACTCGTCTCGGTCATGCCCCACGCCTGTATCAGTTCGATGCCCAGCCTGTCCCGGAAGGCGTCGATGAGGCTGGAGGGCACCGCCGAGCCACCGCAGATGGCGCGCTTGATACTGGCCACGCTCGTCCCGGTCGCCTCGATGTAGCTGAGCATGCCGGTGAAGATCGTCGGCACGCCCGCAGTGAAGGTGGGCACCTCCTCCCCGATGAACGCGCACAGCGGCTCGGGCTGCAGAAAGCGCCCGGGCATCAGCATCTCGGCCCCCACCATCCACGCCGCGTACGGCACCCCCCACGCGTTGACGTGGAACATCGGAACGATGATGAGCAGCCGCTCCGTGTCGTCCAACCTGAACGTCGCCCAGACGGCGAACGAGTGCAGGTAGATGGAGCGGTGGCTGTAGACGACGCCCTTGGGATCGCCGGTCGTGCCGGTGGTGTAGCAGAGCGCCGCGGCTGCGCGCTCGTCGACGTCGGGCCACTCGAACGACGGCGCTGCATCCGAGAGCAGCGCTTCATACGCGGCGACGTCCCCGAGAGCGGACGTGTCGCCGTCTCCCACCACGATCACGTGCTCGACCGTCTTCAGGTGCGGCCGGACAGCGGCCAGGAGCGGCACGAGCGAGGCGTCCACGATGATGACGCGGTCCTCCGCGTGATTCACGATCTGCGCCAGTTGATGCGGCGGGAGCCGGAGATTCAGCGTGTGCAGCACCGCGCCCATGCAGGGGATCGCGAAGTACGCCTCGAGGTGCTCCTGCTCGTTCCAGCAGAGCGTCCCGACGCGGTCGCCCTCGCGAACGCCGAGATCCCGCATCGCGTTCGCCAGCTTGGGGACACGCGCAGCGACGTGCGCGAATGTCGCGCGGCGCGCTGTCGCGCCCTCCCAAGTGATCACCTCACTGTCCGGAAACACGCTCGCCCCGCGTCTGAACAGCGCGGTGATGGTGAGTGGCGAATCCTGCATCGTCGACTTCATCTGCTGACCTCTGAACACTGGTGGACTGCAATTGTCCACGCCCCCACGCTCGCTGACAATCAGGCTGGTGGGCGTCTGCTACCCTCCGGCGAGTGACCGGCGCAGTCACGACCCCGGCCCTCGAGGCCCGGGGCGTCACCAAGAGCCTGCCGTTCGGCGCCGGTGTGGTGGAGATCCTTCGCGGCATCGACTTCTCCGTGCAACGAGGTGAGTTCACCGCCATGATGGGCCCGAGCGGGAGTGGCAAGTCGACGCTGCTCGGTGTCATCGCGGGGCTCGACCGGCCAACGCGCGGCCACGTTCTCGTCGACGGGATCGACATCACGACCATGCCCGAGAGCCGGCTCGCGGGCGTGCGCAACGCAAAGATCGGGATGGTGTTCCAGGCCTACAACCTGATCCCGACGCTGACGGCGCAGGAAAACGTCGAAGTGCCACTGTACGCCGGCGCCCATCCCGGATCGCCTGCAGCACGTGCGAGGGAGATGCTCGACATGGTGGGCCTGGCTCACCGCGGGCAGCACCGGCCGCACCAGTTGAGCGGCGGAGAGCAGCAGCGCGTCGCGATCGCACGAGCCCTCGCCACCAACCCGGCGATCGTCATCGCCGACGAGCCCACGGGCAACCTCGATGCGCGCAACGGCGAGAACGTGCTGCAGCTCATGGCCGCGCTCCGAGCCCGCATGGGCAGCACGTTCCTCATCGCCACACACGACGCGCACGTGGCGCAGCAGGCGCAGCGCGTCATCACGATCGTCGACGGCCTGCTGGTGAACGGTCACGCCGGGCGCAGCGATGACGCGGGCGCGCCGCTGGAAGGCAGCGTGAGCTGACCTTGGGCCGGCTCGGGCTCTACTTCCGCTACTCGACGCGATCGCTGCGCCGCGGCGGTCAGCGGACCGTTCTCGGCGTCTTCTGCATCGCCGTGGGCGTGATGGCCGTGGTGGCTCTCCGGCTCGCCGGGGACATGATCGGCGCGTCGCTCACCAGCAACGTGCGCCAGGCGAACGGGGGCGACGTTTCGGTCGTCTCCACGGCCATACCGCTGCACAAGAGCGATCTCGACGCGTTCGCCGGGCTGCAGCGCCGGGGCCTCATCGAGCGCTTCTCGGCGCTGGGCATCTCACAGGGAACGCTCCGCAAGGCGGGTGGCCACCAGGTGCAGCTCTTCCCCACCTACGTTCTCGACGATCCGTCTGCGTACCCCCTCGCCGGCATCGCCGACTTCGTCAAGCCCGCCGGAGCCTCCTACGCCGCGACGCTCAGCCGGCCCGACAGCATCGTGATCACGCAGTTCGCTGCGCAGCGAGGAGGCAACCTCGTCCCCGGCGACGTCGTGCACGTCAACGTGGTCGGAGGACTCGGGCGCGATCTCAGAGTCGGTGGAGTCGTCTCCAACCAGTTCGTCGCTCCCGGCGGGGGATCCTCCGTCGGGTTCATCAGTGGTGCGACGTACGCTCAGCTCAGCAGACGGCCCGAGGATTACGGCGTGGTCGGCATCACGACAGCGACGACCGCCGACGCCGACCAGGCCGCCCAGGAGCTGCGCGTCGCGTTTCCGCAGGCGACGGTGCAGACCGTGCAGGACGCGCTCGACGCCAACGTCAAGGCCTCGCAGCAGGTGACCCAGTACCTCGAGATCATCGGGCTGCTGGCGCTGGGCATCGGCGGAATCGGCATCGTGAACACGCTCCAGGTGATGCTGTCCCGCCGGCGCGTGGAGATTGCGATGCTCAAAGCGACCGGGTATCGGAGTCGCGACCTCTACGCGCTCTTCGGCCTGGAGACGGGATTGCTCGGTCTGGCGGGTGGCCTGCTCGGCACCGCGGCGGGTGTCGCGATGAGCCTCGTCGTCAAGACGCTGATCGAGCAGGTGATCCCGCTCCACCTCGTGTTCCAGGTGTCGGCGGCGGCAGCGGTGAGCGGCATCGCGGTGGGCGTGGGTACCTCGTTGGTGTTCGGGCTGCTTCCGATCGCGCGCGCCGCTGCGATACGACCGCAGGCCGTGCTGCGCGATCAGGTGGAGGGACGCGAGATCGCCTCCCGCGCGCAGACCGTCGCGCTCTACGGGCTCGTCGGCGCGCTGTTCATCGGGCTCTCCGCGTCGATCCTGGGCAATGTCGCCTTCGCAGCGCAGCTCGTCGCCTACTCCATGGTCGGACTGCTCGTGCTCGGCGGCATCTTCGCGCTCATCGTCACAGTGGTCGGACACCTGCCGGTGCCCGAGCGATTCAGCACGTTCTACGTGGTGATGGTGACGTCCGCGGTGGGAGCCGCCGTGCTCATCACCCGAGCGCTGCCGGGTGTGGGAACCGTGCTCCTCGTCGCAGCGCTCGCAGGCTACATCGTCGTGCTGTTGCCGCGGTCGCAGCGAACCGTGGCCAAGCTGGCGCTCCGTTCCCTCGGCCGCGCGCGCGTTCGCACGTCGGGAACGCTCGTGGCGCTTTTCGTCGGCGTCTTCACCGTCGGGCTCATCCTCGTGCTCGGACAGGACATCTCTCAGGAGCTCAACAACGCTTTCACGAACCTCGCCAACTACAACGTCTTCGTGATCGCGTCCCCGCACGACGCCTCCGAGGCCGTGAACGTCACGCAGCGCCTCCCCGGCACCGAGGGGCGAAGGGCGACCGCCGACATCGCGGTCGACCCCACGACCATCAACGGCAAGCCGTTCGGCCAGGTGATCGGACCGCCACCGCCCGCCACGCAGAGCGACCGTGACAGGAGCCTTGCGCTCTTCCTGCTCACCGGCGTCGAGGGGTACGACCTGGCAGGCGGCGCCACGCCCGGCGTGGCGGCGGACACCGGGCGCTCGATCGACTCGTCGGACGCGGGGACCAACGACGTCATGGTGCTTCGACCCCTCGAGTTCGCCCCGCTCAACCTCAGAGTCGGCGACGACATCGAGGTCACCGGCAGGGAAGGCGGACGCGCAGTCACGCTGCACGTGGTCGGTTTCTACGCGCAGGCCACTCGTCCCAAGAGCGGCAGCATCCGCCTCAACTTCTTCTTCCAGCCGATACTCGGCGACAGGCGAGTCGTCGACGAGGTGGGCGGCTCGGCTGCGACCACCATCGTCTCGCTCAAGCTCGCCCCCGACAAGAAGCTCGGCGACCTGCGCACGATCGAGAACGCAGTCCCCGGCGCGACGGTGTTCGACCTCGCCGATCTGGGATCGCTCGTGCAGCAGTACCTCGGCAACCTCGTCGACCTGCTCATCGGCATCGCGTCCCTCGCGCTGTTCGCGGGAGGCGTCATCATCGCCAACACCGTCGCGCTGGCCATGCTCGAGCGCCGTCGCGAGATCGGGATCCTCAAGGCCACCGGCTACACGAGCCGCTCAGTGCTCGCCCAGGTGCTCGTGGAGAACGCGGTGGTCGGTGGCATCGGCGCCGTGGCCGGCATGGCGATGGTCAGCCTCGCCACCGCACTGCTCGGGAACCTGGCGTTGAAGACGCCCCTGGCCGTCAGCACGCCCATCGTGCTGGCGGTGATCGCCGGGGTCGTGCTGCTGACGATGGCCGTTGCCGCGCTCGTTGCGTGGGGACCTTCGCGCGTCCGCCCTCTGGAGGTGCTCCGGTACGAGTGAGCGGCGGTGAACCGTTCCGGTACCCTCGCTGAGCTCATGACCTCCACCGGCGCGCCTCCGATGACGGGCGCCGAACGCGTCCTTGCCGCGGCCCGCCGCGCCCCCGTGGACCGCACTCCGGTGTGGTTCATGCGCCAGGCAGGGCGCTCCCTCGCCGGCTACCGCGAGCTGCGCGAGCGCTACGACATCATCACGCTCACGCGCACGCCCGAGCTCTGCACTCTCGTCACGTTGATGCCGGTGCGTGAGCTCGGCGTCGACGCCGCGGTGCTGTTCGCGGACATCATGCTTCCCCTGATCGGGATGGACGTTCCCTTCACGATCGACCCCGGCGTGGGACCCATCATTCACGCGCCGGTGCGGACGGAGTCGGCGATCGAGGGCCTGCGGGTCGTCGACCCGCGCGAGGCCACTCCGGACCTCTTCGAGGCGATTCGCATGGTGCGGCAGGAGCTCGACGGCCGGCAGGCGGTCATCGGTTTCGCGGGCGGTCCGTTCACCGTCGCCAGTTACATGATCGAAGGGCGGCCCACGCGGGAGTTCTCCCGCTGCAAGGGCCTGATGTACGGGGACGCGGCGCTCTGGGGCCGCCTCATGGAAACACTCACCGAGGTGACCATCCGATACCTCGGCGCGCAGGTGGAGGCGGGCGTGCAGATGGTGCAGCTGTTCGACTCGTGGGCGGGCGCGCTCAGCAGAGACGCGTATGTGACCCACGTCCTTCCGTACACGCAGCGCATCGTCGAGCGGACGCGCGCGCTGGGCGTGCCGGTGATCCTCTTCGCCACCGACACCGCCCATCTGCTCGGCGCGATGGCGTCGACAGGCACCGACGTGGTGAGCGTCGACTGGCGGCTGCCGCTCGACGTCGCCTGGGACGGGGTCGGCACGGCGTGCGGCGTGCAGGGCAACCTCGATCCCGCTGCGTGCGCGGGCCCGCTCGACACAGCCCTCCGCGAAGCGCAGCTGATCCTCGAGCGTGCGCGCAACCGCGACGGGCACATCTTCAACCTGGGCCATGGTGTGCTCGCGCACACACCGACGGAGAACCTGCGCCGGATCGTCGCGCTCGTGCACTCCGAGACGGCTCGGGAGTGAAAGCGCTTCCGCTGGCGGGCCTCTTTGCGACTCTGGCGTTCATCACCAGACGGGTGGGCGACCCGGACTACTGGTGGCACGAGCTCACCGGGCAGCTGATCTTCCAACACCGCGCGCTGGTGCGCTCCGAGCTGTTCACGTACACGGTTCCGGGAACCCCCTGGACGGACCAGGAGTACGGGTCGCAGCTGATCTTCTATTTCCTGCGCAGGATGGGTGGCCTGCCGCTCACGAGCGTCGCCTTCGCAGCAGTCGTCTGGGCGGGCTTCTGGTTTCTCTACGCGCGCGTTCGCGAGCACGACCACTCGGCGGGGATCACGGCAGCAGGGCTCGTGCTCGGGGCGGCCGCGGGTTTCGCCATCTGGGGCCCGCGCCCGCAGATGTTGGACTTCATGTTCGTGAGCCTCGAGCTCCTGTGGATCGAGCGCTTTCTGCGCGGACACAGTCGTGCCGTGTACTGGCTGCCTGCGGTCGTGATCGTCTGGGCGAACCTGCACGGCGGCTTCGTCTTCAGCTTCTTCATCTTGGGTCTGACCATCGCGGCCTTGACAATGCGTTGGGCGTGGGAGCGCAGGCCGGCGGACCAGCTCTTCGTCATCCGCCGGCTGCTCCAGGTGGCCCTGGGCTGTGTCTTCGCCAGCCTGATCACACCCTGGGGGCCCTTTCTGTTCGTGTATGTCTGGCGCACCCAGTTCAGCTCGCAGAACGGCGACTTCGTACGTGAATGGCAGGCGCCCGACTTTCACATGCTCAACATGGCGGCGTTCGAGGCGTTGCTGCTGCTCGTGCTCATCGGGATGGCATGGCGTCGCCCGCGCCTGCTCGACGTGTTCCTGGTGCTCGGTGCGGCCGCACTCTCGCTTCACGCGCTGCGCTTCATCCCCATCTTCGTCGCGGTGGCAACGCCGGTGCTGGTCTGGCAGTGGAGCGACGTCTGGAACGAACTGCGCGCCCGGGCGGCCAGACCGCGTCCCCCCGCTCGTCGGAGGTGGTCTTCGGCCGCACCTGTGGCGCTGCTGAGTGTGGTCGCGGCCGGCAGTCTTGGCTTCGCAGGTGTGACGTTGCGGGGTCAGACCACGGCCACTGCTGCGAACTATCCCGTGGCGGCCGCGAACTGGCTCGCCGCACACCCGGGGGTGGGCACCCGGGTGTTCAACGAGTATTCGTGGGGCGGGTACCTCGCCTGGCGCTTCTACCCGGAACCTTCGCGGCGCGTCTTCATCTACGGCGAGTCGGAGCTTGTGGGCGACAGGCTCCTCGCCCAGTACGCTGACGTCAACAACCTGCACAGCGACTGGCGTCAGGTGCTCGACTCGTATCGCGTCGACTACGTGGTCTTTCCCGACGGCACGCCGCTGGTTGCCGCGCTCGACGCTTCGGGTGCCTGGCGCCGCGCCTACTCGGACGGACTGGCGGTCATCTTCGTCCGCGAGTCGGCACCCGCTCCCTAGACGGTGAGCACCGCGGGCGTCCTGCTCATGACCTTCGGCTCGGCGGTGACCGCGGCCGACGTGCCCAGCTACCTCGCGTCGGTTCGCTCCGGACGTGAGGTCCCTCCCGAGGTCATCTCCGAATTCACCCGGCGCTACGAGCGCATCGGGCGCTCGCCGCTCATCGACATCACGCTGGCGCAGGCAGCGGCGCTGCGCGAGGAACTGGTGCGGAGGCACGGCGATGCCGCGCCCCGGGTCGGCGCGGGGATGCTCCATTCAGCGCCGCACATCGATGCAGCACTGTCCGGGTTGGTCGCGCGGGGTGTCGACTCTCTGATCGCCGTCGTGCTCGCGCCGCAGTACTCGCCGATAATCCTGGCCGGCTACGAGCGCGCGATCGAGCGTGCACGCGCCACGCACCCGTCCGTGGAGATGCGGATCGCCGCCGCGTGGCATCTCATCCCGGCGTGGGTCGACAGCCTGGCCGAGCGCGTGCGTGCGGCGCTGTCCGAGCTCCCCGACCAGGCGCGCCGCCGGACGCCGATCATCTTCACCGCCCACAGCCTCCCGCGCGCGGTCGTCGACCGCGACCCGGCGTACATCGACCAGCTGCGCGAGACCGCCGCCGCCGTGGCATCACGCCTGGAGCTCCCGGCCGAGCGGTGGACGTTCGCGTATCAGAGCGCCGGTCACACGCCCGAAGAGTGGCTCACGCCCGACGTCAAGGATCTTCTGCCCGCGCTGCACGAGTCGGGCTTCGACGACGTGCTCGTCGTTCCCGTGCAGTTCCTCGCCGACCACCTCGAGATCCTCTACGACATCGACGTGGCCGCGCGTGAGGAGGCTGCACAGCACGGCATGCGGCTCCACCGGATCGATCTCCCCAACACGTCGCCGCAGCTCGTCCGCGCGCTGGCCGACGTGGCCGACCGGGAGCTCGCCGCGATGCCGGCCCGCACAAGGCCCGAAAACCCTTAAGCCCGCCACCACCTTTCCCTAATCTCCGCCCGCTCAGACTCCCGTCGTTCAGCGTCTGAGTTGGCGAGGTGCCTCGCCGGGGAGGAGGAGCCATGTCGCGAATGGGGATCAGGCTGACGGGGGCGGTTGGTGTGGCCGGGGTCGTGGCCGCGGTGACGATCAGCGGCAGCCGGGCGGAGAGCGACGCGCCGCGCGCGCAACACGTGCTGCTGCTCTCGATCGACGGGCTCCATCAGAGCGACCTCAGCTGGTACGTCGCGCACCATCCGAGTTCCGCGCTCGCAAAGCTCGTCGCCGGCGGAGTCGAGTTCACGCACGCGCAGACGCCGGTCCCGTCCGACTCGTTCCCGGGCATGGTGGGGCAGGTGACCGGGGGCGACCCGGGGGTCACCGGCGTGTTCTACGACGACACCTGGAACCACGCGCTGCTGCCCGCGGGCACCACGAACTGCGCCACAGCGTCTCCGGGCGTCGAGGTGACCTACTTCGAGGCGCTCGACAGGAACCTTCACGAGCTGGACGCGGGGCAGGGGCTCGCCGGACTTCCCGGGAGCATCCTGCACATGACAGCCAACCCGGACACCGTCATCGACCCGAGCATGCTCCCGGTCGATCCCACGAGCTGCACGCCCGTGTACCCGCATCAGTACATCCGCGTCAACACCGTCTTCGAGGTGGCACGCGAGGCGGGCCTGCGCACGGCGTGGTCGGACAAGCACCCCGCGTACGACATCCTGAACGGCCCGTCCGGCACCGGGGTGCAGGACCTCTTCACGCCCGAGATCAACAGCGACGCACCCGCACTCGGCGCGTCGAACGACTGGTCGACGGACAACGCCCTGACCATGCAGTACGACAGCTACAAGGTGCAGGCGGTCCTCAACGAGATCGGGGGCCGCGACCACAGCGGCGCGACCAGGGTGGGCACGCCCGCGCTCTTCGGGATGAACTTTCAGAGCGTGTCGACGGCGGAGAAGCTCCCCGTCTCCGACGGTTTGACCGGCGGCTATCTCAGCGACGGAGTCACGCCCGGTCCGCTGCTCTCGCGCGCGCTCGACTTCATCAACACGAAGGTCGGCAACATGGTGGACGAGCTCGAGGACCACGGGCTCGCGGGCAGCACCACGATCGTCCTCTCGGCCAAGCACGGTCAGTCACCGCAGACCCCCTCCGCGCTGACGAGGATTCCCGACGGACCCATTCTCGACGCGCTCAACGCGGAGTGGGCCAAGGACGATCCCCACGGCGTGGCGCCGCTGGTTGCGTTCGCCGTCGACGACGACGGCATGCTGATCTGGCTCAACGACCGTTCTCAGAAGGCCGCCGACTTCGCGGCGAACTTCCTCCTGCATCACACCGGAGTGGGCAACGACATCAACGGCAATCCCAAGCCGTACAAGAGCTCGGGCCTGCTCACGACGTACGCGGGAGAGGAGGCGGCCGACTACTTCAACGCGACGCCCGGGGACCCGCGGGTCCCCGACGTCTTCGGCATCTCGCAGTACGGAGTGGTATACACGGGGCACATGTCCAAGATCGCGGAGCACGGAGGCGCCAACCCGCAGGACCGCGACGTGCCGCTGCTCGTGTCGGGCGGCGAGGTGGCCGGCGGCGAGGTCAACGACTCTTCTGTCGAGACGACCCAGATTGCGCCGACCATCCTGCAGCTGCTCGGGCTCGACCCCAGGTCGCTGCAGGCAGTCGCCATCGAGGGCACACGGGCGCTGCCGCTGGAGTGAGGGCGTCATGACGCGCGTCGCGGACGGGATCGACCGGCACACCATGGGCATCGTCAACTGGTACAGCGTCGAGGAGAACGGCAAGCTCACGATCGTCGACGCCGGCACGCCCGCGGACTGGGCGCTGCTCGTCACCGCGCTGGGCGAGCGAGGGCGTTCCCTTTCGGACGTGGAGACGGTGCTGTTGACCCATGCGCACGGCGACCACACGGGATTCGCAGAGCGCCTGCGACAGGAGGCGGGCGCCACCGTTCGCGTACACGTCGGCGACGAGGTGCAGGCGAAGACGGGCAAGGTGGGTGGACGCGACGGGTCGGTCCTCGCGCACCTGCTCCACGCGGAAGCGTATCGAACCGTCTTCGGGCTCGCCCGTCGTCGCGCTCTGCGCATCGTGCCGATCAAGGAGTTGTCCAGCTTCGAGGACGGCGAGGTGCTCGACGTGCCGGGCCGTCCGCGGGTGGTGCACTCCCCCGGCCACACGTCCGGAAGTTCGGCGCTCTGGTTCGAGCGTCACTCCACCGTGTGCACCGGCGACTCTCTCGTCACGCGCAACCCCCTGTCGGGCCGGGTCGGACCGCAGGTCATGCCCTCAGCCTTCAACGCGGACACTGCGGCGGCGCTCGGTTCGCTCAGCGCTCTCGGGGGCATCGCCGCAGAGCTCGTGCTCCCCGGTCACGGAGAACCGTGGAGTGACGGCATCGCCCTCGCCGTTGAGCGGGCCCGCGCCGCCGGGCGCTCCTGACCTCATACCGAGCGCGTCGTCAGCGTGCCGTGGAAGATCCCGAGGTGCGCAAACGTCGGGCCGGTGCCGGGGCTCAGCGGGTTGCGGGTCAGCTCGGATGAGGGAAGGAATTGGGGGAAGCGCGGGTCGAACCGGCTCACGTCGACGATCGACTTCTCGAGCACGCACGAGTTGTACTGCGCTGCCGTGTCCTCGAGCGTGTTGGCGTTGAGCACCACCTCCTGCGCCCAGTTCTGCGCGTAATGGCGCACGCCCGGGATCCGGCTGTGCTCCGGCGTGAGGCACTCGGCGGCGATCACATTCTCGCTGCTAGCCCAGATCCCCGTCGAGGTGTTGAGAACGAGCGTGTGGTTGCCGAATGTGTGGCCGGGCGTCGCGATCAAGGCAACGCCGGGCCCCAGAAGCACGTCGCCGTCGATCGCCAGCACCCCCTCCGGCCGCAGGTCCGCATACGACTGCGGCTGGTACCACGGAAGCTGCAGCGGGTGCAGGTTGCGCAGCGACTCCAGCTCGGCGCGCTGGACGATCAGCTTCGCGTTCGGCAGAAGCGGCGCCACCGCCTGACGCGGGGAGATGTCCGGCGCAGGCACGGTCGTGCCGATCCAGCGCCGGACGTCCTGCGTGTGCAGGTGGTCGAACGTGATCCAGTCGACAGCGGTCGCATCGATACCGATGCGCTGCAGGTGCTCGAGCACGCTGCCCAGCGGCCGCGCGAAGAGCCGCTCGAACATGTCCGGTGTGCGCTCCGAGAGTCGCGCGAAGTACGGCGTCCTGCGCGCGAGCTCGATGTCGGTGGGTTCGAAGAGCAGCGTGCGGGGCCGTCCGTCCGGCTCGTGCCAGCGGACCACGACCAGGCGGTGGGTCAGCGACAGAAAGGGAGCCGGGCTGTGCGCCGCGCGCCAGAGCCCGAACCTGGTGGGGTACGGCAGTGTGCTCAGGTCGAACGTGCCCACCCAGTCCGGCGTGCCGGTGCTGGCGAACCACTGCCGGAAGCGCCGGGCCGCCGCGCCGATCCGCTCCAGCTGGGCGCCCGGGAACCGCTCGGCGTGGACGTCGGCGAACGGGTCGATCGGAACGAGACCGCTCGCCGACGTGGTCTCCAGCAGCGTGGTCATGGCGCCGTATTCTCCCACCGCTTAACGAATCGTTGGCGCAGACCGGTGCAATCATGGAGCTGTGGAGGGTGAGGTAGCAGCGATCAAGCCGGTGCTCCGGGGCTGGTCCCATGCTGTGGCCACGGTTCCAGCGCTGGCCGGTGCCGTCGCCCTCGCCGTGGCAGCGCAGCAACGTCACGCGCTCCAGCTGTCGCTGCTCGTCTACGGCGTGGCTCTGGTGCTCCTCTTCGGCGTGAGCGCCACGTACCACGTGCCGCCGTGGTCCGCGCGATGGAAGGAGCGCTGGCGCCGGTTCGACCACGCGTCCATCTTCGTGATGATCGCCGGCACCTACACCGCGATCGCGAGCAACATCCTGGACGGCTGGCTGCGGGTTGTGATCCTCACCGTCATCTGGACACTGGCCTCGGTGGGGATCGTCGTCTGCGCCTCACCGCTCCGCCTCCCCCGCCCCGCGCTCGCCCTCATGTACGTGTCGACGGGCTGGGTGGCGGTTGTCGCGATGCCCGCGCTGATCGCCCGCCTCAGCGCCACGGGCCTCATCTTCCTCGTCACCGGCGGAGTCCTGTACTCCGCGGGAGCGATCGTGTACACGCTGAGGCGTCCCGTGCTGTGGCCACGGGTCTTCGGCTACCACGAGCTGTTCCACCTGATTGTCATCGCAGCGACCGCGCTCTTCTTTGCGTTCATCGCCGCAGACATTGTGGCCGTGCAGCGCGGCTGACGCGACAGTCGCGCGAATGTAAAGAAACGTAAAGAAACCCAGCCCCGGTCAGCGGATTCCGGGCGCGTGCGACTCGGCGCGTATACTCCAAATGCCTTTGTCCTCTCGAATGGTGACACGCCTATGAAGAGGTGGGGTGAGTTCGTCCATCGGCGCCGTTGGTTCATCCTCGGCGTTTCGATCGCATGCTTTCTCGCCAGCGCGGCCGCGATCGTCGCCGGTGGTCAGTACAAGAACAGCGGCGACTACGACGTGGAGTCGGTGCACGCCGGCAATCTGATTACGCAGCAGCTGCCGTCGGCGAGCGGCACGTCCTTCGCGCTCATCCTGAGCAGCGGGGCCTTGCGCTACGACAGCGCCGCGTTCGAGTCCGCCGCCACGCAGGCGCTTGCAGGCCTGAGGAACGACGGCCGCGTCTCGCACATCGCCACGCCCTACAAGTCGACCCCGCAAACCGCGCGGTCGCTGATCTCCACAGACGCCCACCGCATCGTCGCGCTGGTGTCGCTCACCATCGGGTTCGACACCGCGCGACAGCACTTCGCCGACCTCCGCGCCGAAGCGAGATCGAACACTCTCGCCATCACGGCCGCCGGCGATCCGGCCATCGCCCACGACTTCGACACGCTGTTGGCGCACGACCTGCAGCGGGCCGAGGTGATCTCGCTGCCGCTGGCGCTGCTCCTCCTGATCGTCGTGTTCGGCACCGGCGTCGCCGCTCTGCTGTGCCTCGGCGTCGGCGTGCTCGCGGTCGTGGGCGGGGTGGGCGCGACCCTTCTGCTCACGCACGTCATGGACGTCTCCACCTACGCCGGCAACGTCGTCACGCTGATCGGGCTCGGCGTCGCGATCGACTATTCACTGTTCGTCGTCAACCGCTTCCGCGAGGAACTGGCGCGCACCGACGACGTGAGCGCGGCGCTGGGGACGACGATGGCGACCGCGGGGCGCGCGATCGCGTTCAGCGGCGTCACGGTGGCGATCGGACTGGGAGGGATGCTCTTCTACCGCGGCACATTCCTCGTGTCCATGGGCGTGGCCGGCGCGATCGTCGTGGCCGTCTCAGTTGTGTACGCCGTCACGTTCCTGCCCGCGCTGCTGGCGATCCTCGGGCCGCGCGTCAACCGTTTGCGCGTCCCGATACTCCAGCCGCGGCCATTCGGCAGGGGGGCGTGGCATCGCCTGGCGCTGTGGGTGATGCGCCGCCCCTGGCTCGTGCTGCTGCCCACGCTCGGCATCCTGCTCGCGGCGGGTACGCCGTTCCTGAGCATCCGCCTCGCCAACGGCGACGTCACGCAGCTGCCACCGAACGCCGAGTCGCGGCGTGGAGCCGAGCTTCTGCAGACCGACTTCCCGGCGGCCGGCCAGAACTCGATTCCGGTGGTGCTCCGCTTCGACGCCGGCGGCCCGAAGCGCCCCGACGACGTGGCAACCGCGTACGCGCTGAGCCGCCGCCTCGCGCGGATCCCCGGTGTCGTCGCCGTGCACAGCTACGTGGACGTCGACTCGGCGTACTCGCTCGCCGCGTACCAGGCGCTCTACCAGCAGCCGGCCGGCACCCTTCCCTCGGCGGTGCGCCAAGAGCTCGCAGCGAACACCGGGCGGACGATCGCCGTGCTCAGCGTGGAGTCCTCGTACCTCCCCTCGAGTGACACGGCGCACAGCCTCGTGCGCACGATCCGAAGCCAGGACTCGGCTCCGGGCGCAACCGTGCTCGTCACCGGCGACACGGCGTTCGACATCGACCTCGTGAACTTCATGGTGGGTCACACACCGCCCGCGGTTCTGTTCGTCGTGGTCACCACGTTCCTCGTGCTGCTCGTGCTGCTGCGCTCGCTCGTGCTGCCGCTGAAGGCGGTGCTCATGAACGCTCTCTCCCTGTCGGCCGCGTTCGGAGCGCTGGTGTGGGTCTTCCAGCAGGGGCACCTCTCGTCGCTGCTGGGATTCACACCCGACCCCCTGGATCCGTCGATCCCCGTGCTGCTGTTCTGCATCGTGTTCGGCCTCTCGATGGACTACGAGGTGTTCCTGCTCACGCGCATGCAGGAGGCGTACCGGCGCAGTGGAAACAACCGTCAGGCGGTCGCCGAGGGATTGGAGCGCAGCGGACGCCTGGTGACGGGGGCTGCGGCGATCATGGCCTGCGTCTTCCTCGCCTTCGCGCTGGCCAGCGTCGTGACCATCAAGTCGCTCGGCTTCGGCATGGCGGTGGCGATCATCGCCGACGCCACGCTCGTGCGCGCGCTCGTTGTGCCCGCGCTGATGCGTCTGCTCGGCAGCGCCAACTGGTGGGCGCCGCGCTGGTTGCGCCGCCCCGCCGAAGCGACGCGAGTGGCCGAAGCCGCCTGACGTCCCCGGCGTGGTTACATAGGTCGGTGCCGCTCCCGGCCGGCCCCAAGCTTCCCGGCACCGCGCAGACGCTGCTGTGGGTGACGCGCCCGCTCTCCTTCATGAACGAGTGCCGGCGGCGCTACGGCGACGTGTTCACGGTGCGCTTCACCGGCCTCGGCCCGGCGCGCGACCTCGTGTTCCTCGCCGATCCCAGGGCGGTCCGCGCCGTGTTCGCCGGCGATCCGGCAACGCTGCACGCGGGCAGCGGCAACGCTCCTCTCGAGCCGCTCCTGGGTGAGCACTCGGTGCTGATGCTGGACGGCGCCGAGCACATGCGCCAGCGCAAGCTGCTGCTTCCGCCGCTGCACGGCGAGCGCATGCAGGCGTACGAAGCGGTGATGCGTGACGTCGCGCTGGCGCACCTCGAGCGCTGGCCGGCGCACGAGGAGTTCGCGGTCCTGCCGGAGATGCAGAGCATCACGCTGCAGGTGATCCTGCGCACCGTCTTCGGTTTCGACGACGATGCGTCCGGTCAGCGCATGCGCGACGTGCTGCGGACCATGCTCGGGTTCGGCAGCAGCCGCGTGCAACTCCTGGCCTTCGCGTTCGCGCGCTTCGAGCTCGGTGGCCACGGTCCGTGGGGCGCGTTTCTCAAGGCGCGACGTGAGGTCGACGCCGCGCTGTTCGAGCAGATCCGCACGCGCCGGGGCGACCTCGACACGACGTCGCGCGAGGATGTGCTCTCGCTCCTCCTGCGCGCGCGCGACGAGGAAGGCAGGGCGATGTCGGACTCGGAGCTGCGCGACGAGCTGCTCACGCTGCTCGTCGCCGGCCACGAGACCACGGCGACGGCGCTCGCGTGGACCCTCGACCTGCTGCTGCACCACCCGACACTGCTCGGGCGCCTGGTGCGCGACGTCGAGGCCGGCGAGACGGCGCTCCTCGACGCGACCATCAAGGAGTCGCTGCGCATCCGCCCCGTGGTTCCGATCGTGGTGCGTCAGCTGCAGGAGCCGTTCACCGTGCTCGACCACGAGCTTCCCAAGGGAGCTATCGTCGCGCCCTGCATCTACCTCACCCAGCGGCGCGCCGACGTGTATCCCCACCCCACCCGTTTCAGGCCCGACCGCTTCCTCGAGGGGGCCCCCGACCCGTACGCGTGGCTGCCGTTCGGCGGCGGCGTGCGGCGCTGCCTGGGCGCAAGCTTCGCGACCTTCGAGATGCGCACGGTGCTGCGCACGATCCTGTCCTCCGTGGAGCTGCGCGCCGCGAGCCCAGCGCTGGAACGGGTCACGCGCCGCGCGGTGACGCTCGTGCCGAAGCGCGGCACACGCGTGGTCTGCGTCCGCAGGCGCGACCCGGCCGCCCCACCGCGCCGGACCACCTCGCGGGCTCGCACGCGAACGCCGGCCGCGGCAGTCGCCACGCCGGGCAACGGCCACGAGGTCAGTGCGGCAGCGAGAACCTCTGCGCGTTCCCCATCTGCGCCCAGGCGTACTCCTGAACGTTCGTGAGCATCTGCTTGACGTGGTTGCGGTCGTGGTGGACCCACTCGTTCACGACCATGGCGATCGTCAGGTGCCCGACCTGGGGGTGCTCGCCTCCGCGCTCGAGGTCGTGAGGCGTCAGCGACGCCACCAGCTCCGCGCTGCCGGCGCGCAGATCGCTGAACTCTTCGAGCAGCGCCTCGGTCCTGGCTTCGCAGTCGTTGCGTCCCCGCTGCACCGCGACCTGATCCCAGCTCGTCAGCGCAGGCGTGTCGTCGTGAGCCAGCAGGAAGCTGATCCGGCCGGCGAATCCGCGTCGCTCGGCTTCGATGAGGTGACCCAGACACGCCTTCACGCACCATTCGCCGGGCGCGGGGTGCCATCCCACGAGCGCCGCGGGGAGCGCCGCAACCTCGCTGCGTATCGCGGCTTGCGACGCCCGGAGCAAGCCGGCGATGTCCGCCGTGGAGAGTCCGCTCATCGTCAGCGCGTCTCCAGCGGTGCGCGCTCCGCGGCGGGGACCGCCCCGTTGCCGCGCGCGTTGCGCACGAGCTTCGCGTACTCGTTCACCAGCCGGTGGCCGACGCGCTCGTCGGTGACACTGGCGACGATGTGGTACATCGGCTCATCGGGGTCCGGGCGAACGAGCACGAATCCCGAGTCCACGAACACCTTGATGCCGTCGACCAGGTCGACCGTGTAGTCGCGGTGTGTGTCGAGCAGCCTTCGCATCACGCGTCCCTTGGACTCCCACGGGCAGAACTCGGTCGCCGTCACGTACGCGGAGGCAGGCAGGTGCTTTCGGGCCTCGCTCAGCGGCAGTCCGGCGGCGGCGCGCAGCTCGAGGAGCTTGACGAGCGTGTACATGGCGTCGTACGCGCCGAAGTAGTACGGCCAGACGAACCCGCCGTCGCCATCGCTGGCGAGGCACGTCCCCGGCGCGGCCGAGGCGCGCAGCACCGAGGCCGGGTCTGCCGGTGTCGAGACGAACGTCCCTCCCGACTGCTGCACGAGCGCCGCGATCCAATCCGGCGTGCTCGCGGGTCCGAGCACGATGCCCGGGTGCGAGGGCACCCACCACGACGCCAGGAGCCCGAAGCTCTCGTGCGGCGTGAGCACCGAGCCCTCGTCGTCGATGAACGTCAGCCGCTCGCCCGCCGGTCGCATCCGGCAGGCCACGTCCGCCTTCACCGTCCTGCTGATCAATGACGTCTCGGCAGGGACGTCCACGCTGTGCGCGCCCTCGCGGAGGCCGGCGTTGAGCGGGATCGTGTTGATGCCGAGCCGGTTGAGGATCGAGGGCAGCACGTCCGAGACCTGGCTGTAGTCGTAGTCGATGAGCAGCCTCAGGTTCGCCGCGCGGATCGCCTCGGCGTTGACGCTCGCGATCAGGTGCTCGGCGTAGTCGGGCACCGCATCCATGTACTCGATGTCGCCCATCTCGTAGAAGGCGGAGCGCCGGAAGTCCTCGCGGAAGAACAGGTTCTCCAGCCTGCGCTCGCTGCGCTTGTCGATCTGCAGACCGGCCGAGTCGAAGAAGCGGATGTCGACGCTGCGCTGATCCATCGGCGACACGAGGATCTGGACGCCGGCGTCGCAGTGGGCGCTGCGGATCGCGAACTGCGTGACGGGCACCGGCAGCTCGCGCACGTCGCGCACGCGGGCCGCCGCGCTCATGAGCCCGCTCACGACCGCCCGCTTGATCATGCGCGAGGCGCGGGGGTGGTCGCGCGCGACCGCGATCCACGAGCCCTTGGGCAGCGTCGCCGCAAAGGCCGCGCCCAGGCGGGCGCAGAACTCCGGCGTCAGCTCCACGTTGATGATGCCCGTGAGACCGGACGACGAGAACAGGCCGCGGCGCCACTCCCCCGCCCAGACGACCGAATCGCGGACCGTCGAGCCGGGCTCGATCTCCTTGTGCGGCCAGATCTTCACGCCGGCGCGCACGCGCGATCCGCGTCCGATCACGCAGTCGTCGCCGATCACGGCGTTCTCCTCGATCAGCGTGTCGTTCTTGATCGTGACGTTGCGGCACACGATGGCCTGGCGGAGGCGGCAGTTCTCGCCGATGTACGTGTGCGGCCAGATCACGCTGTTGCTGACCTTGCTCTGGTCGTCGACGACTGTGTACTTGTCGATGACGGCGTGATCGTTGATGAAGGCGCCGGCCTTGAGCTTCACCTCGTCGCCGATGAAGGCGGCGCCCTCGAGCTGCACGCCGATGCCGAACTCCACGTCGTCGCCGATCCACACCGTGCCCTCACGCCGGCCCGGGATGTGGCAGCGCACTTTGCCGTCCAGCGCGTCCCAGTTGGCCTGCAGGTAGGACTGGATCGACCCGATGTCGCACCAGTATCCCCCCGCCACCACTCCGTGCAGCGGCTCGCGCTTGGACAGCATCGCAGGGAACACGTCCTGCGACCAGTCCATCTTCGCGCCCGGCGGGATGTGGTCCAGCACCCTCGGCTCGATCACGTAGATGCCGGTGTTGGCGTGGTCGCTGAACACCTCGCCCCACGACGGCTTCTCCAGGAACCGCTGCACGCGGCCCTCGTCGTCGGTGACGACGACGCCGTATTCGAGCGGGCGTTCGACCGAGTGCAACACGATCGTCGCGTCGGAGCTGCGCCGCCGGTGCTCCTCGAGCATGCTCGTGAGGTCGATGTCGGTGAGCGCGTCGCCGCTGATGACGACGAAGGTCTCGTCCAGGAGGTGCGCCGCGTTGCGCACGCTTCCCGCGGTCCCCAGCGGCGTGTCCTCGACGACGTAGTCGATCTCCATGTCGAGCTCGCTGCCGTCGCCGAGGCGGTTGCGGATTTCGGATCCCAGGTAGGCGAGCGTCAGGATCACCTGGCGAATCCCGTGGTCCCGCAGCAGCCGCAGCACGTGCTCCACCACGGGAGTGCCGACCACCGGGACCAGCGGCTTGGGGTGGCGGCTCGTCAACGGCCGCAGACGGGAGCCCTCGCCGCCAGCCATCACGACCGCTTTCATGTCACCTCTCCGCTTCGGCGTGTGCGCCGCAATGATATGCGCCGTCGCCGTTGGGGTCTTCGCTCACGGTCGCGACACCGACGTGCCCGCCGATGAGCGCCCCAATTCGAGCAGGTCGATCACTCCAGACCCGTCCGTCGCCAACCCAGCAGCGGAGCAGAGCTCCGCGGGAGCCGTCTGGTGGACGGCGGGTCGACCGGACGAGAACACCGTCTCGGGACGGCGCGCACGAGGCCCGGCGAGCCTGGCGACCGTGACGCCCGTCTGCCACTCGAACGCGTGCACCGAGCCAGGCCGGAGCGAGGTCGCGTCCAGCAGCTGCGCTCCCGCCGCGGCGAAGAACACGTATCGCCCGACGTCGTCGGGCTCACCGTAGACGGCGGTGCGATCGAACAGACGCGGCGCGTCGATCGTGAGCACGTCAACCCCGTTGTCGAGCCTGCCCTGCCGTATGCGGACGTCGCGAGGCTGGACGCCGAACTCCACGCGCATCGCGCGCAGGCGGACGCTGCGAACGTGCTCGTCGAGACACCGGTGGTGGGGCAGGATCACCACCACGGTACGACCCTCCGCGAGCAGGCCGTCGACCGTTGCGCGCACTGCGGCGGCCAGCTCCCCGACGACGGCGATCGGCGCGCACTCCGTGGCGATGACGGCCGCCGGTGCGTGCTGAAGGCGAGGCACCCGCAGCGTGCCCACCTGCGGCACGCGCGTCGCGCCGCGGCCGGTTTCGACGAGGCGCAGTGAGAGCTCGACGTCACCGTCGCCGGTCAGCGGGACGGCGGTCGTCCACGTCGCCCCGGGGACGCTCTCGGGCTCTGCGCCCGTGACTGTGAGCTCGGCGCGCTCGAACGATGGTGGCGCCGATCCGAAGCGCAGGTGGAGCGCGTCGTTCGACGCTCCGTAGAAGATCCGGTCCACGGAGGTCTGCGGCGGCTGCATGGCCCCGAACACGTCGCCGGTGCGTGCACATCCCGCGGCGCACCACTCGACGTCGTCGCCTCCTCGCGGGTGGATCGAGCGCAGGGGCGCGACATCCTCGGAGAGCTGCGATCGCTCGAGGATCGCCTCGTCCAGGCCCGCGGGCGCCGCGCTGCCGATCAGCTCGTACACCGAACGAAGGTGCGTGCGGTAGAGCGCGTCCCAGGCGGAGTCGATGCCCGACTCGTGACGCGAGCTGAACCACCAGAACCAGTCGGAACCCTCGGCGATGAGCGCCTGGCGAAGCGCTCGGGGATGCGCGACCCCTCCACCCGCATCGTCGAGCGCGCGGCGCGCGTCCGCGAGCAGCTCCCAGGCACGCGTCTGCGAGTCCTCGCCGATCCAGGTGCGAAAGTCCGAGTCGATCCACGATCCGCTCCAGAGACGGTCTAGCGGCTGCACCGACTCCGGATAACGCTCGAGGTAGTCGCCGACGTGGGTGCTGCGCAGGCGCGGGGTCGCGCCGAGTCGCGCGTACAGACGCTCCAGGAACTCCCTGCCGTTGTCGGCGAAGTAGTCCCAGCAGTTCTCGCCGTCGAGCGCGATGACGACGAGCCACGGTGACGCGCCCGCGTTCGCCGACGCGATCTCGTCCAGGCGGGCGATGAGGTCGTCGACCGCGTCCGCAGCGGGCATAGACCCGTAGTCGAATCCGATGCGGTTGCTCAGCAGGGAGTCGCGGAAGACCATGCGCAACCCGCTGCGCTCGCGGTAGGGCCGGTACAGACGGGACATCGCGTCGCGGTCGCCGCGGACGCTCGCCTCGAGAGTGCGGGCCAGCACGCCTTCGTCCGACAGCGCCCAGCCACCGCCGCCCGCAGCGATCGCGCTTGCGGCAGCCGGGCTCACGGCGCACTCCGACGGCCAGATCCCCTGTGGACGGACATCGCAGAGCCGCTCGAACGTGGCGACGCCCTGCTCGATCTGCGCCACGGCATCGGCGCGTCCGTCGAAGCGCCTTTCTGCGGACGGCAGCCCGAGGCCGGGGGCGGCGACGAGCGCGCTCTCCACGTCGATGAGGAGCGGAAGGATCGGATGCGCGAAGGGAGACGTCATCGGTTCGACGCTGCCGCTCGCGATGGCGGCGCGAAGCGCGGGCAGCACGTCGCGGACGCGAGCGAGCTGGTGCTCGTCGACGAGCCGTTTGGCGTCCTCGGCGAAGCCGGCGCGCCGCTGCACCAGCGCGCGCAGCGCAGGCTGGCGGTCGATGTCGGCCGGGTCCAGCCAGATCAGCTGCGTCCACACCTGGAGGTCGCGGGCGTCTTCGTCGCTGATCCCCTGCGGGCTGTTCGCGAGGCGCGCGATGAGCTCGTAGAACGGCGTGAACATCTCGATCCGTCGCGGATAGTCGGAGGACCTTGTGAAGTCCACGAGGAACGCGCGGTCGGACTGGTTCAGCGATGATGCGTCGCGCAGGCACAGCTCACGGTGCGGGTCGTCGAAGTCGTCACGCGCGTACAGCTCGAGCTGCTCGAGCAGCGTCGGCACGAAGTTCATGGTCACGCGCAGCCCCGCGAATCGCGTGGCCGTCTCGATCATCCGCACGTAGTCCTTGGCGGCTCGGCGGCGCACCCAGGGGAGGAGAAAGCGTCCGGTGCGGGCTTCGCGGTAGTCAGGCTGGTGCATGTGCCAGACCAGCGCAACGTGGAGCGGTTCAGCCATGCGCGGCGCGCGCGACGCTCACCACCCCGACGACGCGGGAACGGCGCGGTCCTCCAGCCAGGCGGCGATCGCGCCCGCGTCCACCGATCCGCTCTGCAGCTCGCGGATCATGCCGGCGATCGCGCCCTGGGGAGCGAGCAGCTGACGGCCTTCGATCTCGAGCTGCGCGACCATCGCGAGCAGTGCCGTGGAGAGCGGCGCGGTCGCGAACACGCGTCGCGACAGCAGCTCGTACGCGGTCGCCGCTGCGCGAGTGAACGGACCGTGCTGCGCGGCCACGGCGTCGATCGCCTCGTCGAGCCCGGCAGGGGCTTGCGGCTGCGACGTCGAGAAGAGCCGTGACGCCACCACGTTGATGAAGCGGAGGTCGTTCTCGCCGAGCGTCGCCGCTGTGGTCATGAACCGTCGCCGCTGTCGCTGCGGTCCGCGCCGCCGAGCTCTGCGAGCGCATCGTCATAGCGGATCAACGCAGCCAGCACGACGTTTGCGACGCCGTCGCGAAGCCCCGGCAGCACCGCGCTCAGCTCCTCGGCGCTGAGCCCCAGCTCTCCGGCGCGAGATTCCAACCCCGGCGATTCCACCTCGTGACGGGCTCAGCTCGAGCCCACGCCCACGGCGGCGTGCACAGGGGCGGCGCCGTCGACCGGGAGCTCGACGCGCTGGTGCCGGCACATGAACCGCAGGTGTTCGAGGAGCCCTTCGACGATCAGCGGCCAGGCGAAGTCGGCGGCGTCGCGGCGCGCGGCCTTGCGCAGACGGCGGGCCATGGCCGGGCGCTCCACGAGACCGCGCAGCGCGCTGGCCACCTCGGTGGGGTCGTCGGTCTCGATGACGATCGCGTTGCCGTACGGGCGCGCGTACTCCTCGCCGGTGGCCCCGACCATGGCCACCCCTCCCGACGCCATGGCTTCGAGCCCGACGAGACCGAACGGCTCGTGACCGGAGTTGGCGAGGACCGCCGTTGCCGCCGCGTTGATCTCCGAGACCACTCTGTCGGGCAGGAAGCGCCGCAGGTTGATGACGGCCGCGCCTCCCGTCTCGCGCAGCGCGCGAGCCACGCCCTCGGCGTCCTCCACCGGCTCGCGCCAGTGGACCACGTCGAGCCCGAGCCCCGTCGCGAAGTCGATCACCTCGACGCCGAAGGGCTCGATGCCGCCGCGCATGAGCAGGCGCGCCGGCGTGCCCTCGGAGCGCAGCTCCGCGATGGCGGCGACCGCCTGATGCCAGCGCTTGTCCGGACTGAACCTGCCGATCTTGAACGCCAGGCAATCCGTCCCGGCCGCCGCACGAATCGTGCGCACCGCGGCGCTGTCGACGGACTGCAGCGCCGTCTCGGGGATGCCGTTGTAGATGACCACGGGGTTGACGCCGTACGACCACATCACGTGCTTCATGTAGCGCGACACCGTGGTGAGCGACGCGACGAAGTTGAGCGATCCCCAGTCGATGCCCTCGAAACCGAAGTTGTTGTTGGCGTTCCACAGCAGCACCACGCTGCCGCGCAGACCGGTCTCGTCGAGGCGTTCGCTGAACACCTTGCAGAACGTCGCGGTGTGCCACTCCTCGCAGAGCACGGCGACGATCCTTCCCTGCGCGGCAGCCGGCCGCACGACGCTGTCGATGAGCGAGTCCGGAAGCGTGCTGACGAGGTCGGCGATCTTCGCGTGCTCGCCGTCGTAGACGCCGGCTCGCGTCTGGCGGCTGACGTGCTGAGACCAGCGCACCAGGCGGACTCCGGCGTCCATCTCCGTGCCCGGGCGATCCGGGTCGCCGATGAACACCAGCGTCGTGCCGAAGCCCATCGACGCGATGGCCCGGCACAGCTCGCGCGCTCGCACACCCAGTCCGCCAGCCTGACTGTACTGGTCCGGTCCCTCGAACGAGACCATCACCACATCGAGAGATCGCGGCGTGAACATGTGTTTCACAGTGTGCCGATCCGACGTCCCCGGACGTCGGTGATGCCTCTCGGGGCGCGATCTCGTGGGCAAGAAAAAGGCGAAGGCCGGCTGGCGGGCGCCGGGCTCTCCGCCCGCCACACAGTCTGCCGAGGCCTCCTCACGGAAGCTCTGATGGCGCGCGACAGGATGGTAACGAGACCCACCGAAGCCGTCCACATCTCACGTGGCGGATGTGGGGCTCTGTGAACGGCGGAGCACGACCAGCGAGCGGCCGGTGACCTGGATGGCGCTGCCCTCGTCGAACACCGCCGGCTCGGGCGGTGCGGCCCGAGCGGTGTCGAGCAGCAGCTCCCAGCGCGCACCCCAGCCCCGCGGCAGCTGCCACTCGGTGTCCTCGTAGTGGGAGTGCAGCAGCACCAGCAGCGTGTCGCCGTGCACGCTGTTGCCCCGCGAGTCGGTGTCGGGGATGAGCTCCCCCTCGAGCAGCATGCCCACCGCCTGTCGCTGCTCGTTGCCCCAGTCCTCGTCCTCCATCTCGACGCCGCTCCGGCGGAACCAGACGATGTCCTTGCGCCGGTGTCCGCGTCCGACCTGCCCCTCGAAGAAGTGACGCCTGCGCAGCACGGGCTGCGCCCGCCGGAGAGCGATCACGGAGCGCGTGAACTCGAGCAGCTGCTCGTCGACCCCCGACCAGTCGACCCAGGAGACCTCGTTGTCCTGGCAGTACGCGTTGTTGTTGCCGCGCTGCGTGCGCCCCAGCTCGTCGCCGTGCAGCAGCATGGGACAGCCCTGCGACAGCATCAGCGTGGCCAGGAAGTTGCGCCGCTGCCGGGCGCGGAGCTCGAGGATCGCCGGGTCGTCGGTGTCACCCTCCACGCCGTGGTTCCAACTCCTGTTGTCGTCCGTGCCGTCGCGGTTGTCCTCGAGGTTGCGCTCGTTGTGCTTGTGGTCGTACGAGACGAGGTCGTGCAGCGTGAAGCCGTCGTGCGCCGTGACGAAGTTGATCGACGCGAACGGCCCGCGACCGTCGCCCTGGTAGAGGTCGCTCGAGCCCGTGAGGCGGTACGCGAGATCACCGACGCCCACCGCCTGACCGCGCCAGTAGTCGCGTACGGTGTCGCGGTAGCGTCCGTTCCACTCCGCCCACTGCACCGGGAAGTTGCCCACCTGGTAGCCACCCGGCCCGACGTCCCACGGCTCGGCGATGAGCTTCACCTGGCTCAGGACCGGGTCCTGATGGATGATGTCGAAGAACGCGGACAGGCGGTCGACGTTGTAGAACTCCCGGGCGAGCGCGGCGGCGAGGTCGAACCGGAAACCGTCGACGTGCATCTCCAGCACCCAGTAGCGCAGCGAGTCCATGATCAGGCGCAGCGTCTGCGGCTGACGCACGTTGAGCGTGTTGCCGGTGCCGGTGACGTCGATGTAGAAGCGCGGGTTCTCCTCGGACAGGCGGTAGTAGGCCGGGTTGTCGATGCCGCGAAAGCTCAGCGTCGGCCCCAGGTGATTGCCCTCCGCCGTGTGGTTGTACACGACGTCGAGGATCACCTCGAGGCCGGCGTGGTGCAGCGCGCGGACCATCGCCTTGAACTCCAGCACCTGCTGTCCGTCGGTGCCCGAGCTCGAGTAGCGCGCCTCGGGCGCGAAGTAGCCGATGCTGTCGTAGCCCCAGTAGTTGCGCAGCCCGGCGTCGATGAGCCGCTGCGCGTCGATGAAGTGGTGCACCGGCATGAGCTCGACGGCGGTCACGCCGAGCGAGACGAGGTGGTCGACGATCGCCGGGTCCGCCAGGCCCGCATACGTGCCCCGGTTCGCCGGCGGAACCTCGGGGTGCGCCATCGTGAGGCCGCGAACGTGCGCCTCGTAGATGACCGTGTCGGCCCAGGGCGTCTGCGGATGCCTGTCGTCGCTCCAGGGGAAGAGCGTGTCCACCACCACCGACCGGGGAACGTGGTCCGCCGAGTCCAGCACGCTCAGCGTCCGGTCGTCCGAGCCGTCCTTCCACGCGTACCCGAACACCTCGGGGCCCCATTCGACGTGGCCGGTGATCGCGAGCGCGTACGGGTCCAGCAGCACCTTGTCGGCGTTGAAGCGGAGCCCGCGGTCGGGGTCGTACGGCCCGTGCACGCGATATCCGTAGCGCTGTCCCGGACCGACGCCGTGGATGTAGCCGTGCCAGTGCAGGTCCGTGCGGTTCATCAGCCGCTCGGTCGACTGGATGCTCCCGTCGGCGGCAAACAGCACGAGCTCGACCGCGTCGGCGTGTTCGGCGAACAGCGAGAAGTTGGTCCCCTCGCCGTCCCAGTGCGCGCCCTGGGGCACGTGGCTGCCCGGCCAGACACGCTCAGTCACGGCGCAGCTCGGCGGCCACGCGGCGCGGCAGCGGCGCCCGTACCAGCTCCTCGACGACCAGCGGCAGTGCGAGCGACCAGTTCGGGCGCGTGTCGAGCGTTCCCGGCATGTTCGGCCGCTCTCGCACCGCGAGCATGTCCTCGACCGTCGCGGTCAGCACCATCGACTCTGCGCGCGCGATCAGCGCGTACACCGCAACGACCACGTCGTCGATCGGCGCGGACGGCGCCAGGCTCGTCGCGTCGCGAACCCGGCTGAGGATCGCTTCGGTGGCCTCGACGTTGGGACGCAGGCCCAGGCGCAGCTGCGTTTGCAGGTCACTGCCGTCCCAGAGGCCGGCCACGGTGGGCAGGTCGTGCGTGGTCACCCCGCACAGCGCCTTCCTCGGAAACCTCGACGCGTCGGTCTCCTCGAACCAGAGCAGCCGGTAGGAGAGGACGTTGCGAGCGGCCAGCTCTCGTCGCGTCCCCGGCTCGACCGTGCCCAGATCCTCGCCGACGACGTACGCCCCGGCCCGCTCGGCCTCAAGGGCCAGGATGTCGAGCAGGTCGGAGGCCGGGTAGCGCACGTAGGCGCCCTGCGACGGGGCGGCTCCGTCCGGGACCCAGAAGAGCCGGAACAGACCCATGACGTGGTCGAGGCGCACGGAGCTCGCGTGGCGCAGGCACGACCGGATTGTCTCGATGAAGGGCCGGTACCCGGCAGCGCGGAGGCGCCACGGGTCGAAGGCGGCAAGACCCCAGTCCTGTCCGATCGTGTTGAACTCGTCGGGCGGCGCCCCGATGGCGAAGCCGCCGGCGATCTGGTCCTGCCACTCCCAGGCGTCTGCTCCGCACGGATCGAAGCCCACGGCGACGTCGTGCATCAACCCGACCTGCTCCGCGGCCGCCCTGAGCTGTGCTTCGAGCAGCCACTGCAGCCACACGTGGAACCGCACGCGACGCTCGTTCTCGCGGCGAAAACGCCCTACGGCGCCGCCGTGCGGGTGGCGAAGGTCTCCCGGCCAGTCGTGCCAGCAGGCGCCGTGCCGCTCCGTCAGCGCGCAGTGGGTGGCGTAGCGCTCGACACCGGGGTCGGCCTCGATGAACCGGTCGAGGTGCGGCTGGTCGCCCGTGCTCTCCCAGACCCGTTCGAGCGCGGCGATCTTGAGGCGGTGCACTGAGTCGCGGTCGATGCGGGGCTCCCGCTGCAGCGTCGCGGCCCGGCGTTGCAGGGGCTCCAGCTCGCCCGCGACGGAGGCCGCGCCGGGAACGTCCGCGACGCTGATGTACAGAGGGTTGCGGTAGCGGCGGCTGCTCGGGAAGTACGGGCTCGCCGGCTGCGGGGTGACAGGTGGGGGTGCGTGCAGCGGGTTCACCAGCAGCGCCGACGCGCCGAGCGAGGTGGCCCAGCCCGCGAGCGCGCGCAGGTCTGCGAGATCGCCGATGCCCCACGAACGCCGGCTGCGGGTGGCGTAGAGCTGCACCGCGATTCCGAACGACCGGCGCTGCTCCGGCAGCGGACAGCGTCCTGGGCTGACGATGAGCGACCTCGGGGCGTCGCTGCGATCCACGACGGTGTGGTAGCCGCTGCCGAGATCAGCGGGGATGGCGCCGTCGCAGGCGATCGTTCGCCCGTCCTCGGTGTGCACCTCGACGGCGCCGGCGAGGTCGTGTGGCACGCCGGCCCGCACGACCACCGGCCCGCGCGATGATTCGTCGCCCGCACGCCCGAGGGCGCGGTCGATGGCGTCGACCGTCTCGCGCGGCACCCGTCGCACCCTGCCCGACCAGTCTCGGTAGCGATCCAGGACCCCCGGATCGCCGCTCGTCACCTGCGGCAATCAGAGGTCCAGCAGCGCAGCGGCCGCGCCGCCCATCACCAGGTCGAGCTCCGAGCCTGAGAGGTTCGCGGCGGCGAACGCCTCGCGGTATCGCGACGTCGTGAGCAGCGGATGGTCGCTCCCGAAGAGCAGGCGGTCGGCGCCGCAGAGCTCGACCACGGCGCGGTAGGCCGAGGGTGCGTAGAGAAACGGTCCGGCCGCGGTGTCGAACCACAGCCGCCGGCAGAGCGCGGCGACCTCCGGCATGTGCGCATAGAACGGGAGCCCGCCACCGAGGTGCGCGCACACGAGCCGCAGATCCGGGTGGCGGTCCACGAAGCGCTCCACCCTGTCCGGCGTGGTGGTGCCCTTGCCCGCGTACGCGTGGCCGAGCGGCTCGCTGCAGTGGAGCGTCCAGGGAAGCCCGGTGGCGACACTCGCGCGCACCGCGGCGTCGACAGCGGGGTCGTCGAGGCTGAAGCCCTGCGCATCACAGTTGAGCTCGCCGACTCCGCGCAAGCCGAGGCGCGCGCAGCGCTCGATCTCGCGTGACGCGTCAGGCGCCGCCGGGTTGACCGTCGCGAACGCGATGATCCTGTCCCCGTACCGCCGCTGCACGCCGGCGAGGTGGTCGTTGACCTCCGCGCAGAGCGAGGCGTCGGCGAACGGCCACCCGAACGTGATCGCGCGGTCGACGCCGGAGGAGTCCATCGCCGCGACCAGGTCCTCGGCGGTGCTGATCAACCGATCCCCCTGATGGCACGCGGCGAACCACGGCTCGACGCTGCTTACCTCAGCTCGCGAGTCGCGCACTCGCTCGGGGAGCACGTGCACGTGCGCGTCGACGATCAACCGAGCCACCGTCCTTGCGCGAAGATCGCAACGCCGGCGCACATCAGCGCGCCGCTCGCGGCGAGCATGGCCGGGCGCGCGGAGCGGATTCGTGCTGTCAGGTCGCTCACCAGCAGCACCGACGGAAACAGTGCGAGGTCGTAGCGAGCCTCCGAACGCCAGAACGTCAGCGACGCGGTGAGCAGCCAGGCCAGCGTGGTGTACAGCGAGAGCGACGGCGGGATTCGCGACGAGGCCCACATCGCCAGACACAGTACGAGACCGAGAAGGCCGAAGGCGACCTCGCGCGCGAAGATGGAAAGGTTGTCGCCGCCGAAGGGGCTGAACATCGCGTGCCACGTGGCGGCGAATCCGTTCCACGGAAACGCGACGAAGTGGTTGAACGACGGAAGCCGCTGCGCGTCGAAGTACGCCAGGGCGTCGTGCGCGTGCACCTGCATGTACGCGCAGTAGAGCAGCATCGGCACCGGCAGCAGCAGCGGCCACAGCAGCGCGCGACTCGGTCTCGCACCCGTCCGCGAGACCGTCTCGACCAGGAGCGCCGGCAGGAGCGCAAGTCCCGTCAACCGCACGGCACACGCGGCGACGCCCGCGACCGCGGACGCTTGCGCATCACCTCGCCTCGCGTGGTAGAGCGACGCGGCGGCGGCGGCCACGAACGTGCTCTCCGTGTACAGCGCGGTGAAGAACAGCGCCGCCGGCGCGAGCGCGATCAGCCACACGGAGAAGGCCGCCGCGTCCCGGTCGCGCTCCGCCATGACGAGGCGCGCGATGTACCAGAGCGCGAAGGCCTCGCTCACGAAGCTCACCAACCAGGCGGCGACCACGTAGTCGCGGGTCACTAGCGCGGCCGCGCGGATCAGCAGCGGATACCCGGGCAGGAACGCGTCGTGATAGTCGAGCAGTGGCGGGTACCCCGCCCGCGCGATGTCGATGTAGTGTGGTGCATCCCAGTGCAGAAGGCTGGTGCGAATGCCGGTGAGCAGCGGCTGCACCGGAACCGACGTGCGCACCACGGCCACCACCACCGCAAGCCAGAGGATGCGCGACAACAGCAGCGGCCCGGGGACGAGACGCCAGGCATGCCGCGCGTTCATGCCACCGGCGGCGTCACGGTCCCCAGCAGCGACGGATGGCGGCGCAGGCGCACCAGCTCCGCGAAGGCACGCGCCACGACGCGTGGATCCGCGCCCGTCGCTCGTCCTGCTCGGCGCGGACGGTGGTGCACGCCCACCTCGACGAGCCGGTAGCCACTCTGCTGCGCGCGCAGCAGGAGCTCCGTCGACACCATCGCACCATCGCAGCGGAGCCCGCGTCCCACCTCCGCAGGAAACAGCTTGAACGCACAGTTCACGTCCGAGACGGTGCGTCCGAACAGCGCGCGCACGACGCCGAAGAACGCGAGGTTGTAGGCTCTGCGCAGCGTGCCGTCCTGACGGTCGAGGCGATATCCGGCGACGACGCGATCCGGGCCGTAGAGCGCGAGGAGGCGGCCGAGCTCGGCGGGGTCGAACTGCCCGTCGCCGTCCATGAGCCAGACGGCCTCGCACGTCGCCGCGTCGAAGCCGGTGCGCAGCGCGGCGCCGTACCCGCGGTTGGTGTCGTGCGTCAGCACCCTCACGTTATCGGCCGCCGCGAGCGCGCGGTCTCCCGTCGCGTCGCCGCTGCCGTCGTCGACGACGATGATCTCGTATCGCGCGACACTGGCGGCGAGGACGCCGGCCGCCTGCGCGACGACGTCGCCGATGACCGCCTCCTCGTTGAAGGCCGGCAGCACGGCGCTGATCGAGGAGGGCTCGACGGTCACGGGCGCCGCACATCGTAGACAACGATGTGCTCGCTGCGGGCGACGACCGGGAATCCCTGCGACGACCACCACGCGAGGTTCACGTCCGGCTCGATCGCACCGGGATCGCTCCTCCGGTCGTCGACCTCGACGAAGCCGACGTGGTACTCGCGCAGAAGCGACGGCACAGCGCAGCCGGACGGTGATGTGCATCCGCGGTACATGCTCCGAATGTCGTCGACCCGCGTGCCGAAGTCGACCCCGTAGCTCCACAGCCACCCGTAGTAGCCGAGGAGCGACGTGCGGCCGGCCGCAGTGAGCAGCGGGTCGTTGGGTCTGCCGTATGTGAGGAACACGGCGTCGCGCGGCGTTCTCGCCGCGACGGTCGATGCGAGCACGCGCTCGTCCGCGGAGGCGACGGTGTACGGACCGCCGACGGAATTCGGCGGCGGGGTCCAGGGCAGCAGCCGCAGCAGGACCACCACACCGGTCAGCGTCGTCACGACCACGACCGCTGCCGCCGACGCCTGCCTGACCACTCCCCTCGACCACCACCGCGCCACCAGCGCGCCGATCGTCAGCGCGGCCGCGAGGTACCAGTACACGAAGAGCTTGGTGTTGTCCCACACCCAGCTCTGAAAGACGACGACGTTGCAGACTGCGAAGACGCAGAGCCCGCCCAGCAGCAGGTCGACGACGGGGCGCGGGAACGGTGAGAGCAGCCGCCGCGCGGCGTCACTCGCGCGGCCGCGTGCGAAGCGCAGCAGCGACGCCGCGCCGACGAGCACGGTGATGGGGACGGCCACTCCGAGGTTGACGAACCAGAACCCCCACCACGTCGGCGTGAGCACCGCTCGGAGCGCCCCGCCGACCGCCGCGAAGGTCGCCCCGGGTGTCGCCGCGACGCTCGAACCAGTCGCGGTCGGCTGCACCGCATTCGACATCCAGCCGGGCTCGAGCCACGGGTAGGCGTTGCCACCGGCGCTCGATCCGTGCGGCGCCAACGCGATCTGCACCAACCGGGGCAGCGCGATGAGGAGCGCGATCGCGGCGAGGGCAAACCATTCCGCGCGGCGGTGCGCGAGCGCGATCACCACCAGCATGATCGCCAGCGCGATGAACGTCTGCGCGTGGACGACGGGAAGGATCCCCATCAGCACCCCGGCGACGGCGAACGCGCTCCAGCTGCGCGGCGCGTGGCGAACGGCGACCGCGACCAGCAGGAGGATGCAAAGCGCTGTCGCGAATCCGTACAGGAGCGTGCGCTGCGGAAGCCACCACGAGAAGAGCGGCGTGTACCACTGCATGTCGGGCAGCGGCTGCGCCGAGTTACCGGAGAGCAGCGCATCGTACGGGCGCGGCTGCGCCGCGATCACGCCGGGCACGCTGCGCAGCGCGCCGGCGACGACCCTCGCGGCGTCGCCCGGGTTCGAGACCACGTGCTGGAGCGTGCACTGCGCCGCGCTGCTGCCCGCGCTCCTGCACGCGTCGGCGAACACGCCGACGAAACCGAGCCCACCGCCGATGAAGGTGACCGCCGCCGCGATGACGCCGGCCCCCCAGCGCAGGCCGAGGCGCACGGCCAGCCGAACGACGAGGAGCGTGATGGCGACGGCCAGCACCAGTCCGGGCAGGGCCAGCGCGTACTCCGGCGCGACGCCCAGCGTGGCCAGCGTTGCCGACTGGAAGTCCGCGACGAACGGGTAGAGCAACGGCGTCCCGGCGAACAGCGGGTTCGCCGTCGAGATGTTGCCCGCCACAGCGAAGCTCGATTCCGTGGAGAGGTGCTGCGACCAGTCCGCCCACACGGTCTGAAAGCCCGCGTCGAGATCGCCGTGATTCATGAACAGCGTGTGCGCGAAGAGGAAGGCGAAGATCGCGGTGGCGACGGCTGCGGTCCAGAGCATCGCCCGCGGTGCGCGCACGCGCCACGCGTCTCGAGACTCGCGCCACGCGCCGCGCCATCCCGACACCGGGTCCTGTCGCCTCAGGAGCAGGCCCGCGCACACCGCGAGAAGGAGCGTGGGTGCGAGCAGCACCGTGGCTGCGCTCAGCCCGAACGCCAGGGCCAGCCCATACGTCGCGGCGGGCGCGACGGTCAGTGCGACCACCACGGAGATGAGTGCGCGCTCGATGAGCCGGAGCGGGACTGTGACCAGCTCGATCAGCGCTGCGCCGGATGCCAGGCTGAGGACGGCCCAGCCCAGGACGCCCAGCGCCGTCAAGGAGTGTCGACCCAGATCCGCATCGCGTGATCCGCGGGACTGAGGGTCGCAGCCGTCCACACCGGATAGAAGAAGGCGAATGCGGCCACCACGAGCGCTGTGCCCGTGTACGCGAGCGGAGCGGCCGTGATCGACCTTGCGCGCAACGGTATTCGGACGCGGCGCAGCGCCGTCAGCGCGTACGCGAGAGCGAGGGCCGCGAAGAGCAGCATCCCCAGCGCGTGATAGAAGAAGAGCACGCGCTGCTGGTTGCCCGGGACCCACATCATCCAGGCGGCCACGTAGCCCACGACGATGAACGCCGGAACGAATCGTCGCGACAGCACGGCACTCAGCGTGACCGCGGCGGCGAACGCGATCATGCCCGCAAACGCAACGAGGAAGACGGGGCCCGCGTGGATGGGCTCGATGGCCTCCGACGGCGTCGCGGATCGGTGAAAGCGGGCGAGGAACTGCTCCGCGGTGAACGAGGTGTGGAAGTTCGACGGGTCGTGATATCGCTGGGCCGCCTGGAACATCAGGATCATCACCACGAGGGAGACGATGCCCAGGCAGGCGACGCCCGCCCGGAGCGCGTTCGGTCCGGTCGTCGCCCGCCACAGACAGAACAGCAGCGCGGGAATCGCCAGCCACCACAGGGCCGGATTGCCCATGTCGGTGATGGACCACACGGGCTGACCGCCCTGCCCGGTCGTGTAATAGAAGAGGACCGGGTGCTCCATGATCGGCCACGTGTACCAGACCGACGAGTACGGGTGGCTGTGGCACTCCGTCGCGTGGTACTGCAACCCCGCGGCCATGTTCTCGTAGATGTTGTGGATCGCCTCCACGGGGTTGGGCAGTGACAGCGGGCCTGCGTGCAGCGCGGGGACGTGCAGGGTGACCGGCGTACCCGTGAGCCCCGTGACCCCCTGGTCGCAGCGCGTGAAGAAGTACACGTCGGGATGATCGATCGTCAGGTAGCGCGAGAAGCACGCGCAGAAGATCGCAGCGGCGATGAGAGCGGCGAGGGCGTAGTGCACCGGTGCGCGGCGCCCGGCGGCCTGACGCCACAGGCGCGCGGCGGGTCCCTCGTGTGCCAGCCGCGCGACTACGGTGAATCCTGCGGCGAGGCGCGGTAACAGCGCCCGCGCCACGACCAGTCCGGCAGCGACGATCAGCGGCGCGATCGCCGTCAGCTTGGCCCCGAACGCCAGCCCTCCCACGCCGGCCATGAAGTAGAGCGTCGTGCGCCACTGGGTGCGCGTCCTCGCCTGCCAATGCAGCAGGAACGCGTAGTAGAAGAAGGCGACGAAGAAGATGGCGATGATGTCGATGACGCCCGTGCGCGACTCGACGAACGCGAGTCCATCGAGACACACGAACAGCGCCGACCCGACCGCGAAGAACCGGTCGCGGCGGAGCCGCCGCGCGATGAGGTACACGACGCCCACCAGCAGGCTGCCGAACAACACCGTGCTCGCGCGCCACGTCCAGGTGGAGAAGCCCCACCATGCGATCGGCGGCGCCATGAGCAGCTTGGCCAGAGGAGGCTCCGGGTCGAAGTACGACTCCGCCGGGCTGCGCAGGTCTTTGGCGGCGTCGACGGGGAAGTACACCTCGTCGAAGACATAGCCGCACCGCGTGACCTCGCGACCCCCGCGCCCGAGGGGGACGCTGCCGCAGGCGCTCCCGTTGTACGGATAGCCGACGCCTGCGGCCGAGATCCCGCCGCTCGCGGTGAGGAAGTTCGGGTAGACCGGGCTCGCGTACCGCACGCCGAACGCCAGGACGACCAGCACCACGATGGCCGCGACGTCGAATCGATCCAGGTCGAGGAAGCCACGGAGACCGGCGCGGATCAGCGGCTCCGACTGGTCACCGGCCACGGGGCGAGAATACGGAGAAGGTGACCCAGGACTACCGGTCCGGGCGGCCGGCCCTCCCCTTTACATTTCTTAACAAGAATTATCCACTCCTTTACAGCCCTCGTCGGCCCCTGCTCGCTACAGTCGAATACGCGGGGAACGTTTCCGCACCTCCCTAGAAACTCATTCCCTTCCTGAAAGGCCGGAGGGTCTCACCCTCCGGTCTTTTCTTTATGGTGGGTTTCCACCACGTACGCGGGCGACGGCGTCGAGCCACGCCTCGTACGGCTCGGCGGGGCGCTGTCCCGGCGAGGACGGCTCGAACCGGCGACCGGCCCGCCAGAGCCTCGCCGCCTGTTGCTCCTCCTCGATGAGACCGGCCCCGAGCGCGGCGAGCAGGCCGGCGCCCAGCGCCGTCGCCTCCGTCGACTCGGCCCTCGCGACGGGGATGCCGAGCAGGTCGGCCTGGAACTGGCAGAGCCCGTCCATCACGCTGGCCCCGCCGTCCACCCGGAGCTCGCTCACGCGCACGCCGCCCGAGCGCTCCATGGCCTCGACCACGTCACGGGTTCGGAACGCCATCGCCTCGACGACGGCGCGCACCAGGTGGGCGCGTGTCACGCCGGCGGTCAGCCCGACGAACGCACCCCGCGCCAGCGGGTCCCACCACGGCGCGCCGAGCCCGCTCAGCGCGGGCACGAAGTGGCAGCCGCGCGTGTCGGGGACCGATTCGAACAACGGCCCGGCATCGGAGGTCTGCTCGATCAGCCTGAGGCCGTCGCGAAGCCAGGACAGCGCGGCCCCGGTGACGAAGATGCTGCCCTCGAGCGCGTACGCGGTGCGTCCGCCGATGCGCCAGGCGACGGTCCCGAGCAGCCCGTGCACCGGCGTCGGAGGAGCGACACCGGCGTTGGCCAGCACGAACGATCCCGTCCCGTACGTGTTCTTGGTCATCCCCGGCGTGACGCACCCCTGTCCGAACAGCGCGGCCTGCTGGTCGCCGGCGATGCCGGTCACCCGGATCGAGCGGCCGAGAAACGCGTCCGGGTGCGTGGTCGCGACGTGTCCGGTGCTGTCGCACACCTCGGGGAGAACGCCGCGCGGAACGTCGAAGCACGCGCACAGGTCGTCGGCCCAGTCGCCCGTGGCGATGTCGAAGAGCAGGGTGCGACTGGCGTTGCCGGCGTCCGTGACGACGGTCGCTCCGCCCGTCAGCCGCGCGGTGAGCCAGCCGTCGACCGTCGCCGCGCAGAGCTCGCCGCGCGCCGCGCGGTCGCGCAGCTCCGGTCGCGCTCGAAACAGCCACTCGAGCTTGGTGGCCGTGAAGTACGGATCGAGCAGGAGACCCGTGCGCCGGCGCAGCTCGGGCTCGTCGCCTCGCGACCGGTGCTCCTCGCAGATGTCGACGCTGCGCCGGCACTGCCAGACGATCGCCGGAAATACGGGCTCGAGGGTTCGCCGGTCGAACACGACGAGCGTTTCGCGCTGGTTGGTCAGCCCGAGCGCCGCCACCGGTGCGTCGCCCGCCGCGTCGAGCGCTTCGCGAGCGGTCTCGCGCACGGTGCTCCAGAGCGCCATCGCGTCCTGCTCCACCCACCCCTCGGCGGGGAAGCGCACGTCCACCGGACGGTACGCGCGGTGGCGGATGCGACCGTCCGCTGTCATCAACAGGCAGGTGGTCCCGGTCGTACCCTGATCGACGGCGAGCAGCAGCGGCTCGCCGGCCACGCCGGTCAGGCGACTGCGCGCGCGGGTTGCGGCGCGCCGACCTCCAGCATGCGATCGATCGCGCGCCGGGCGCGCTCGGCCACCGCCGGGTCGACCGTGACGCGCGGCGCCAGGTCCTCGAGCGCCTGCGCGACCTTGTCCGGCGTGATCATCTTCATGTACCGGCACACGGCGTCCTCGGACGCGCTCACGAACGCCTTGCCCGGCGCCAGCTGCCTCATGCGGTGGAGGATGCCGACCTCGGTTGCGACGATGAACGTGCTGGCCGGCGACGACGCGGCGCGCCGCACCATGCCCTCGGTCGACGTGACCACCGTGGCGGGACCGTCGAGGTCGCCGGACGACATCCGGTACAGCGTCGAGCTCGTGCACCCGCACTCGGGATGGATGAGGAGCTCGGCTCCCGGATGCTCCGTGCGGGCGCGCTCGAGGTGCGCGGGATCGATGCCGGCGTGCACGTGGCACTCGCCCATCCACACGTGCAGCTTGCGTCCGGTGACACGCTCCAGGTGCGCTCCGAGAAACATGTCCGGGCAGAAGAGGATCTCGCGGTCCTCGGGGATGCTGCGGATCACCGCCTCGGCGTTGGACGACGTGCAGCAGTAGTCCGACTCGGCCTTCACCTCGGCGGAGGTGTTCACGTACGACACGACCACAGCGCCGGGGTGTCGGCTCTTCCATTCACGCAACCGCTCGGCGTCGATCGTGTCCGCCAGCGAGCACCCGGCTGCCGCATCCGGCAGCAGCACGACCTTCTGCGGCGACAGGATCGCCGCCGTCTCCGCCATGAAGTGCACGCCGCAGAAGACGATGACGCCTGCGTCCGTCGCGGCGGCCTGCTGCGAGAGCCCCAGCGAGTCGCCCACGAAGTCGGCCATGTCCTGGATCTCGGGCAGCTGGTAGTTGTGCGCGAGGATCACGGCGTCACGCTCGCGACGAAGCCTCTCTATGCGCGCGTGCAGCGCTTCGCCGATCGCCATACGCTCCTCACTGCGGACCGAGGGGTTTAGGTCAAAGTGACCTTATGTAGTATAGCAAGGGCGCGGCGTGGCCGAGCCTCTGCCGGCGCTCAGAAGAGCTGCGGGGTCGGGGTGGCCTGGTCGAGGTCCATGAAGCTCGACTCCTTCCAGGCGCCGCCCGCGCGCGTGAAGGTCTCGTCGAAGTGGATGGTCGACCCGACCTGGCTGTCCGCGTGGTCGACGTGCCCGTCCGGCTTGAGGTAGTCGTCCTGGACGAGGTCGATCGTGACGCGCAGCTCGAGCTGGCCGCCGGAGCAGCCCGCGTCGACGACGCTCAGCGTGTCGAGCCGGTCCACCTCACGCTCGGTGAAACTGCTCGCCTCGAGCTGCTGCTGCAGGTACAGGTCGATGAGGCGCTCGGCGTCTCCGGTCGCGACCGCCGCGACGCCGGTGTGCTTGGGGTCGAGCTCGATGGCGTTGAGGTCCGAGTCGACCTGCGTCCAGATCCGGGTCGCCTCCGACTGGGACACGCATCCGTTCCCCTGCACCGGCACGGCGTGGGCGACCCCGCCGGCCGCCGGCGTGATCGTCGGGTGGGGGGTGCCTGCAGTCTTCGCGGACGAAGCGTGGGAGGAGCTGCTGCATCCGGCGATGACGAGGGCCACCGGGACGGCGAGCAGCGCCGCCGAGGGGATACGGCGCACCGCCTCATTGTGAGGGACCGTCGGCCGAGCAGACCGTCTTGCGCGTTCGGCGATCCACTACGGTGGCGGCGATGGGGTCGCTGTCTCTCCTGCTTCATCCGCGCGCCGCTCTCGAGGAGACGACCGCGCCGCCGCCCCTTCGGGAGGCCGTCCTCGTTGTTGTTGCCAGCGGTGCGGCGTCGGCGGCTCTCGAACTGGCCGGCACGCGGCTGGTGTCGGGCACGCGCGCCGGCTACGTGCTGTCGGCGCTGCTCCCCGTGTTCTTTCCGCTGTACTGGCTGCTCAACGCCTGGCTGATCGACGCCGGCGCCTCGCTCGTCGGCAGGTCCGGACGCACCCGGGCGTACCTCGCCTCGAGCGCGTTCGCGTTTCCCGCGCTGATCTCGTTCGCCCTCCTCTCGCTTCTCGAAGCGGTGGCTCAGCGCTTCGCGGGGTCCGGGCTCGCGTCGGCGCTGGGGTGGCTCACGCTGCCGACGCTCGCGTGGTTCCTCGCGCTGGTCGTGCTGATCACGCGGGCGGTGTACGACATTCCGACCCTGAACGCGTTCGCGCTCGCGCTGCTTCCCTACGCGGCGATGACGGGCGCGCTGCTGCTGCTGCTGATCGTCCTCAGCGCGCTCCACGCCGCGGGGGTGACCTGACCGGGGATCAGGACGGCGGGGCGCTCGGTCCCTTGCGGCGCCTGCCGGACACGCCGGGCTTGCGCCGCGGTTCAGCGGGCGGCGCCTCCGCCGCGGCCGACGCGTCACCTCGGCTGCGCGGGCGCCGGCGTCCCGAGACACCCGCGATCCTCCGGCTCGCCGGGGCGGGAGGTGCGGCCGTGTCCGGGGACGAGCCGGCTGTAGCCTGCGGCTCCGGCTCGGAAGCGACCGGCTCCGGCTCGGAAGCCGGCGCCGGCTCGGAAGCGACCGGCGCCGGCTCGGCGATGACCTTCTCCTGCACCGGCGACTCACGGGGAGCGCGCCTCGCCGGCGGCGCGGACGCCGGCGGGGGAACCGCCACCGCGACGGGGCCGCGTCGCTCGAGAACGACCGCAACCGGGAGCATCACCCCGAAGACCGCCAGCACCGCGAGGCCGAGGTCTATCACGACGGCGAGGCCGAAATCGGACACCAGCGGCAGCGAGTTCGGGAAGAACCCGCTGATGGCGAGGACGGCGAAACCCGCGCCCAGAGTGAGCGCGGAAACCCGGATCGCCCGCCCCACGCCGGCGAGCGCCGCCGCAGCAGCCGCGTCGGGATCGAGGCCCCGCTCGCGCTCCTCGTAGAACCGGCCCAGGAGCACGACGCCGAACTCGGTCCCGAGCGCGATCACCAGGGCGCCGAGCACAACGGTGAGCGGGTTGAGCGATCCGAGCGTGGAGCCCACCCCGCCGGGGAGGCGGCCGAGCAGGAGCAGGAGCAGCGGCGCCCACCCCGCCGCGAGGGCGGTGGGCAGAAGCGGCAGCAGCGCCCGCTTCGGCTCTCGGTAGAACGCGAACAGCGACGCGGCGACGAAGAGCAGGGGCGCGAGGTTGAGCAGGTACGCGCGGCCGATCAGGTTGTCGTAGGCCGTCGTGGCCAGCACCGCGAGCCCCGTCGGCGCCGAGGTCAGCCCGCCCGGCGGCTTCGAGTAGTCCTTCGACAGCGTGTCGACGAGCTGCGCCTCCTCGGCGACGGAGTTCGCGTGCACCCCGAGCGCGATGCGAGAGGCGCCGGGGTCGATCGGGCTCGCGTCGGTGCTGAGAAACCTGACCTGGTACTCGTCGACCGCCGGGCAGGGGAGGACGTTCTCGTCGATGTTCATGACGAGCGTCCGCGACAGCAGCGGGAACAGCCGGAGCTGGCACAGGAAGAGCGTCTGGGTCTTCGTCTTCGACGAGGGCGCAGCCCCGGGCGACGGCGTCGGCGACGCGCGTCCGGAGGATGTCGGCGAGGCAGAGGCCGGCGCGGACGCGGCGGGGGTCGGGCTGGGCGCGCTGCTGACCTGCTGCTGCACCAGCTGCGCGGCGAGCCGCGCCTGCGGCGTCGAGAGCCGTGTCCGCGTGGGTGTCGCGGAAGGGGCCGGCGACGCGGGAGCGCCCGAGGACGAGGGGCTCGGTGATCCCGTTGCGGAGGGAGAGGGAGACGGGCCCGGCGAGGCCGGCGACGGTGCCCTCCCGCTGAGACACTGCTGAGCCGACGCAGACGAGGTGGTCGACGTGCCGGCTATGAAGAAGTCGGCGATCGAGGTCGCTGTAGCCACCTGGCCGCTCTGGTTGCTTCTGATGTCCGCGGCCGCCTGACACTGCCACTGGATGTTGGTGGGGACCGCCGACTGGTCGTACGGGCCCGCGACCTGGCCGCGCACGTAGAGGTCGATCTCATTCGTGTAGCCCGTCTCCGCCTGCACCGTGCGGGCAGCCGCCAGCTCGGGCAACGACGGGGATATCAGCTGCTGCACGTCCGTCTGCACCGGCACGAGGCGCAGCAGCGCCCACCCGGCCACCGCCAGGATGGCGGCCGGCGCCACCAGCCCTCGCCAGTTGTCGGCGATCGCGAGCGTCCGCTCGGGCCGGGGCGGCCGCGGCGGCGCCGTTTGCAGAACCGGAACGCCACTCCGTGCGTCGCTCCAGACCGCGAGGGGCAGCGCGATGAACGCGCCGCCCAGCCAGGCGAGGACGACGCCACCGCACAGGACCAGGGCGAACTCGGCGACCAGCGGCACTGCGATGAGCGGCCCCCAGTCGATCCCACCGAACAGCGCCAGCGCCAGCAGCGCAACCAGCGTCGCTCCGGCGGCGACCAGGGTGGCGCGGCCCGTGCTCCCGAGCGCGGTCGTAACCGCCTCCACGGCGTCACTCCCAGCGCGGCGTTCCTCGGCGAACCTGGCGACCAGCTGAACGGCGTAGTCGACGCCGAGGCCGAGCAGCACGGGGACGCCCGCGAGCACCGCCGGTGTGATCGGCGTGCCCGTGAGCAGCGAGATGCCCACCGTCAGCACGGTCGCGCCCACGGCCGCGACGAGCGGCCACAGCCTGCCCCGAATGCGGAACGTCCCCGCCAGCAGCAGCGCCATCACGAACAGCGCGACCGGGAACAGGATGATCAGCAGCTGGGTCATCGCCCCCACGACCCCGTGTCCGAGGAGTGGTGCGCCGGCCGTGGTGTAGGAGAGCACGGCGTCGTGATACGCGGTGGTGCAGGCCGAGTTGCTCGAGCCCTGCGCGCCACCGCACTCCGTGGGGTGCAGCGGGCCCAGGCTCTTCAGGTTGTTGAACGACGCGGACGGGAGCGACGACGTATAGCCGTCACGTTGAATCCCGTGGGCGAGCATTCCGTTGATCTTGTCGACGACCGCCTGCAACTGCGACTGATCGCCGACGACCTGCGGCTTGAGCCGTATGGTGACGATCTCGTGCGACTCGCCACCCACCTGCGGTGGCGGCAGCGCCGCCGCCCACTGCGGCTTGGGAGCGCAGAACAGACCGCTGTTCACCGGCGGGCACTTCGGCAGGTCGAGCAACGTGCGCTCGAAGAACACCTGGCACGTGGGCGTGAACTTGAGCACCGACGCGATCTGGTCGTCGCAGTCGCCGAAAGCCGCGGTGACGCGGTCGTAGAACTGCTGCGCCGCAGACGTGTCCGGCGTCTGTCCGGGGCCGCCCAGGTACTCGGCCCAGAGCGGGGGCAGCGGGTCGGCCGCCACCGCGGCGTCGACCGCCTTCTCCCGCGAGTCGAGCACCTCGTCGCCGGCGGCCTGCTTGTAGGACGCGCGCGCGTTGTGCGCGTCGGTCGCCGCGCGCAGCACGTAGAACTCCAAGAGCGCCTGCGCGTTCGAGATGTCCGTCTGCAGACGCTGTGAGAGCTGCGTCTGATTGGTGTTGCCCTTCTGCAGCTGGTTGATGTAGTCGGTTTCTGCCACGAAGTACGGATACTCGGTGAGCACCTTGGCAATCTCAGCCACGGCGGCCTGGCGAAGCGACCCGGCCACGGTTCCCGGCCCGAGCACCGAGGCGACGCGCGGGTCGTGGGCGAGGTCGATCTCCAGCGCGCCGAGGCGTTGCAGATTCGGCTCGAGGTAGGGGGCGAGGGGGTTGCGCGCTGTGAAGACGATGACGATCGGGTCGGAGCCGAACGTCTTGGAGAAGCTGGCGTACGTCTGGCCCGCGGTCGACTGGCTCCCCACCAGCAGCGACTGCCCCGCGTCCACCGAGAAGCGCGCGATCCCAGTGGCTCCGAGGGCGCTCACGACGAGCGCCACGATCGCGATGCGGAGCGGCGAGCGCGCGATCGCAGGAGCGATTCTGCGCACGAAACCAGGCCACCAGCTCACGAGGCGATCATGCGGCACGACCTGATTCTGTGCGATCGCTCAGACCGCTCCGGTTCCTCACGAGCGCTCGCCGCCCGCGCGACGGCCCCAGGCAAGATGGCGCCGTGATCCGCGCCGGCCTGGTCCGCTCGACGCCGTCGAACGCCGGCGGACACGCCGTTCTCATCGCTGCGGGCCTGACCTCGGCCATCGCGCTGCGCACGGTTCTCGGAGGCTCCGACCCCGCGACGTCGACCCCGGCCGCGGCGGTGTTCGTCGCGGCCCTGGCGGCTCTTGCCCTCGCCGCGGGAGTGCGCATCGCGAGGCCGCGGCCCTTTGCGCTCGCGGTGGGGGTCGTCGGCGGAGTGGTTCTCGTCGCCGGGTCGCTCTTCGGCCGGCCCGTGGTGGCCTGGCATCCAATCATTGGCGTGGCGCAACTGCTCCTTTGGACGCCGCTGGTGGCCGCCGTCGCGGCGGCAGAGGAGGCCGTCATCCGCGGGGCGCTGTTTCACGCGGTCGAGGGCGCCTGGGGAGTGTTCGCCGCTGTGGCGGTGACCACCGCCGCGTTCGCGCTGATCCACGTCCCCCTGTACGGACTGGGGGCGCTGCCGCTCGACCTCGCCGCCGGCCTCTGGCTCGGCGGGCTGCGAGTGCTGACCGGCGGCATCGCCGCGCCGATCGCGGCGCACGTCGTGGCCGATCTTGGCGCCGGCTGGCTGGGATGAAACACCGCGCCGGCCTGCTCGTCATGGCGCTCGCGGGGGCCGCGCTCCTCGCTGTCTGGCGAACGGCGCCGTCGGTCTCGCCGCCGCTCTTCGACGGCTGCCTCGCCGAGCCGTACCGCTACCTCGGCGCCAACCCCGCCCCCACGTCGGCGAGGCAGACCTTCGCCGGCGGCCAGGCCTTCGAGCCCGCGGAGATCATCACCGACGAGTCGCCCGCGCAGGGGCAGATCCTGATGATGGCGGGCACGTTCGTCTCGAGCAGCGCGTTCACCGTGAGCGTAACCCCGGTCGGCGCGCCGCAGCCTGCTCCGGCGGGCGAGAAGTTCGACGGCAACGCCTACCGGATCGTGGCGATCACGTCGCCCGGCGGGATGCTGCAGCCGCAGACGGGTGTTCCGGTGACGATCGTACTGCGCGCCACCGCCTCGAACGGGCCCGAGCGAACGATCATCAGGCTCGACGGCACCACCTGGACACCGCCCTCGAAGACGGCGTCCGCCGGGTGCGGCGACGAGGACGAGGCCACCTCGACCAGGCTCGGCGTCTTCGCGATCGTCATCCCCGCCGCGCAGGGCGGCGGCTCGTCCGGCGGGGTGCCTGCCGTGCTCGTGATCGCGGTGATCGCAGCCGTCCTCGTCGTCGCGGTGGTCGCGCTCGTCCGGATGAACCGGCGCCCTCCGCGACCATTCAGACGCTGACGCGAGGGACCCGCAGCCAGCCTTCGAGCTCGAACAGCCAGCGCTCTCCGGGCGGGCCCATGCCGGCTAGCGGCAGGCCGGCACGCTGGAGAAAGGACCGCCGCGGCGCCAGCCGGAGCGTCACCGTGTGCGGCAGCGCGGCCAGGTCCTGCGCCACCTCGATCGCGGCGTCCTCGTGCTCGGCGATGCCGTCCACCAGGCCGAGACGCTGGGCGTCGGTGCCCATCCAGACCTCACCGGTCGACACCCTCGCCAGCGCCTCGTCGTCGAAACCACGCGCCGCGCCCACCGCGGACGTGAACCGCCGGAAGATCGCGTCGACCAGCTCTCGCTCCTTCTCCCGGTCCTCTGCGGTCGGCTCGCGCCAGGGCGCGCCGAGATCCTTGAACGGACCGGTCTTGGTGACCGTGACCTGCGCCCCGAGGCGGCGCAGCGCCTCGACCGCGACGGGTCGAACGCTGATCACGCCGATCGAACCGACGATCGCGCTGGGGAACGAGAGCACGCGGGTCGCGCCGCAGGCCGCGAAATACGCCCCAGACGCGCCGGTCCCGCGGATCCAGGCGACGACGGGCTTCTCCGCCGAGACCCGCTTGACGGCGAGGTAGAGGGCCTCCGAGGCCGCGGCCCCGCCCCCCGGCGAGTCGACCTCCAGGACCAGCGCGCGGATGCGCGGGTTGCGGCGCGCCGTCCCCAGGAGACGGATGAGCTCGTCGGACTTCGCAGCGCCCCCGATCACGCCCCGGAGGGGAAGGATCGCAACGCGCCTGCGGTCGGTGAGCCCGCGCAGTTTCCCGAGCAGCCCGTCCTCCACGCGGTCATCCTACGCGGACCGCGCGGCGCGCCTGCGTCACGCAGGCTTCGAGACTCGCGGACGCCTCGTCACGCTCACGTCATCGGTTGCGCTTCCCGTCGGCTACGCTCCTCGTAGTCCGCCGATCCCACTCCTGCACATGACCGACGAGCCCATCGCTTCGCGCGCGGCGCTGCTGCGCAATCAGGAGCAACGCCAAACGCCCGCGGCGGACCGCGACACCCTGCCGGTCTTCGCCGCGCCGGTTCTCAGCGTCGTCGTGCCGACTCGCAACGAAGCAGAGAACATCGGAGCTCTCTGGAGCCGTCTGCAGTCGTCGCTGCGAGGCACGTCATTCGAGCTGTGCGTCGTCGACGACAGCGACGACTCGACACCGCAGGTGCTGGCCGACCTGACCGCTCGGGGCGCGAGTGTCCGCACGCTGCACCGCAGCAAGCGCGAGCGCACGGGTGGCCTGAGCACGGCTGTGGTCGAGGGCTTGCGAATGGCAGCCGGGCGGTACGTGTGCGTCATGGACGCCGATCTGCAGCATCCCCCGGAGCTGATCCCGAGCATGCTCGCGGCGGTGGAGGACGGCGCGGACCTCGTCATCGCGAGCCGCTACGCGGCGGGCGGCAGCCGGGCCGGGCTGAACGGCGGTTTGCGTCACGTGGTCAGCCGTGCGGCGACCGCGTTCGCGAGGGCGCTTTTCTCCGAGGCACGTCGCAGCGCCGATCCACTGTCGGGATTCTTCCTGTGCAGGCGCATCCTGATCGACGGCATCGAGTTCAGGCCCGTCGGCTTCAAGATCCTTCTGGAGCTCCTGGTGTGCGTGCCCGCGCTTCGCGTGCGCGACGTGCCGTTGCAGTTCCAGCCCCGCCAGGCGGGCGAGAGCAAGGCCGGCGTGCGCCAGGGCCTGATGTTCGTCGGACACTGCTGGTCGCTCTTCAAGTACGCCGCCGGCTCCGCGCGGTACTGGAAGTTCGGCATCGCGGGCCTGAGCGGGCTCGCGGTCTTTCTTCCGGTGCTGTGGGCCGCGGACCAACACGCGCACCTTCATCCGCTCCTCGCGTTCTTTCCCGCGTACGCGGTCAGCCTGGCCTGGAACGCCGTCCTCAACTGGCGTTGGACGTTCGCGGATCAGCGACGCACCGGCGCGACCGCGGCCCGGCGCTACGTGGAGTGCGCCGCGCTCTCGGGGATCGTCATGTTCAGCGTGTACGCCGCGCTGATCGATGCGGGATCGAACGTGCTCGCGGCCGGGCTCTCGGCCGCCGTCGTGGCGATGGTCATCAACGGCCTCATGAACCTGCGCTCGGTTCGGCGGCCGCGGGGCCCAGCGTGGGAGGGCGTCAGTGTGCAGACCATCCTGCAACACTTGTCTGCGGAGATCGGCGCGGATCGCGCGTATGTCGTCAGCGGAGACGGCACGCGCACCGCCGGCCTGCCGCCCGGCATCATCGCGAAGGTCGTCGTCGAGCGGCGGCCCGTGTTGCTCACCGAAGCGCCGTCGCACCGTCCGCAGCGGCGCAGCAACATCGAGTGGTCTTCGCGCCTGCTGGTGCCCGTCGTCAGTGGAGTCGACGTGAGCGCCGTCCTCATCTGCGAGCGGCGCTCGGTGCGCGGTTTCGACGACTCGGCGCTCGTCGCCGGCGTGGATGCGGCCGGAAGGCTGGCCCCGGTGCTGCACGAGCATCAGCGGAAGTTGTGAGCCTCGGGCGCGGCTGAGGGTTGGGGGGGTGTGCCGACGGCGATTGGCCGCCCCTCGCCGTCCAGCGCGGTGACGCGTCGCACCACGACGTTCACGCGGCCGAGCTCGACCTGCAGCGTTCCCTCGACCATCAGCAGCGGGTGCCTGGCCACATCCCGCGTGCGCATCGCGACGTCCGGACGGAACACGAGGTCCAGGTGTGCGTCTTCGTCGGCGAGCGTGAAGAAACGAAAACCGCTGGCCGACGAGGGGGCTTGCCGCGTGATCACGAGGCCCGCCACACGCACCTGCGCTCCGTCCGCCATCGCTCGCGCCCTGGCGAGCGGCAGACACTGCAGCGCGTCGAGCTGCGCGCGCATGAACGACACGAGGTGCGGTCCCGTGCTCACGCCCGTCAGCGCGTACTCGGTGGTGACTCGCGTGCGCTCGTCCATCGCGGGGAGCTCGGGCGGTGGTGCCGGGAGTTGCACCACCGGCGGCGGAGGATCCTTGGACGGATCGCGGGGCACGTGTGGCTGGTCGCCGAGTCGCGTTCCGGCGAGCGCTCCGCTGCCGCGCGGGGGGCCCGTCGACGGAACCTGCCCGGGCGTCGCGGACGCTGCGCCCGCGCGCCTTCGCGTCGGGAGCGACTCCTCGACCGCCTTCAGCTCCCACAGGATCTGACGTCGCGACCTGCCCTCCGCCACGGCATCGAATGCGCCGATGCGCACCAGGTTCTCCATCGCGACGCGGGGCAGCAACGTGTGCCGCCAGAACTCCTCCACCGACGTGTTCGCGACCGCCACGACCGCGTCGTCGCACGCGACACGCGCAGAGGGGCCGAGCGCGCGCACGTATGCGAAGCCCAGGCGAATGGCGAAGACAGGGTGGGCAGTGCACATATCCGCTTGCTCAGACAGGCTTCGCCGCCGTATGCGGGCGCTGTTCGCGCCCTCCGGCGGCTGCAGAACTCGCCGCGAACATGTGCACCGCCCACCCTCAGAACCAGTCACGAGCTCGACGGTGCAGCGCGCTCGGCTGCGTGTGACGTCGACCGGCAGGACGCGCACGTCGTGGCGGCGCGCGTCGTCGACGAGCACGGACGGATGGTAGAAGCCCATCGGCTGCGCGTTGAGCAGCGCGCACGTGTAGTGCGCGGGGTGGTGGAGCCGCAACCACGCGGTCTCGTACGCGGTGCGCGCGAACGCCGCCGCGTGCGACTTGCAGAATCCGAACTCCGCGAACCCGGCGACGCTCTTGAAGATCTGCGCGGCGACGTCGTCGCCCAGGTCGTGCGCGACGCAGCGCCGGATGAAGTCGTCGCGCAGGCCGTCCATCTCCAGGCGTGAGCGGTGGCGGTTCATCGCGCGGCGAAACCGATCGGCCTCGCCCGCCGTGTACCCCGCCACCTCCATGACGATGCGCAGGATCTGCTCCTGGTAGAGGATGACGCCCTGCGTCTCGGCGAGGATGGGCTCCAACTTCGGGTGCGGATACGTCACCGGCTCGAGGCCCTGACGGCGGCGCAGATATGGATGCACCGCGTCGCCCTGGATGGGTCCGGGACGGATGATCGCCACCTGCACGATCAGATCGTTGAAGCAGCGCGGCTGCGACTGCCAGAGCGACTGCTGCTGCGCCCGTGACTCGATCTGGAACAGACCGATGGTGTCGACCTGACAGATGACGTCGTAGACACGTGGATCGTCGAGCGACAGCGCGTCGAGATCCGGCCGGATGCCCGTGGTCTGCTCGATCAGATCCAGGCACTCGGCCACCGCCGACAGTGTGCGCAGCCCGAGCAGATCCATCTTGATGAGACCGAGGTCCTCGATGTCGTCCTTGTCGAACTGCACGACGACTCGACCGGGCATCGTGGCGCGCTCCACCGGCACCACGTCGACGAGCGGCTCTCCGGTGACGAGCATGCCGCCGACGTGGATGCTCAGGTGCCGCGGCGTCCCCTCGATGCGCTGCAGAACGTCGACGAACTGACGCCAGGGCAAGGTCTGCTCATGGCCCGCAGCGCCGACGCCGGCGGTCCTGAGCGTGTCGTCCATCGACGCCATGTACCAGCCGTCCGCCGACTTCGCCAGCCGGTCGATGACCGTCTCCGGGAACCCCATCGCCGCGCCGACCTGGCGGACGGCCATGCGCGGGCGAAACGTGACGACGTTGGCGACCATGGCGGTTCGCTCCTCGCCGTACTTCTCGTACACGTACTGCAGAACGCGCTCGCGGTGATCCGTCGAGAAGTCGATGTCGATGTCGGGCGTGCCCTTGTGGTCCTCGTGCAGGAACCGTTCGAACAGGAGATCGTGCTCGACGGGGTCGACGCGCGTGATGCCGAGCAGGTACGCGACGATCGAGTCCGCGGCACTGCCGCGTCCCTGGCCGGGTATGCCGTTCTCGCGGGCGAATCGCATGATGTCCCACGTGATCAGGAAGAACTCGGCGAGGCCCGTCTTCTCGATGACGTCGAGCTCGCGCTGCAGGCGCGCGGCGACCTGCCTGGTCATCGGGTGGTACTTGCGCTGCACCGCCTCCTGGCACAGGGAATAGAGCAGTGAGAACGGTGTTTCGCCTTCGGGTACGGGGAAGCCGGGAAAGCGAACGTCGCTGAAGTCGAGCGATATCGAGCACTGCGCGGCGATGCGCGCGGCGTTGTCGAACGCGAGCGGGTGGTCACGCAACCTGCCGCGAAGCGAGCGCTCGGAATGCAGGCGGTGCTCGCCGTTGGGCAGCAGCAGACCGTGCGCGGCGGCCTGGTCCAGCGTGGTGCGGTGCCGGATCGCCGTCAACACGTCGAGCAGCGGCTTGTCGGCGAGCGTCGCGTGGTCCGGGGTCGCGCTGGCCACGACGGCGACGCCCGCGCGCTGGGCGAGCGCGGCGCACTCGGCCGCCAGCCAGCCGTCCGAGGGGTGCAGATGATTGGTGAGCAGCACGCCCACGCGGTCGCGTCCGAAGCACTCCGACAGCTGCGTCGCATGACGCAGCGCCGCGCGGTGATCGCCGCGCAGCAGCAGGTGCACGAGCAGGCTGTGCGGCCCCCCCGCGAGCACGAAGCAGTCGTCGAGGTCGGACGGGTCGACGCGCGCCGGCGCCCCCTCGGCGAGCGGCGTGGTCGACGGCAGGCCCGGCCAACCCGATGGGAAGGGCCCAGCCGTGGGGCGCAGCGCGGCCGGCCGTTCCGGCGGGCTCAGCGTCGGCCGGCGTCTGCGCCGGGGCGCCGGCCCCTCCGGCTGGGCGGAGTTGGGCCGGGGTTCGCCGATGCCCGCCAACTCCACGCGCGGCTGCGCCTTGACTCCCGCGAGCTGCGCCGCGCTGATCGCGCGGCAGAGTTGGCGGTAGCCGGAGCGGTTGCGGGCCAGGAAGCGCAACCGGGTGCCGCCGGCGAGGACCAGCTCGGTGCCCAGAACCGCTCGCAGGCCGGCGGCCTCTGCCGCCTGCATGAACTCGACCGCGCCGTACAGGCCGTCGCGGTCGCAGAGCCCCAGGGCAGGAAGACCCAGGCGGGCCGCCTCGGCCACCAGTGCCCGCGGCGAGGCCGACCCCTCCAGAAAGGAATAGTGGGATCGGGCGGCGAGCTCGGCGAAGCTCACGCTTGACTACCTACACTTTTTTGTGTAAGTATCACCGCATGGCCGCCGGCTCCCCTCGGCCGGCGGCCAACCCTCGGCAAAAGGGTGTCAGTCATAGCGACGGCTCCAGTGCCAGGTGCCGGTGGTGGCGTCGCGAAAGACCTCGACGCACTCGTCCCCGGCGAGCAGGCAGCGCAGGTAGTCGCGGCAGACGGGGGTACGCCACCAGTCCGTCTCCACACGCCAGCGGTTGACGACCTCGCGGACCCCCTGCCAGCCGCTCGCCGTGCGCAGCGCGAGGGGCGCGCCCCTGGCATCGGCGCGCACCTCCACAGCTCCCTCCAGCAGCTCGGTCATCGCGCCAGGGCGGGTGCCGGCTCTCTCCAGGCGATCCGCCGCTCCGGGACGTCTCCGGGGTCGACGGCTAGGGCCGGGCGACGCACCGTGCCGTCTCCGAACCGGACCCGCAGCCGCTGCGCCGCGATCTCGACGTGTTCGCGCGCCGCGTCGCCGGGGCGGAACAGGTCGGACTGGCGGCCTCCGGCGGGGCCCAACCCGGTCACGCCCACGCGCACCCCGGTGACGGGCGCAGGCGGGACGAGCTCGCTCAGCAGCCCGAACAGCGCCGTCCACAAGCCGGCGCCGCTGCCCAGCGGGCTGGAGGTACGGGCGGTGGCGCTCACCGCCTCCCCCTCCTCCACCTCGAACACGAGATTCGCCTGACCGGCCGCCAGGCCGCTCTGCGCGAGGCGGTCTCCGAGCGCCTCGGCGCACCGCCTGGCGGCCCGGAGCAGCGTCTCGAGGTCGCCGGTGGCCCCGTCGAGCACCAACCGCTCGCACCACGCCTGCTGCGCCGGGACCGGCTCCGCCCCGTGGTCGTCCTGGCCCCGCGCCAGCCTGTGCACCTGCAACCCATCCGGCCCGAACTGCCGCTGCAGGTCCCCGGGCGAGAGCGCGGCCACCGCGCCGAGGCAGTCCAGGCCGAAGGCGGCGAGCCTGGCCGTGATCGCGGGTCTCACGGGCAGCACCTCCAGCGGCAGTGGCGCCAGGAACGCAGCCTCCTCCCCGGGCCGGACGCGGCGGATCCGGCCCGCGTCGCTCACCTGCGCCGCCATCCGCGCGACGAATCGCGAGCCGGCGACTCCCACGGCGGGGGAATCGACACCGAGCGCAGCGTGCAGAACCCGCGCCGTCGCCGACGCCCAGGACAGCTCGTCGGCAAAGGCCGCGTGGCGACCGGAGAGATCGCACAGCGCTTCCTGATCACCCACCTCGACGGCGGGGGACACGGTCTGCAGCGAACCGCAGAGCGAGACGCGCAGCGCGCCGACGGCTTCGGGATCGAGCGGGACGAAGGCGGCCCTCGGGCAGAGCTGCTGTGCCTGCCGAAGCGGCTGTCCTGGGCGGACCCCTGCCGCGAGCGCAGCCCGCGAGGCCGCGATCACGGGCAGACGCAGCTCCGGCGCCCCTCCCACGATGACCGCCTCCCCCTGCAGCTCGGGGTAACGCCGGAGGGCGTCGACCAGGCCCAGGTGGAGATAGCGCGCGCACAAAACACGCGGGGGAGACCCCCGCGTACCCCCCACAGTCACCCTGGGACCGCGGCCATAACCGCGGCCGGCGCACTTTTCGCTGAATCCGTCCTGCCATCACCGGCAAGGAACCCGTCACCGGTCTGCAGCCGCGGGGTCACCACTGTGGGAAGGCCCATGACCTCTGCGACGGCGTACGGCCGGGGGTAGCGGAGCAGCAGGCTGGCCTCCGACGGCATGGCGCCGACACGGCTCTTGCGGATCGAGACCCGCACCCGCAGGCCGGCCACGTCGCCGTGCGCCATCTGCCAGCCCGCCGGGGCGCATGTCAGGGTGAGCGAGGAGGCGTACGCGAGCGGCGCCGCCAGCGGCGCCGGCGCGGCGATGACGCACACCGTCGATCGCTTTCCCACCGCCTCGGTGAGCGCGACCAGCGCGTGATCCCACAATCGTGTGGCGGGCTGATCGTCGTCGAGAGCGATGCCGATCCAGGGCGTGCCGGCGACGACCAGCGCCCGCGCCATCACCAGCGCCCGCTCCCAGTGCCGCCGCCCGGGGCTGATCACCAGGCAGGCGTCGAGGTCTGCCCCGAGGTCGGCGAGGAAGCCGGGATCCAGCGTGCCGTGCAGGTCGACGTAGCCGATGTCACAGGAGCGGCTGGCCAACGCGGTCAGCGACTGCAGGAGCGTGAGCCGGCCCGACGGCCCGCGCGCGGACGCGGCGAGGACGGACACCCTGCCGCGGGGCAGCCCGCCCGGGGTGAGCGTCGTGTCGATGACCGGCACGCCGGTGGGCCAGGCCGTGGAGCGCTCCACCTGATCCCCGCGGTGGAGCGCCTGGGGCCCGAACCGGTGCCTCAGGGTCGCCAGAGCGGCGGACAGGGAATCGGTCATCGCTCCTCACCGTGGGTGTCTGCGTCGCCTTCGATCGGGGACGGAAAGCGGGAGCGCGAGGCGGGGCTAAAGAATAGCGAACAAATGTTCGCAGGGCAAGCCGCCCCGTCGGCGACGTGCCGGGACGTCGCCGCTGCGGGATTCCGTAGGCTTTCCCGCGGCATTCGACCGCCAGCGGGAGGTCATCGGTTGCGCGTCGTCATCACAGGCGGATCCGGGTTCGTCGGAACACACCTGACCCGGGCGCTCGCCGACTCCGGCCACCAGGTGGTGGTGGTCTCGCGGGGCACGAGGCGCAGGCCGCGGCGAAGCAACGTGAGCTTCGTCAAAGCGGATCTGGCGGACTCCCCCGTGCCTCTCGACGTGTTCTCCGGCGCCGACGTCGTCATCCATCTCGTGGGGATCATTCGCGAGCGCGGCAAGCAGACCTTCCGGCGGATCAACGCCGGCGCCGCCGAGCGGGTGGCAGACGCCGCGGCCAGGGCGAACGTGCCGCATCTCATCCACCAGAGCGCGCTGGGAGCGGACCCCGATCCCCGCTATCCCTATCTGGCCTCCAAATGGCAGGGCGAGGAGTTCGTCCGGGGAAGCGGAGTGCCCTGCACGGTGCTGCGTCCGAGCCTCATCTACGGTCCGGGCGACGGCTTCTTCACGCTGATCGCAAAGCTCGTCAAGCTCAACCCCGTGGTGCCGATTCCGGGCGACGGGCAGGCGCTCTTCCAGCCCATCTCGATCGGCGACGTGGTGCGCTGCCACCAGATCGCGATCGAACGCGGGCCGGACGGCACCGTGCACGAGATCGGCGGGCCGCAGCACTTCACCTACGAGGATCTCGTGCTCACGGTGAAGCGATCCCTGGGTCTGTACCGCTTCACCGCGCACGTTCCCGTGCGCGCGATGCTGCCGCTCGCGTACGTGATGGACAAGGTGCTGCCGCGGCCACCTGTGACACCGGTGCAGCTGCGGCTGCTCGAGCGCAACAACATCACGCGCCTCGATTCCGTGATGCGCGCGTTCGACTTCCAGCCCGAGCGATTCACCGACAACCTCGGCTATCTCGGCGACTACTGAGGCGTCTCCATGGCTGAGGTCGTGAACATCGCAGGCCAGCAGTACAAGAAGCGCAACATCTTCGCGGTCTGGTTGGGGCTGCCCGTCATCACGCTCGGGATCTACTCGTTCGTCTGGTACTACAGGATCAACAGCGAGGCGCGCCGCTACCTCGACGACCCGACGATCAAGCCGCTGGTGTCGTTGCTCGCCGTCACGCTCGGATGGGTGCTGCTCTTCATTCCACCACTCGTTTCCATCTATCGGACCGCGGGACGCGTGCAGCGGATGCAGCGACAGGCCGGTCTCACGCAGCAGATAACTCCGTGGGTCGCGCTCGTGCTCGTGTTCGTGTACGGCCTCGACCGTCTGTACATGCAGATCGGACTGAACGACATCTGGGATCGGTATCGCCTGGCGCCTCCCTCGGCTGCGCTGTCGCAGCAGCCGCCGCTGCCCCCGCCAGTGCCGCCACCGGCGTTTCCGGGCTGACCGGATGTCGATCGAGGACCGTCTGGCGCAGCTCGGGCTGACGCTGCCAACCCCGCAGGCTCCGCTTGCGAACTACGTGACCGCGCGCGCCGTCGGTGACCGGCTGTACACGTCGGGGCACCTCGGCAAGCTCGACGGTGTGGTCGTCGTCGGCGCCGTCGGCGCAGACGTTTCGCCGCTCGACGCGTACAACGCCGCGCGCGCGGCGGCGATCGACATACTCGCCAGCGCGCGCCAGGCGGTGAACACGCTCGACCGCGTGCGCGGCGTGGTGAAGGTCACTGGATTCGTGCACAGCGCGACGGACTTCACCGACCAGTCGTCGGTGGTCAATGGCGCCTCCGACCTGTTCGTGGAGGTGTTCGGACCGGTGGGCGGCCGGCACGCGCGCAGCGCTGTCGGCGTCGCGCAGCTCCCCCAGGGCGCCGCCGTCGAGATCGAGGCGATCCTCGACATCGACTGAGCGGGCCGGATCAGGGCAGGACGTACGGTCGGTTCACCACCTCGTCGAGGACGAAGATGGTCTCGGTGGCGCGAACGTCGCCCATCGCCTGCAGGCGCTCGAGGATCACGTCGCGGAGTGTCTCGACGTCCGGCACGCGCACGAGGATGAGCGCGTCGTACTCGCCGGTCGTGAACGCGCAGTACTCCACCTCGGGCATGTGCAGCAGCTGTTCGCGCAGGTTGCGCCAGGCCGGCTGCCGTCCCGAGATCAGCACGAGCGCGGTGATGCCGAGCCCCATCCTCAGCGGGTTCACGCGCGCCGAGTAGCCCTGGAGCACGCCGTCCGAGCGCAGACGCTCGAGCCGCGTGTAGGCCCCCGCGCGGGAGATCCCCGCCTTGTCAGCCAGCGTCGCGACGGCCATCCGGCCGTCCTCCGCCAGTAGCTCGAGCAGGCGGCGGTCGGTCGCGTCGAGAGGCGCGGCGGCAGGTCGTCCAGCCGCTGCGGGCCCACGCTCAGGTGTGGCGGTCACTTTGCTGAGCTAACGTAGCAGATTGGATTGCAAATTGTCCAACGATCCCGTCAGATCGTGGACAAACCGACGCCTCGAGACCCACAATTGGCTCACAACATCCATTCATCCATGTGCGAAGTCAGGAGAACGAGATGGCGCTAGCCGGCGAGGTCGAGACCCGTCACCAGGTCAGGGCGGATTGGGACACCTTCATGGAGCAGGTCAAGGAGGTCGTCATGGAGCACCCGGTGGTGACCCACAACGACTACTGCACCTGGTTCGCCACGGGCCAGGCGTCGAGAGAACAGGTTCGTGACCTGGTGCAGCAGTTCTCCGTGTTCAGCAACCTCTTCATCGTCGCCCAGCTCATGAAGACCATCAATGCCCCCAACATGGAACAGGCCCGCGAGTCGTGCGAGATCCTCGTGAACGAGCTCGGCGTGGTGTTCAATAACGGACGCACCAGCCCGAGTGCCGGCGGCGCCAAAAGCGAGGACGAGAAGGACCGCGAGGGCGATCCCGCGCTGGTCTCCACGGAAGGCACAGTCGACGGCGGTGTCTACCGTTTCAGCGCCCGCCATTTCGAGTGGCTGGTGAAGGTCGGCGAGGCGGTGGGCTGGAAGTTCGACGACCTCGGCAAGCGCAGGTTCGGACGCGATTCCACGCTCTTCTTCTGCGACGAGCTGACGCGCATCTACGGCGCGGACGACCCGGACATCGCCGAGGGTGCGTCGTTCGCGGTGGAGCACTGGGCGGCAGCCGGTTTCTGGAAGCAGCTCATCGAGGGCCTCGACGCGTTCAAGCGCCGCGACTGCCCGGACCTGCGCCTCGCGTTCTTCACGTGGCACGACCGGGTGGAGGACCAGCACGCGGCACACACCATGGACGAGCTTCGCGGCGCGTTCAACCGGCCCGGCTTCGACCAGTCGAAGTTCCTCCACGGCGCCGAGGAGATGCTCGGTGGCGTGAAGGCGTTCTGGGACGGGCTCGAAGCGAAGCGCAAGGAGCTCGCAGCCGCGGCAGCAGCGGCGTGACCAGCGCCGTCGAGACCCCGGCGGGCGTGGACGCGCCGGTGCTGGCGGGTACCGACCACGTCGAGCTTTGGGTCGGCAACGCGCGACAGGCGGCGTACCACTATCGCAACGCGTTCGGTTTCGACGTCGTCGCGTACGCCGGCCCGGAAACGGGCGTGCGCGACCGCGCGTCCTATGTGCTGCAGCAGGGCAAGGTCCGCCTGGTGCTGACCGCGCCGCTGCAGCCCGAGGGACCCATCGCCGAGCACGTGCGCCTGCACGGCGACGGCGTGAGGACCATCGCGCTCCGCGTCGACGACGCGACGGCCGCGTACGAGGCGGCGACACGGCGCGGGGCACGCGGCGTGCAGGAGCCGGCGCGCGCCGAGGACGAGCACGGCGTCGTGACCTACTCGACCGTGGCCACATATGGCGACACCGTGCACACGTTCGTGGAGCGCGACGAGTACGCGGGTGCGCACTGGCCAGGCTACCGGGAGGACAGGCGCAGCGGGGCGGGCGTCGGCATTCGCTTCATCGACCACACAGTGGGCAACGTCGAGAAGGGCAGGATGGACGACTGGGTGTCCTTCTATTCCGACGTCTTCGGCTTCGCCGTATTCCAGGAGTTCGACGAGAAGGACATCGCCACTCAGTACAGCGCGCTGCGCTCCAAGGTGACGCGCGACCCCAGGACGCAGATCACATTTCCGATCAACGAGCCGCACGTCGGCATCAAGGCCTCGCAGATCCAGGAATACCTGGACTACTACCGCGGCAGCGGGGTGCAGCACATCGCGGTGCACACCGACGACATCGTCAGCACGGTGGCGGCGATGCGCGACCGCGGCGTCGAGTTCCTCAGCGCACCTGACACGTACTACCAGGCGCTCGGCTCGCGCGCCGACGGCATCGACGAGGACCTCGACCGCCTGCGCGATCTCAACGTCCTGATCGACCGCGACGACGACGGCTACCTGCTCCAGATCTTCACGCGCCCCGTCGCGGACCGGCCCACGCTTTTCTTCGAGGTCATCCAGCGCAAGGGATGCAAGGGCTTCGGCAAGGGCAACTTCAAGGCGCTGTTCGAGGCGATCGAGCGCGAGCAGGCCGCACGCGGCAACCTCTGACGCTGTGGTGCCGGCGCCAACGCTTCCGCACACGCAACCGTGACCCCTCTAAGCTGACGCGCTGATGAGACCGTACAAGCGCCTCGGCGAGGTGCCTCGCAAGCGGCACATGCAGTTCAACGTGAACGGCCACCTCGCCTACGAAGAGCTTTTCGGCCGCGAGGGCTTCAGCGGGCCGTCGTCGCTCATCTACCACCGGCACATGCCGGAGGGCGCCCGCGACGTCACCGAAGGTCCCGGCGACATGATGACGCCGGAGCACGAGCAGGTGCACGAGAACGCACACCTCAAGGGCTTCGAGCTGCAGCCGGACGGCGACGTGATCACCGGACGCCAGTGGCTGCTGATCAACGATGACATCAGGATCGGACTCGCGATCCCGCTGCGCCAGCAGGAGATCCTGTACGTCAACGGCTCGGCGGACGAGGTGCTGTTCGTGCACGAGGGCAGCGGCGTGCTGCGCAGCCAGTTCGGGCGGCTGTCGTTCGGCAGGCACGACTACGTCGTCATCCCGCGGGGCACCGTGTACCGGTTCGAGCTGGAGCGGCCGGAGGGCGCGCGCGTGCTGTGCCTCGAGGTGACCGGCCTGGTGGACTCACCGGACCGGTACCGCGCGCGCAACGGCCAGCTCATGGAGATCGCGCCCTACAGCGAGCGCGACTTCCGAGGTCCCGACGAGCTCGAGACGGGCGACGGACCCGTGGAGGTGTGGCTCAAGCGCGCGAGCCACGTCAGCAGGTACATGCTCGATCACCATCCGTGGGACGTCGTCGGATGGGACGGCACGATCTACCCGATCGCGTTCAACATCCACGACTTCGAGCCTCGCGCCGGCCGGTTCCACGTCCCGCCGCCGATCCACCAGACGTTCCAGGCCCACAACCTCGTCATCTGCTCGTTCGCACCGCGCAAGCTCGACTGGGATCCGACCGCGATCATGCTCCCCTACCACCACAGCAACCTCGATTCCGACGAGGTGCTCTATTACGTCGAGGGCAACTACGCGGCGCGGCGCGGCGTCAAGTCGGGGTCGTTCACGCACCACGTGGGTGGGTTGCCGCATGGTCCACAGCCGGGCGCGCTCGAGGCCTCACTGGATCGGCCGCGCGAAACCGACGAGCTCGCCGTGATGGTCGACACGTTCCGTCCGCTGCATCGCACGTCGGTGGCGCGCCGGGTCTTCGACAAGGAGTACCCCTTCAGCTGGCACACCGGCGGCGTGGCCGGAACGACCAGCATCGCGTAGCACGGAGCCCAGTGACGCTCTCACGCTGGGCGCGGTCCCAGCTGGAGTCCGGCGGCTGGATACGCCGAATGTTCTCGGAAGGACAGCGGCTTCGCGCGCTGCACGGCGACGACGAGGTGGCCGATCTCGCCCTGGGCCAGCCGCTGGAGGCGGGCGACGCGGTGGCCGAGGCGTTCCGCAGCGCGGCCTCCGAAGGATTCCCCGGACGCCACGAGTACATGCCGAACCTCGGCTACCACGACGTCCGCGAGCGCACAGCCGAGGAAAGCGGTGTCCCCGGCCTGACCGCGGGCAACATCGCGATGACCCAGGGTGCCGCGGCCGCCGCGTGCGTTGCGCTGCGCACGTTCGTCGACCCGGGTCACGACGTCATCGGCGTGGCGCCGTACTTCCCGGAGTTTCGTCTGTACGCAGAAACCGCGTCCGCTCGCTTCGTGCCGGTCCCCGTCCGCCACGACATGAGCCTCGACCTCGATGGCATCGGCGCCGCCCTGTCGGTCAACACCGCGGCGGTGCTCCTCAACTCGCCGAACAATCCCAGCGGCCACGTTCTCCGCGAGCGCGAGCTGCGCGCGCTCGCGCGCCTCCTGGACGAGCACAACACCAGGCACGGCGGGCGCGTGGTGCTGATCGTCGACGAGGTGTACCGACGCCTAATCTACGCGCCCAACCGGTACGTGGATCCGTTCGGGATCTACGAGCACACAGTCCTCACGCGGTCGTTCTCGAAGGATCTGGGCATCGCCGGCGAGCGCATCGGGTACCTCGTTCTGCATCCGTCGATCGCGACCGACGACGTCAGGCTCGGTCTGGAGCTGTCGATGCGCGCGCTGGGCTTCGTCAACGCACCCGCCACGGCGCAGCGCGCGCTGTTGCACCTCGACAGCTGGGGGATCGACATCGAGCCGTACCGGGAGCGGCGCGACCTGATCGTCGACGCGGCGAATCAGGCGGGGCTCGACTTCGCCGATCCCGAGGGGGCGCTGTACCTGTGGGTACGCAGCCCGTGGCGCGACACGCCGGCGCTCATCGACGAGCTGGCCAGGCGACGCGTGCTCGGGATCCCCGGGGTTGCGTTCGGCGTGCCCACGCACATCCGCTTCTGCTTCAGCTATGCACCGCACAAGCTGCGTATGGCCGTGGACGCGGTCGCCGCGGCAAAGCTCGAGGCGGAGGCGGCGGCGCAGCCCTGACGGCCGCGAGGTTCCGCAGGACGGCGGTGCGGTCCAACGCGGTCGGGGGCCGCTAGACTCGAGGCCATGAAGGATCATCACATCATTCGTTTCGCCCCCGGGACGGTGGTGAGCCCGGGCGAATACCGCAACCTCAACACGGGCGCCATCCGCTATTTCGACGGGCAGACGCCGTTGCCGGGAAGCCCCAACTCGTCGTCGTGGCAGCAGGTGTCCGACCACTACCACGCGCATGATGATCCGGGCGGCAGCCGGCGGTCCATGCCGGACTCCGTCTCGCGCGACGTTCGCTTCGCGCCGGGCTCGATGGTCAGCCCGGGCGAGTACCGCAACTGTGACACGGGCGCGGTGCGCTACTTCGACGGAAAGACGCCGCTGCCGGGCGGCACGAACTCAGCGTCCTGGCAGCAGATCTCCGACCACTACCACGCGCAGAAACACTGACCTAGAAGCCGAGCGTCTCGGGCACCAGGATGACGCTGGTTCGCCCCGCCGGCTCGTAGTGGATGATCAGCGTCTTCGCCAGCAGCGTCCCCGGAAAGCCGAGGCCCTGCATGCGGGCGTACTCGCGCGGGAGGCTGTACTCGCGCAGGCGACGGAGGCCCTCCTGCACGTCGCGCACGAGCTTCTGATGGCCGACGACGAGAATAACGTTGCCGCCCGCGTACGCATACGCGCCGAGCTGACTTCCCGAACCCGACCCGACGACGATCTCGCCCGCGTCCGTGACGGCGTGCGCACTGCCGAGGATGTAGTCCGGCGCGGCGCCGAGTTTGCGCATCTCGCGACCCTGCGTTTCGCGGTCGAGCGCCTTGAGCGAAGACCGGACCGACGTGTAGCGTCCGGACTCCTCGATCTCGGTCGTGATGCCGAGCTCGCGCATGGTTTCGGACAGGGCCGTGTGGACCTCGGCACCGTCCGGGATCGCGTCGAGCACGATGCGCCTGGCGTGCTCCGCAGTGTCGGCGACCTGGGCGCGGAAGCCGCGCGCTGCGAGCGCCTCGGCCGTTCGCTCCAGGTGGGCGCGATCGGCGACGCGCTCGAACTCGGCGTTGGGCGGGCCGGGGTCGGGAAGGGAGAAACTCATACCTTGGTGGCTGAAGAGGAGGTCATTTGGACTAGGCCAACAGTTTGCCAATAATAAACGAATTGCCTCGGTACAATCGATCCGTGAGCGTGGCGCGCCCCGGGGCTCGCGCGTGTGGCCCGGCCAGCGTTCTGATCGCCCAGCTGGCGCGAGGGACACGGCGACGCATCGAGCACGCGGTGGCCCCCACCGGCCTGCGTCCTCGTGAGCTCCTCACCCTGCAGCATCTCCGCGATCGCGGTCCCGCCGCTCAGCAGACGCTCGCGGAGCTGATCGGCGTCGACGCCACCAACCTCGTCGGGGTCCTGAACGGGATGGAGGACGCCGGCCTCATCGAGCGACGCCGCGATCGCGCCGACCGCCGCAGGGCGATCGTCGCGCTGTCGGACAAGGGGGCGCAGCTGCTCGTGGACCTCGACGCGGCGCTCGAGCGAGTCGACGCCGAGGTGCTGGCGCCACTCTCGCGGCGCGAGCGCGAGACGCTCACCGCCCTGCTCTCGAAGGCCGCCGAACATCTCGCCACAACGTGCTGGCACGCTCGGGAGAAGGACTGCTGAGCCCGTCCTGCAGACACGTCGCATGTGGCATCGGGGGGCTATCCTCCCGTCGGCGTGTGGATCGACCGCGGTTGACACAGGCGTTGAGGAGGAGCTCGTGCTGGCTCGGCTGACAGAGTGGGTGCTGGCGCACCGTCGAATCGTCGTTGCTGTATGGGTCCTGCTTGCGCTCGCAGGTGCCGCGACGGCGGGGACGACGACCAACCGGCTCAGCGTTCAGTTCAAGCTTCCGGGCAGCGAGGGCTACAAGGCGAACACGCAGCTCGTCTCCCTGTACGGAAATGGTGGCGACGAACCGACGCTGGTCCCGGTCATCACGCTCCCGCGAGGAACGACGGTGCACGACGCCGCCGTGATGACTCAGCTCAGAGCGACGTTTGCGGCGATGCAGACGGCAGCACCGGGAGCGCGCATCGCCTCATATGTATCGACCGGCAACCCGGCATTCGTCTCGAGAGACGGGCGCACGACGTACGGACTGATCTTCACGAGGTTCGCCGGGTTGAACATCCCACCTGACAACGATCACGTGAAGCGTGCCGTTGCCGGCTTGTCCGTCGGCGGAGCGCCCATCCGGTTCACGGGATACGAGGATCTCAACGCCAACAACAGCACGAGCAACAACGGGCCGGGCGTGTTCGCCGAGACGCTCATCGGAGGCGTGGGAGCGCTCGCCGTCCTTGCGTTCGTCTTCGCGTCGTTTCTCGCGCTGGTCCCGCTGGTGATCGCCATCTGCTCGATCCTCACCGCCTTCCTCTGCGTCCTGCTGCTGACCACCTTCATGGATGTGTCATTCATTGTCCAGTTTCTCGTGGCGCTCATCGGGCTCGGCGTGGCGATCGACTACTCGCTCCTGATCGTCGTGCGCTGGCGCGAGGAACGTGCCCACGGGCTCGACAACATCGCAGCGATACGGAAGACGATGTCGACCGCGGGCCGGGCTGTCGTGTTCAGCGGCACGACGGTTGCGATCGGCCTGCTCGCGATGCTCGTGCTCCCCGTGCCGTTCCTGCGCAGCATCGGCATCGGGGGCATGCTCATCCCGCTCATCAGCGTGCTCGTCTCGACCACGCTGCTACCGGTGATCCTCGCCAGCATCGGACCACGCGTCGACTGGCCCCGCATCCGCAAGGAGGCGGTGGCCAGCCACGGGTGGACAAGCTGGGCACGCGGGGTGGTGCGCGCGCGCTGGGCCGCGGTGGTCGGCGCGCTGATCGTCCTGGCTGCACTCGTCGCCGCGACCTTCACGATCGTCATCGGTACGCCGCGCGCCGACTCTCTCGCGCAGAGCGGCGAGGCCCACGACGCCTTCACGGCGCTCGAGTCGTCCGGCATCGGCCCCGGGCCGCTGCAGCCGTACGAGGTCGTCGCACCCGTCGGTGGCGCGGCCGGGGCCGCCGCAGCCCTCGGTCGCCTTCCTGGGATGCTCGGTGCGGTCGCGCCGCCGCCGGACAGCCACTGGAGCCACGGTGGAACCTCGCTGGCGGTCGCGATCCCGGCGTTCGATCTCAGCTCCTCCGAGGGCCGCGACCTGACCAACCGGGTCGAGGACACCGTTCACGGGCTGCCGGGCACCGTCAACGTCGGCGGCACCGGCACCATCAACGCCGACTTCATCAGCCAGGTGTACGCGAACTTTCCGTTGATGGCGGTCGTCATCGTGGTCATCACCTTCCTGCTGCTGGTACGCGCCTTCCGTTCGCTGCTGCTGCCGCTGAAGGCGGTGCTGCTCAACATCGTCAGCGTGGCTGCCGCGTACGGGATCATGGTGCTGATCTGGCAGGACGGCTTCGGCAGCAGCCTGCTCTGGAATGTCGGCGCAACCCACGCGATCACGTTCTGGGTACCGGTCATGGTGTTCGCGTTCCTCTTCGGGCTGTCGATGGACTACGAGGTCTTCATCCTGTCTCGCATGCGCGAGGAGTACGACGCGACTCGCTCGACCAACGATGCGGTGGTGCGAGGCATCGGACGCACTGGGCGTCTTGTGACCTGCGCGGCGCTGATCCTCTTCCTCGCATTTCTGTCGCTGTCCACAGGTCCGCAGACCGACGTGAAAATCCTCGCAACCGGGCTCGCCGCAGGCATTCTGCTCGACGCGACCGTGATACGCGCGCTCCTGGTGCCGGCGCTGGTGTCGCTGTTCGGCCGCTGGAACTGGTACCTCCCGACGCGCGTCGCTGCGATGCTCCGCGTGCGTCCGTCGCACGCCTATCAGCAGGCGCCGGTTCCGGCCGAGGTGTAGCCGACCTTCGGCGCGCTCCACCAGCACCCGAAAGGCTCCGCGGGTGACGGCGCCACGACGCTTACACAGGCGAGCCAACGCGCAGCCGCAGTCCGCTTGACCACTTCGAGTCCCTGGCCCACTTCCGGAAATACGGGAAGGGGGGGATTCGAACCCCCGGAGGGACTTAACATCCCTCACCCGCTTAGCAGGCGGGCGCTTTCAGCCTCTCAGCCACCTCCCCGCGGGGATGCCCAGTATAGGTAGTCTCTGACGCAGCGCCCCACATCCCGGGAGGTTGGTTTGCATGCGCTGGGTGACGTATCGCCATGGAAGCGGCGGCGATGATCGCGTCGGATTGCTGACCGACGCAGGGATCCTCGGCCTGCGCGACGAGCGGGCACTGATCGACCTGCTCGGCGACGACGGGGAGACGCTGGCGCGCGCGGCAGAGCGCGCGCAGCGCGATCCCGAGGAGGTCGTGCAGTTCGCAGACGTCCACCTCCGCGCGCCGCTGCCCGCCCCTCCGACGGTCCGCGACTTCTACGCATTCGAACAGCACGTCGCGACGGCTCGCAAGCGACGCGGGCTCGACATGGATCCGGACTGGTACGAGCTTCCGGTGTTCTACTTCAGCAATCCGTACGCGATCGTCGGACCAGACGAGGACGTCCCGATCCCGCCCGGCAGCGGCGAGATGGACTTCGAGCTCGAGGTGGCTGCGATCATCGGCCGGGGAGGGCGCGACCTCGACCCCACCGAGGCTGAGCGGCACATCGCCGGCTTCTGCGTCATGAACGACTGGAGCGCCCGCGACATCCAGCGTCGCGAGATGAAGCTGAGCATGGGGCCCGTGAAGGGCAAGGACTTCGCGACCTCACTCGGGCCGATGCTGGTCACCCCCGACGAACTCGCACCGTTCCGCCGCGATCGAGCGTATGACCTCGCGATGACCGCGTCGGTGAACGGCGTCGAGTACTCGCGAGCGTCGCTCGCCGACATCTACTGGAGTTTCGGAGAGATGATCGCGTACGCGTCGCGCGGCACGCGCGTCGAGCCCGGGGACGTGATCGGATCGGGGACGTGCGGCACTGGATGCATCCTCGAGCTGTCCCTCGTGCACGGTGGCGAGGCGTACCCGTGGCTTAAACCGTCCGACGTGGTCGAGCTCAGTGTCGATCGGCTCGGCACGCTGCGCAATCGCGTCGGAGCGCCCGCTCCGCTGCACGCCTTGCGATGATCGCGCGATGAGCGATCGGATCGGTTTCGTGCAGCGCCTCGACGGGGTCGAGGAACGCCTCGCCGGGCACGCCGCATCGGAGGCCCGCCACGCGCTGACCAGCCCGGATCCAGGCACCGGCGAGCGCTGGGAGGCGGGCGACGTGTGGGCGCACGTCGCGGAGTTCATCCCCTACTGGATCGCGCAAGCGGAAACGGTCATCGGCGCGGAGGATTCCGAACCCTTGCCGTTCGGCCGCACCAAGTCCGACTCCGGTCGCCTCGCGGCAATCGCTCGTGACCGCACACAGCGGATCACGGTGTTGTGGTCGGTCGCGCACAACGACATCGAGCGTTTGCGACAGTTCCTCCTCGGCCTCGATTCCGGCGCGTGGGCGGCGCGGGGCCTGCACCCCACGCGGGGCGTGATGGACGTCGAGCACATCGTCGACGAGTTCCTGGTCGGACACCTCGAGGAGCACGCCGAGCAGCTCGATGAGCTGGCCCGCGATGGCGGCTGAGGCAGAGTTCGGCGTCATCGGGGGGTCGGGGCTCTACCGATTTCTCGCGCCGGCGCGGTCTGTCGTGGTGGACACGCCGTTCGGTCCAGCGAGCGGGCCGATCTCGATCGTCGAGGTCGAGGGCCGAAGTGTGGCCTTTCTCCCGCGCCACGGCCCGGAGCACACGATCCCTCCACACCAGATCAACTACCGGGCGAACGTGCACGCGCTGCACTCGCTGGGGGTGACGAGGGTGATCGGCCCCGCGGCAGTCGGCAGCCTGCGGGTCGAGATGGCGCCCGGGCATCTCGTGATCAGCGACCAGTTCATCGATCGCACCTGGGGCCGCGCCGGCACCTTCTTCGACGGCCCCGAGGTCGCCCACGTGGCGATGGCGGAGCCGTACTGCCGTCAGCTGCGGCCGCTGGCTCTCGCAGCTGCCCGGGAGAGCGGCTTCGTGACGCACGAGCGGGGGACCGTGGTGGTCACGCAGGGTCCGCGCTTCAGCACGCGCGCCGAGTCACGCGCTCACCGCGCAATGGGTGGCGACATCGTGAACATGACCCAGTACCCGGAGGTCGCGCTGGCGCGGGAGCTGGGCATGTGCTACGTCAACCTCTCGCTGGTGACGGACTACGACGCCGGGCTCGAGGAGCGTTCCGACGTGGCGCCCGTGACCCAGGACGACGTTCTCCGTGTCTTCGGAGAGCGTGTCGAGCAGTTGCGTGGTGCGCTCGTGCGACTCATCGCTACGACCCCCGTCGGGCGCACCTGCGCGTGCGCGGCGAGCGCCGGCGCGCCGATGCACACGCACTGACGGTGCGCGCGTAACGTCGCGCGGCGCGGAGTGGGTTTGCCGTCACAAAAGGCGGAGCTAGTCGTCTGCATGCGCCCGTACCGCGCAGCTATCATTGCCGCCGGCTCGGATCGAGTCCGCAGGCAAGGTCACATGAGTAAGGGGCACGCGATGCGAACACTTGCTGTCGTCTCTGGATCGTCCGCTCGTCGCGTAACGGCTCTGGCCGTCGGAGCCTTGATCACCGGCCTTGTGGGCGCATGGATGCCACGCGATGCAGCAGCGACGACGGTCAAAGCACCAAGCGCGACTTCGAGCTCTGCCAGCCCGTGGGCGGCTCAGGCCGTGGACCGAGCGCACTCGCAGGTGCGGGCCACGGGTCGGACCGCGACCCAGACGCAGGCGGCGGCTTCGACCGCCGCAGCTGCCGCGCAGCCCGCTTCGGCGACGCTCTGGGTGCAGAAGCTGGACTCGTGCTCAGAGACGCTCGCCGGAGCGCAGCTCGAGCTCGTGGACTCGAGCGGCGCGGTGATCAGCGGCCCCGCGACGTCGGCGTCCGGGGGCATCCACTCGTTCGCGCATCCGAACGGCTGTCCGGTCCAGGGCGGGAGCTGCACCGTGACCAACACAGGCTGCCTGACGCTCACCGTGCCGGTCCCGGCGAGCGGCACGTCGACGTTCCGAATCATCGAGACGAAGGCACCACCCGGGTTTGTCGACTGCATAAAGGGCGACCACGAGTGCACGAGCCAGTTCGGCACCGTGACGATCGCGTCCGACGGAACCATGCAGGCGACGTTCACCGCGGTCTTGACCGACGGCCGTTCGGAGACGCTGCCGTCGCCGGATCCGAACACCGGCAGCGGGTTCTGGCTGGGAACCAAAGCCGACCCGGCGCTCTACCACGACGGCACCACCAAGAAGAAGAAGGGGCACCCCGGGAAGACCACCACCACGCTCTGGGTGCAGAAGCTCGACTCCTGCTCGGAGACGCTGAGTGGCGCGCAGCTCGAGCTGGTCGATGCAGGCGGGACCGTGATCAGCGGCCCAGCGACGTCCGCCGCCGGCAAGATCCACTCGTTCGCGCACACGAAGTGCCCCGCTCAGGGTGGCAGTTGCACCGCAACCAACAGCGGCTGTCTGACATTCACCGTCCCCGTGCCGGACAGCGGCACCACGACCTTCCAGATCGTCGAGACGCAGGCACCCGCAGGATTCGTCGATTGCATCAAGGGCGACCACAACTGCAAGAGCCAGGTGGGGACGGTGACCGTCGCCGCCGACGGGACGATGCAGGTGACGTTCACGGTGGACTTCGCCAACGGCCGCACCGAGACGCTGCCGACGAACGACCCCAACACGGGCAGCGCCTTCTGGCTTGGTACGCAAGCCGATCCCGCGCTCTTCTACGACGGGACCGTAAAGAAGAAGTAGCCGGCGTGCTGATTCGGGGCACGGTCAGCGGCTGCGTCTGGTCTTACAGCCAAGGCTCCGGTGCAGGAGTGTGGCCGCTGCGCTATCGGCTCCGTCGAGCAGCGGAGCGCGCAGGCTAGCGGCACGAGGCGATCGCATGCACATCTCGCGGCACCGCATTCGGGCTCGCCGGCTCCGGGGGCGGTGAACGCGAGCGAGATCGACTCATGCGACTCGTAGAGCGCCTCGGGCCTAGACTGCGGGCTTTCGTCGAGGGGTCGCGTTCGTGGGTCAGAGTGCTGGTCTGGGGAATCAGTGTCCCCGGTTCGAGTCGGTCGAGGTCAGGTCGGGTGCGTGCAGCAACCCGCTGATTCGGCAACAGAAGCGCAGCCTCCCAACTTCCCGCGCGACTGGGAGCTAGCTAGGCAGGCTGGTGCCGGACCGCCGCTGTGCTGCGCAGGTGCCGCATCGCCGTCCGCCAACCCACCTTCGGGGTTGGAGAGGTGAATTCGACGAAGGTGCCCGCCCTGGCAACCGCTTCCATCATCGCAATTGCCTGCCGATGTTCGGCAGTCAGCACGAAGGCACGCATCGCGTCATGCGACTCCCACACGGTGAGCGTGAAATACACGGGAAATGGGGGCATGCCGAGCAGCCGCGTGCGCACGTTGCCGCTGCTGCTCCGCGCCACACCGCGGACGCGGGCCGACGCCGCAAGGAACGAGGGAAGGACACGCGGCCCCCGAACGCGCAGTCGCGTCGCCACGCAGACGTATTGCCGATCCGTCACTGAGTCTCCTCCTACCCGCCAACGCACCAGATTGTCCGCCTATAATGACCTGACAATGTGGAGTGTGTCAACCGCAGGGGTGGGGGCTCCGCCGGAGGTCAACCCGACCGCCGCCTCGCTCCTCGGCTTCCTCCAATCCGGCCCGATGACGGGCTGGGACCTCGCGCGGGCCGTCGAGCGGTCGATCGGCGAGTTCTGGAACGTCACGCGGAGCCAGATCTACCGCGAGCTGCGCAGTCTCGCGGCAACGGGCCTTGTGCAAGCCGGCGTGACCGGGGCGCGCGAGCGGCGACCGTACTCCATCACCGACACGGGCCGAGCTGCATTCGCCGCTTGGATCAGCCGCCCGCCTGGGGACGACGTAGTTCGTTCGCCGCTGCTGCTCACCGTGTTCTTCGGCGCCCATGTGGAGGAGGCCAGGCTAAAGCGGTACCTCGTGGCTCATCGGGTGCGCCACGAGCAGCGGCTTGCCGACTACCGCGATCTCCACGCAGCGCTCCGCGAGCAGCCGGACATGCGCTGGATCCGCTATGCGCTCGAGTATGGGATCGCACACGAAGAGTCGGTGTTGCAGTGGATGCACAATTTGCCGTGGTTCGAGACGGAGACGGCCAGGTAATTTCTGACCATCTGCGCTGGGTTGGTAAGTCGAACGGAGTGCAGGGGCTGTGGTTGACAGCTGCTTGGAGGAGCCGGTCGCGCTCATCGCCAAACGCGCGGGGCAGCCCGAGTTCCCGGCTCTGCCGACACCTTGCCGACGAGCTTATCGGCGCACAGGGGGTATCGGCCGGCATAGGCAGGCCACCGCTGGCGCGACCGTGATGCTCGGTTACCACCTCCCGTCGGGCTTGGTTCCACAGCCGCTCGGAGTCAATGAGCACCCCGTCAAGATCGCACACGACCGCTTGGATCACGTCTTCGTGATGACCTTAAACGGACCGCGACGCGCGCCTCCGTTTTGACGCCCGCCACCGCGACGGGCGATGCGCTCGTCGAACGAGTCCGAGCGGAGGTCAGACGCTCACTGGCGAGCGCTCCGGGTGCCTAAAGAGGAGAGGATCCCGCGACACGATGCACGCCCACGCTTCGGTGGGCGCGCATCCCCCGGACATCGAAGTTGGCGGCTCCTAGACGGTCCTGGCTCGCCGCTGACGCCGAACGCCGAGTGCGGCGACAGCAGCACCCGCGGCGATGAGCAGCGGTACGAGCGGCGCTTCAGGCGTGTCGCATGGCGGCCCTACGCAGGTGGGCGTGAAGTCGAATGCTGGGGCGACGTCAATGAGATTCGGCAGTTGACCGCCGGTATACCCGTCGGTCGGTGAGTTCTGCGGTGGAGGCGTCTCCGCGTTGCCCGACGGGAGCGTCTGACTGGACGCCGTCACGCTGTACAGAGTCGTGCCAGTGGCACCTGGCTCCGCCACGCCCGCGGCCGGGACCGTGATGGTAATGGTCCCGGGCGCCGTGTTCGTGTAAGAACAGGCTGAACCTGTTAGTTGCGCGACGCCGGGATACGTTGGCTGCAGTCCGCCACCCGTCCGGAGGTCTGCGGTCTGACCCGTCCAGCACGTCGGCGCCTGGCCTGCGACCGACTCCATGTAGACGAAGAAGAAGCCTCCCCCATTCGCGTCTGACGACGACGGCACGTGCCATTGCGTCTGCCAGAGGAGCGTCGTACCGCCCGCGCTGGTGCCTGGCGTGAGGCTGGTGAGGTCGGCGACTGTCATCTGCACCTGGTAATGCGTCGAGTCGGGCTGGCTCATGCACGCGCCGGTGATATCGAGATTGGGGTTGTTCGAGCCCACAGAGCCGGCGGAGTCGAACGTCGCATCAGCCGCAGCGGCAGGATCCGCGGTGACACAGTTCCCGGTCGGCGCGGCCGGGCGATTCACCGTGGGGGTCGCGTTGAACACGCCCGGTCCCGAGTTCTGACGCACGAACATCGCTTGCGGTACCGCAAACGAATCCTGGTCGTTTGAGTCGGCGTATGAGATGTTGGCCTCACCCTCAGGGCCGATGCGCATCTGCAGGAAGTCTCCCAGCGCTCGGCTGCCCGTCTGGCCTCCCGTGTTCGTAAAGATGGTGCCGGAGTGGATGTCGTGCTCGCTCGCCTCAACGGGTGTGGACCACGAAGCGCCACTGTCGAGCGTCTGCACCATGTACAGACCCCAGCGCGCATTGATGCTGTCGGCTCCCGTCGTGTCGCCGGTGGCCCACGGCGACGTGGTGCCATAGAAGGCAACATCAACCTTGCCGAGGTCGCCGGCTGCTGCCCATGCGTAGACGTGGTTGAGCAGGCCAGGTGTTGGAACCTGAACTTCCGGTGTCCATGTGTTGCCCTGGTCCACAGACTTCGACCAATACAGCAACGTGTTCCCCGTGACGCCACTTGAGTTGATCGGAGCCTGCTCCCAGACCGCATACAGATCCCCGGCGGAGTCGACAGTCATCGTGGGAAAGTTCGCACCAGACTTGGTCAGCTGCGTCGCAGAGGTGTCGTACGCGTTGTAGATGGTCTTGTCCTGGCAGTTGGCAAAGCCCGTCGTATTTGTTACGGAGATCCCGACCACGTCGCATCGGCCCATCAGGATCGAGCCGAAGTTGGCGTCGTCATGGATCACGAAGGCCTTGAGTCCACCTGACGAGCCGTAGTCGTAGACCTCGTCATTGCCCATGATCCCTTCCTGGCAACTGACGGTTTGGAAGGGACCGAATTGTTCGCCGGCCGTCGAGCCACCGGCCGGAGTCGGCGACAGATTAAAAGTGAGGACGTTGCCGTTGATGAAGGTGGCACCGTTCGGGCAGTTGCCTGGGTTGCTCTGCTCGATGAAGTCGGATGCAAGCACCAATGAGCCGCCGTTCTTCGGGTCGCCGTGGACTGCGTACCACTGCCGATCGACGCCCACTTGAGGCACACCGGCGCAGCTTGGAGCCGCGGCGAACGTAGCGCCGTGGTCGTCCGATCGCGCGGTGCTGAAGTTGGCAACGGTCAGGTCGTTGAAATAGAGCGACCCGGTGCTGTCCACTGCGAGCTCCGAGTCGCCGCCACCCGCGCATGTCGGGAGCTTTCCCCCAGGAGGGATTTGAGCAGGGACCTCCTTGAATGTCTGCCCGCCGTCGGCCGACCGCCAGATGACGCTGATCGTCGACGACTCAGTTTGCGGAGCGGAGGTGTAGATGTACGCGGGGTCGATGCCATTGGACGCGAGGTTCGGATCCAGGCGCACGTCTTGTTCGAACCCATTGCCCTGAATGCCGCTGGGTGTCGGTTCGCCGAATCCCGGCGCGGACGGAGCCGCGCTCGCCACACGCGTGCCGGCTGCAGCTGCCGAAGCGCACATTGCGATGATTGCTAGCGCAACCTCAGGGACGCGCCTTGTGAAGCGGTGTCCACCCATGGATCAGGTCCCTCCTGAGCTTGTATGCATGGCAGCCGCGCTGGATCCCGAGGCCGCCATGCTGCCCGGGGCTAGCCTGTCGACGCCCCAGCTCACGAGCCCGGGACGACCTCGTCTCACCTTCCTGACCTCCCGCTTAGCAGAAAGCAATGCGAATCGCCTTCCTCGAATGGCTGGCCGGAGTCTAGCAAGCCTGAGGACGCCGTGCTGACCCGTCTCGGCGTCAACCGGCCGGCCGTTCTGGTACCGTGCCGGTCATTCAGCGAGGTTCCGCAGACGGAACCCCAGAATGTTCGGGAAGGAACGACCTATGAATCTCTTTCGTGGAGGTCTGTTGACGGCGGCGGCTGTCGGTCTTGGAGTGGTGGCGATCGCAGCTGGATCGACGACCGGCGCGCGGGCGGCCGGCCCCAGCTACACCCTCAACGTCGTCGGCAGCTTCGGGGGCGAGCCCTCGATCAACTCCGATAGCAACGGCGTCCTGTACGACAGCAGCCCAAGCGGCAGCCCACCGCTCCTGTACCGATCGACGAATGCCGGCAGCACGTGGACTCAGATGACGCCGGGCGACACCACAAGCAGCGACACGTGTCTCGCGACCGACCAATCCAATGCCCTCTACTGGTGCAACCTCAACCTGCTCACCTCCGGCGGGAGCATGACGCCCACCCAGGGAGACGTGTGGAAGTCGACGATCCCGACGACATGCACCACCAGCTGCAACTGGCAGCACGGCGTCGGGACGCTGCCGTCAAACACTTGCGGCACGAGCTGCTCCCCATTCGGCGTGGACCGTCAGTGGACCGCGGCTTCGATCATTCCGCCCGCCACCGACACCGCCCACGCCGAAGTCGTGTTCATGTACCACGACATCGAGGGGCCGAGCCAGATCTGGGTGAACATCTCGCACGACGGTGGCGCCACCTTCGGCGCGCCGCAGGAGGTCTTGGCAGGCCCGGCGATCACCCCGGGAGCCGTGACAGGCACTCTGGTGGCACAGGGCTACACGTTTTGCAACACCATTCCTTCAGGGGTGAGCATCGTGCCGAACGGCAAGCCGCACGCCGGCCGAATCATCGTCGGCTGGATGGCAGCGGACCTTGCGCAGAACGCCACCGGTTGCAACGTGAGTATGGACCAAGCCTTCCACACGCTCTGGGTGTCGTACTCCGATGACAACGGCACGACGTGGACTCCCCAGCAGGCGATGGACATCGGCGTCGGACACGACGCTTCGACGCCATTCGCCGGCTTCAACACCGACAACCAGGGGAATCCTTACTTCGCGTTCGCTTCGCCGGTTCCTGGCCTCAACACCAGCGGGGCGACTTGCGGTGCGGATACAGCCGCGGGCACTTTGCAGACCGACTCTGCGTGCGCTTACCACATGTGGGTCACCTGGTCCAACGACCAGGGAGCCACCTGGAATCCCGGAGGTGGTCCGAGCGGACTGGTGGCCGGCAGCGCCGGGGCAGCGTATGAGGTCGATAGCGGGAATCAGGTTCAGACCGATGTCTTTCCGACGATCGCCGCTGGGGATCCTGGAAAGGTCGACGTGTCGTGGCTGAACACGACGTCCAACTATCCGACCAACAACGTCGGCAAGTTCGAGCCGCTTGGCTGCGACAGCGGCGACAACGCGACGAACACCACGAATCCGCTCTACCCGCCCCGCTGTCACTGGAACGTGTTCGCAGGGCAATCGTTGAACCTGACCGCGACTCCGGCAAGCGCCACATGGACGACATCGCAGCTCACCAGCGTGCCGATGCACTACGGCGACATCTGCAACCTTGGGATTGCGTGCGTGCAGACGACCGAACCGATCACCAACACGGTCCCGCGCGACCCGCGCAACCTGCTCGATTTCAACCAGGCGACTATCGACCAGACGACGGGGTGCGTGCACTATTCGTATGCGGACGACAACGCCGGATCTCAGTACGGTGATCCGACCAACCCGAGTCCGTATGGGCAGCACTTGGTGTCGGCCAACCAGGTGGACGGTCCGTCGGTGATCGGCACCAGCCTCTGCTCTTTGGCAACGGTCACTCCCGAGGCGCCGCTGACGGCGCTGCTTTCCATCGCAGGGGCGGGTATTGCCGTGGCTCTTGGCGTGCGCTCCCGGCGTCGGAAGTTGACCGTAGCCTGACGCCACCCGGCGCGCTCCGCGTCCGTATCATCGCTGCGCGAGCACCAAACTCGACCCCGTCGTTCTCATCGCGGGCGATGCGGGCAAAGCTGGCCGCTTGTCTCATGGGCACCGAGACCGCTGCTACGGGCGGACCCAGGACGGCAGCGCGCATCAAACCGGCGCCAGCGGAAACGGTGAGTGGACCGGCCGGTGCGTCGGGGAGTGGTGACCGGAAAGCCGTAGGCGACTACGCCACGTCGGGTCTCGTCGGCGCAGACGCGGTCTGATATGAGGGCAGTTTCACCGGGTGGACCGGGCAGCAGCCCGGGCGCGACCGCACCGCTCGCCACCCCACCTTGCCTGCCTGAAAACCGGGGCGGATTGTTGACGCGCAGGCGTGGCGCACGTCGGGAGAACGGGGCATAAAGTAGGAAGCAAACGATGGAAAGACCGGCAGCCGTCGCGCTTTACGTGCTCGCGATGGTAGCCGCCGTGGTTTGCGTGGACGTCCTGTTCTTCAGGCACCAGCCTTGGGAGCGGCTGATTGCAAACGTTGGAATTGTCGTGGTGTTCGCGGCGGTCTATTTGAGGTTGCTGAGGCGTGCATGAAGCTACGCAGGGACGGATGCAGCGTGCCAGGCCGGAGCGGGGGACCGGGGTCTCTCTCGCCAGTACCAACGCCCCAGATGGCATGACTCGCCGCTATCGATTCGCCTCGGCGACCCGAGCAGGCGACCAGAGCGACGCGAACCGGCACGGCCTTACCGCGTATGCGAGTCACGGCGTCAGCGACGTGTATCGGCGAGCCGGCGGCGAGACACGACGGCCGAGGGTACGTTGTCGCTTCGGAGGCCCAGCCCACGAAGGGGTCGGCGGCGATCGGCAGTAGGTTTCTATCGCCCTCGCCGTCGATATGGGCGCCGCCCCACACAAACTGGACCCCCGCATGGCTGCCGCTGCCGCCACGCGGGCGATCTGAATGGGCGCCCACAAAGAGATCGCGGCAGCTAGGACCTAAACACGCGTGCGCGTCGTTTTGGTAGATCGAATTCAGTCTGCCGAACAGACGGTGCACACAGGCGCTACGCAGCTTATGGACACTGGGCCACGTCGATTGCGCCACCCGCGCAAGTCTTGCCAGCAGTCCCCGACACAGCAGCGCAGCTCACTGAGGTTGAGATTGGGAGTACACGCCGGCACGTCGCTCGCTGTCGCAACCGTGGTCCTGCTTGCTCGTGGGTTGTTCCCCGACTCCCACTCGCAGTCGCCTCAGCTCGGGCCCGCCGACTCGTCCCGTCGCTTTGTGGCCATGGCCACGGAGCGCGCTACGCGCTTTGGGAGAGGGCTTCGCAAACCACTCCGCCGCTCTCTGCCGCGTCTCAAGGGCTCTCGCACTGGCGAATCGTCATTTAAGATGAGCTGACCTGCTCGGAGGGATGCCGGAGCGGTTGATCGGAGCGGTCTTGAAAATTCATTTGGAGCGATCTCGAGCCGCCTCGAGAACGAATTCCACGTTTATCTACAAGGGATATCAAAGGGCATCATCTGGCATCGGTGACCATCCTTGTGTGGCCAAAACATGGCCAAAGTGATGCTTGGCCATATTGCGATCGCCTAGGAGCGGCACTGCTGTCGTAGCTTCGGAAAGGGAACCCGCTCCAATTACCCCCAGGGGAAGTCGTGCGCCGATCGTGCACGCGTCGGCTGCAAGTGATTTGCGATCCCTGACAAGCTCTGGCCCCCCTTCGAGTGAGAGCGTGCTCGCCTGCGCGGCGCGGCCGTACCGCCGCGGCGGCCATCGTGTTCACGATGCTGTTCGTTTGACCCCTTCGACCTCAGGGCGCTCGGCACCGGTATACGGAGGGGAGATCGCTACCGACGGCTGGAGGCTTGGCGCTTGCGGTAAGCAGCGAACGCTATCAGCGCTATGGCTGCGCCGGCGAGCAGGGGCACCCGCGGCACTTCGGGCACGCCGGTGGCAGGTCCTGCGGGCACGATGGACCCGAATAGGCCGTCGGACTCGCTGTTCGGCCCGGCGCTGAAGAAGAGGGTGGTGGGTGGGCCGGCGCTTCCGCCGTTGCCGAAGAGCAGCCCCCAGAGGCCATCGATGACGAGTGGGTTGCCGTGGGTATCGTCGAGTTGGCCGATGAATGCGCCACCCGCGGGCGGATAGGCATCGATGGTTCCATCGCCGAAGTTGCCCACCAACAGGTCACCGCTCAGGTCGCCGAATCCGCTGCTCGGGGCGAGCGCCAGACCCCACGGGGCGTTGAGGGGCCCCTGATCGGCGAGCCGCGTCGACATAGTGCCCAGCGCGTTGAAGACGTCGATATAACCGTGTCCGGAGCCCGGAACGTCGTCGTGTTTGGCGGAGTCCTGGAGCGCGAATGTGACGACTAGGCTGTTGTTGATGGCAGCGATGCCGAACGGGGCGTAGCCGAGCGCCGTGAGCGCCGGGTCCGTGAAGGTGGTGATCTGGTTGAACGCGGGCCCGAATTCCTCGACGTACCCGTTGCGGAAGTCAGTCGCGTACAGATTCGATCCGAGGAGCGCCAGGCCCTTGTAGACGGCGTTTGTGCCCCTGCCATCCGCGCCTGAGTTGTCGACGGCGATGATGGCGTTGTTGGCGTCGACGGCTGGGTCCCAGCCCGCGACGATGCCGTCCTCAGTGGCGAAGATGAATACGCTTGGACCCGCGGCGGTTCCCTCCTGCACCGGGAACGCCCCGGCGCCGTTGTCGGCGTTGGCCACGATGCCTGTAGGCGTACCCAGGGCTGATGGCGTAGCCGTCGGAGCCGGGATCTTCACCTGGGTCGCCTGAGGAGCGCCGCTGCCGTCGTACAACGTGGAGTACCCGCTGTTGTTGTCAGAAACCCAGAAGGGTCCGTTGACCGGCGCTCCGATATAGGCCAGACCCCATGCATTCCTCAGGAGGGGGTCTGTATGTGCCGCCGGGTTGACGCCCTGATCGTCTGTGACCAGGTCGGTGCGCTGATACCCGCTGGTCGCCGCCTGGGCCCGGAGACTCGCAGTCGATGCGCCGATCGCCCAGAGGCTGGCGGCCATGAAGGCGGCGGCCACCAGACTATTGCGGCCCGCGCTCACTCTCATTCCCTCGCTGCTACGTGGTCGGACGCGGCTTAGCCTACTCCTCCGCAGTGGGTGGCGGCGGCTCCGCGGCCCCCAAGGGATCGTGATCGTCCCGTGAAACGCCTTCTTCCGACACCGCGGATTCAGCACGCGGATGGTCTCGACAAGGATGCTGGGTCACTGCCCGTCCTCTTGAAGGGTGCCCATCACGTGCCGCTGGCGATCGCAGAGAACCGTTGTGAACTTAGCTCAGCTTCAGGCAACGGACCATCAAGAAGTTGGGAATGCGATTCCATCGGGTCTTGCGAGGAGGTGAAGGCGTGGGCTCGATCAGCCTCTCGATAACAAGCCCAGCGGCCTCGATCGCGACTACGTAACTCTCGAGGTCATATGCCCACCCTGAGAAGCTCATGGATAAGCCGTCCCTCTCCAGCCGCTCCTCAAACCACCGTTTTCCCCGATAGGAACCAGTAATGACAAAGGCGGCGTCGACATCACCGCTTGTGAACCGCCCAGCGTCAGTTATCGGATGCGTGACGCAGGCAGCTAGCCGACCACCCGACTCAAGCACGCGCGCCGCTTCGGCGACCGCCCCTAGCATGTCGTCAACGTCCATCAGAGAGTTGTAGGCGACGACCAAGTCGAATTCGCCCGCACTGAATGGAAGCGCCTCCGCTGCAGCGACTATGTAGCGGCTACCCGGATCCGCGTCCGCTGCGTGGCCAATCAGCCGAGCCGACGCGTCGACTCCCGTAACAGCATGTCCCCTGGCCACTAGGTCGCGCGCGACGCGACCTTCGCCGCAACCTATCTCGAGTGTCGCGCGACCAGGATCTGGCACCACGCGGTTGAGGAAGGCATCCCGATATTCCCAGTAGGCGTCGAAGCCAGGCGTCCTCGCCCAAGCCAGCCACTGATCAGAGCGATCGTCCCAGCCCTTGCTCATGAGTCTCCTTGAGGCTCCTCGCGCCAGATGTTGATGTGATGGCCCTTTCCCAAGCAGCTACGCGAATGCTCCCGCAGCCACGGTTGCCGACCCTTCGCTCAAGTAGACATTCACGAATACTGGCCTGGCACACACGCCCGTGCCTCGAACGGTTCAGCTACTTCAAGAGGTGCACGACCGTCGTCTCAGTGTCGACCGGATCCGGCGTCGGATCTCCGTAGATCTCCCACGAGTGCCCAGCAGACTCCCTCCGGTTCGCCGCGATCCATTCGTCGATCGCGCTGTACGCCTCGCTCATACGATTGTACGGCCCTCGGTGGACGGCTACGGCAGCTTCGCCCCCAGGTGTTTCGGTCGCGTACACGTCGCCCACCGTGTCAAACGTGCGCGTGACCTCGACGCCGAAGTCGCACAGTATCTGCGCGCCCGGCTGCTTCGAGTGGTGGTAGAGGAGGATGTTGTGGCCGTCAGTCCACAGCCCGGGCTGGCTGCGAATGAACTCCCAGACCTGGTCCAGCGCAGCACCCCACGCCGAGCCAACCGCGCCCGGCGTGACCTCGCGCCGCACCGCGGCCAACTTGCGGGGGTGAACAGTCCGTAGGTTGACCGAGACCGGCATTCGTCGATCGTAAACAAGCCGAGGTGGCTCAGAAGCTCTCACCGTCGTCACCCGGCTGATCACGCGCCACAGCGAGTTGTCTTGGGTACATTCGCGGACCCTCGCTTGGGCCAAGCTGCAGTACGCATGGGCCCGACCCGCTCAAGTTGGCTGGCTCGTCAAGGCACCTTGAAGATTCCGGAGGTGGTCGCCGTGCCCGCAGGATCGCGACCGAAATGTGGTCGGTGGTAGCGTCAGACGGAGTTCTCGCGAGGGTGACCACGAAGGTAATTGAGGCCGAAGGGTTCAGTTACACGAGCCCAGCGCGGGCGGCGGTTGTGTAGCTTCGCAACTGGACGGCCATCACCCACCGTTCAAACTGCATTCAGACCGACAAGTGCCGGCTGGCTGAGCCACGTCGAAACCTGGTTCTCAATCGTGCACCGCAAGGCGATCCGCCGCGGCGTTTCGCAGCCTTGACGGATACCTCGGGTTCCTGCGAAAGAGCCCTTGTGATTGCTATGGCGTGTACAGCTCAGACGCGTTGAGGAACCCCGTCGCGTTGAGGCCCCCGGCGACGAGTACCTTTCCGCTGTTCAGCACGGTCGCCATGTCCCCGAACCCTTCCCGTCGAGCGGCGTTCATGGGCGCGGTCAGGCTCCATGTGCCCGTGGACGGGTCGTAGATCTCGGCACTGGCGAGGGTCGTCGTGCCGTTGCTCCCCCCGGCGACGAGTACGGTGCCGTTCTGGAGTAACTTGGCAGCCGAGATAGCTGCGCGGGCGTCGATCATTGAACCCGTTGTGCTCCACGTCCCAGTGCTGGGGTCGTACAGCACGGCGGTGTTGAGCCAGCCGCTGTATTCGCGCGCAAGGCCACCGGCGAGCAGCACTTTGCCGTTCGGGAGCAGGGTTGCGGTCGTGGAGTGGCGTGGCGAGGGAAGGGGCCCAGTTTTGCTCCAGGTGCCGGTGGTCGGGTCGTAGAGCTGCGCAATCGTCGTTGGGTTGGAGTTCGGGTTCAGTCCGCCGGCGACGAGCACGCGGCCGTCGTTCAGCAGCGTGGCTGTGGCGGCGAAGACGGCGGCCTTCATCGAGCCTGTGTTCGACCACGTGTTCGTGCTCGGGTCGTAGAGCTTGGCGCTGGCGAAGATGCCGCCGTCGTCGTCACCCCCGGCCACGAGCACCTTGCCGTTGTTGAGCACGGTCGCCGTAGCCCTCTCTCGGGGAGCGCCTACGCTGCCAGCCGAGGACCATTTCCCCGTCGCGGGATCGTACAACTCGGCGCTCGACAGGTCCCCGCCGTCCCAGCCGCCGACCACGAGCACCTTCCCGTCGGGCAGCAACACGGCGGGGAAGCTGTCGCGGGCGTGGGTCATGCTCCCGGTAGCGGCCCACTTTCCGGTCGCGGGGTTGTACAACTCAGCTGTCCTGAGTTGTCCGGTAATAGCGGTGCTCGAACCAGTCGAGCCGCCGATCATGAGCACCTCGCCATTCGGCAGCAGCACCGAGTCAGCGTAAGCACGCTTGACGGTCATCCCGCCCGCCGCGGTCCACACGGCCGTCGTGTCGACCCGCCACTGAGCGTACAGCGTGGTGCTGTTGGTGAAGGGGTACGTCGCACCATCCTTATACGAAGTACCCGTGCCATTCGGGGCCGTGCTCCAGCTCGAGAACACGTAGCCGGCTCGGGTGAAGGTGTTGCGGGACAGGGGGGCGGGCGCGTTGCCGCTCTGGGGAGCCATGCTGCCGCCCCCGCCATTGGCGTTGAAGGTCACCGTTGGGGTCGGCGTGGCGGTCCACTGCGCGTACAGCGTGGTTGTGCTGTCCTTCGCGAATGGGAAGACCGCGGTGTCTGCGTATGCCGTGCCTGCGCCGGCGGCCTTGGTGTTCCAACCGGCGAAGGAGTACCCGTCCCGCGTGAAGCGGTTGGCGATGAGCGCAGTCGGCAGGGTGGCGGTCTGGGGAGAAGGCATCGTGCCGGTGCCGCCGTTGGGATCGAAGATAACCGTGCCTGTACTGGTGTCGATCCATTGGGCGTACAGCGTGATGCTCGAGGAGAACGGATAGGTGGCTCCATCCGAGTACTGGAGGCCGCTCCCGTCCGGTGCAGTGTTCCATCCCCCGAAGGCATACAAGGACCTCGTGAAGCCGTTGAGGGTCAGCGGACTCGGCTGGTTCCGAGCCTCGGCAGGCATAGTGCCGGTACCGCCGTTGGGCTCAAACGTCGCGGTCCGCATTGGCCGTGTTGGCGTCCATTGCGCGTAGAGGGTGGCGCTGCTCGCGAACGGGTAGGTGGCCTTGTCCGCGTAGGCGACGCCCCCGCCGGCGGGCATGGTGTTCCATCCAGCGAAGACGTAGCCCGCCCGCGAAAAGGCGTTCGTGCTGAGCGCGATTGGACTGCTCGCCGTTTGAGACGCCATCGAGCCCGCGCCGCCGTTCGCGTCAAAGGTGACGGTGGCCGCGGTGTTGCAGGTGCCTCCGACGAGACACCACGGCGACCAGGGGGTCTGCCACACGCCGCTGCCGATCTCGGCGCGGATCTGGTACCAGCACGGCGCGTTCTGCCCGCACACAGCGAGGGCGTTGGGGTCGGTCTGCGGGCTCGACGTCGCGGTCGTGTTTCCGTACGATCCGACATAGCTCAAGCTGCTGATCGGCCCCGCTGTGACCGTGGAACCGTCGGTCGAGATGTTCCAGTCATACGACGTGATCGTCGACCCCGCGGGCACCGACGGCGCCGTGAACGATAAGGCATCACCGTCTGCGACCTTGACCACGCTCCGCAACGTCGGCGCGTCGAACGGAGGCGCAACCTTCACCCACGCCGACCAGGGGGTCTGCCACACGCCGCTGCCGATCTCGGCGCGGATCTGGTACCAGCACGGCACGTTCTGCCCGCACACAGCGGGAGCGTTGGGGTCGGTCTGCGGGCTCGACGTCGCGGTCGTGTTTCCGTACGATCCGACATAGCTCAAGCTGCTGATCGGCCCCGCTGTGACCGTGGAACCGTCGGT